>Ga0209710_1000322_pt1 | contig 49173 bp, 53 predicted proteins | sample ArcticOcean_MG_C_5_FD_187436 | JGI IMG/M metagenome (GOLD analysis project Ga0209710, IMG submission 187436) | Marine microbial communities from western Arctic Ocean - ArcticOcean_MG_CB4_138 (SPAdes) (version 2) | ecosystem: Environmental > Aquatic > Marine > Oceanic | place: Arctic Ocean...
ATTGCAGAAAAGTGAGCAAATAAATCATCACCACCGTCATCCGGAGTGATAAAACCAAAACCTTTTGAATCATTGAACCACTTAACTATTCCTTCAGCCATTACGATACATCCTTTACAAATTTGGGGGGCCCCTAAAGTTTGGGTCAAGAGAGTGAAAGTGAAAAGCTTAAAAAATTAAGAAAAACACAAAATATTACTTGAAACCAAACACCTGAGACGTATTTTCATAGATTCAAGATAAATGTCAAGTTTTTTTACAATTTAAAAAAAAGTAATCTAATGTTTAATATAAATATTCTTCTAACTGTTTGTATGGTATTGCCCCAGGTACCCTCTTACCATTAGCCAAAATAATTGTTGGTGTAGAAGAAATTCCTAAGTCTTTCCCTAATTTTAAAATTTTACTTATTGGTGTTTTGCAATCTCCAGGATTTTCTGGAAGCCTATCATTAAAAATATATTCATTCCAAGCTTTAGCTTGGTCATTAGCGCACCATATTTTTCTTGATTTTTCTTCAGCTTCTGGATGAATGGCTAATGGATATAAAAATGTGTATATGGTTATGTTATCTATATTAGATAGTTCTTTTTTTTCAAGTCTTTTACAATAAGGGCAATCTACATCAGAAAAAATTGCTATTTTTCTTTTACCATTACCTTTCACTACTTTAATTGCGTCTGATAAGGGTAAATCATTAAAATTAATGCGGGTTAACTCTTCCAGCCTAAGTTCAGTTATGTCAATTTTAGTTTTTGGGTCGACTACACGCCCTTCAACAATTAAAAAATCAAAATTTTCATTTGTATAAATAATTTGGCTACCAATAAATACCTCATACAAATTGTTATAATCAGTTTTTTTTATACTCTTTATCGTTAATTCTGGATAGGTTTTTTCCATAATTTGTCTTAATACATCGTCCTCAGCAAAAGCGGCAATGGAAATAAAGAAGCACAGAAAAATCGAAATAATTTTGATCATAAAATTGCCTTTTTAATAAGAAATTTTTTTATGGTATCTTTAGTTTCAAGTATCTTGAAACCTCTAATTAAAGCTTGATTAATAAACTTACTTTTACTTGAAAATGCCCACTGCAATCCAGAAGTCAATTTGCTAAACTGAAACGTGTCTATTCTACGTGACCTTTCAAAGCGACGCAAAAATCCTGCAAGGCCAATATCTTTATAATGATTAGATTTAAGACATTTTTCAAAATCAACAATATCTCTAATACCTAAATTTAATCCCTGACCAGCAAGTGGATGTATTGAATGTGCAGCATTACCCATTAAAACAACTCTTTTGTCAAAAAATTTATCATTTAAAATCATTGTTAATGGAAAATTGTTTCTATTAGAAATTTTAGATATTCCTGGAAAATCATTACCAAAAACACCCTTAAGTTTTATAATGAATTTTGAATCATTCATATCATTTAGTTTTTCAAAGAAATCTTGACTACAAGACCATACAGCTGAGATGGTTCTTGATGAAATCGGTAATAAAGCCAAAATACTATCTTCCAAGAAATATTGCTTGGCATTTTTTTTCATATCTTTTGAAGTTGTAAAATTAAAAACTAGCGCATTTTGATTGAAATTTTTAATCTTTTTTTTAATATTAAGATGTTCTTTTATTTTAGAATTTGCTCCATCGCATGCTATTAAAATTGAAGCGTTAAGACTTTCTTTTTCTAATTTAATAAGGACCTCATCTGAAGAATTATCTAAATTTATTATCTTTGGTTCTGGAAAAATTTTAATATCTTCATATATTAATTTTGTTTGAATCTCTTTCATCAGATTTTTCTCAGAAACCATATAGGCTAAAGCAGGTTGAAAAACTGAATCCGCACTAAGATTAATTTTAGAATCTTGTCTAATAATTTCAATGTTTTCTATAGCATATAGTGAGTTAAAAAATTTATCTCGCAAACCGATAGTCTTCAACCATTCTACCGATCCTGGACTTAATGCATAGGTCCTGTCTATAATCTTTTTGACATCTGATTTAATTTGGCAAACATCAAAACCATTTTTTTTAAGACAAAGACTCGCCAAGTTTCCAATAATTCCTCCCCCGTAAACAATCACTTTATTTGGTGATTTATTTTCCATAACTCATTTTCTTTACAAACCTTTTTTTTATTGGTGGAATAAGATCTAAAAATGTCAGTGCCAGCCCTCTAATTTTATTTACCCCAATAAAGTCATTAGAAAAAAGTGTTACCAAGGATTCTGTAAACCTTAAGATATCTTTGGTTTCTTTTTTCCTCATGTGATTAAATTTATTAATTGTTAATGCAAGATCTAAATTAGCATTATTTTTGAGGCAATCTGATAGTATTAATGCATCCCTTATCCCAGTGTTTAAACCCTGCCCAGCAACTGGATGCATTATTTGTGCAGAATTTCCTATAATGGCAATATTTGCTTCTGGGTACTTTGAGACAAATGACTGCTTTAGAGGAAAGGTAACCCTTTTTTCAGATAGTATAAAATTTCCTACACGATCACCAAAATGATGTTGAAGTGCTATTAAGAATTCAGGGTTATTAAGCTGATTTAATCTTGTTATTTCATCAGTAGGGCCTGTCCATACTAAAGAATATTTACCATCAAGGTTTGGTAGTAGGGCCATTGGTCCCATATTGGTAAATCGCTCATATGCAATATTAGAATGAGGTATATCTGTTTCAATATGGGTAACTAATGCACTATGTTCAAAAAATTTATTAGTTCGCGTAATATTGATGCCATTAATTTCTGTACCTCCTCCATCGGCTAAAACCAGTAAATCACAATTTAATGACTTTTCTTTAGATTTATATTTAAAAATTATTTTTTGTATTTCTTCACTACCCTCAAATGACATTACTTCTGAATTATAAAGAGCTTTGATATTTTTTGAATTCAATATTTTTTTTTGAAGAGCTCTAAGAATTTCGCCATAAGAGATAATATAGCCCAATGCCTCCTGTTTAAAATCTTCCGCTTCCATTAAAGACCTACCAAAAGTTCCTTTTTGGCTAGTATGGATAGTATGGATTGGAGTTAATCTATCCTCTAAATCTTTCCATACATCAATTTTTTCTAAAATAAATTTAGACCCGTTTGATAATGCTAATGCTCTCTTATCGGTCTTTGTTTGAATTTGTGAATTAGATTCTAAAAGTACTATCTTAGAAGCTTGAGATTCATTTAGTAGAGCAAAAATTGCTCCGACTGGGCCTCCACCAATTATAGCAATTGTGTTATTCATTTAAACCACCTACCACATCCTCCAAATCCTTAATCTCTTTTGGAGCATTTTTACTTAGTACCTTATGTCCAGAGGATGTCACCAAAACATCGTCTTCGATTCGAATACCAATACCCCAAAACTCTTTGGGGACATTTCTACTAGGCTTAATATAGCATCCAGGCTCAATAGTTAAAACATTGCTATCCTGAAATCTTACAGGTTTTGAATTGCTTCCCTCTAAAGGACCATTAAAATATTGCCCGGCATCATGAACATCCAAGCCCAACCAATGACTGGTTCGATGCATAAAAAATTCTTTATAAAGCTCTTTTTCAAAAACCTCGTCACGAGAAGCTTTTAATATTTTTAAATCAATGAGCCCATTAACAATTTGCTCAATAGCTGCATTATGTGGGGCATCAAAATAGTTACCAGGTATAACTTTATTAATGGCTGCTTTTTGAGCTTTAAGAACAACTTGATAAATATCTTTTTGTGCGGGTGAAAATTTGCCATTAATGGGGTATGTTCTTGTAATATCAGAAGCATAGCCTTCTAATTCACATCCCGCATCAATTAACAACAAATCGCCATCATTTAAAATGCTATTATTTTCAACATAATGAAGAGTGCACGCATTACTTCCCGAGGCCACAATAGAGCTATACGCCGGGTATCTTGCACCATTTTGCATAAATTGATTTAATATTTCTCCTTCAATTTGATATTCGTATTTACCAGGCTTTGTTATGCTCATTGCATGAATATGTGCTTGAGCCGCAATATTGGCTGACTTTTGCATAATATTGATCTCGCCTTCGCTTTTAAGCCGTCGCATCCTATCTAATATTTTGCTTAAATCACAGTATCCATTCGCAACACTTTTTTTGTTCGTCCAATTTTGGATATTTACATTCGTTTTAATTCCACTATTCGATGGAATCGATGATGGTATGCAGTAAATATTTTTATTGGGGATGTAATTTTTTAAAATTTTAGGGGCTATTTTATTGATTTCATCAAGCGAATAAGCCTCATCAAATAGAAATTGCTTTGCTGCTTCTTCAGGCCCATAGATATATCCATTCCATATTTCTTTACTTTCCTCTTTGGGCTTGCAAAAAATAACAGATCTAGGTTGGTCACCTCCTACTATTAGAATCACTGCTTCAGGCTCAGGAAATCCAGACAAGTAATGAAAGTAACTATCAGATCGAAATGGATAATCACAATCTCTATTTCTTGCAGATTCATCTGAATTAGAAATTACAGCTATTCCATCCCCTAGAATATCTAGTAAATTCTTCCTTCTGTTTTGAAACTCTATATAAGTATTCATATTTATTTTATTCCATTTAAAATCTTAAGTCTTTCCGGTGTTCCAATGTCAGACCAAACTCCTTCAAATAATTCACCTTTTATCAAAGAATGAGATATTGAGCTGTTAAGTAATGGGAGTAGCTGCATTTTTATTCCCAGTTCTAGCTCATTAAAAAATCTAGGGTGATAAACAGCAATCCCAGAAAAAGTGTACAAAATATCAGAATTGACTGCTAAACAATTATTATCTAAAAGCCCAAAATCGCCAGCTTGATTATGCTCAGGATTTCTTACAAGGACCAAATGCCCATCACTAGTATTATTTAAATTAATTAATTGTAAGTTTGCATAATCAAAATTTGAAAAAATATCGGCATTAATTACTGCAAATGGCTCTTGCCCAAGCAATGATAGAGCATTTTTTATCCCGCCTGCTGTTTCTAAAATAGGGTTCTCTTCTGAATAAGTCACGTTTAATTTCCACTTTGACCCATCACCAACAAAATCTTTAATTATTTCAGGCAAATAACAAACATTAATTACAATATCCTTAAACCCTGTAGTCGATAGTTTTTCAAGATGCCATTCAATCAATGGCTTTCCTCTTGCACTAATAAGTGGCTTAGGAATGTCTTTAGTAAGCACCCCCATTCTCTCCCCACGACCAGCAGCTAAAATCATTGCCTTCATTTAGCTAACAACCTTATCTAAAAGCCTTCTTAAAGGATGAAGGCTTTTGTATCTCTCAGATGTAAGCATTAAATACTTTTCAACCAAAGGTATGTCTTTAAGATACTGATCTTTTTTATCGCGAATTGATAGTCGCGAGAAAATACCTAAAATCTTTAAATGTCTCTGAACCCCCATCCATTCAAAATCTTCATAAAAGCTTGAAAATTCTGTATTTTTTATCAATCCTGCTTTTTTCGCCTTTTCCCAATAGCGAACCGATTGATCTAATACAAAGTCTTCATCCCATTCTATATAGGCATCTTTTAAAAGTGAAACAAGGTCATAGGTCAGAGGACCTACAACTGCATCTTGATAATCCAATATACCGGGAGCACTTTCTGCTATAAACATTAAGTTTCGACTATGATAATCTCTATGAATAAAGCACTTGTTTTGTGTAAAGGTTTTTTTAGATATCAATGAAAATATTTCACATAGTTCCGCTTGGTCTTTGACTTGAAATTTTTTAAATTTTTCAAGATACCATTCTGGAAATAGTGACATCTCATTTACCAACAAATCCTCCGAATAATTCTTAAGTCCCTTAATATCTACTTTCGTTTGCATTTGTAGTAAAGAATGAATTGCTTGGGGATACAGCTCATGAGAATTATTGCTATTAAGAACATCTAAAAAAGTTTGACTACCAAAATCAGTCATTAATATAAGACCTAATTCTTCGTCGAAAGCAATAATCTTAGGTGAATTAATCTTTGCAGATACAAGCTTATTAGTTATGTTTATAAAATTTTCTATTCTTTCTAGATTAGGAGGTGCATCCATCAAGATGTACGTTTTATTATTAGAAATTATTCTAAAATAACGTCTAAAACTAGCATCGGATGATGCAAGGTCTCTCTCAAAACCTTGAATAAATTGACTTTTAAGCCAATTTTCTATAATTTCTTCTCTGTCCACAACGGCCTCATTCAGTTACAAATAATCGGTTTTTTCAAATTACTTGAGTTATAATCCATAACTCACTGATTTATATTAGATTTTGTATACTAATTACATAATAAAAGAATATATTAAAAATGACTATATCAGGTTTAGATTAATACATTGACTCCATTCATAAAGAAAAATTATTTTATGATTTTTTTAATACTATTTTTAAATAGTACGTTTATGTATGGGGAAGAGAAATTAAGCGACAGTACTCTTTTGATAGAAGGAGATTCTCTTGAGAATAATTTAGACCGCAAACTAAAAGCATCAGGAAATGCTATTTTAAAAAAAGATGGTAAGACTATCAATGCTGACCTTATAGAATACGACCAAGTATCTGATGAGCTCTATGCTATTGGTAATATTAGCCTTGAAGGGGGTGGAGTTATATTTACAGGTTCTTCATTAGAGTTATCTATTAAAGAAAATACTGGGGTTATCCCTAATGCCACCTTCTCACCCGCTTTAGAAAAATCTAACAATTTATTCAGTAATACATTGCGAGGAAATGCTAAAATCCTATTTCTTGAAGGGCAAGATAAAAAAAGATTGCAAGAAGCATCAATTACAACTTGTCAGGCAGGTCAAGATGACTGGTATATAAAAGCATCAGAAATTGAAATTAATAATAGCTCAAAAACGGTAAATGCAAAGAATGCTAAACTAGAATTTAAAGGTGTTCCCATCCTGTATTCTCCTTTAGTAAATTTTTCTTTTAACCAGGATAGAAAATCAGGTTTTTTAACACCCTCTCTTGGAACAACTTCTAGGAGCGGTTTTGAGTCATCAATACCTTATTATTTCAATCTTTCTCCGACTAGTGACGCTACACTAACTCCAAGATATTTTGGTAAGCGAGGCTTGCAGATGCAAGGGGAATATAGGTACTTAGATAAAGCATATACAGGAACAAGTAATCTTGAATATATGAATAAAGATAAGTCTAGTGATAAAGAAAATCGATATTATGCAAAAATTCATCACAAACAAAATTTAACAGAGAATATTAGTGGCGGAATTAGAATAGAAAAAGTTTCTGATGATCATTATTTTTCCGATATGTCGTCATTAATCTCAGCAACCAGTACAGTAAATTTACCACAAGAAGCGTATCTTAATTATTCAACAGATAAATTAGATGTTAATTTCATTGCTCAAAGATACCAAAACCTAACAACAACTAGCTCACCATATGAAAGGCTTCCGAGCTTAAGCATTAATCATTCAGATGAGTATGGAAATCTTAATGGAAGTTCAATTTTTGAAACTAGCCTAGGTATGTCTTTAACCCAATTTGAAAGAAATCATAACTTCGTAGCGTCATCGACTGATAAAAATATAACAGGGACAAGGTTTATTGCTAATCCAAGCATAGCTGTTCCATTTGAAAAAAGTTATGGGTATATTAAACCTAAGCTTGCGATGAACATAAGAAATTATGGGCTTAAGGGTGGCTCAACCAACTCTAAATCTATGGCAATTCCAACGTTATCAGTTGATAGTGGAATGTATCTTGACAAAAAATTAGATTTTGGTGGGCAAAGCTTTACTCAAATACTTGAGCCAAGAATATTTTACTCTTACACGCCATACAAAAATCAAGAAACTTTACCTATGTTTGACACTGCATTAGTGGACTTAAATTTAGAAAGTTTATTTATAGAAAATCAGTTTGTTGGTGGTGACCGGATTATGGACTCTAATCAATTTACCATTGCTGCAACAACAAGATTCCTGGATGAAAAGGGCTATGAAAGACTAAATGCTACTGTGGCTCAAAGATTTTATATTTCAGATAGGAAAGTTTTAAAAGAGGCTCAATATTTAAATTCGGCAATTCAAAGTGATTCATCGGACTTGTTCTTAACCGCTACAGCTTACTTAAATAAAGCGTTAAAAGTGCGGAGCGCGATTCAATATAACCCTGATGAAAGCACAACTAATCGCGCTACTTTCAAAACAAGCTACACTCCGCATCCAGGAAAATTAATCGATGCAAGCTATAGATTAATTAGAAATCCTAATAATATAGACAATGATATAAAACAAATTAATTTAGCCGGTCAATGGCCTATAGGAAGCGGTTGGTACACAATCGGTCGCTACAACTATGATATAAAACAATCTAGAGTAATTGAGTCGTTGGGAGGGTTAGAATATGACGGAGGATGCTGGACTTCAAGATTAGTGCTAAACAGATTAGCTTTAGCCACAACAGAAAAGCCAAATTACACTTTATTTATGCAGATTGAGCTTGGTGGTCTAGGCTCTTTAGGTGCAAGCAACGGTAATAATTTATTTGATGTATTGAATAGGAATGTGCCAGGAGCTTCATTCGCATCAAATATCCCAAATCAATATAGGAAAGAAAATTTAAATTAATGAATAAAAAGATTTATTTAGCATTATTTTATTTTATTATACAATTCCAGGTAAGCCAGAATTTATTATCAAATGAGCAATATAAAGAGCTTGATAGAGTTGTTGCGATAGTAGAAAAAGAAGTCATAACCGAAGTGGAACTTAAAAATTCAATAAAACAAACATTAGATTTTTTAGAAAAAAAAAATATGCCTGAAAAGCAATATGAGGATTTAGTTAAAGCTGATGTTTTGAATAAGCTGATCCATAAAAGCTTAATTCAACAATATGGTGAACAAGCTGGCTTCACTGTGACCCAAAAAAAAATAGATGCATTTTTAAAAAATATTGCTAAAAAAAATAATACTACTGTTGATGAGTTACAAAAAACTATTGAAAAGGATGGGTTAAAATTTGATAAGTTTATTGAAAATATTCGTTATGAATTACTCCTAAAGCAAATAAAGAATAAAGAAATTAGTGTAAAAATTAATATTTCAGACTTTGAAATAGAGGCTCAATTACGTAAAAATGCAGTGCTCAACCCAGATGTTTTTAATTTATCCCATATATTAATTCAAAATTCTAGTAGCGCATCACCGTCTGAAATAGAGGAAAACTATAAAAAGAGTATAGAAATTTACAAAATATTATTATCAAATAAGAGCTTTGAAGAGGTAGCTAAAAAATATTCGAGCGATTCAACAGCTAAGTCAGGAGGGAATATTGGGTGGAAAAAAGAACATGACCTGCCTCAATTATTTAATGATCAAATAGCTAAAATCAATGTAGGAGAAATAACTAAACCCTTCAAATCTCCAAATGGATTTCATATATTAAAAATAAATGAAAAAAAAGGTATTGAAAAAAAAACATTGTTAATTAAACAAACTAAATTAAGGCACATCATCATCAAACAAAACGAAATTACTCCAGAGGAAGAAATTATAAATAGATTGAGCCGTTTTAGAAATTTAATTATCGATGGAAGCGAAACTTTTGAAAATATTGCAAAACAATATTCAGAAGATGGTTCCTCAGCAGAAGGTGGCGATTTAGGCTGGGTTAACCCAGGAACGACACTCCCAATTTTTGAAAGCACTTATAAGGGTTTAGATATCAATGAGATTAGTAAGCCAATTAATACCCCTCTAGGATGGCATTTAATCCAGGTAATTGAAAGACGAGAAAATGATTTGACTGATAAATCTATTAGGTACTCGGCTAGAATGCAATTAGTTAATCAAAAAACTGAATTAATTTTTCAAGATTGGATAAAACAATTAAGAGACCAGTCATTTGTTGATATAAGAATAATCCAAGATTGAAGAAAGATATTTCAAAAATTTTAATTGTTTCAGGGGAGCCTGCCGGTATTGGTTTAGATTTGTGTATAAAATTAGCTTACCAAAAATTTTCTGCTCAAATTAGTATATTAACTAATCGTAATGCACTTCTAGATCGGGCTAAACTTCAAAATAAAAAAATCCAATTATTAACAAATCCTGCCTTGCATGAGGGCAATGGTAAGTTACATATAATCGACGTTCCTTACATTACAAAAGTATCCCCTGGAGTACTAGAAAAATCAAATTCATTAGCACAATTAAATGCAATTGATTTTGCAGTTAATGAGTGTATGAAAAAAAAATATCATGCTCTTGTAACACTTCCCTTAAATAAAAAAATACTTTCTTCTTCTAGAAATAAATTTACAGGGCACACAGAATATATATCAAAATTATGTGGCACTAAAAATAAAGAGGTCATGTTGCTAGTAAATAAAAACAAGTTACGGGTCGCATTAGTTACGACACATATTGCCCTAGCAGATGTCCCCAAATCGATTACAAAAAAAAAATTAGAACGGACAATTAAGACGCTAAATAATGACTTAATAAATAATTTCAAAATCAAGAAACCAAGAATAACTATTACAGGGTTAAATCCTCATGCTGGTGAGGATGGAGAATTTGGAAATGAAGAGAATCGGATAATAGCCCCAGTTATAAAAAAACTTATCGATGAAGGTCTAAATTTAATAGGACCAATACCTGCTGATACAGCATTTACAGAAAAGTACATAAAGGATACTGACAGCTTTCTTGCTATGTATCATGACCAGGGCTTAGCACCATTCAAAGCACTTTCTTTTAATCATGGTGTTAATACAACTCTAGGGCTGAAAATCATTAGAACCTCAGTAGACCATGGAACCGCAATCGAATTAGTTGGGTCAAAAAAAATTAATGCAAATAGTTTTTATGAATCTATTACTTTAGCAATTAACCTAGCTAAAAATAAAAAAAATGATTCGCGCTAAAAAGAAATTTGGTCAAAATTTTTTAATTGACCAACATATTATTAAAAAAATAGTAGAATCAATAAATCCAAACCACAACCAATCCATCCTTGAAATTGGTCCTGGTCTTGCTGCATTAACAATACCATTATTAAATAAATTAAATCATATTGACGTAGTTGAAATTGATACAGATATGGTCAAGTTTTTAGAAAAAAATATATCCTCTTCGAAAATAACAATATATCAAGAAGATATTCTAAATTTTGATGAGCAGCAACTTTCAAAATTTGATTTTATCATTGGGAATCTACCATACTATATTTCAACCCCAATTCTCTTAAAAATTGCAAAGAGTAAAAAAAATAATGCGGGGCTCTTCTTTATGCTCCAAAAAGAAGTTGCTGAAAGAGTTTCCGCTGTACCCTCAACTAGAATGTATGGTCGCCTCTCTTCAATGTTGCAATATTTTTATGAAATAGAATTGCTATTTGATATTCCTGCTGATGCTTTTAATCCAAAACCAAAAATTACATCTTCTTTTGTTAGATTTACTCGCAGAAATCCTCGACAACTAAATGCTTTAAATGATAATAATTATGAAAGAGTAATCAAACTTGCCTTTCAACAAAAAAGAAAAACCTTAAAAAATAACTTCAAAGGAATTCTTGATGATAATGATTTCTTAAATTTATCTATAGATTCATCATTAAGAGCAGAAACCCTTTCAGTTCATAAATTTATTAGCATCGAGAACTATTTAACTCGAAGAAAATTATCTTTTTGATTGCTGTTATAATTTTTAATTTATCGGAATAAAGTATATGAAAATAATTTTATTAGGTGCCCCCGGAGCAGGAAAAGGAACTCAGGCAAATTTTCTTAAAACCAAATTTAATATCCCCCAAATATCCACTGGTGATATGTTGAGATCTGCTGTAACAAATAAAACAGAGCTTGGTGTTACAGCAAAAGACTATATGGACCGAGGGCTTTTAGTGCCTGATGATCTTATAATTAATCTTGTTAAATTAAGAATCAATGAGGATGATTGTAAAAATGGCTTCTTATTAGACGGTTTTCCAAGAAGTATTCCTCAGGCTCAAGCAATGAAGGATATTGGTATTGATATTGATTACGTTATTGAAATTCATGTTCCTGATGAAGACATAATTGAAAGACTGAGTGGAAGAAGAATCCATCTTAAATCTGGAAGAATTTATCATATAAAACACAACGCACCTCAAGAAGAGGGGAAAGATGACATTACTGGCGAACCACTAATTATTAGAGATGATGATATTAAAGAAACGATACTGAAAAGATTAGATACATACCACCAACAAACAGAGCCACTAGTCTCCTTCTACTCTAGTTGGTCGAATGAAAATATAGAAAACTCACCGATATTAATTAATGTTGAGGGAACTAAATCACCAAATAAAATTAATAACGAGTTAAATGAGAAACTATCAAAATAATGATCACTGAATACCAATTTAAAAAAATAGAATCAAATATTCAAGCTAAATGGAAGGCTTCAAATGCTTTCTCAGCAAATGAAAATAGTAAACTACCAAAATTTTATGCGTTATCAATGTTTCCGTATCCTAGTGGAAAGTTACATATGGGGCACGTAAGAAATTATACAATTGGTGATGTTATATCTCGATATAAAAGAATGAATGGTTTTAACGTTTTACAACCAATGGGTTGGGATGCTTTTGGCTTACCTGCAGAAAATGCAGCAATAAAAAATAATACAGCACCTGCAAAGTGGACAAATGAAAACATCAATCATATGCGCTCACAGCTCAAACAGTTAGGCCTTTCAATTGATTGGGATAAAGAAATTTCAACTTGCAATGTCGATTACTACAAATGGGAACAATGGCTTTTTATCCAACTATATGAAAAAGGCTTGATCTATAAAAAAACTTCCATGGTTAATTGGGATCCAGTTGACCAAACTGTACTTGCTAATGAACAAGTTGTTGACGGAAAAGGTTGGCGTTCAGGCGTGGAAGTTGAAAGAAAAGAAATTCCACAATATTTTATGAAAATTACTGATTATGCTGACGAACTCCTGGAAGGTCTGAATAACTTAGATGAATGGCCTGAGAAAGTAAAGACAATGCAAAGGAATTGGATAGGCAAGAGTACGGGCTGTGAAATTGAATTTGATGTATCTTACAAAGACTCTTTTGTAAAAATTACAGTTTACACAACCAGGCCTGATACTTTAATGGGTGCAACTTATCTTGCTATTGCACCAGAACATATTCTAAGCATTGAATTAGCTGAAAATAATCCAGAAATTAAAAAATTTTTAAAAGAGTGTAAAAAGATAGGAGTTTCTGAAGCTGAAATTGCTACTGCAGAAAAAAAAGGTATATTTTCAGGGGTTTATGCAACCCACCCATTAACCAATAAAAAAATACCTGTATGGATTGCAAATTATGTCTTGATCAATTACGGGGAAGGAGCAGTAATGGCTGTTCCTGCTCATGATGATCGAGATTTTGAATTCTCTAAAAAATATAAATTACCAATTCAACAAGTAATTAAATCCAATGATTATGATGGGTCTAAAGCTTACAGTGGAACTGGTGATTTAATAAACTCCGATGAGTTTAATGGAATGCCAAGTGAAGGAGCAACAAATGCTATTTTAAAAAAATTAGAATCTTTAAATAAAGGGAAAAAGAAAATAAATTTCCGGCTTCGAGATTGGGGAATATCTAGACAAAGGTATTGGGGTTGCCCTATTCCGATGATTTATTGTGAAGAGTGTGGCGATATTCCGGTTAGTGAAAGCGACCTACCTGTAACCCTCCCTGAAGAGGTTACTATGGCCGATTCTGATGTTGGGTCGCCTCTGAACAAAATGCCTGAATTTTATTCATGCATTTGTCCAAAATGTGGCAATAGTGCAAAAAGAGAAACTGATACATTGGATACTTTTTTTGAATCTTCGTGGTACTTTGCAAGATATACATCTTTTGATCAAAAAAATAAAATGCTTGATGACCGAGCGAATTATTGGCTTCCTGTTGATTATTATATAGGTGGAGTTGAGCATGCAATTCTGCACCTCTTATATGCTAGGTTTTTTAATAGGGTTCTAAGCGATCTTGGCTTACTGGAATCAAAAGAGCCATTTAAAAAATTACTAACCCAAGGGATGGTTTTAAAGAATGGTACTAAGATGTCCAAATCCCAAGGAAATACAGTTGACCCACAAGAGCTTATTGAGAAATATGGTGCTGATACAGCAAGGCTGTTTATAATGTTTGCAGCACCGGCAGAGCAAAGCTTGGAATGGTCTGATCAAGGAATCGATGGCGCACATCGTTTTTTGAAGCGTTTATGGAGTATTGTTCATACCCATATTGAATCGAAAAATATTACAAAAGAAAATGATAGTGGAGATTTAGAAAAAAATATAAAAGAAGTAAAATATAAATTACATACAACCATTCAAAAAGTAACAGATGACCTTGAGCGAAGAAATAGTTTTAACACAGTTATATCATCAATAATGGAGCTATTAAATTTTCTCAATGAGTCTGATAAAGATAAAAAAATATCTTATTTGCTAAAGCAAGAAGTTTTAGAAGGTATATTATTGATGCTCAATCCCTTTGTTCCGCATATTGTATCCGAGCTATGGACTCATATAAGGGAAAACTCTGATATAGATCAAATAACATGGCCAAAAGTAGATAAAAATGCCCTTGTTCAAGATGAAATAAAAATAGTTATTCAGGTGAACGGAAAGCTAAGGGGAAATATGATAATATCAGCTGAGCAGAAAGAAAATGATATCAAAGAGAAAGCATTAGAAATAGATACAGTGAAAAAATTTATAGGTAATAAAGGTGAAATAAAAAAAATTATCTATGTTGTGGGTAAACTTATCAATATTGTTGTTAGCTAATTAAAAACCATGAAAAAATTTAATAGTTTTATATTACTTATTCTACTTTTACTTAATATCAGCTCATGTGGCTTCCAGCCTCGAGGTATTAATGTGGTAAATTTTGAAACAATCTCAATAAATGGAGGTTCATCTAGCTTTACAAAATTATTAAAGAAAAAATTTAAACAGTCAGGCGTTAAAATACAAGAAAAAAATTCTGAGAAGACTCTAGAAATCACTAATGATACTTTTTCAAAAAAAATTCTTTCGCTAAGTGCGGCCGGGAAAGTAAGAGAATATCAAATTAATTATACAGCTTCATTTAGATTTAAATCAAAAGATAAGGAGTGGGGTGATTTAATTACTCTTGATGTAAGTCGAGAATTCTCTTTTGATGACAAAAATATAATTGCAAAAACAAAGGAAGAATCACGACTAATAAAGGGTATGAAAGATCAGATTATTCTAACAATAGTTAATCAAATTTCAGTTATAAAATAAATCAATGGAAGCTATCTTTGCTCCAAAAAATATAATAGAGAAAATTCAAGGTTTAAATAAAAATTGTGTAATTATTCTGGGTAACGAGCCAGTAGTTTCCAACCATATCAAAACAGATATTAGATATTTCACTGATTTAAACAATATTGAGCTCCAATCAATTAACTTTGATTCCTCCAACAAATTAGACCAGATAAAAACATTATTTGAGAATAATTCTTTATTCTCCAACCAAACACTCTTCAGTATCTCAATAGCTGGTGGAAGAACTTTAGATGAAACAAAAAAATTTATTGTTAAAGTTGTTTCAGAAAATAATAGTGATTTATTTATAATCCATTTTCAAAATTTTACAAAAGAACTATTAAAATCTGTTTGGTTTAACAAGGTAAAAGAGTCTTCACTTCAATTTGAAGCAAAAGAACCGACTACACAGCAGATTCAAGGAGCAATAAGGGTTAGAGCAAATTTTTATGATTTAAATCTTGATGATGAATCTTTATCTCTATTATCAAATTTATCATTAGGTAATTTGCTAGCAGCTGAAAATGAGTTAATTAAATTATCTTTATTGGGTTTAAATACTGAAATAGATGTAAAAAACTTAATATTACATATATCAAATGGATCTAAATTCGATAGTTTTAATCTTTTAGATTACTGCATGACAGGGAAAATTAATAAAACTGCTCAAGCATTGTTATATTTTGAAGAAGAAGGCATGGAACCTTTAATTCTAAATGGAATGTTTTCATGGGTTTTTACTGCAATTTATAAATTAAAATTCTCTACGAATACCTCTGTTACGAATTCAAAGTTAATTGAATTACGTATATTTGGAACTACCCAAAATCTAGTTAGAAGCTCACTTAATAAGCTTTCATCAAAACAAGTAGAGGCAAGTTTAACTAAAATTAAAGAGATTGATCTTATTTGTAAAGGACTGCGTACAGGTGACCCTTGGTTGGAAATAAATAGATTTGCATTTGGAATCTCTCGCCTATTTAACAAATAACAGCGTAATATATTCAAATGGATATAAATAAATACATGCTTGAGATTGGGCAGGAAGCAAAAAAAGCTAGCTTTAAAATAGCATCTGCAACAACTATACAAAAAAATGAATTTTTAAATAATTTAGGCAATAGAATTCTTGTTAATGAAAATAATATTATTGCTTCCAATAAAAAAGATCTTATTCAAGCATCAAAAGATCATAAAGATGATGCATTTATTGATCGTCTAACATTAAATAAAAAAAATATAATTGCTATGGCAGATGGATTATTTCAGATTGAAAGATTAGATGACCCAATTGGCCAAATCAGTAACGAAAGAACTATGCAATCAGGTATAAAAGTAAGTCAAATGAGAGTCTCCCTAGGGGTTATAGGGATGATATATGAATCAAGGCCAAACGTAACTATTGATGCCGCAGGGTTATCCATAAAGTCTGGTAATGCAATAATTTTAAGAGGTGGTTCTGAAGCAATCGTCTCTAATACATATCTAGGTGAATTAATAGCTCAATCATTAAAAGAAACTGGGTTTCATTCTAGTTCTGTACAGATTGTTAAAATAACCGATCGAGAAGCAGTAAGCGAACTCATAACAATGAATAAGTTTGTAGATGTAATAATCCCTCGCGGTGGTAAGAGTTTGATAAAGAAAATAACTGAAGATGCAAAAATTCAAGTTATTAAGCATCTTGACGGAAATTGCCACATATATGTTGATGAATTTGCTGATATTAATACAGCAATTAATATTGTTGATAACTCAAAAACACAGAGGCTCGGAACATGCAACACATTAGAATCACTTGTTATTTCAGCAAAAATAGCAAAAGATTTTTTGCCCAAGATAGAAAAAATATTTAATGATAAGCAAATAGAAATGCGCGGATGTCCTGAAACTAAAAAAATTATTCCTGATGCTAAAGGTGCTAAAGAAGAAGATTTTTACGAGGAATATGAAGGTCCAATTATCTCGATTAAGATTGTCAACTCAATTGATGAGGCAATTCAACATATTAATAAGTATTCTTCACAGCATACAGAGTCAATCATTACAAAAAATCAGGAGAATGGTAACAAGTTCATCAGGGAAATCGATTCTTCAAGTGTCATGATTAATGCATCAACCCGTTTTGCTGATGGTTTTGAATATGGGCTGGGGGCTGAAATTGGTATATCCACCGATAAATTTCATGCGAGAGGACCGGTTGGGCTCGAGGGGCTAACCTCACTAAAATATATTGTATTAGGAACGGGTCAGATTAGAAAATAACAATGGTAGATAATAAACTAATTGGTTTGTATGGTGGGGCTTTCGATCCCATTCACAAAGGTCACATATCAATAGCTCAAAACTGTATAAAGATAATTGGTTTAAATAAAATTATTTTTATACCTACTGGTAATTCACCTAATAATAAAAAAATGAGTGCTCATTATCATAGACTAGAGATGTTAAATATAGTTTGTAAAGAAAGTTTTTTTGAGTTTTCAGATTTTGAAATTAATGAGTCTTTAGATTTAAAAAAAATATCCTATACAATTAATACCCTCAAGTACTTTAAAAAAAAGACTGGTTCTACCTTGCTTTTTATTCTTGGCACTGATGCATTTTCAACTATAAACTCGTGGTATAAGTGGAATGAAATATTAAGCTACTGTCATTTAGTTTTAATTGAGAGGGGTATTGAGAAATCAGATATAGAAACAATGCAAACAGAGGTGCAAGAATTCTTTAAAGATAATATTACTAATAATATTAATGTCTTAAAAAAAAATAATCATGGAGCAATCTACCCTATTCCAATGTCTTTATTCCAAGAATCATCAAGTGAGATTAGAGAGAAGTTTAAGAAGAATCTAGATATCAATGATTTTTTACCTAAAACTATTCAAGACTATATTAATCACAATAAACTTTACAGGTTACCGGGCCATAATAAGTAATCAGATATCTTAATTGAGTTAATTTCCTTTTGAAATGGTATCTTTCCAATAAATGGTGCTTCGACATTATCTATGAGATATTTAATATTTTCATCAACTTCATTCATACCTGAATCAATACAGTTGGCTACCCACCCAGACAAATTATGATGATTATTTTTTATTGCTTCTACAGTAAGCATCGTGTGATTAATACACCCTAATCGAATACCTACAACTAAAATAATTGGTATATTTAGATAGCTGATTAGGTCTGGAATAGATTTAGTATTAGTTAAAGGGACTTTGTAGCCACCCGCTCCTTCTACAAATAAATACTCGCATTCTTGTTGTAATAATAAAAAATTTTCTTTAATTTTAGTAAAAACTATTTCATTACTGGATAATTTAGAAGCTATATGTGGTGCAATTGCTTGGTCAAAGGAATAAGGATTAATAATTTCAACTGGTTTATTTATACTATTTATTGATAAAAATTTATGCACATCACTATTTATTATTTGATTACCAATAAAGTCAGTTCCAGCCGCAATAGGCTTCATACCCATTGTAAGATATCCTTTTTTTTTAAAAAATTCAATTAGGGCACAAGTAATTTCTGTTTTACCTATATGTGTATCTGTGCCAGTTATAAAAAAAGCATTATTCATATTTAAACATTTAAATCAATTTATTACTCATTAGATTTATTCCAAGAACAGCCGTATATTACTTCATATGTTGCAGGGAAATTACCATCATAACTATATTCCTTATAGCCATCTGAAATTAATTTTAAAAATGATTTTCCAGATAGTCCAATTTTTTTTCTCTTGAATCCACTTGTAGCTCCAATTTTTCTTAAATCTAAGAAAAGTTTATTAATGTTTTTATATGTTAAACAAAATTCTTCTGAATTTAAAACTGGATCAATAAAACCCTCCTTAATTAACTTGTCCTTGATGCTAGTAATATCTAAATAATTATTAGTTTTTTGATAATTTGAAATTTTTTTCGTAACGTTTTTTAATTCAAAAAGCGTATTTGGTCCAAAGGTGCTAAATATAAACAATCCTCCTGGTTTTAATATTAACTTTGCTTTCTTAAAGATATCTGAAAGATTGTTGCACCATTGCAAAGAGCTTGTTGACCAAATTACATCGAATGTGTTTTCGGAAAAAGATAATTCCTCAATATCGCCACATATAAAATCAGATTCAGCGCCTAATAGTTTATGTTGATTTTTTTTTGCTTGTAGCAACATATTTATAGAGAAATCGTAATTAATTAACCTTATATTCTGATATTTTTCTTTTAAAATTCTCCCATTTCTTCCGGTACCACATCCAAGATCTAAAATAAAATTTGGTCTGACTTCTATTAAATCCAATTTTTTAAAGAGATTATCTGATATTTTATTCTGAAGAGATGAATACTCATCATATGTTTTAGCATTTCTATCAAACACTTTTCGCTTATACTCTTTATCAATCATTCTCTAGCCTGACCCTAAAAATTCATCGACTAACTCAAAACATTTTCTTTGGTGATTTAAAAATGGTATGTGTCCAGCCGAATCAAAAATATATACTATTGATTCTTTAATTTGTGACTGCAACCAAATAGATGCTTTATAATTTGAGATAGCATCTTGTTTACCACTAATTATTAATGTTGGGGTATTGATATTATGTACTTCATTTCGCATATCAAGTTCTGCTAATATTTCTAAAGACTTTTCCAAACCTTCCTTGGTTGGAGACTCTTGACCCATAAAATCACTTTCTAACTTCTTTAGGATATTTTTACTTTCTTTATTTTCTTTTATTTGTAATAGAAAAAAACTTTTTAATGTCTTTTGGTAATCGTTTAATAAATTTTTTTTAAATTTAGAAAAAAAATTGATACTAACGCCGTGCTCCCATCCTGGTTTTCTAATAAAACATGGGGTTGATGATATGCAAACTAAATTATTTACAGTCTGTGGGTACTTTAAGCAGTATTTCATCGCAATTTGCCCGCCCAATGACCACCCTATTATTGTTACCTTTTCTGGAATCAACTCATGAATTTTATCTACCAAATTATCAATCTTATATGGCTTAATTATTTGACTTTTTCCCATTCCTGGAAGGTCGATAATATATAATTTATTTTTACATCTCATTAAATTTGAAAATCCTTCCCAAATCTTACCTGACGTGCCCCAGCCATGAATTAAAACTACTGGCCTCCCCTTCCCTAGAATCTTTATATGCATTATTACTTTGTATTTAAATTAATTAAATCAGCTAACCTTAAAATTGCTTTAGGTTCATGCAAAGCTGAAATTGAAATTCTTAATCGTGATGTATTTTTTCTAACTGTTGGCGGCCTTATTACTGGAACATAAAAACCCTCCTGCAACAATTTTTCTGATATCTGTATCGCCTTACCAATGTTATTTATCAAGATTGGTTGAATTGGTGTCAGTGACTTACCTAGCAATGCTTTATTTTCAATTTTCTCTCTCAACAAATTTATTAATTTTAAAAGATTACTCCTTAATGCCTTCCCTTCTTTGATAATTTTTAATGAGGTAATGATTCCACATGAAATTGCTGGAGATGATGCAGTTGTATAAATATAAGTTTTAGCTTTTTGAATTAAGTAGTTAATAATCTCTTTATTTGCTACGACTATTGCACCTGAAATGCCTACTGACTTACCTAAAGTAAACATATAGATTATTCTTTTCTTTTGTTTAGGCTTTAGATCTAGCTTTGGATAGTAATGCTCCAATATTCCTTGTCCATTTTTACCTAATACGCCATATCCATGGGCATCATCAACGTAAAGATAAGCATCATACTTTTCACATAAGATTATTAATGCTGGTAAATTAATTAAATCTCCGTCCATACTAAATACCGCATCTGTAATGATCAACTTTCTTCTTCCACCATTTTCTCTAAGTATTTTTTCTAAATGTTCTAAATCTAAATGGTTATAACGAATAAATTTTGATTTACTTAATAATGAAGCCTCATTTAATGAGGCATGATTTAGTCTGTCAGATAAAATTAAATCATTTCTGTCACATAGAGCAGTAATTGCCCCCATATTTGCAGAAAATCCTGAAGAGAATAAGATACTCTTATCAAATCCTAAGCTTTTTGCAGCTAATTTTTCTAGCTGGTCATGGATCTCATAATGGCCTGATATTAGGTGGGATGCTCCAGAACCGTTTCCATACTTCTTTATTCCATCGATTATGGATTTTTTTATTATTTTATTCTGTGTTAACCCAAGATAATCGTTACTAGAAAAATTATGTACCCACTGGTCATTAATTTTTATCTTTCCTTCTTTTAGGTCTTGAATTGATTTTCTGTGTCTATATAAATCATCACTAGCCAAGCCTTTTAGATTTTCTGATAAGTCTTGATGGAGCATATTACAAAGCTGAAAGATTTAATCGGTTAAATAATTTTTTGTCTTTTTCAATATCTGGATTACCAGTAGTTAATAACTGTTCCCCGTAAAAAATTGAATTTGCTCCTGAGAAAAAAGCTAATGCTTGAATTCCATCATCCATCACCTCTCTCCCAGCAGATAGCCTAACAAAACTTTTAGGCATAGTAATTCTTGCAACAGCAATTGTTCTTATAAAATCAAAATGGTCGAGTTTTTCTATATTATCTAATGGCGTCCCTTCTACTTGGGTTAAAAGATTAATTGGGACACTTTCTGGTGGTCTTTTCATATTTGCTAGTTGTGATATCAAGCTAACTCGATCATCTATTGACTCGCCTAACCCAACAATACCGCCACAACAAACATTTATTGATGCATCTCTAACGCGCTCTAAAGTATCTAACCTGTCTTGATAGGTCCTGGTTGAAATAATATCCCCATAAAACTCTGGGGAAGTATCTAAATTGTGATTGTAGTAATCTAATCCAGCTTCTTTTAGCTCTTCTGCTTGACCTTCTTTAAGCATTCCTAATGTGGCACATGTTTCAAGGCCTAGTTCTTTAACTTTAAGTATCATTTCTTTGACTGATTGTAAATCTCTCTCCTTAGGCCCTCTCCATGCAGCGCCCATACAAAAACGGCTAGCTCCTGCCTCTTTAGCAAGCTTTGCGGAGGATAAAACCTCCGCGATATCCATCAATGGTTCATTATCAACTTCTGTATCAAATCTGGCTGATTGAGGGCAATATCCACAATCTTCAGAACAGCCGCCAGTCTTAATTGATAATAATGTACTTAATTGGACCTCATTGGGGTTGAAATTAGCCCTGTGAATAACATGGGCCTGATATACTAAATCGTTAAATGGTAGCTGAAAAAGAGATTTAATTTCTTTCTTTGGCCATTTTTCTATATTATTCTCTTTGAGCTTCTCTTTAGGCTTTAGAAAGTGAAGTTTTTCATGATTTTCTGTTGAGTTTTGGGTGGTCATATATCACCTAAGTAATTGATTTTAATTAATTAATTTATAAAACATGTATATGTTAATTAATTTTACACTATTTTATAACAACTGTTTAAATTTTAATCATATGTTTAATATTGTTTTATATGAGCCTGAAATTCCACCAAATACTGGAAATATAATTCGCCTTTGTGTAAATACATCTTCTAATTTGCACTTAATAAAGCCATTAGGGTTTAATTTGGATGAGAAGCAAGTTCGGCGTGCCGGTCTTGATTATCATGATATGGCAAATATTAATATTTATGACACTTATAACGACTGTCTAGAAAAATTAAAAGGTAACAGAATTTTTGCTGTTACGACTAAAGCAACTAGATATTACGGTGATTTTGAATACAAAAAAGGAGATGTTTTTGTTTTTGGGCCTGAAACCAGAGGGTTACCTTTAGGCATACTCAATGAGATGTTGGAAAGTAAAAAAATTAGAGTTCCAATGGTCGAGAATAATAGGAGCATAAACTTATCTAATACAGTTGCTATTGTTTTATACGAAGCATGGCGCCAAATAAATTTTGAATCAGGAGTCTAATTTTCAGGTTTTATAGATCGGTCTAAGAGATCTAATACGGCATCTTTTGGAGACTTTCCTAGTTCAATCACATTATTAACCTCGGATGTGATTGGCATCTCAATTTCTGTGTTCTCAATTCTTCTTATTACCTCGGTGGCTGTGAAAACTCCCTCAGCAACATGTCCAAGATTTTTGAGAATAGCATTCAACGGTTGTCCTTTTGCCAACTGGATTCCAACTTCACGATTTCTTGAGTATTCCCCTGTACAAGTTAAAACTAAGTCTCCTGAGCCAGCTAAGCCGCTAAAAGTTTCTTGGTTAGCTCCTAAATGAGATCCAAATCTTGAAATTTCAGCTAAGCCCCTTGTTATTAATGCTGCTCGCGCATTATTTCCAAACCCCATTCCATCTGATATACCAGCTGCAATAGCGATTACATTTTTTAAGGCTCCTCCAACTGAAACACCTACAACATCTTCACTTGTATAAACTCGCACATTATCATGATGAAAAATATCTGCTGCAAACATCGAAATCTCTTTTGTTGTTGCAGCCAGAGTTAATGCAGTTGGAAGTGTCCTTACCAATTCTGCAGCAAAGCTTGGTCCAGATACAACCCCCCAATGTCGGTTAGTTTTTTTTGGGTCTCCAAGCTCTTCCAACGCAATTTCGTGTGGCAATTTAGCAGAGGTTTGCTCTAGTCCCTTATTGGCCCATATAAGCGGAGTTGATTTATTAATCTCATTTATTAACCTAAGAATATTTCTAAAGCCTGAAGTTGGTACAGCACAAACTATTAAATCTACATCAGTTAAAGCTACCTTAAGATTATCTTCAAGATCTAATAATGATGGAAATGTAAAATCTCCTAAATACAATGGGTTTGATTCAGCTTTTTTCATACCAGATACATGTCCAGAATTTCTAGCCCAAAGCGTTGTTGAATATAGCTTACCTAAATGAATAGCTAATGCTGTCCCCCAGGCTCCAGCGCCAAGTACACATATTTTCAAGTTATAACCCCCAAACCTCTTCAGCCCTTATAAAGCCTTCTACCCCTACCGATAATGATTTAACTTTAACCCAGCCGTCTGTAACATTTGGTGACAATAAATTAAGGACAATAAAGTTATCAACATATGCTAATTTAGCTCCATTCTTGCTAGGTTTGTTGTAAATAGTTACGAGGGATCTTAATGTCATGATAGTTCTTTCCTTATCAAGACCTTTTGTTTGTGCCCAACTAATCTTACCTAAGTGATCTTCTACCTTTTTCCAATCTTTTAAGCTTACAATAATTTTAAGCGGATACCCTTCAGTTACGATAAATTTTTTTTTGGTCGAAGATGAGGGGCCCTCAAATAAAATTAAACTTTTATTCTTAACAGAAAAAAATTCAGCAAAAACATTGGAAGAAAATAATATGGAGCTGATAGCTAAATAAAAAATAATCCTAAAAAAAAATTTAGGGTGCATCTTGCTATTTTTTAGATTCTTTTTTTTGTTTTTCTTGCATATATAAAGCTTCAAAATTTATTGGTTGTAACTGAACAGGGTTAAAGCCGGCTTTTACAGTAAAATTTGAAATGGCCTCTCTTGCGTATGGAAACAGAATATTTGGGCAAGTAATTGCAAGAACCGCTTCCAAGCCATCATCTGGGATATTCTTAATAACAAAAATACCTGATTGAACTAAGTCGACTACAAAAGCAGTTTGGTCACCAATTTTAGAGGTTACTGTTATTTGTAGCGCTACCTCATAAAAACCATCAGCGAGTGGCTTTGCTTCATTATTTAATTCAATACTCACTTTAGGTGCATCTCGTTCAATAAAGATCTCAGGTGCATTTGGAACCTCAATTGACACATCTTTTAAGTACAATTTTTCTAATGCGAATCCGGGCTGTTGGTCTTCGGCTATTTTAACTTTTGATTTTTTTTTATCTGCTGCCATTTTTTTTCCTTTTCCTAATCTTTAAATGTTGTAAGTTTTTAATTAAACTTAAACGCTATTCTATCGCTTTACTGAGTAAGAATGAAGCATTAAGAGTTAAATTCTTAATTTATGTCAAAATTTTATCTAATTCTCCAGATAGCTCCGATGCCCTTAGCTCTTCAAAACCGCCTATATATATCTTATCAATAAATATTTGTGGAACAGTTCTTTTCCCTGTTATCTTCATCATTTTTTCTCGTTCTTTCGGGCTGTCGTCTATAAAAATTTTTTCAATTACATCAAAACCCTTCTCTGATAATAGCCTTTCTGCATTCAAACAATAAGGGCAGAAAGAGCTTGTATACATTAATATTTTTTTCATATATTTTTCTGTGAAACAGGAAGTTGCGATTTAATCCACTCAGAAAACCCACCCTCAACACTCATTACCGTTTCAAATCCTTTCTGACTTAAAAGTCTCATTGCCTTTCCCGAGCTATTACCAGAGCCACAATAAACTAATATTGTTTTTTTGGCCTCTTTCTTTAAGTTGTCTATGTCTCTAGAAAAATTGGCAAAGGGAATGTTTATAGCATTTGGTATATGGCCAAGATTAAACTTTTCCTCACTTCTCACATCAATAATTATACAAGCCTCTCTATTCATAAGTAATACTGAATTTTTGATATTAATCCTTCTAACCCCTCCAGATAGAGCTTGAGGAAATAAAAGTAATAGGCCTGAAGTGATAATAATAAAAACTAATAAATAGTCATTTAATGAGAAGTTCAAATAAAAATCCTTTTAAATATAAAACATTTATGATTAAAGCATAGTAAAATTCAAAAGTGCTATTATAATTGAAGGTCATTACATAAGAAATAAATTTTATATATTTAATGCAAAAAAATCCAATAGTTCTTCTTATTTTAGATGGTTTCGGTCATAGTAATGATCGCAAACATAACGCGATTGCTCAAGCTAAAACCCCGAATTGGGACGCTTTGAACAAAGAATGTCCAAATACCTTAATAAATGCATCAGAGTCATATGTGGGGCTTCCATCTGGTCAAATGGGTAACTCTGAAGTTGGACATTTAAATATTGGAGCAGGTCGAGTTATTCACCAAGACATAGAGCGTATAAATTTTAGCATTAAAAATAAAACTTTTTTTTCTGACCCCTTGTTAAACAAAAACTTTCAGTCACTTAAAAATAACAATAAAGCGCTTCATATTTTTGGTCTTTTATCGGATGGCGGAGTACATAGTCATATAGACCATTTTGATGCCATTTTGATGTTAGCGAAAAAAAATAACTTAGAAAAAGTCTTTATACACGCATTTTTGGATGGGAGAGACACCCCCCCTAAAAGTGCTAAAAAATATACTACAAGTATAGAAAATTCCTGCATCAAATATAAAACGGGTGAATTAGCTACTTTATGTGGTCGTTTTTTTGCAATGGATAGAGATAACAGGTGGGAAAGAACCAAAGACGCATTTAACTTATTAGTGCATGCGGAATCTAAATATAAAGCAAAAACCTCTCTAGATGCAATAAATCAAGCTTATGATAGAAATGAAACAGATGAATTCATATCTTCAACACTAATTAGTACAAATGATAAATTTGAAGGAATAAAGAACAGTGACACGATTGTATTTATGAATTTTAGATCTGACCGTGCAAGACAAATAACTGATGCAATTTTAAATGATACTTTTGATCAATTTAATCGGGGGCATAACCCAAAAGACTTAAGCTACTTTACCCTTACAGAATACGATAAGAAACAAAAAAGGGCAAAAGCTATTTTTAAACCAATCAAGATAAATAATTCATTAGGGCAATTTCTTTCCGACCAAGGAAAAACTCAGTTAAGAATAGCAGAAACAGAAAAATATCCACATGTGACTTTCTTTTTTAATGGCGGTGAAGAAGAAGTATGCCCAGGTGAAGATAGAATTTTAGTGCCTTCACCAAAAGTAGAAACATATGATTTGAAGCCAGAAATGAGTGCTTATGAGGTAACAGATAAATTATGTGTGGCGATATCGAGTCAAAAATATGATGTAATAATTTGTAATTATGCAAATGGTGACATGGTAGGACACACAGGAAACATAATTGCAGCAATTAAAGCTATTGAGTCGCTAGATAATTGCATAGGTCAAGTTTCTAGATCAATAAAAGAAATTAATGGGCATATGCTAATAACAGCAGATCATGGAAATGCTGAACTTATGATGGATGAAAAGAATAACCAATTACATACTCAACACACCACAAACTTGGTACCTTTCCTGTATATGGGTAAAGAATGCCTAATAAATAAAACAGGGAATTTGTCTGATATAGCTCCAACGATACTTTACATTATGGGAGAAATACCACCAAAAGAGATGACAGGAACAACGCTGATAAACTTTAATGAATAATACTTTGTCCTCAAAAGAAATTATTAAAGTATTTATATTTCTTAGTATATTAATATTTACATCGTCCTGTATTGCAGAAAGTCAAGTTACTAAAACAGAAAAAAATTTACTTAAAATACAAAAAGAAATTAACCAACTTAATCAGAATATAAAAAAAAATACTAAAGCTAAAAAAGATTTATCGACCGAGTTAAAAGCAAAAGAAAAAAAGATAAGCAAAACAAAGAAAGAGCTTTATAAAATAAAGAAAAAATTTAAAACTAACAAAAATAAAATAAAAAAACTAAACAAACAACTCGTTAATCTTAAAAAAGAAATAAAATTAAAAAAGAAATCTCTTTCCAGTCGACTTTATCAAGCATACACAAACGGTAATCCAGGTTATTTTCAAATGTATTTAGATGGGCTAAATCCAAGTCAAATCTCAAGAGAATCTTATTATATTGGCTATTATAGCAAACAGCAAAATGTTGAGATTAAATCAATTAAAAATGCTTATATAGAAATTGAAATAACAAAAAAATTGGTAAATAAAAAATTAAAAAAAGTTGCTTCACTAAAAAAAAGAAAGGAAAAAAATGCAAAAAAACTTCTTAAACAAAAAAAAGAAAAAACTAAAATTATAAAGAAAATTAATAAAAAATTATTATCACAGAAAAAAAAGAAACAAAAACTAATTCAAAATGAAAAAAAATTAACTTCTATTTTTAAAACACTACTAAAAAAAATTAAGGCTGATGCTACTAAAAAATCAAGTAAAAAAATTAATGCTGATAATAAATCAATCCCAGATAGTAAATTTGATGGCATTGATTTTAAAAAACTTAAAGGAAAATTAAAACTTCCTGTTAAGGGAAAAATAATACATAAATTTAATTCAAAAAGAAAAGATACTGGTGTGGCATGGAAGGGGCTTTTTATCAAAGCAAAAGAAGGTAGAGATGTTTATGCTGTAGCGTCGGGTAAGGTTGTTTTTTCTGATTGGATTAAAGGGTTTGGTAATATTATTATAATTGACCATGGCAAGGGCTATATGAGCCTCTATGGGAATAACTCTTCTTTAATTAAAGATAGTAATGATATTGTAAAAGGAGGCTCAGTAATCGCAATTGTAGGCAATAGTGGAGGCAATTTAACCAATGGCCTCTATTATGAATTAAGAAAAGATAGTAAGCCTTTTAATCCTTTAAAATGGACCTCGTTAAAATAACTCACTGCCCTATTAAGTGAATTTTAACCTTTCTCTCGAACTCGTTATATCGATGTTCAAAAATATATATACCTTGCCATTGCCCAAGTAACATCTTTCTATTTTTTATAGGTATTGATAGATTAGTCTGCGTTAAAGCTGTTCTTATATGGGCTGGCATATCATCATCACCTTCAATTGTATGGGTAAATAATTTATCCCCATCTTTTACTAATTTAGAGAAAAAACTTTCTAGATCTTTTTGAACATCAGAATCGTAATTTTCATTAATTAGCAAGCTTGCAGATGTGTGTTGAATAAGCAAGGTTAGCAGTCCATCTTGAATTTCTTGTTTATCAACCCAATCAATAATGCTCGCTGTTATATCATAAAGTCCACGGCCTTTTGTATTCAAGATTATTTCATCGAAACTTTGACTCATGATTTCTTAATGATTGACTCATAAATTATAATTATTGCTCCGATACTTATTGAAGTATCCGCAACATTAAAAGCTGGCCAATAAAAGTTATTAAAATGAAAATACAAAAAATCAGTTACGTATCCTAGAGATATTCGGTCATATAGATTGCCTAAGGCACCTCCCAAAATTAATGACAAGCCTAAAGCTGTATAAAATTCATCTCTATGTTTTTTTATCATAAAAATAATAAATACAGATGCTATTACAGCAACTATTGATAAAAAATATCTTTGCCACCCACCCGCATCACTCAAGAAACTAAATGCCGCCCCTTCGTTTTTGAAATGTACAAGATAGAAATATGAATTAATCCTAATAAATTGATCGTCAAGCATACTTTTAATTATTAATGCTTTTGTAACCTGATCTGAAATCGTAATTAAGCCAGCTAATAAAAAATATTTAAGCATGCTTCCTTTCTTCACCGTCTTCGAAAAGATTGCTAATACATCTTTTACATATTGTAGGATGTTCAAAGTTTTGCCCTATATTTTCAATATAATGCCAACACCTCTCACATTTATTATTTTTACTAGCTTTTACCTCAATTTCTAAATGTTTTTTTGATTCCTCGAGGGCACTATTTGATGTAATTAAGATATATTTTAGTTCTTCTTCAAAAAAAGATAGGCTTTTATAAATATCCGAAGGTGCTGAAATTTTTAATTCAGCCTGAAGTGAAGATCCAACCACCCCTTGCTCTCTCAGTGCTTCTATTTTTTTGTTGGCTAAGTTTCTAACATCGAGTGCATGGCGCCATCTTAATAAATCTTTTTCAGAAAGGCCATGGCCAGGTAGCTCGTACCAACTCTCAATAAAAATAGTACTTTTATTTTCTTTATTTACCACACCCCATAACTCTTCCGCAGTAAAGCTTAAAACCGGGGCCATAAGTCTTATGAGTGATTGTGTAATATGAAACAATGCAGTTTGTGCAGATCGTCTAGCATGAGAATTTTCAGCCGTCGTATACAACCTATCTTTTAATACATCAAGATAAAAACCTCCCATATCTTCAGAACAGAATGCTAAAAACTTTTGCATTGCTAAATAAAAATTAAATGCTTGATAGTCTTTTATAATATTATTCTGAAGGTCCTCAACTAAATATAATCCATACCGATCAATTGATAACATTTCTTTCGGATTAATTAGCATATTCTTTGAATCAAAATCTTCTAAATTTGCTGATAAGAATCTTAGTGTGTTTCTTATTCTTCGATAGCTGTCAGAAACTCTTTTTATAATTTCATTCGAAATGTTTAACTCACCTGAGTAATCTGTAGTCGCAACCCACAATCTTAATATATCAGCACCAAATTGATCCATTATTTTTTGTGGTGCGATAACATTGCCCTTCGATTTACTCATCTTATAACCCTGACCATCGACTACAAACCCATGAGTCAAAAGAGACTTATAAGGTGCATCTCCATTAATTGCACAACTTGTAAGAAGGCTTGATTGAAACCATCCTCTGTGTTGATCTGAACCTTCAAGATATAAATCAGCTGGGGAAGTCAAATCCTCTCTTTGCTCTAAAACTGATTGATGAGTTGTTCCAGAATCAAACCAAACATCAAGTGTGTCATTTATTTTAAGATAATCTGCAGCATCATCACCTAAAATTGATTGGGGCTCAATATTAAACCAAGCATCAATACCATCTTTCTCAATTTTTTGAGCAACAATTTCAAAGAATTTAAGTGTATCTGGGTGAGGGACACTAGTGTCTTTATGAATAAATATTGGTATTGGAACCCCCCAGCTTCTTTGTCTAGAGATACACCAGTCAGGTCTATTTTCAATCATAGATTCAAGCCGTTTTTTCCCCCATTCTGGATAAAATTTAGTATTGGCAACCCCTTTTTTTGCTAACTCTCTAAGAGAAATTTTATCAGAGGGTTTATGCTCCATCCCAATAAACCATTGAGATGTTGCTCTAAAAATAATTGGGGCTCTGTGGCGCCAGCAATGTGGATAGCTATGAATAAATTTTTCTTCATGAATTAATAAATTCTTATTTTTTAAAATTTCAATAACTTTAGGATTAGCTTCCCACACAGTTAAACCTGAAAAAAATAGGATGTCATTTTTAAATTTCCCTTTTGCATCTACCGGGTTTTCTACTGGTAAACTGTAATTCATTCCAACAATGTAATCATCTAATCCATGAGCTGGGGCAGTGTGGACTAGACCAGTCCCAGTTTCAGTTGTAACATGATTTCCACATATAATTGGGACACTTTTATCTAAGAATGGGTGAGAGAATAATACCCCTTCTAGATCAGAGCCTTTACATGTTCCAACTTTTGTTGCTGATAATTCATAAATCTTAAATCTAGTATCGGCTAATTCTTCAGCAAGAATAAAAAAATTATTTTTGCACTCATACAGGCCATATTGAAATTTTGGATTGACTGAAATTGCTTCGTTTGCGGGTAATGTCCAAGGGGTAGTTGTCCAAATAATTGCAGAAGCTTTACCTACTTTTGTAATACCAAAAATATTTTCAATATCTTTAGTGCTAACGCAATCAAATTGGACATCAATTGCGGGAGAAGGTTTATCCTCATACTCAACCTCCGCTTCAGCTAAAGCTGATGCACAATCAGTACACCAATGAACTGGCTTATTTCCCTGATACAAAAATCCTTTGTCATAAATTTTAGCAAGGGCTCTCACTATATTAGCCTCTGTTTTAAAATTTATTGTAAGGTAAGGATTGTCCCAATCTCCAAGAATACCCAACCTCTTAAAATCTTTTTTTTGTTTTTCTACCTGGATTAATGCATATTCTCGACATAGTTTTCTAAATTTGTTTGGATCAATATTTTTACCATGTTCTTTCTCGACTACAAGTTCGATTGGAAGGCCATGGCAATCCCATCCAGGGACATATGGTGCATCAAAACCAGAAATTGTTTTAGACTTAATAATAAAATCTTTAAGAATTTTATTAACTGCATGGCCAATATGAATATCGCCATTTGCATATGGTGGTCCGTCATGCAGGATATATTTTGGCCTGCCTTTTCTTGCTGCTCTTATTTGTTCATAAAATTTTTTATCTACCCATTCATTTGCCCAATCTGGCTCTCTTTTTGCTAGATTACCCCTCATTGGAAATTCGGTTTCAGGAAGATTTAATTTATATTTATTATCATTCATATTTTTTCAGAAAAATTTCAGCATTAATAATATCTTTTTTTATCTGTTCTTTCAGGGTCTCTATTGATTCAAATTTTATTTCTTCTCTTATTTTCTTTAAAAAGGTTATATGGACATGCTGACCATATAAATCTTTAGAAAAATTTAATATATGTACTTCAAGATGTAGTTTCGAAATGCCCGCTATTGTTGGTCTTGTACCTAAATTTGCTACTCCAAATTTTTTATTCAATTTTACAGCAAAGACGCCCTTTATTGGAGGGCGATTATGAAACATATGAATATTTGCAGTCGGAAAACCCATTTCCCTTCCTCTTTGGTCCCCGTGAATTACTTTTCCAGATATGGAATAATGCCTACCAAGCAAGTCATTTGCTAAATCTAAGTCACCGGAAGACAATGCTTCCCTTATGTGGGTACTAGAAACTCTTTTATTATTTATTTTTATTTCTTTTAAAATAATAATTTCAATGTCACTTTCAAGTAGGTCTGTTATCCCACATTCACGATTTTTACCAAATCTAAAATCTTCACCCACTAAAATTGTCTGAGCTGAGATTCTATTCTTAAGTTGAACAAAAAATTGATTACCAGACATTTGAGCAAATTTCATATTAAATTTAACGATATAAATTCGATCGATTTTTCTTGATTGAAAATATTCAATTTTTTCACGTAGGCTTGTTATTCTTGAGGGGGCATCTTTTGGGGTAAAAAACTCCCTAGGATGTGGCTCAAAAATCATAATTGCGGAATCTATTTGGCCATTCTGTGATTTAATTAATAGTTCATTAATTAATTTCTGGTGCCCAAGATGTATGCCATCATAATTTCCAATTGTTAAAACACAAGGAGGGTGAGATCCAGAGTTAGGGATATGTCTATATATTTGCATTTTTATTGAATAGTTTTCTTAAAAAAATCACTAATATCTAATTTACATAATCTTAGAATAGCAAAGTATACAGCTCCACCGAATACTATTAAGACTATTAAATGTAAAAATCGAGAAAAAGCTGAATAATTCATCCATAAATCAATCGTGCCCTTAAAGTGAAGTAGGAATAAAGCCATAATAAAGGCTGCAAAAAATACTTTACTCAAAAAAATCGACCAGCCAGCATTTAGTTTAAATACTTTTCCTTTTTGCAGGTGAAAGAAAAGCAGCCCAGCATTTATACACGCCCCTAAACCAATAGCTAACGCTAAGCCAGCATGCTTAAGAGAGCCGATAAAGATTAAATTCATGAATTGAGTACAAAATAAAGTAAATAAAGCAATTTTTACCGGTGTTTTTATATTTTGCTGAGCATAAAATGCAGGTGCTAAAATTTTGATTAAAATTAAACCGACTAAGCCAACACTATATGCAGTTAGTGCATATTGAGTCATCAAAATATCTTTCTCTGTAAAAGCTCCATAATAAAATAAAGTCGATATTAAAGGGATAGCTAAAATTGCTAAAGCTGTTGCAGCTGGTACTGCTAATAAAATTCCAAACTTTAATCCCCAATTAATAAGATCTGAATAGTCTTTTGTTTTTTTCTTTGAGAAACTTTTAGATAGGTTTGGGAGTAAGATTGTACTCAGAGCAACGCCAAGAACACCAGCAGGAAATTCCATGAGCCGGTCTGCATAATAAAGCCAAGATACACTTCCTGAGGCAAGAAAAGATGCGAAAATAGTATTAATTAATAAAGAAATTTGCATTATTGAAACACCTAAAATTGCTGGGCCCATTAACTTTAATATTCTCCACACCCCTTTATCTTTTAAATCAAAATTAATTTTAGGTAAACATCCAATTTGCCTTAAAAAGGGAATTTGAAAAAACAATTGTAAAACACCCCCAAAGAACACTGCCCAAGCTAAAACTTTAACAGGCTCCTCAAAAAAATTTGCAAAGTATAATGCTGCGATGATAAATGAAACATTAAGCCAAACTGGTGTGAATGCTGGTACAGCAAATTTTCCATAAGTGTTTAATACTCCGCCTGCCATAGATACTAAAGATATAAAAAATATATAGGGAAATGTTATCTGAAGTAAATCAACTGTTAGGTTAAATTTTTCAGGGTCTGAAATAAATCCTGGGGCGCTAATATAAATTAACCAAGGCGCTCCAAAAACTCCTAAAAAGGTAACTAAAACCAGAAAAATACCTAGCAACGTGGCTACTTTGCTAATTAGATGATTTACCTCTACCTTTGATTTTTTAGTTTTATATTCAGCTAAAATTGGAATAAATGCATGAGTAAAAGCGCCCTCAGCAGATATTCTTCTCAATAAGTTTGGTATTTTAAATGCTACAAAAAACGCATCTGTCGCAATACCTACGCCAAATATCCTCGCAATAATACTATCCCGAATAAATCCTAATATACGAGATATAATAGTCATCCCACCAACGCTAGCAAATGTTTTTAATAGGTTCATAAATAAGCTTTAAATATTTAATTTGATTTTATCATGCTAACCTCAACTAAACTTAGTAAAGTAAATGTATTCAAATACTTGTATCTATCAACGAAAATGGATAAAATACATTCTTATTTAAATATAGTTCATAAGGATGTTATATGGCCAACACGGCTCAAACGAAAAAACGTGCAAGACAGAATGATACTCAACGCGTTCACAATGCAGGTCTACGATCAACATTAAGAACTGCTTTAAAGAAAATTACTAAAGCAATTCTCTCAGGTGATAAAAAAATTGCAAAAAAACTGTTTGACGAAAATACACCTATTATCGATAGAATTGCTGATAAAAAAATTATTCACAAAAATAAAGCAGCACGCCATAAGTCAAGATTGAACTCTGCATTGAAATCAATGTAATTACTCTGAGCTTCTTATCTTAGAGGCTCTTTAGTTTTTCCATAAAATTTTTCTTAATGTGTCAGCCTTATTCATAACGTCTTCTTGTGTTTGATTTTCTAATCCCAATATTGTTATATGTCCCATTTTTCTTCCTATACGTGGTTCTGATTTCCCGTATAGATGAACACTAATGCCAGAGCCCGCAATCAATTCAAATTTTGGCTCTCCTTGTTTTCCATTTCTAAACCATAAATCTCCTAAAAGATTCAGCATTAAAGATATAGGAAATTTTGTTGCCTCATTTTTTAGCTTATTTCCAATTAAAGTTAAAACTTGTTGATCAAACTGATTATAAACACAAGCATCAATAGTGAAATGTCCTGAATTATGAGGTCTTGGTGCAATCTCATTAACAAAAAGAGTGTTGCTGCTTAGAAAAAATTCTACCGCCATAACTCCAACGTAACTTAATTCATTAGCTATTCTCTTAGCTAGCTTTATTGCCTGATTCTCAAGAGTTTCTGCTATTGAGTTAGGGTAGATAGAAGAGCAATCTAAGATACCCGATTCATGCTGATTTCTAATCAATGGATATACCATAAACTCACCATTAAATGTCCTAGCCAACACTACAGAAAACTCACAATCTAGATTTAGTTTTAATTCAAAAGTACAAGGTGCCCTATTAAAAGATTTAAATGCAGCTTCTAGTTCAATCTTATTATTGACATGAATTTGACCTTTGCCGTCGTAACCAAATTGAGCTGTTTTAAGAATTCCTGGAAATAATAAAATCTTAGGATCTAAATTATTTATTGACTCAATACTATCAATAACAACATAGGTCCCAACAGGGATTCCACATTCCTTAAGAAAATCTTTTTCTTTGATACGATTTTGAGCAATAGATATTGCTTTAGAACTGGGACGAACAATAATATCTTTCTCAAGATGCTGGAGTGTTTCGGCGGGGACATTTTCAAATTCAGTAGTAACTGCACTGCAATAAGCCCTTAATTCATTAAGCGCATTTACGTCAGTATATGGCTTACATATATGTTTATCAGCTATTTTACCTGCTGGACTTTTCTCATCTGGGTCAAATACAACAACCGAATATCCCATGTTTTGAGCTGCCATAGTAAAAAAACGGCCTAATTGGCCGCCGCCCAAAATTCCCAGAGATTTAGCAGACATAATTTTCTCCAACTTACTTTGTATCTAACTTCATATTTAACACTTTAGAAACTTGTTTTTTTCTAAAATCTTTTAGCTTTTGGTTAATTTCTTTGTCATTTACTGAAATTAAAGAAACAGCAAATAATCCAGCGTTATATGAGCCAGCCTCTCCGATAGCAAATGTTGCAACAGGAATACCTTTTGGCATTTGTACAATTGATAAAAGTGAGTCATGCCCCTCAAGATGTTTAGATGGAACTGGAACACCTAAGACTGGCAGAGTAGTTTTTGATGCTACCATTCCCGGAAGATGTGCCGCCCCTCCTGCTCCAGCAATAATAACTTGAAAACCTTTTTTTTCTGCCTCTTCTGCAAACTTAAACATTAAGTCAGGGGTTCTATGTGCTGAAACAACTTGAGCCTCATATGAAATATTAAAATCATCGAGCACCTCTGCTGCATGTTTCATGATTGGCCAATCACTATCTGAGCCCATAATAATTGCTACTAATGGTTTTTTTTTGCTCATTTTTCTTTCCTTACTGTTGGTATAATTATCATATTATTTCTATGAATTAAACTTGATTCATTAACGTATCCTAAAACTGATTCAATTTTATCACTTGAAAGCCCAATTATTTTTTTAACTTCTTCAGAGCTATAATTAACGATACCCATTAAAATTTCATCTCCCAATTCATTAATGCATTGAATAACTTCACCACGATCAAATCTCCCATCCACTTTTGTTACGCCAGCAACTAACAAACTTTTACCCTTTTGAATTAAAGCCTTCTCTGCACCATCATCTATATATATATTTCCATTTGATTTTAAATTGTCAGCAAGCCACTTCTTTCTTGCCAGTATTTTAATTGCTCTACTTTGAAGAAATGTGCCAACGTTCATATTATTATTTAAATCTATAAGAATATTATCTTTTTTTCCAGAAGCAATGATGGTGTGTGCCCCACTTAAAGAAGCTTTACGGGCTGCTAAAACTTTTGTAATCATTCCTCCAGTTCCTATTTTAGACTTTGATCCAGAAGCTAAATCATCCAAACTCTTATCGTCTACATAGCCATGATGAATAAGTTTGGCATTATTATCTTCTCTTGGGTCTGAAGAAAATAAGCCATCCTGATCAGTTAGCAAAACTAAAAGATCTGCCTCAATTAAATTGGTAACCATTGCAGCAAGAGTATCGTTATCTCCAAATCGAATTTCTTCTGAAGCCACAGTATCATTTTCATTAATTACCGGTATGACGTTGTTTTCTATTAAATTAAAAATTGTTGATCTTGCATTTAGATATCTCTTTCTATCACTCAAATCATTATGGGTCAGTAAAACTTGTGCTGATATTAAATCATTATTTGAGAATAATTCCTCGTAAATTCGAACTAAATCCATCTGGCCTACTGCGGCAGCTGATTGTAATTCACTTAAAACTTTAGGTCTTTTTTTAATTCCTAATTTTTTTAACCCAGCAGCAATGGCACCACTTGAAACAAGAATCACTTTTTTACCCTGAGAGCTTAGTATTGAAATTTGTTTAATCAAATCTGATAAATATTCTTCATCTACCTCCTCTCCATTATTGGTTACAATACTAGAGCCAAGCTTAATAACAATTTTTTTAGCTTCAGAGAAATTAAATTTTTTCATAAGTATTTTTTTCTAATTCAATATGTTTCATAATCTCATATGTTAATTCCTTACATCCATTACCATTTATTGCGGATATACAAAAAACTTTACCTGTCCACTCTAATTTTTTTAAAATAACATTTTTAACGCTATCTATATCATTTATTAAATCTATCTTATTTAGAACTAGCCACCTTTCTTTATTGGCGATTTTTTCACTGTATTTTCCTAACTCTTTAATTATAGCTTTAGCCTCTAAAACTGGGTCTATATTGTCATCATAAGGTGCAATATCAAGAATATGAAGCAATAATTTCGTTCTTGAGAGATGCCGAAGAAACTGATGCCCTAAACCGTGCCCATCAGCAGCCCCCTCAATTAACCCTGGTATATCAGCTACCACAAAACTTTTTTGCATGTCGATTTTTACCACTCCCAAGTTTGGCTGAAGAGTTGTAAACGGGTAATCTGCAACTTTCGGTTTAGCTGCAGAAATTGATCTTATTAATGAAGATTTACCAGCATTAGGCATTCCCAATAAGCCAACATCGGCTAAAACCTTAAGTTCTAGGTAGATCTCAAATTCTTCACCTGGCTCACCTTGTGTACACTGTCTTGGAGTTCGGTTAATACTCGACTTAAAATGAACATTTCCTAACCCACCTTTACCACCTTTTGAGACTAATATTTTTTGCCCATGTAATTTAAAATCTGCTATTACTCCTCCCGTCTGTCTCTCAGATATCACTGTTCCTACAGGTACTTTAAGGATTAGATCTTCGCCTCTAGCTCCATAACACTCAGAGCTTCTACCATTCTCTCCTCTTTGAGCACGGTAATTCTTAACAAATCTAAAATCAATTAATGTATTAATATTTTCATCTGATTCAAAATAAATAGAACCTCCATTTCCGCCATCTCCTCCATTGGGTCCACCCATTGGCTCATATTTCTCTCTCCGAAAAGAAGCGATGCCATTTCCGCCATCTCCAGCATAAATATTAACTGTTGCTTCATCAATAAACTTCATTTTTATTTTCCAAACAAAAAAGCCCTATCAATTGATAGGGCTTGAGATTCATTAAAATTTGCTTAAACAGGCAATATATTAACTAATTTTCTTTTCAAAACACCCTTCGTTGTGAAGTTTACTTTACCATCTGTTTTAGCAAATAAAGTATGATCTTTCCCCATACCAACATTCTCACCTGGGTGCATTTTTGTGCCCCTTTGTCTTAAAATAATACTTCCAGCCCTCACAAATTCATCTCCAAAAGCTTTTACGCCCAATCTTTTTGCATTAGAATCTCTTCCATTTCGAGAACTTCCACCTGCTTTTTTATGTGCCATATTTAATTACCCTTAAAATCTATTTAACTGCAATCTTATCAATCTTAATCTCAGTAAAGCTTTGTCTATGCCCTTGAGATTTTCTATAGCCTTTACGACGGTTCATCTTAAAAATCTTTACCTTATCACGTCTGCCATGAGATATTACAGTTGCATCAATGCTGGCGCCTTTAATCATTGGCTTTCCTATTGTTACCTTATCCCCATCAACAAGTGTTAAAACTGAGTTTAAATTAAGTACTTTGCCAACGTCAGTAGATAGTTTTTCAACTTTTAGTATGTCACCTTCAGTTACCTTAAACTGCTTACCGCCTGTTTTTATCACCGCGTACATTCAACACACCTTATTAAAATTATTTACAAATTAGACCAGGGATTATACTCATAAAAATACAAACTATCAATTAATTAAATCTATTTAAAACAACGTAATTATTTAACACTATATCTTTGAAATTAACTTTTATACTTATTGTGATAAAATTTTAACTTCAAATTTAATAACTTAAGTATATACCCCTTGTCTTTAGAAAATATAATCCCTCCCATTCAAATTCACTTAGAATCTGTTAATAATGTGATTAGAAAATCGCTTACTTCTGATATTCCAGTAATTAATCAAATTTCTAGTCATATTATTAACAGCGGTGGAAAAAGAATGAGGCCGATCTTGCACCTATTAATTGCCGGTATGAGTGGAGAAATCAAAGAAGTAAATCATAAAATTGCTGCAATTATTGAGTTCATCCACACCGCCACTCTCCTGCATGATGATGTAGTTGATCAATCCGAAAAAAGAAGGAATAGAAAAACTGCGAATGCGTTATTTGGCAATGCAGCGAGCGTATTAGTTGGAGACTTTATTTATTCTCGCTCCTTTCAGATGATGGTAGGCATAAATAATATGGAGATAATGAAAGTATTATCAGATACTACCAATGCAATTTCAGAAGGAGAAGTGCTGCAACTATTAAATAGTCATAATCCAGATATTGATGAAAAGCAATACTTTAAAGTTATCCAATTTAAAACTGCGAAACTTTTTGAAGCATGCGGAAGTCTCGCAGGATTATCAAATAATGATAGTTCTAAAGAAATTACCGCCTATTCAAGATTGGGAATCCATTTTGGAATCATCTTTCAGCTAATCGATGATATTCTTGATTATTCAGGCAAGTCAAGTCAGATTGGAAAAAACATAGGTGATGACTTAAGTGAGGGCAAAGTTACTTTACCATTAATTTATGCAATGAAAGATTCTAACGAGAAGCAATGTAATCTAATCAAAGAAGCTATTAAAATTGGTGATATCAGCAGACTTCCAGATATCATAGAAATTATTGAACAAACACAAGCTATATCAAAGGTACGAATCAAGTCTGAAGAGCAGTTGAAAAATATAAAATTGGTATTAAATAAAATTCCAGACAATGATTTTAAAAAAATAATACTAGATTTAGCAGAGTATTCTGTCTATAGAAAAAATTAGTTTAAAAGAATTTTTTCGCCGCTCTCAACACTGTAGTAACTTAAGCGTGCTGAAGTAGCATTTTTTTCAATAATATCGCCTTGGAAAACTGCCTTACCATTTATGTCGACTGTAGCATAACCAGTATTATAAAGAGTAACCTCAGCATCTTGACTTTCATGTTTTAAGAAAAAAATTACATAGTTATCGTTCTCAGACTCTGACCAAACTTCCCAATCTTTGCGGCCTGATAAATCACTAAGCCACCCAGTTAAATCCACTTCCACCTTACAAACAACAGAGTCAAGTAATGATAGGAAATCTGAGGGTAAATTAATAGAGTGGCTTTCTAGTTTTTTTTCTTTCATAATTGTATTTAAATTTATCATATAAACTTATAAATTAATATGGTATTTTAAATTTAATTTAATCAAAGGATGTTGCATTGTATATAATTGGAGTGACTGGTGGCATTGGTTCAGGAAAAAGTGAAGCTGCAAAAGCATTTTTGTCTCTCTCAGTACCTGTAATAGATCTCGATGATATTGCCCACGAAATAACTCAAAAAAATTATCCTGGCTATATTGAGATTAAAAAACACTTTGGAGATAAATATCTCGATAAAAATAAGAAGATATTACGAAAAAATTTAAAGGTAGATATATTTAATTCTAGGAAGTTGAAGAAAGAAATTGAATCTATATTGCATCCTATTATTCTTAACGAGTGTAAAAAAGAAATAATTAAATATAAATCAGAAGAATATATAGTGATAATGATAGCATTACTTTTTGAAACAGAAAATTATCTAAAATTAATTGATGAAAGCCTCCTTATTGATTGTGATAGAGAAATTCAGTTTAATAGAGTGCAGTCTAGAGATAAACTAGAGAAAAATTTAATCGAATCTATTATAAACTCTCAGTTATCTAGAGATATGAAAATTAAGAGGGCCGATAAAGTAATTAATAATAATCTCAGTAAGGCTGGCCTTAAGGATCAGGTTTACAGATATCATAATGATTTAAAACTTAGGATTAATGGGCAGGTAAAATGATTAAATACGAATTCCCTTTAAATGAAAGAGTCAGGAAGTTTCTCAGAATTGAAGAAATTTTTGAAAAAATGGAAGCTCAGATCTCCACTGGAAAAAAATTTTCTGACTATAACTGTTTTGATACATATTTTGATGTTATGGCTTCAGCATCGCGAACAGATCTAAAAGTTGAGCTTATTCAAGAAATTGAAAAACAACGATTAAAAATAAAAAATAAAATAAAAACAAAAAAAAATCTAATTATTAATAGCGATCTAAAACGAATAAGAATAACCCTTGAGAAAAGTAAAATTAGCACAGGGTTTAATTTCGGCGGAGATAAATTCTTACATGAGCTTAAAACAAGAGCGGATAGCCCTACTGGGATATTAACTGCTGACTTTCCAGAATTTCAATATTGGCTGAAGACAACCCAGCCTCGTGATAGAAAAAACTACTTTAAAGAAAAATTGAGTCACTTCGCCCCAATTAAGGTTGCGATCAAAAAATTGATGAATCATTTAAGAGATAATGTTAAAACTCAAGCAATAAAAACTGAAAGTGGCACAATTCAATATAAACTTAATCCTTTATTTCGAAATGATCTTGTAATAATAACTTTACCATCAGCATCAAAGTACTTTCCCAATATTTCATCGAACAAGTATGCTGTTAATGTTCATTTTGGGAAAAACATGGCTTCTTCTTCATCTAAATTAGTTAAATTTAAACTTGGTATAGCTTCCTTTTAAAATGCCTAACAAATGCCCTAATTGCAACAAAGATGCCGTCCTTTCTAAAGGTAATATATTTAGGCCATTTTGCTCAGAGAAATGTAAGCTGATGGATTTTGGAGCATGGGCAACGGAAAAATTTACAATACCTGGTAACAACACTGGATCTGAATATGATGAGAACTTATAATTCCTTAATATTTTTTATACTATTCTCTTTATTTCCCCTTTTTTCGTATGGAGAAGAATTTTCTATATCTAATGAAAATAGTGTAATTTCTGAATTAAGGCCTGGTCAAAAAATTGCCATTGGTTTTATGGATATAACTGCAAATAAAGATGCAAAAATAATAAATATCAAAGCTAAAATGATCGGGAGAATTGAGACTCATTCAATGATAATGGATGGTGAGATAATGAAGATGAGGAAGATTACACCTGAGCTAGTCAAAAATAAAAAATATAAGCTTAAACCCGGCGGTAATCATCTAATGTTATTTGATATTAATAGAGAGCTTAAAGCTGGTGGCAATGTTAACTTGTTATTTACCTTCCAATTAAGGAATAAAATAATAACAAAACCTATTAAATTTATGATTAAATAATCATTGCCAGATTGACCTTTGTGATGCTATCCCTATTGCCCCATTCTCTAAAGCAACTTGATAATCGTTAACACCTAGGCCCCCAAGGGCGTATATCGGGATATTAACTCTATTCACTATTTTTTTAAATTTATTCCAACCTATTGGCTTCATACCTGGGTGAGATAAAGTTTTTCTTACTGCAGACAAAACTAAAAAATTAATATTCAACTTTTCAGCAATATCGATTTCCTCAGGATTATGACAAGAAGCCGAAACTATAAGATTCTTAGGTTTTGTTTTAATACTTGCAAGATCTTTCGATGTTAAGTGAACTCCATCAGCTTTTATTTCGTATGCTAAATTCACATCAGAATTAATGATTACTTTTACATCCTTTGGTTTACAAATTTTAATGATCTCTTTCGAAAATATTTTAAATTCATCAAAAGAAATATTTTTTTCACGAACTTGAATCATCTTTAGTCCATTACTAATTTTATTTTTTAGTTGATTAAAAAATATTATTTTTGATGTTTCTGATAAATTAGTTATTGCATAATATTTTGGAAGATTGAATGCTTTTTGAACGAATAAGTTAGCAGGAAGTATAGGGGAAACGTTTGGGTTTTGTAGGCATGTCCAGACTAATTTTTGATTCTCTTTCGAAGTAACCATACCTTCCCATTTATGCACTTTAAAAAAATGAAGTGTAATATCATTCCCGCCATAAGAATAATTTCTTGTCACCCACTTTTTAAATTGGACTATCTTGACGCCAATCTCTTCATAAATTTCACGATACAAAGCATCAACAGATGTTTCACCTTTTTCTATTTTTCCACCTGGAAATTCCCACCACCCTTCCCATGCCTTTAAAGGTGGTCGCTGCCCAAGAAGTACTTGGTGATCAGCGTTAATTAAAACTGCAACAGAAACGTTAACATGCACTGCTTTAGGTTCTATATTCAGCATTAATTTTCACGTACTCATATGACAAATCAGTTGTCCAAACTTTAGCTTTATGGCTTCCTTGATTCAAATTAACCTTTACATAAATTTCAGAATTTTTCATTTCTTTTTTAATTTTTAACTCATCAAAGTTTTTTGCAATAGCACCCTCGCTAGCAAATAGCATTTCATTGATATATAAATCAATTATAGAAATATCTAAATCGTTTGAATTACTATTGCCAATCGCTGCTAATATTCTTCCTAGGTTTGGATCGCTAGCAAAAAAGGCTGTTTTTACTAACGGAGATTTAGCGATGCTCATACCTACCTCCCTACATTGACCTACATTATTTCCACCTATTACTTCAATTGATATAAATTTTGTAGCCCCCTCACCATCTCTTATAATTGCTTGTGAAAGCTCGAGAGCAATATCAAAAATTGCTGATTTTAAAACTTTATAATCATTATCTTCTTTAATTATTTTAGAATGTTTAGATTGATTTGTTGCTACAATCATAAACGAATCATTTGTTGATGTATCCCCATCTACAGAAATACAATTAAATGTTGTGTTCGTAATTTCTTTATTTAATTTTTGTAATATTTCTAGAGAGATATTTGTGTCAGTTGAAATAAAAGCAAGCATTGTGGCCATATTAGGATGTATCATCCCAGATCCCTTGCTTATTCCAGTAATTGCCACTTTTTGATCTTGTATTAATATACTTTTTGATACAGCTTTTGGGATTGTATCGGTTGTCATAATTGCCTCTGCTGCTGCAAGCCAATTATTTTCCTCCAAGCCTTTAATTAAATCAGGAATAGCTTTATTTATTTTAGTAACTGGAAGTGGGGTCATAATAACTCCAGTCGAAAAAGGTAAAACTTGGTTAGGCATCACTTTCAATGCTACCGCTAGATTTTTACAGATTGATTCGGCATCTTCCATACCCCTGTCTCCAGTTCCAGCATTAGCTGACCCTGTATTTACAATTAATGCTTTTATAGCACTAGTTGATTTAAGGTGGCTTTTTGAAACCACAACTGGCGCTGCACAAAATTTATTTTGAGTAAATGTACCCGACGCAATAGATTCATCAGCAAAAACCATTAACATTAAATCTTTACGATTTTTATCCTTAAGTCCAGCTGATAAAGTAGCGAGCTTGACGCCAGGTATGCTCAATAAGTCTTTATTAATAGGTATTTTTAAATTAATAGCCATATCTTTATTTTTTTCTCCAAATAGTGCCTTCAGCAGTGTCTTCTAATAGGATATCGTTTTCCAAAAGTAGTTTTCTGATTCTGTCAGCCTCTTCGTAATTTTTATTCTTTTTCGCCAAATTTCTTTCTTCAATTAAGTCATCGATAATTAATCCGCCATCTCCAATAGGTGACATCAAAACTCCTTGTAAAAAATCTTCAGGTTTCATAGTTAAAATACCTAAGCTATTTGCTAGATTAACTAGAAGCTCTATTCTTTGATTATCCTTGTTCTTGTTTATTTCATTAGCTAATTCATATAAAACAGCAACAGCTGCAGGCGTATTAAAGTCGTCATCAAGTGCCGCTTTAAACCTTATTGCATAATTATCTGACCAATCAATTTCAGATTTCTGAGATTTAATTTTATTTCTAACAGACAAATAAAGCCTTGTTAGACCCTGTTTGGCATCATCTAAATTAATATCTGAATAATTTAAGGGACTTCGATAATGTGCTTTTAAAATAAAAAATCTAACAACTTCTGGTAAATACTTTTTTAAAATTGATCGAATAGTAAAAAAATTACCCAGGGATTTAGACATTTTTTCGTCATCAATTTTTACAAAACCATTATGTAGCCAGTAATTTGCCATCTTACAATTATTTGCAGCTTCAGATTGTGCAATTTCATTTTCATGATGAGGAAATTGTAAGTCTTGACCTCCTCCATGAATATCAAAATGATTTCCTAGAATTTTATTACTCATTGCAGAACATTCAATATGCCAACCTGGTCTGCCTGCTCCCCATGGAGATTCCCATGAAGGCTCGTCCTTCTTAGCTGACTTCCACATTACAAAATCAAAATTATTTTTTTTATTTTGATCAATATCTACTCGATTTCCAGCTCTTAAATCTTTTAACGTTTTGCCGGATAGTTTTCCATAGCCTTTGAAATCAGATACAGAGTAGTAAACATCTTTGTTATCACCAACGTAAGCAAACTCCTTGTCTATTAATATTTGAATCATATTAATGATATCGCTAATATGATTAGTTGCCTTTGGCTCAGAGTCTGGCCTTAAAACACCTAATGCATCTGCATCCTTGTTCATCTCCATAATGAACCTTTCGGTTAGTTCTTTAATGGTAATATTTTCTTCAGCTGCTTTTTTTATAATCTTGTCATCGATGTCAGTAATATTTCTCACATATTGAACGCTATAACCACTTAACTTTAACCATCTATTAATGACATCAAAAATTATCATAACTCTTGCATGGCCTAAATGACAAAAATCATAAACTGTCATACCACACACATACAAACGAACCTCATTTGGTGTAATAGGTTTAAAAATTTCTTTTTGATTTGTTAAGCTGTTGTATAGTGAAAGCATTTGTAATTAAGTGGTTGGGTCATAAGGTGGCATTAAAAATTCATTTATGATAAATTAAATGTTCAAAAATTATACCATGCAACTTTTTTTTTAGTTTTACAATCTTAAATTAACAAATAAAATGAGAGAAATTTTTTATGATAAATATACTTAAAATAATAGCCTTAAATTTATTACTCCTGATAAGTTTAAATTCTGTCGCTAAAGACTCTAATACGTTTCTCATTGAAACAAATAGAGGGAATATAACAATTGAAGTTTATCCAGAAAAAGCACCTAAAACAGTAGCAAATTTTAAGGCGTATGTAGCCAATGGATTCTATAATGGACTTATTTTTCACCGAGTAATAGAGGGATTTATGATTCAAGGTGGTGGTTTCGATAAAAATATGATGCAAAAAAAAACGAATAATCCAATTATTAATGAATCTAATAATAAGCTTAAAAATAAAGCTTACACTCTAGCAATGGCAAGAACAAGTGATCCCAATTCAGCTACCTCTCAGTTTTTTATTAACTTGATAGACAACGATTTTTTAAACTTCACTGGCAAAAGTTCAAGTGAAATTGGTTATTGTGTTTTTGGAAATGTAATTGAAGGAATAGATATTGTAGATAAAATAGGTAAATATAAAACACATAAAAAAAATGGGCAAGGCGACGTACCCATCAAAAAAGTCGTTATTAAATCAATTAAACAAAGGTAGGTGTATATGAAAATTAAAACAAATCTTGGTATTTTTTCATTGGAACTTGATGAAACAAAAGCGCCAATATCATCGAAAAACTTTAAAAATTACGTTGAAAAAGGTTTTTATATCAATACAATTTTCCATCGTGTAATAGATGGATTTATGATTCAAGGTGGTGGTTTCGAGTTAGATATGACTCAAAAAGAAACTCATTCTCCTATTAAAAATGAAGCTAGTAATGGGTTAAAAAATGAAAAATACACCGTTGCAATGGCCAGAACAAGTGATCCCGATTCCGCTACTTCTCAATTTTTTATTAATACATCTGACAATAGCTTTCTGAATTATCCAGGACAAGATGGGGCTGGTTACTGTGTTTTTGCAAAAGTTACTGAAGGGTTTGACATTGTCGATAAAATTAACTCCGTCCAGACTGGCTCAAATAACGGCCATCAGGATGTTCCTATTGAAACTGTAATCATTGAGGAAATTTCAACTGATTAAGGTTAATACAAGCGCACTATTTGTTTCAGATACTCACCTAAGTGAAGATTTTCCACATGGAATTGATAAATTTAATAAATTTTTAGAAACTTATGCAAACCAGCATGGGTTTCTATTTATTCTTGGTGATCTTTTTGAATATTGGATTGGTGATGATGCTAATCAATTTAATTCAGTAATAACAACTCTTGAGAAATTAAAAACTAAGATTTATTTTATTCCGGGTAATAGAGATTTTCTTATTGGATCTGATTTCTTAGAGCAAACCAATATAACTATTCTTGAAGATCTCACCTTAATTCAACTTGGAAAACAAAAAACTGTCATTCTTCATGGGGATACTTTATGTATTGATGATAAAGAATATCAAGAATTTAGAAAAAAGGTTAGGTCAGATATTTGGAAAAAAGATTTTTTAAATCAAAATATTCATACTAGGCTAGAGATCTGCAAAGAATTAAGAAGGAAAAGTTACGAGGCTCAGAAAGATAAAAGTGAATTATTAATGGATGTAAATGAGAATGAAGTAAAAAAAATATTTAGGGAATTTAATTATCCTTCTTTAATGATTCATGGACATACCCACCGCCCCAAAACACATAAATACTTGCTGGATAATCAAGCTTGCGAAAGATGGGTTTTAAATGACTGGTATGATTCTGAGAGTTATTTAATTTGGAAAGATGGTCAATTAAATTCCGAAATATTGTAATTCATTTATGTTTATTGAATTCTTCTTTTCTATTTATTTCAGCAGCTTGATTTAGAATTCCATTGATATATTTAAATCCATCGACACCGCCAAATAATTTTGCTATCTCAATTGCTTCATTGATGACAACTTTGTATGGGACTGAGGGAGAATATTTTAATTCGTACAAAGAGCTATATATAATAGATAACTCAATTGGGCTTAACTCATCATAAGATCGATCTATGTAACTTTTAATTTCTGATTTTAATATTTCTAAATTTTTAAAAACGCCCTTTAAAATCTCAACGTAAAATTTTTCATCTGCCCTTATAAAATCTGGGTCCTCACGAATATCTTTTTGAATCTGTGTTAAATCAAACGTATTAACTAAGCCGCGATAAATAC
>Ga0209710_1000324_pt1 | contig 49004 bp, 53 predicted proteins | sample ArcticOcean_MG_C_5_FD_187436 | JGI IMG/M metagenome (GOLD analysis project Ga0209710, IMG submission 187436) | Marine microbial communities from western Arctic Ocean - ArcticOcean_MG_CB4_138 (SPAdes) (version 2) | ecosystem: Environmental > Aquatic > Marine > Oceanic | place: Arctic Ocean...
TTCTTAACTGTAGAGGAAATTGTTTTAGGAATTTCTTTGTAGTTAAGGTTTTTTACGTTTTTTGCAAGCTTAATAACTCCTTGTACTACTTTACCAGTTTTAGAGTTAGCTACTTTTTTGCCTACCTCTATACCTTTATCAACACCTCTTCTTACTTTAGTCTTTCCTGTAGAATTTAAACCTGTTATATTTTTTTTAATTCTGGCTGTTTTTTTAGGACTACATTTTTTAGTTTTAGCACATTTAGCTAATCTCTTTTTTTGAGCAGCTAAAGATCTTTTCGCTAACATAGTCATTTTTGGCTTTGCCTTAGCAGAAGCTTTTGCTTCACCTTTTGCCATCGCCTTTTTTTTCTTAGAACCTCCAGGCCCACCTCCCATTGCCATATTGTTGATGTTTTAAATAATTATTTTATCTTTACAAATATAAAGAATTTAATCTAATGAAATTTAAAGGAGTATACCCAAGGAAAAATACTACTCGTAAATTACCTGACCACGATTTTCTTAAATACTGGAGGGTTATAAGATACTGGGTAAAGGCTAAATATGGATTAGGAACTCCTGATTTAGAAATGTTACTATTTCTATATAGCGAACAGATATTTAATAAGAGTCAATTTAAAGAATACGAAGAAATTATGTCCTGGGATATAAATCGTTTTAGCAAACTGCTAAAAGAAGAGTGGATTCATGTCTGGAGGAAAAGACAAGGGAAACAAACAACACTGTACGAATTAACTTATAAGTCCAAAAGAATAATCAATACTATTTATAAAAAACTAAATGGTGAGGAAATTGCAGAATCCGCGTATGCTAATCCTCTATTTAGAAATGATGTATCATACATGGATAAAGTTTATCGAAATATGATTAAAGAAATGAATAAAGAAATTAGAGAACAATAACTACATCTCGTTCCTGGATAATAGTATAAGGCTCATCCTTAATCAACATAGTAAACCCTGAGTTCTTATCGTAGTATATTAAATCTAAAGCTTTTACCACATTAACATCTGTCCCTGGCTTAACTACAGAACCTTTTCGATATCTAAATTCATCAACGTCTGTTGCTGACAACAATAATCCAGAAGAAGTTTTAACCTCTTCCTCAATAGTTTTTATAATAATATATTTTCCAACTGGCTTCATAGTTTATTCTTTTACTCTTGCGTGAGTTATTATTGCATTGGTCGTTAGGATTGTTGTTGCTACACTAACTGCATTTTCAAATGCTGTCTTAGTTACTTTCAAAGGATCTATAACACCCATTTTAAAAAAATCTCCTTTTTCTTCAGTTTTTACATTGTACTCATCCCTCAAATTCATCGCCCAACTATCAAAATGTATTTTTTGACTATAATAATCATCTATGTGTAATCCAGCATTTTGTAATATTTGTATTACTGGCGCACTTAAAGATTCCATTAGAATATCTATAGCTGTACTTTCATCGTCATTAACTGTCTTCTTAGAAATCCAACCAATTTCTTCTCTTGCATAAAATAAAGCAAGACCTCCACCTTTTACAATACCCTCTTGCAAGGCACTACGAACAGCACACACAGCATCTTCTACCCTGTCATACTTTTCTTTTTGCTCTATATCAGAATTACCTCCAACATAAATAGCTCCAATAGATCCAGACAAACTTGCAATACGCTCGTTTATAAATTCTCTGTCAGAAACTATCTCAGTATTTTCTTGTTGTTCTTTTAAATCTGAGATTCGATTTTCTATCTCTTCAGTCATTTGATTATTTTTTATAATAACCGTTTGACTTTTTCCTGATATAATTTTATCTGCATGTCCAAGATCTTCCATGCTTAATAAACTTAAATCATCTCCAGTCTTTTCTGAAAAGTATTTAGCCCCTACCGACAACGCAATGTCCTGCATAAGTTCATGCTGCTTATAACCAAATTGAGGTGGCATAATATTACATAACTTAAGTCCGTTTCGCACTACGTTGGCCGCCAGAGTATTCACAACATTGACTGAGCATGGACCAATGATGAGAAGTTTCTTGTTTTGCTGTATGATTGGTTTTAATACATTTTCTATTTGAAGGATGTTACTTATCTCCTGGTCACAAACTAAAACTAAAGTATCTTCTAAAACACTCTCATCGTTCTTTTGGTTTGTAATAAATAAATTAGAAGTATAACCCCTGTCAACTTTTATTCCGTTAGTTACTGTTGCGTACGTCTCATGGTTTTGAGAACGCTCTACAGTTACAATACCGTTCTTTCCAACCTTGCCATAAGCGTCAGCAATTATTTTTCCTAAATTCTTATCGTTGTTTGCTGAAATAGTAGCAACATCTAATAACCTTGATTTAGTAATCCTACGTGAATTCTTTTTTAAATGTTTAACAACACTTTTACTGAATTTATTTATACCCTTTACAACTTCCGCAATATTATTTTTTTCTGTTAAGTTTTTTTCTCCAGCTTTTATAATCGCTTCGGTTAATACAATTGCAGTTGTCGTTCCATCTCCAGCTGAGTTAGCTGTCCTACGAGCTGCATCCTTTAACATCTGAACCGCAAGGTTCTCTACAGCATCATCCAAAAAAATAGAGTTAGCTACAGTCACGCCATCCTTAGTAATAGTCATCCCACCAATATGTTCAGGTGATTCTATTAATACTGTTTTACCGCGTGGGCCTAACGTACTCTTTACTGCTTTAGAAATCTTTGTAATCCCTTGTATTAATTTATCACGACCAGGCTGATCGAACTCAAGGTTCTTTGGAATATAATTGCTCATTGTATTAGATTTAATTTAAAACAAATGTAATGAATTTTATTTAAAAATAAAAACACTAACTAAAATGTTAGAATGTTGAATGTTGATTTAAAATCGATTATTATATATATATATAAATACTACACTCTCTCTTTTTTTATATTATTATTATAGCTTTATTATTAACATTATTAACATTAATAATAAATAATAGTATTAATATATTGATATTCAGTAACTTAAGTTGTGTTGATTTTTTTTTGAAACAAACACTGTTATGTTAGTTTTATAACATTAAAGAAAAAAAAAGAGAATTATATAAATCCTCCTCTTTTAAATTTTTAAAAATAACGACTATACTAAAATCTTAGCTGTCGAAAATTCTTTTTGTTCTCAGCTAATTCCATTCCTTCAGCTATTTGGTTTACCTTTTTGGAGTTCCTCATAGCTTTTTTTATAGCACCAGCTTTAGCGATCCCTGACTCAGAGTCTGGACGCTCATTAATTAATCTACCATCCTTTACATACAATCCGTTTATGAAATCTTTACTATTATGCATAATATATTTTTTAAAAGTTAAAGTACAAATATACTAAAAATTTTTTTCGTGTTTAGACATGAAGAGGTTTAGGGCTATAGTAGCTTTTAAATTTTGTTTTTGATTTTAGAAAGTTGTTTTTTATTGACTTGATTTATATTTTTTCAAAGTTTTTGGTTGGATTGTTTCAGGATTCCTTAGCACCAGTGTTAGTACCACTACTATTATCTGTGTGTAGCTGTAGTCTCTCCCTGTTGGAGCTGTTGCTCTACCTATCCCTGCTTCCCTTACCTCTACCCCCCCTGCTTCCCCCTTCCACCCCCACAATAAAGGAGAAGGACAGAGCCTTCCCTTAACCCCAGCACGAGTCTCTATAATAGCAAACGAAACACAGTCAACACCTTTGTAGTAATCTATTGGTAGTAAGAGAATAAAGGAATGCTATAGGTGTGTATATAGTATGTGAAGAGAACAGCTCTCTAATGAGTAATAGTTAGTGACATTTTAGTGACAAGTTATAGTAGTATTAAGATATAAAAGCGTATATTTGTAGGGATGGGGAAATTAAATCACATAGAAAAATCACTTAACACGCTGAGAGTCAGCACGTTAACCCCTAATAATAATTTAAATTCAACTACAATGAGAAGAACAAGAGCTTTAAAAAACACTGCTGCAAGAGGTGGTAAGATGTTAAAAATGGATGACAATGTGTATGCAATGAGAAGAAAAGTGATGGACGAACTTTACAATATAAAGCGAAGAGGTTATCGTATACCACGTATTGAGGTTAGGATAGTAAGTGAAAATACAGATGCGTGTGCCTATGCATATCTTGGTCAAAACATTATACACTTCAATAAGAAATATATTAATGTAAAGCGATTTACTCAAGTAGTATTGCACGAGATAGTACACGCTACATTTGGGATAGGCGAGGTTGTAGGATGTAGATTAATGCATTGCACTGAGTTTTGGATGAACGACTGTAGTGAGTCGGAAGCGTGGGAACTATTTGATAGGTATTATGGCAAACATCATTTAGACCTAATCAAGAATAGTTAACTGATGAGTCCATATAGGACGAAACGCTGTGAAGCGTCTTAACTTTTAAATTCAACTACAATGAGTAAATCAAAAACAGTAATCAAGTATGTACGCATCGACTGTGCGTTAATCAAGACAGCACAGAAGCTGTATGAATTAGACCAAGTAAAGAAAAATGTAGTAGCACTAAGCTACTTTGTAACTAACCTTAATACCATTTAATTATGAGCAATTTAAACAAAGAACCAAGAACATTAGATTCTAATGGCATGCCATTAGATGCAGGAACTGACCAAATTACTAACTTCATGTACTTTGCGTATAACTTCCCAATGGGATGGATACAAGAAGCTTTTGGAGAAGGTACGTCATTAGCTAACCATATAGATGCCAAATGGCAGAACCTCAACAAGAGAAATGGTCATGGTGGAACTGCGAATGTATTTAACCTATTCATGGAGCTGTCAGAGGGTAATAGAGAGACTTTATGTACATGGGTGGCAGAGAACTATAGTCACAAGCTTTAGCACACGCTGTCACACCAACTGGAATGGTTGTAAGCAAGGTTCGATTCCTTCTCCAGTATCAATGCAATAATGCAGATATTTAAAACTACAATTTATGAAAGACAATGAATTAATAGCCGAATTTATGGGTGTTGGTAAGCACTACGAGGCACAGAGCAGTAATCAATTTAACCAATACCACCAATCTTGGGATTGGCTAATGCCAGTGGTTAAGAAGATATCAGACGTAAAAGGATGGAGTCTTAATTCCACTTTAGAATGGTTAAGCGAAAGCCAAGATTGGGATGGATTGTATGATATGAAAGACATCTTTCAAGCAGTATTAGAATTTATTAATCAAAATAACAAAGCTAAATTATGAAGAAAATTTTAAAGATTGTGATGTGTATACTGATAGCTACACCCACGTTAACGAGCTGTGCATCTTCCAGAGGATGCAAGAAAATGAGGAAGTATCGAAAGTATACTCATCAGACAATTAAAATCAATACTAATCAAATAACTTATTTATCATGAGCAACATAAACGCAGGGAAAAACGAATTTAGATTATCACAGATTTCACAAGCAAAAGACTTGCTTGAAAAGGAGGGTTACTTTACTGGAAACCTATGGCACGTATTTGATGTACAGCAGACGTACGATATAGACCATGATGATGCGTTAACTGTCTTAGAGGGTGCAATGACTGGAGACTGGATAACCGAACAGATATACGAATGCATTGACCATGTTGCAAAAGCAGAAGGTCATAAACAAAGAGAAGATATATGAGCATTTGGAATGAAGAAGTCTTCACTTATAAAGTGGATGACATAGAGCTTGATGTACACTATGAGTATGCACACGCTGAACCTCAGACTTGGGACTATTGTGGTAGTCCTGCTGAGATAAGTATTACATCTATAACGCACTGTGGAGTATTTATTTGGGACATACTTTCACAAGATACAATTGACCATATTCAAGAAGCTATAATAGAGAGCAAAGAGTAGAATCATCTGATCCCTAAACACGTCAACCTCACTTCCATTTCGGAGTGGGGTTTTGGTGGTACAAGGCAATAATGCCACAATTAAAATCAATTATAATGAGTTACAAAGAAACACAAAAAGACAGAGACTTCGACAGAATCACTGATTTAATGGGAGACTACTTAGAGTCTCAGAAAGTAGTAAAGTCACAGCGTAAGGACTTAAAAGAGATTAGAGAGACTGTGAAAGGAATGCTTGATTGGAGCGACAGAATCGGTAGTGATGAAATCCACGAGCTGTATGAAATCATACACTTTATCAATAGAAGCTTAATTGAAAACAAGTAAGCTATGAAGGATAAAAAAGTAAGACAGTTTAGTAAAGTAGAAACAGTAATGCTGATAGCAATACCAAGTTATTTTATCGGCAGAGTATTAATTAGTATAATGTTTAACATATAACTTAAATCAAATAAAATGGCAAACAATTGTTGGAATTACGTAACGTTTAATGGAAACGCTAAAGCATTAAAAAAACTAAGAAACAAGTTCAAGAAGTATGACAAAACCGATTACTTTGTAGAGTTTGGAGACTTTGTACTGGACAAGGGTAAGATTGGAGCTACCAAAGAGGAGCTTAATGAAAAGTATAAAGATTTTTACTACTACGGAACACGTTGGTGGGAATTTGACTTGGATGGTTATTCATGCGATGATGAAGAGACTTTTACTGTTGCAGGAGACAGTGCATGGACTCCACCAGTAAAGTTGGTTAAACAAATATGTCAGCACTACAGCTTGACAGCTGAGATGGAATATGAAGAGTGTGGAGATGATTTTGCAGGTATAGTTAAGTTTGATAAACATGGAATAACCGACCACAAAGAAATGACTTATCATGAGTACAGATACCATGATGATATTCATTCTTGGATGGATAATCTGTTCTACAATTTCGAGGATGAAACCGACAGAGAGGAGTTAGAACACGCTATGAAAGAGCATGATTATGCAGACAAAACACACGTGGAAGAGTTTATAAATATGGTGTTAGACACCAACTCTGTTACTACATCTTAGTAAGCATTTTGGGTACGACAGCGTATCTTTTTAGGTACGTTGTCATATCTTTATTAGTTTTTATTAATAATTTAAAGTATATTTACATTCCTAATAAAATAAAATTATGAGCGATTTAAGAAAACTTTTCGAGTCCTTTAACCCAAGCAATCCAGCTTCAAGAAGCCATACAATTCACATGGCAACGTGTTATGAAATGATAAATAACAATGATGACGAAGAGAATATCATTGACGTACAGCACGAAGAAATTGACGAAGATGAATATCCTTTAGGCATTTAGTTATGAGCAGAGACGAAAGAAATTTAAAACTTACAGTCTGGTCTGTTATGGGCATGATTTCCATCTTAATTGGATATCAGTTCTACAGACTTATAACTTGGCTACTTACACTTTAATCTGAATTGTAGTTGATTCAAGCAATCGCCTCCACGTTTTACGTGGGGGTTTTTGTGGTACAAAACCTAAACAAATGGCAATAAACAGACAACATTGGACAACCACCACTACAGACGAAGTAAAAGTAGACACACCATCTTATTACGATGGAGACAACAACTACACTGCCATAGAGGTAGTGACAAATTTTAACCTAAACTACAACTTAGGAACTGCGTGTACTTATATCTTAAGAGCATATAGTAAGCACGAGAGTCCTAACGAGGACATTCAAAAAGCTATAGATCACTTGCAGTTTGAATTAATCAAGTTAAAAACCAAATAAATGAAAAGAGACATATTTGATATTTATGCTAAAGCAATAGCTGAAAAATTTCACATTACTTTAGATGACTTATTTAAAAAAAACAGAAGTAGTCACTTAGTTGATGCAAGGCAGATGCTTTATTATTTGTGTATGGAGAGACCAATTAGAGTGTCTTACATAAAAAGATTCATGGAAGAGCATGGTCATACAGTGACTCACTCCAACATCGTTATGCAGTATAAGAAAGCTAAAAAGCTGATAGATAATGACTCAGACTTCAAAAACCTTATAAACGATATTTTAGATAAATAGTATGTATAGCCTCAAAGAAATATTAAGTCAAGCAGTTGGAACGACCAGAGTTGTTAAAATAAACAATGCACCTCCATTTAGTTATAATGTTATAAAGATGGGTGTTAAAATTCAAAAGTTTCCAACTCGTATTGAAATACTAAATTGTTCTAAAGGGGGTTCATATTATAAAGAGTGTAATGACGAAGAGTATTCTTTTTTTACTGAATACGGATGGGACATTGGTTGTGTAAAATTAGCAATACATAACTGCATTCATAAGTTAAGCCTTATAGAAAATAAAATTAAAACTGAAGTGAACACACGTAAAAACGATAAGCACATTCAGAACTTAAAAAACAAAAGAGAACTGGTTCTGTGTAAACACGCAGAACTTCAACTTAAATTAAAATCAATTATTAATTAAATTCAATTCAAATGAGTACAGACAAAAGTTATTTTGACAAGCTGATTGCGATAAACGTAAAGAGCAAAGTAGAAAAAAAGGGTAATCTTGATTACCTATCATGGGCTAATGCGTGGGCATACCTAAAATTAGAGCATTCAGATGCACAAAGAAATGTGTATGAGTCTCCAGAGACTGGACTAAACTGGTTCACTGATGGTGTTACTGGCTATGTTAAGGTTGGTATTGTAGTCAACAATATAGAGCATATTGATTACCTTCCAATTAAGGACTTTAGAAACAAATCAATTACTGTAGACAAACTCACATCAATGGATGTAAACACAGCTATCCAAAGAGCCACTGCCAAAGCGATTGCTATGCATGGATTAGGTTTAAGTTTATATGCAGGAGAAGATTTAGTAGAGACCTCTAACATAACAGCAAACCCACCTAAAGCAGAAAAGGTTAAAACTTTAATCACTTTAGATATCGGAGATACTAATTGGGTTAAAGTCCTTAAGTATGTGTCAGCCAATAAAAAGTTAGGTTTAGAGGCTATAGCAAGTAATTTATCTACAAAATATAATATGAAAGCTGTAGTTAAAAAAGAAATCGCTAAAGCTATAAAAGATAACTAATAAAAAATTATTGTTGGTACACAATTTTTATTGCCTTAGTTGTCGCTAATGCTGGCCGTTGTAATGCTTGTGTCAAAAGTGAGGTGTACTAACAACTGAGTAACATAAATGCTCACTAAATTACAATAAGACTGACAGGACGGAAAGACGCCCCTCTATTGAGGTAATTTAAACAATAAAATATGGATAAAGTAGATATACTAAAAGCTCTTGAAGACGATTCTAAATACTATGGAGAGTTCGGTCAGCAGTTCATATCGAACTCTGACATAGGTAAGCTGTTAAAAAATCCAACGCAGTTTAGAAAACCTCAAGAGATGACAAAACCAATGTTGGAAGGCAGATATTTTCACACTAAAATTTTAGAACCTCATAAACTTGATGAGTTTAAAATTATAGATGCTTCTTCACGAAACACTAAAATATATAGTGAAGCTATAAACGAAGGAGAAATACTTTTGCTTAAAAAAGAGAAAGAGCATTTAGATTATCTGTGTACCAAAATGACCTCCAACATGGAGATGTTTGATTTAATATATAATGATGGCAATAGGTTTGAAGTTCCAGAGGTAGAAAAGATTATGACTTTGGACTGGAAGGGTAAAGCTGACATTATACATAAACATTATATTATTGATATCAAAACAACTGGAGACATTGATAAGTTTATGTACAGTGCTAAGACATATAATTACGATAGTCAAGCCTATATATACCAAAGATTATTTGGTAAGCCTCTAATTTTTTTAGTAATAGATAAGCGTACAGCAAGATTAGGGATCTTTAAATGCTCTGATTCTTTTTTAAGAGGAGGAATGGAAAAGGTGGCAGATGCTGTTGCAGTTTATCATAAATATTTTAGTGATGAAGCAACTGAAGATATACATTCGTACATTCATAGGCAAGAATTATAGCTCTATGTTTACAAAAAAAAATACTGTTATGTGGATAGAAGTTCCAATGTCCTGTAACAGTGTAGAGCATAAACATGATGTTATGTATTCTGCATTAAACCACATGGAGCAAATAATTAAAATTAAGTAATTATGAGTGATTATGAAATCAAGCCAGGGACTTTTTCTCTATTTAAAAATGAAAACCGAACTGATGACAACAACCAACCCCATTACAATGGTAATGGTAAAGACATGAGTGGAAATGATTTCCAAGTGTCTGCGTGGGTTACAACATCTAAAGGAGGTAAAACGTATTTTTCTTGTAAGATGCAAGAGCCATACAAAAAAGAAGCAAATTTAGAAATTGCAACTAAGACTCATTTAGAGCCTGACCTACCATTTTAATCAACCAATTAAGACAAGAGTTTAGAGGGCTTTGCCCTCTTTCTTTTGCTTAATATGTGCTGAGTGTTAAAAAAAACGAGCTTTCTATAAGCTCTAACGTAAAAAATAAAATCAACTACTACTTAACTGTATTTACTTATATATTATTAACATTATTAACATAAAGTAATATAAGTATTTAATCTATAGTTAGTTAGGTAAAAAAAAATCAACAAAAATCTGACATAAAATGGACATCACGATATTTAAAGATATAAAACAAACATCAAGACCTTTCTTTAGAAATATAAATTTAGTATTAACAAGAATACAAGATGGAGCATCTAAAGAGATAGTAAAAAAGATTAGAGCTGAAAAGGATAAAGAAAACAGAAACATATTAAAGCAAAAACTACCTGCTATATGTTTTAGTGGAAAGTTTTCTAAAAGAGCAGACAATGCACTGCAAGAACATAGTGGATATATTTGTTTAGATTTTGATGGTTACCCATCAAACAGAGATATGTTACAAGAAAAAGAAAGATTATCTAAGGATAAATATATCTATACTGTTTTTATATCTCCCAGTGGAAATGGATTAAAAGCTATTGTAAAAATTCCACCTATTGTAGATAATCATAAAAGCTACTTTGTAAGCCTTGAAAAATATTATGATAGCGAATACTTTGATAAAACATGTAAGAATGTCTCACGTGTATGCTATGAGTCTTATGATCCCTTAATTCACATAAACGCTCAGTCAAGTTTATGGGACAAAATAACGGAGCAAGAATATGTAGAGGTAAATAAACATACAGACATACCTACAATACCTATAACAGACGAAAACAAAATAGTTGACATACTTGTAAAGTGGTGGACTAAAAAGTTTCCAATGAACGAAGGGGAAAGAAATAATAATGCATATGTTTTGGCCGCAGCCTTTAATGATTTTGGAGTTTATCCATCCTTAGCTGAATCATCCCTCTTGAATTATCAAACAAAAAACTTTACAAGAGCTGAAATAAAAAGAACAATAGATAGTGCCTACGCACAGAAGCATAATTTTGGAACAAAGTATTATGAGGATGAGGATAAGGTCAACAACCTTAGAATGAAACTAAAGCGTGGAGTAGCAAAAAAAGATATTAGAGTTGAGCTTGAGAACTCTGATGTAGAAAAAACGACAATAGAGAATGTAATATCAAGACTTGACCAAGAAAACGCTAATAACCAGTTCTGGACAAAGAATGACAAAGGAGTTATTAAAATAGTACACATCCTGTTTAAACAATTTTTAGAGGAGAACGGATTTTTTAAATTTAATCCTGAAGGAAGTAAAAACTATGTGTTTGTTAAAGTTACAAATAACTTAATTGACCACACATCTGAAAAAGAAATTAAAGATTTTGTTTTAAACTATTTACTGGAGGTAGATGATTTAAGTGTTTACAATTATTTTGCAGAACATACTCGCTACTTTAGGGAAGAGTTTTTAACTTTATTATCATCTATTGATGTATACTTTATTGAGGACAGCAAAGACACAGCTTACTTATATTATAAAAACGGAGCTGTCAAGGTAAAGCATGATAGTATCACTAAAATTGATTATTTAGATTTAGGTGGTTATGTATGGAAAGACCATGTTATAGATAGAACCTTTCAAATATGTGAAAGTGATGGTTGTGATTACCAAAAATTTATTAGAAACATAAGTGGAAACCATGAACAAAGAAATTCATCTATGCGTTCTACTATTGGGTATTTATTACATGCTTGGAAAAACCTTTCATACTGTCCAGCAGTTATATTAAATGATGAAGTTATATCTAACAACCCAGAAGGAGGGACTGGTAAGGGATTGTTTATGAATGCTCTATCACACATGAAGAAACTTGTTGTGATTGATGGAAAGTCTTTCAACTTTGAGAAAAGCTTTGCCTATCAATTAGTTTCAGCAGATACTCAGATACTTTGCTTTGATGATGTAAAAAGGCATTTTGATTTTGAAAGATTGTTTAGCGTAGTTACTGAAGGTCTTACCTTGGAAAAGAAAAACAAGGATGCTATCAAGATTCCATTTAGTAAGTCTCCTAAAGTTTCTATCACAACCAACTATGCTATTGTTGGAGAAGGTTCATCTTTCGCAAGAAGAAAATGGGAATTGGAACTGGCTCAATATTATACAAAAGATGTAACACCATTAACAGATTTTGGAAGATTAATGTTTGGAGAGTGGGATGATAATGAGTGGTGTAGTTTCGATAATTACATGATTAGTTGTTTACAAATATACATGAAGCATGGGTTAATAAAGGCTGAGTTTGTAAATCAAACTATTAAGAAATTTATTGAAAGCACATCTATGGATTTTGCTGAATACTGTGGCGCACTTGGTGGCCCAAAGCAGAACGAAAAATTAAATATTGGTAGTCGTGTTTACAATCAAGAATTGTTTTTAGATTTTATAGACCAAAACTCTGATTATGATAGATATGGTAAAATGAAATTATCAAACACTAAGTTTAATAAATGGTTAGTTTCTTATTCTAAGTTTCAATTTGATTGTATGCCTGACGAGGGTAGAGATGCGCCAGGCAAGTGGATTCGATTTAGAAACAAACATGAGTTAGAAGTTAACGGAACAATGGATTTTTAGTATGGAGTTTAGAAACTATCAAACAGAAATAATTAATAAAGCCAAGCCTTTGTTGCTGAAACATAAATTTGTTTATCTTGCAATGGAGGTACGAACTGGTAAGACTCTCACGAGCTTGGGTGTAAGTGAGCTTTTGCCAGTTTCAAACCTTTTATTCATAACTAAAAAGAAAGCTATAACCAGTATTGAAGATGATTATAAACTGCTTAACCCTTCTTACAGTATTACTGTTATTAACTACGAATCACTACACAAAATAGACCAAAAAGGTTGGGATATGGTAGTATGTGATGAGGCCCATGGTATGGGTGCTTTTCCAAAAAGAAACAAACGATCCACGCAAGTGCGTTCTTTGATCTTAGAAAACAATCCATTTGTTATATTTTTATCTGGTACTCCTACGCCAGAATCTTACAGTCAAATGTACCATCAAGTTTCTGTAATGCTTAATCATCCATTCAGTGATTATAAAACTTTTTATAAGTTTGCTAAAAAATATGTGAACGTAAAACAAAGAAAGATTAATAGTTTACTTATAAATGATTATAGTAATGGTTTAGATTCTATAATAGATGAAATGAAACCACACACAATTTCTTACACTCAAAAAGAAGCAGGTTTTAAAGTAAAGACCACAGAGCATGTACTGGAGGTTGAGATGAGTTCGATGACATATCAATTAGCAAACAAGTTAAAGAAGCATTTAGTTGTTGAGGGTAGTGATGATGTTATATTAGCAGACACACCAGTAAAGTTAATGATGAAGCTTCATCAGATGTATTCTGGAACTGTAAAGTTTGAGTCTGGTAATTCTATGATTCTGGATTTAAGCAAAGCTCAGTTTATACACGACAACTTTGCTGATGCAAAAATTGGAATATTTTATAAGTTTAAGGAAGAGCTTAATGCACTGAAAGAAATTTATGGAGATGAGTTATGTACTGATTTAAGTACGTTTAATGAAACCAATAAAACTATAGCTTTACAAATTGTCAGTGGTAGAGAGGGAATTAGTTTGCGTAAAGCTGATGCTCTTGTTTATTACAATATAGATTTTTCAGCCACCAGCTACTGGCAATCAAGGGATCGTATGACAACCAAGGAAAGATTAGAAAGCGATGTGTACTGGATATTTTCTCGTGGAGGAATTGAAGCTGACATATACAAGGCAGTTACAAAGAAAAAGGATTACACATTAAGACATTTTAAAAGAGATTTATTAACTTTAAATTAAATTCAATGAAAAAAATAGGAAGACTTGAAGTAACAAAGTATTCGTTTGAGATAATAGAAAACGAGCCAAAAATTGTAATATCTATGGTCAAAGTTTTAGATACTGAAGACAAGTATATTAAATTTGCAAAACTAAAAGAGGTTGCGTCTTATTTATCTATGTATCCTATATCGTTTGCAAAACAATGAAGTTTATAAAATTTTTAGTAATTTGGATAAGCCAAAATTTAGCCATACCTTTTTGGGTTGTAGGTCACATTCATTTATCATTTCACAACTTTCATGATGTGGTTGAAATATTGTCATCAATAGGAATGAATTTAATAGTGGCAATAGGATTTATATTAGATTACAGAAATGACAGAACAACAGATACAAAACAAAAGAATCAAGGAGCTTGAAGCAGAGGGTTATTATGTTATTAAATTAAAGCTAACTAATAAGAATGGTATTCCTGATTTAATAGCCTTGCCTCCTGGATGCGATGTTTTGTTCTCAGAGGTGAAGAAACCAAAGGGTGTGTTATCAGAATTACAAAAATACAGATTAAAAGAATTAAAAGAGTATGGGTTCAAAACAGAAGTATATAAAGGGTAATGCTTTTGATTTTGAAGATGATTTTATAGATTCATTAGCACAATTAGAAGACATAATCCTTAAATTAAAAATTGGACGCTACATAGAAGAAAATTTAAAAGATTATCCAGTAAATAAATTAACAACATACGTGGTCGCAGGGTGTGTTAGACATAATGATGAATCAGTTTATTTTGCAATTGAAATACTACGCTCACCTCGAATGAACATAGTTTTAACAGACTTTCATCTTATAGATACAAACGAATATTTAGATTTAATTAATTTAAATTGTTATATAAAAAATGAGAAAAGCATCTAAAAGAGACCATATAATAAGCTTATATACTAAAGATATTAGTCAACCATATACTGATATAGCAGTGTTAACAGACAGTAATGTTAGTTATGTTGAGCAATGTATACTTAATTATCATATAGATTTAATAGCTTATTACGACATATGTTTAGCTCCAAGTTTCACTGATCCTGATATTTACTTTTTATTTTCTGACAATGGTGCTGAAAAAAAATTAAAATTTAAAAACAATGTAGTAACTCCTTTTCAGGGACTAACACAGTTAGAAGAGTTATATGTGCGTTTAAATCTAAGTAAGAACATAGCTCACATCGACTCTGGGGTGTGGTAAAAAGATTTTGATGTTTCATTTATTTTTATTACATTTATCAAAATGGAGTATAGCGTTGAAGATATAGACAAAATTTTAAATTTTAAATCTTGGTCAGACAAGAAGAAAATTGATACACTATTATTTATAGATTGTACTCTTTACACAAACATGGGTAAAGATTCCTCACAGACAGAAAGACAAACTACAAAGTCAAAGTCAAAAAAATTATACAAAGCTATTTCAAAAATTGATCAATCAGTCGGAAGACTAATATTAAAATCTATAGATTAATGTCAAATCCTATTTCAGCTGATGATTTGCAAGCTATCCATCATATTAATTATGTAGCTAATAGTACGCATTCACTGACTGACGATTTGTATGAAGACCTAATGGATAGAGACCATGAAGAGGCTAAAATAAAAGCCAAAAACATTATATTTATAATGAATGATTTAATAAAATCTTTATCTGATGAAATCTAAAGACGATAATCGAGCAGCATTAATACTTGAAATATTAAGACTTAAAAAATTACCTCAGTCTGCAAAGATTATATTAAAAATTAAAAAAATTCAACAAATGTTATGAATAAAGGAATTGCTACAGAACTACAAGACTTCTGCGATACAATAGCAGAAAGATACTCTAACGTAAATAGAGTTGGAAACGTAAGTAACGAGAGTTTTACAGTTGAAGAAATTATTCCTACATCCGATCACAGTGCTTGTGTAAATTTTTGTAAAACAGGTGGCAAAGTTGCGGTAGCTTTTTTTTATTATATTAACAAAGGAAGATCAAAAGGGTGGAAATACTTTTTTCCTACAGACTCACATTTAAATGGATTTCAAGCGTTTTTATACTACAAACTGGAAGCAGAAAGGAGAAATTATTCTAAAAACTTTTAGCTTTACACTTAGCCCAGTGTATCTCAGCGCACTTCTCGTAGTCTTCGATGTCTTCAAAGTATTGTCTCACATTATCATAAACATCATCTTCCATCGGAATAACAGGAACTGATGGATTGAATACAACATATATTTCTTCTCTTTCTTCAAGCATTTGACTGTAAGTTTCTTTTCCAGTCAAAAGTTTATAACTGTCAATCATACATTTATGTTCGTCAAATGCCATCCTTAATCTTTATTTTTAGTTGGTTTTATAGGTGGATTAATTACTATGGGTTTTATACCAATTGGCGTAACTATAGTTGGTCTTGGTTTAGGAACAACAATAGGTCTAATAATAATTTGAGGATTATAGGGTATAGTATTGTAGTATGGAATAGAATTATTGTATTGATAAGTATTATAAATTTTTGGTCGTAATGAATTTACATCAATAAGAACTGTATCACCTGCATGAGTGATCCCTAATACTTTAACAAAATGAAATGGCTCGTGTGTTGATCGACAGCTGCTAATGATTATTAAAAACAATAACATAAATAAAAAAGTTATTACTGCATTAAATGGGTGTGCAATTATATTTAATACTATATTTCTTACGTAATTATACATGTCTCTCATAATTTTTTAATTATACATTTCATCAAGCGTTTGCTGTCTCAATTCTTGTTTCTGTCTTTTAATTTCTTGTTTTTGACGATACATATCCGAGTTTTTATATTCTTCTTGCATTCTCATTTTTTCTTCATATTGCTCTGGAAAATATCTTTCTAATTCTTTATTTGTGAATTTTTTACTTTTAGGTTTTCGTGTAGTTTTTTTAGCATCTGCTCGTTGTTCTTTAGAAAGAATTTGATAGTCAGAAAACTGCAAAGCTCTCATTATTAACTCTGTACCAGAAGCTTTTCCGCTTAATATTTCGTCTGCATTTTTAACTAAACGATCTAACTGTATCAAAGGCAATCCAGCGTTAGACACATTCCAAAAAGCTTTCTTTATAGCAGCTTCTTTACCTGCTTTACTTTTTTCAATAGACTCAACTGTTCTTTGTTTTCCATTTTTATCAAATGGAGTTATATTAAATCTATTAGCTTCGTTTAATTCTCTAAAAAACTTTAACCCTATTGTTAGTATAGGAACAGCCGACACATCTTGTCCTGTCCATGGTTTGGAAGTCATTAAATCTCCAAACGCTTCAACAAAACTACCTATAATAAATAAGCCATTTAAGTTTCCTAAAGCCGCAGCTCTTAGTAATGTTTCCTCATCTTCCTCTTCCCAAGGCGCTAAAACACCAGGCAGACCAGCTGAAATAAATTGGAATATAACTGGCAAAATAGAATGATACATAGCTAAAGTTTTAATATTCTCCCAATAAGTACCTTTCCCTTCTTTACCACCACTCTTTATTTTTCTATAAAGATTTCGTGTTGTTGTCATTTCCTTTCTTAAGTATTGTTTTACTGAAGTCAAGAACATATTTAAACTTCTATTAAATGCTCCACCTGTTTGGAATTGATCCTTATCTTGTATATCACTTGATTGCTGAGATGATTTTGTGTCTCTCTCAAACATTTTGACTGCATAGTCAATTACTTCTTGATCAGTTGCTGTAGGATTTTTCTTTCTATACTGGTCTTTATAAAAAGCATAGTTAGGAACACCACCAATAACAATTGCACCTTTATCTCCTTGCTTAACTAAATACATTAATACATTAACAATATTACCCATAGTTTCTGATGGAACTAATGTTTGAATTTTACCTGGAGCATAACTTTCTATTGTTCTTAATATTGATTCACCATATCTGTCTTGTATATAAACCGAGTTATCAGTTATTTCCTTCCAGTTAGATTTCATTTCTGGCAACTTCATAGCTCCGTATTTCATCCAATTTCTAAAACCAATACGCACAGCGTAAGCTGGCGCTGAAGTTAACTGCTTAATAAATATTGTTGGATTAATAGATAATCTACCTATAACAAATGCTGAAGTCACATTATTAATCCAATCCATACCATATTCTTCTCTAACACCTTTTTTAGATAAAGTTTGAATCATTTTATCAATACTTTTCATAGGACCACGACCATATTGATTTGTTATAGCTTTTCGTATATCTTCATTAGAAAAAATACTGTTTACATCGTTTAAGTTTTCGCCAAAAGCAGCAAAATAATTCATGTCATTAACATAAGTCATCATAGCAGCCATTTGATCCATGCTTTTTATAGCCTTTTTGTTTTTTAATCTAACTTTTGTTGAAGCAGGAGAAGCCATACCTTTGTAAGCTCCTTTTTCATTTGATAAAACATCACCACCAACTTCAGAGTCTATACCTTCTCTATATATACGACCTGCATAATGTTCATTCCATGGCATAGTTGTTCTGTATACTTTCTTATACACTTCATTATACCCTTCATATAGTGATGGAAAAAATTCTTCAACTTGCCATTTCATTATTTCTTTTACCTCATCATTTAACAGAGCTTCCATTTCCTCCATTATTCTTGCATAATCTTTACCATATTTAGTTTCATAAGATGCTTCATTTGCAGGATCTCTGTATTGATTTACTAAATAAGCCATTTGGTTCTGACTTAAATCCTCAATCTTTACACCACTTGACATAACAATTCCTGTTGAAGCAGGGATACTATCTTTTTGAGATTTTGCTCTCCATTTTTTTGTGCCATAAATTTCTTCAAGTTTAGCATTTATAACCATAGTCGTAATCATTTTTCGAGCTTTATAATCATTGGTCGATTCATCAATCTTAAACGTAACCAGCTCTTGGAGTTCACCACCAAATAATTCACCAGGCATTTTGCCGATTTTAGACATTAGATTTAATAAATCATTATTACCAATAACAAAAGCAACCATTCCTTCGGTTAGTTGAGAAAACTTTACTTTAGCTCTATTAATTACTCCTTTTTTTCGAGCATTAGATACTGCTTCATAATCTCTAAGTATTTGTTTACTATCTGGATTTTTTATTAATTTTTGATTTGACTTAGATTCTACTTGTAGATCATTGTATTCAGGGTTAGGAATATACATACTTACTCTTGTTCCAGTAATTTCATAAAATGCTTTTTCAAAATTAGAAACGTGTTTTAAATGTTTAGCTCTTAATTCAGCTTCCATTTCAGTTTTTCCTTCTTGCACTAAACTAATTAAATTGTTTACTACGTCTTGTAAATCTTGTGTCTTATCAACTGTAACATCTTCAGACATTTGAGCATTAAGATAATTTATAACTACATTTAAATCTGCTACATCAGTTCTTTGTTGTTCAGTTTGAAATGATTCTGCTTCTATTTTAGATAAATCACTTTCTAATTTTTCAACTAAATCTTCAATTTTTGTTATATCCGTATTACCATTAATACCTTTAATTTGTTTTTTTATAGACTCTAATCTAATACGAACTTCATTACTAACTTTATATGCTTTTTTTCTACCTGACTGAGTATCGTCATATTTAGCATCTAAAATATCATCAATCTTGTTAGTTAATTCTTCATTTGTTCTCGTGTTTACAAATTCTAATACTTCTTCCTTTAAATTTTCAATATTTTTTGGATTAGCATCAGTTATTTGTCTAATTAATTTAATAACCTCTGGCTTTATAAACACAAAACTCGGAAGTGACTGACGTATAAAATTTCTTAGTTCTCGTTGCGTAGTTTTTAAATCAGAAGTAGATCTTCCTTTTATTAACCTTCGAGCTGCTTTAATTCTTACGTAAGCATCTCCTTTCGTTATTCCATTTTCAAATGCATTCATCATCTGAGAAATCATTTGAGCCTGTACAGTGCTGTAAGCACCATTGTTTGACTCCGCATTATACTCAGGTTGACTCTGTAGGAAATCTAATGTAGCATTATCAATTTCTTCTTGAGTAAATTTGTAAAACTTTTTATTTGTTTTTGCGGCTTTATTTTGAATTACAGCAATTTCTTGTTCTAATTTTTTAATTTTAGCTTCAATTTTTTCTGATTTTTTTGCATCAAATAAATCTCCTTGAGGAATTTTACCTTTTTCTACATCAATTTTGTCATTAAGTTTTGATATTGCTTTACCTGTGGATGTTAAGTTGTTATCTAATAAGTTTTTTCTAAATTCATATATTTTATTAAATACTTTTACACCAGCATTCATACCCCCTGCTATATTTCCAAAAACAGCTGGTACATTTTTAAGAGCAAAATTACTTACTTTCATTAAAGGTTTTATATCCTTTACTAAAAGATCTGTCTTTCTTTTTAAATAGTCAAAAATAGTATTGTCAGTAATATTATTTTCTCTTCCTAATTTTATAATATCAATTGGACTTTTATTTTCTCTTCCTATTTCACCCATTGACTGTTGTCTTCTTACAACAGCTCTTGGATTGTAAAATCTTGGTTTATTGTTTTGTGTAACACCATTAGAAAAATAATACCCAGCAACTTGACCTTTTCTATATCCTTCCTTGTATAACGCTTCTTCTACTCTTAAACCTAATCTTCTTGCAGATCGTTGTAATTCCCCTAAAGGTATAGTGCTTGGCATAAATCCTTTAAGATTCATTTTAAAAAGCAAGCCTAACTTTTCTGCTTCAGATTTTTGTCTTCGTACTTTTGGCGCTTCTGTTTCACTTTCTGTTTCAGTAGAAACCTCTGTTTCAGGGGATTTTACTTTACCAGCAACCACGCTTACGTTTCTAACAGCATATGGTTTTCCAGACTGTTGAACTAAAACTTCTCCACCTGGTTGTCTGTTTTTAAATAAATGTAGCACAGGTTTTGATCCATCTTTTAATGAAATATGAAATGGATAGCTTGGATGAGAATCTTCATTAACCTCAACCTCACTGTTTACCTCTATAGCGGCATATACATCGCCTACACTTAAACCTTTAGTTAATTTTTCAGCAGCAATTTTAGCAATTAAATCTACAAGAGATTGTGATCCTGGTCCTTTAACACCTTTTTTAGTATTACCTACGCCAACATTTTTGTTTACATCACCACCTAAAAACTCAGCTATAGCAGCCTGACTTTCTTTTGGTAAATTTTTAGCTATTTCTCCAACAATGTCTTTTACTACAAAACCTCTTTTTTCAAATGTACTTGTGTTTGGGTTTGTAAAATATTTTTTAATATCTGTTTTTAAATCTTTAGCGCTTTGTCTTAAATCAATTTCTCCTTTAGCTTTTTTAACCGCTGTAGATACTGCTGACCTAAACAGTGAAGGACTAATTAAATTGTTATCCAACATGGTGTTAAGTATGGCTAATGTAGAATTAACTCCTGAAGCACTACTAACTAATTTAGCATCAGTTCCTTTTGTTAAAACTAAATATGCTTTACCACCATTATTTTCTAATTGTTTGTTTAAACTGTTTTTTATAGTATTTGCAGTTCCTACTTTTCCAGAAGCCCATACGTCTCCAAACTTAGTAACAAAAAACACTCCTCCTTCTCCTTCAAATATAACTTTATCATCATACTTAATCTCTCCAGCTAACATATCATCAGGAGCTGTAATAGTAACCTCCTTGCCTTGCATGAAGGATATGTCTTTAGGCTGAGTAATTAGCCCAGCTTTTATCATCTCCGCAACACTTTCTTGCTGAGTATAAGTAACCTCAAAACCACCTACTTGTCTTCGCTTTAACGCGTCAGATGGCTCTTTAACGTAAGTGTACTTCGTGAGAGGTCCTTCAAGCTTGCCATCCATAAATAGCTCAAGTTCTAAATTATCTATTGATTCAATATCACTTTCTGTAATTTCTTCTCCAGTTTTAGTTTTACGCGCAATGGTGTTTAATAAATTTACAACGTCTGCTTCTGATTGACCAATTTCAATACCAAGTGCAGATGCAACCTTTTCTATCCATTTTCTAACTACAGATTTAGTGCTGGCATCTAATGTTGTATAGTTGCTTGCAATCATACCCACTATTTCCGCTAACTTTTCTTCGTTTTGTATATTAGAATCGTAGTTTTTTATGAATTTTTTTAATTCAGTTCTTGTAGCTTTATCTAAAGTTTTTGAACGTGACAAAGCTTGAACCATTTTTTTAGTAACAGCTCTTGCTACTTTATCGTTCATTTTTAATTTATTTAATAATACTGCATGGAATATTTCGTGAGCTACAGTTCTTTTGTTAGCTTTCGATAAATTTATATGTATAGTATTATCACCAGGATTAAACAGACCATTTCCGTTTTCAGAGTCTATTTGACCATATTGTTCGCTATTTCTATGAACTACTATTTTTATACTTGGAAATAATTTTGCTATTGCTTTAACAGCTGTTCTTGCTTGTTTTAAAATAACAGATTGATCTTCTGTACTTTCGTTAAAGTTATCTGTATCAGGTCCTTGTTTAGTAAATGATAAATTTGGATTCTCTTCATTAACTTCAATATCAACTTCACCATTATTATCATCCTTAACTTTTTGCGTTTTTTTAGGAAGATTATCAATATCTTTGTTTTCTGTAGTATTTGGATCTATCAACGCTTCAAAATCTGAAGCTTCATTTGGATCTACTTCCTCCTCGGTCTTCTCCCTGTTTTCAATTTTGGTTTCGGTTTCACCCTGTTCGGTAGACTGGCTGTTGGGTAAGCCTTGTCCCACCTCTTCGCTACTTCTGGAAGATTCTTGTGCATCCACGCTCTCTGTGCTTTGCTTTTGTAAGGCATCTTGTTCAGTTTTAATTTGTTCAGATGTAGGATTCTCTATCCCTTGTTCTTTTAATGAAGTTACCGCATCTTCTTCTGTTATTATTTTTTCTTCATCATCAACTCTACCCAAGTTTGGGTTTTCAGTAGCCGCTAATGCATCTCTTCCTATCTTTTCAAGTGATGTATTAATAGCATCTATTTTATTTTGAACTGATTTAACAGACGATGGATCTTTTCCAGCAATACTTTGCTCTAATTTTTGTTTATTTAATAAAAGACCTAAAGCTATTTTCTTTTGATCTGTTGTATAATCGCTTGGTATTAGATTATAAACTCCTTTTAATTCATTAAATGTATTTTGTTCTTCTTTAGCTTGTCTGACTGTTAGTTCTCCACTATTTATTTTGTTTTTTAAATCAATTTCTATTAATTTGAAAACTGGTGAAGAACTTCCATCCCCAACCATGTCTTCAAATACTTCAAAAACACCATTATCTAATCTTGTAAAGTCTTTTGAAGCTGCTGCGTTTGACATTGCTCCTGGAACACTCATTATCCAGCCGCCAACCATTTCTTGTGCGCCAGCTTTTAATACTTGATTGAACCCATCTCTAAATGAGTCAGGAGTTTGAAACATGTCAGCGTCTTTAATATTGTTATAAATAGCCTTAGCAGATATATCTGCTATTTCTTGTGCAGCTCCTGTTTCAAATTCAGCTATACCACCAGCTGCAATAGTAAGAACACCACGAGAAATCATGTTGTCAACCTCTTGTCTTACAACATCTTGAAAGCCTCTTTTTTGAACTTGTTTTAAACCCTTGTATTTACCTAAAGCTTTCAAAAGAACTTTATTCATTAAACCTTTTTGTTTAACAACATTTCTCAACCCTACTGATTCAAGTGTTGCAACTACAACACCTAATGGTAATGCTACAGCTAATTTTTCTTTTTCTGATATATTTGCAAAATCAGGATCATTAAACATTTCTTCATTTAAATGATCACTAACCTGCATAAACATAGCAGATGTTCTTTGCGCCCACCCAGCTGGACCTGCTGCTCCTGCCATTGCTGGCAAAGATTCCATTAAACCTAAATATGCACCCCCCCAAAAACCTTCTTTCATTAAATCGCTATATTGAGTAGTCGTGGAAGCTGAACCTAAAACCTCTTCTGGAGCTGTTCTTAAGGTTTCTACTATAGAGCCTGAACTTACATCACCAATATTAGTTGCCATTGCAGTATCAGAGTAACGACCTCCACCTGCAAGTTCTTTAATTTTAGCACCGCCATCTTCTTGCCATTCATATATGTCAAATTTAGCTTGTTTCGCAAGTATATCTCTGGTTTTAGTATCAACTGCTTCTTGCTGCTTGTCAGTTAAGGACATTTTATATCCCTCAAATTCATCGCCCTCAATTCTATCTAACTGCTTCATGATGCCAAACATTTTCATTGCAGTATCTTGATAAAGTCTGTTAAATCCTTTTTCACCTGCACCACCATATTCGCCCATTAAAGTAGCCGCATCAACCATATAACTATAAGCACCAGATAATTGTCGACCAACTCCATTCCAAATATTATCTAAAGTAGCTCCAGAAAGCTGACCTCTTTCAGCCTGCATTTCAGTGTACCTACCCATAGTTTGATCTAAAGTATACCCTTGAGTTTTTAAGTCATTATCACGTGCTATTATTGCTGCTCTTTCATTGTTATTAATAGATCTTGCAGTCATATAATTATTATACAACTCACGAGTGCCTGGTTGGTTTAATTGCTCTTGTGTTAAATTTTGAAATTGCGCTCCTTCTACGTCTAAAGAGTTTTTTGCTTTTAGCCATCCTTGTACTTGTTGATTAAAAACATTTGCTTGTGTGTTTAATATGGATACCGAAGCATCAATATCTTTGGTGTCAAATATTTTTCTTTCTAAAGCACTATAACCGTTTTCCATTAAAGATAACCTACGACTTTCAGCTTTGTTTTTTTGTAAGAACGCTTGTAAAGCTGCGGCTTCTTCTGCATCATTTGAACTAAAAAAATTATCTAAATCAACATACAATGTTTCCCCATTTGCAGATGTTACATTCATTCCATCACCCATCATATCAGCTGGATCAAACTTAAATCCATACTGATTAAAATGATAATTTAATAAAGGCACTGCTTGTTCTTCAGAACCACTAACCAAATCTTGATTAACAGCCTGCATTGAATTTGTAAAAGGATCTTCAGTCTGTTGAGCTATTTTTTTATTAGCCTCAGAAAATTCATTAAACTCATCTTCAGAAACTTCTTGACCATTAATTGAAGATTCTCTTGTTATATTGTTTGCAATAGTTGCTTGTGCTAAAGCAGACTCTTCTGGAGCTAAAGGTTGATCAACATTAGGTTCATTAGTACCATTTGGAGAGTTCTCGTTGTTTAATGGATTTGTGTTGGTATTTAATTCTGAAGAATCCGAATTGCCATCGTTCTGTTCTGATTCCATAGCTTCCTGAACCCCAGAAGAAAGCTCTTCTTGTAAATCGACTTTTTTTTTTACTTTAACTTTGTCAGACCAAATATCTAAAGGCTCTCTTTCGGTAAAAGTTTTGTCAACACCAGTAAGCCATGAATACATTTCTAACGCAAAATCATCTTCTTGCATGTTATTTTGAAAATCATCAAAAGTATACCTTCCTGAATAAGCATAATTCGTATCAAGCCAACCATATAATTCTACTAAATATTCATTCATCTTATGCTATTTTATTAAATTCTACATCTACCTTAGTATAATCTACGTGAAGATAATCTCCAACTTTCACAGTTGCCCATGGGACTTCTTGGGCCATAACACCTGTATATGTACCCTGGTCATAAACTCCTTGTTTATAATTCCAACTATAAATATTTATTCCATTATTAGACTTTCCGATTAAACTAATATTTTCTTTTAATCTAATGTCTGATGGTGGTAACCCTCCAGTATTGGTTGTCCCTGCTTTTGAAGCATTGTATGCGTCTATAATTCTATTTATTTCTGCATCTACTTCACTTTGAAGTTTAGAGTTATCAGCATCATATCCAAAAGTTTTACTTACGTTTTGATTTGTAACTGGATCTTTATATTGTACTATAATATCATTTGTTGATCCAGACGCATCAAATGTAGATACTGTTATACCCATTGAAGAACCAAGGTTTCTTTCCAGTTTTTCCAGTCCTTTTGAAAATGCTTTTTTAACGACTGGAGCTGCTTTTAAGTAATTATTACGTTCATCTGGTATAGCTGTAAATTCAGAATTCATCGTAGTTGTCATACTACCATCTGTGTAAGTATTATCTGAGTTGTAATTATTTAAACTTTTATAATTTCTTGTTGTTCCAAATTCTTCATCACCTTTCCAATCAGGGTTTACCTGTCCATTTGGTAAAAATCTTGTTGTCCATTTATTAGCAGGATCAGAATCTACCATTTGATCGAATGACATGTCTTTAGTAACTTCTCTTGGAAGTATTTCTCTATATAATTTTTTAGCAATAATTTCAGTTTCTAAAGGCTTAGTTGTATCTATCTGACCATTTGCATCTTTACCAAACTTATCTATAGTTTCTGTTACCGTTCGACCATTAATTTCTTTAGTTATAATAATTGTAGGTCCAGTTCTATCAATTGAAACAATTTTAGTAGCTCTATCAGTTGCGTTTTGTGAATTTAAAAACTGCTGATTCATATCCATTATTCTATCTTCAGCAACCATTGTTGCATCTTGTCCAGTTATAGTAATAATATCATTTACATCATTAAAATATCCTTTTCTTTGGTCTGCAGTGTTATTATTGTTAGTAGTGGTGGCTGTTGGTTGTTGTCTTTGTTGACCAGAAAAACCTTGAGACATTTTCTCTATATGATTAACTTGTGATTCAACAGCTATATCAGCAAGCCTACGAGCTTGTGTTATTTGAGTATCATTCATTTCAGGTATTGGTTGTCCTGAAGACATGTCAACTTTAATCATAAAATCAGTAGATTTATTTGGATGTTCTTCTTTAAATTGACTTACTGTTTCAGCAAAGAAAAAACCACCAGAATTGGCTAAAACCTGTGCTGCATTCATGTTATTAGATTCTCCAGGCGCTCCAACCATCGCATCTATTTGAGCGTTTTTCCACATGTCATAAGTTAATGGATTTCCGTTTAAGTCCTTACCAAAATCTCCTAAATTTCTAAAATCTTCTACAGATGTAACTTGACCTCCTCCACTTAATACAGAATATTGATTAGCTTGATCTACAGCAGCTTTTATAATATCTGCTATTTGAGAAGTTTGAGCAGTTGCCATATCATCAACATCAACTCTGTCTTGTTGAAACTTCATGAAATTAATTATCTGATTTGGATTCTGATAATCTTGTTTTCGCTTTTCGTAATCTGGCATTACATCATACAGTCCAGTTTTAGTATTTCTACCCATTGTCACTAACTGCATTTTACCGTTAGTAGGGTTAGACCATAATTTTTTGTTTTTTAAATTACCTAAAGCTTCTACAGATAAATTTGTAAAAGCCTCTAACTCACTACCTGTAACTCCACCATCCTTAGCCGCCTGAAGCCTTTCTCTTGCTTGTACAGCCCAATCATCCCAACCTTTTACAGCTGTGCTTAAACTGGAGTATCCAGTTTTTTGTTGCTGCATAAACAACATATTATCTTGGACGCTTATTAAACCACGCTTCATTAAGTTGTTTTGCTCTTGTATTTCCTTTACAGACATTGCAGATGCGTTTATTAATAGCGATGCTGCATCTTGAGTTCCTGTTTCTGGAACTTTACTAAGCTGTTCTATAGCGTCTTGAGTAGACTTTTCTATAGCTGCCTTACGAGCTACTCTATCAGCTTGTATAATATTAAGGCCTGTAACTAACTCTTTAGAAGCTGCGTTCCAGTCCATTTGAGTACTGTCTACACTCCTTTGAGCATATACCGAATATTTATTTGCACCTGAAGGTCTTGAAGTATCTTCTGCCATATTACTATTATTGATTTAGGTATTTGTAAAAATCAGCCCCAAAATTTTTAAGAAAACCTGCTCTACCTTTTCTGTTTATCTGGCCTTTAGTGAAATTGTTTGTAATTGCCGCGTAAATCTCATCCCTGCCACGAGGAGTTGAAGTTGTTGGAGCAAATAAAGCTGCTTTGCTCAAGTCATAATTTTTGCTATTTGGATCTGAAAGATCTGCATAAGTTTTTTGCCCTTCAGCTGTTGTACCTGGTTGATTCACTACTGTTTTCATCATCTTTGATGGATCTCCAGAAGCCATAATTTGATCGGTTAATTTGTTTGCACGATTATCCATAGCTGACTTAGGAAATAAAGGTATTGCTGCTGCTACACCTTGAACTGCTTGACCAACCGAAGCAACACCTTGTTGCATAGCTGCTGCTGAAGCTTCATCTGAATCTCTTGATATTTGTTGTTGATCAGCTGCCGCACCAACCTTCATGTCTTTAAGGTCTTGATTAATATCAGATTGCTCTTGAACTTGCATTTTTTCTAAATCAAACATTTCTTTACCCATTGCAATTCGAGTACCTTCATTAGACTCTGTGGCTGCCGCACCAACTCTTCCTACACCAGCTGCTAAATTACGAGAATCACCTTCTTGTAAAGCTTGAATTCCTTGTTGTTGAACTTGTAAGTTTTGTTTGTACTCTCTTCCGTAAGCATCTAAGGGAACATTAAGCTTCTGCATAAATTCCACTTCAGCTTTTCTTTCAGCCTCTTTCATTAATTTTTTACTTGCTGCTGCGGCTGTCTCTCCTTGTCTTCTTGCCTTTGCTGCTTGAGAAAAACTCATACCAGCTGATCCTGCACTAATTAAAATTCCTGTTGCTGCTACTGCGGTTGCTGCTGCCATACTATAATTTTTTTATTATTTCATGAGATACTTTTGTATCTACATGGTAACCCAACTTTTTATGGGTTTCGATTAAATGTTTGTTTCTTCCAATACTAAATATATATTTTTTGCCATTGGCTTTTATATATTCTTCACAAGTAAGAATTAAAAACTCAATTGCGTCCTGCCTATCTTCATCTCTGTATGATGGGTTAGATACAATCCATTCTAATAAAACTCCTTCAGAATTAGTGAAATACATAAAACCTGCAACAATTGGAGTATTGTTTTTTTCTACTATAAAACCGCCTTTGCCATTATCTGGTAAAAAATCTTTAGGAGGAGTTTGCCACTCTGGCCAACTATCCCACCAAGAAACCAATGTATCCCAATCCTTGTCTTCAAGTCTTCGTATATCTAATTCCATTTAATATGATTTAGAAACAAAGATAGTGAATTTCTATGGAAAACTTTTCATCACACTACTACCTACAGAAAACAGTTCTACAGGATCTGTTGAGTCATTTTCTAATTTAAATTCTAAGTAATAGCCTCTTGCACCATGTGACTCAGCTACAGCATTTTTTATAAAAAGAATAAATTGTCCAACTGTAGGAACAGTTCCACCACCGACTGTTGTATCTACAGTAACAGTAGTGTTTGTTTTAGCAGTTACTTGACCTACTAAAACAGGAGCTGCGGTAGCAACACCAGCATTTAAAGTTGTTGCATATACTGTATCTCCAATATTTAATAATGATCCTATAGAGCCTGCGAATTCAATTATAGTTGCGGTGTTTGGACCACTTACTCCAGTACATGCACCAATACCATTTGCTGACCTTTGTGAAAAATTAACAGTGCCTGCGTTTGTTCTAATAAAACTAAACCACTCGCCTTCTTTTTCTACAAAATAAGTGTCAAGCATTGATCCTGGGTTACCATCAGTTAAATCAGTTAATAACCTTGTACACTCCCATCTCGCTTCATTACTGTCTGCGACAGTTGTGTTTGCTTCATAAGAAAGAGTTTTAAATAATTTTATACTTAATGTTGGTTCAGGATTAAACACACTTGTAATAGTAGCATTGCTAAACTGACCATAATAAGTGTTACGTTGTGCGCCTGTGTTGTGTCTAAATAAATTACCTCCTTTAAACGTGTAAAAAAAACTATTCATTCCTATCATAAATTCAGGAGTAAATGAATAAAACGATGGCCATCCTTTAGATGATTCGCTGTATGATAGTGTATAAGGTTCGCAATTTAAAGCCATTGTTTATATTTTATATTAATTAAAAAGGATCACAAGGAACTATTGACACTACAACTCCATTTCTTATTCCGATAGCTGTTGTGCTGTTCATTATTATATATTGCAAAGTACTTGTGTCATTTGCATACGTTGATCCATTTGCATCAGTAAAAACCCAATTACCAACAACTGGTACAGTATTAGTATCAACAGTAAAAGGAACATTAGTTCCTGTAGCATTTTGTATAAAATAGTATGTTAAACTATCTGGTCTACATGTAGTGCTTATATCAAAAGTACTTGCTTGAAAACTTGGTAGAGTTATTGGACAGTCTACTTCCCATCTGAAAAGCGTACCACAAATTGGCGCTGATATTGTTAAATTAATAGATGTTGGAGAGGTTGTTGTTTTAGGAACTACCATAGTAAAAACTCTACTTACTGTTCCTGGATTTACTCCTATTTGACTTGCAACTACAGTAGGTGAGGTAAACGTACCTTGCGCAACGTATGCAGAGCCAGTATATGTATAGTCTTCAGGTTGATCTCCAGCTGCACATGCACCACTTGGTGTACCATCATAAGGCGAACCAGCTAACAAAGCAGCATTACTATTTCCAACATAAGTAAATGTTCCAGTCCCTTGATTTCCAATTCCAGCATAATCTACTGTAACACCACTTCCATCTTGAATCAAAAATGTATTATGGTTTCCTTCACAAGTTAGTCTGTTATATGTAGCGGTATTATATGTTGCTAATACACCATCAGGGATTGCACTACCCATATAAAAATACATTACAATTGCTCCAGTAGTATTAGCTACATCAACATCCGCACTAAAAGTACCGTTATTACTAACAGATGCTGATAGTCCTGATCCACAAGGAACTAAACACTCTCCGCATGGTTGAGCATTCAATAAAACTCCATTTAATTGTTGTCTTATAATTCCTCCTTGAGAATAATATCCATCTGCCGCAAGAGTAGTTAAGCCTGTGTCCGTAAACAAAGCTGAAGCTTGTGAAAAATTTAATCCATCAAAACAATATGTTCCTAATGCTGCCATTTATTTATTTATTTATGGGCATGTAGTTACCGCAGTAACTAAGCCAAATTGATTTACTGTTATATAATCTGTTGCACTTATTTTATATAAGCCTTGTCCTAATTGAGTTCCTACAGCCCCATCAGTTGATGAATATACAAAATCTCCATATTCAGGCAGTGTACTACTTCCTGAATGAGAGTATGTTATATTCAAAGGTTGACCACATACGTCTGGTTCTGATTGAAACACTGAACTACCTTGGAATGCTGTAAAAGTAAAAGTACATTCACAACATGCAGCAGCAGCTGAACTTGCATCAAAACAAAATTCTTGGCAACTTGTTAGTCTATAATCATATATTAAATACAAATATTGATTTGCTAACGGTAATGACAAACTATTAACAGTGGTTTGATAAAGTCCAGCTGAAGGACTTATTACAGATCCATTAGCTACTGTAGTAGCCGCAGTTAACAAAGCAGCTATATCAGGTTGATTATTACTGTACAATGTATTACTTGATAGATATTTAAAATTATCATCAGGATACGCCCAGTCATAAGTATCAAAATTTATTTTATTAGAACGGATTGTTAAATCAATACCATCGTAAGGGAAAACACCTAAAGATCTTACACCAGTTTGAACATCATATGAAGAAGCTATTACATTGCTTGGACCAAATTCTGCTAAGTCAGAATCAATTGGACTAATATTAATAGTGTCTTCCCATAAATACTCTACATGAATAAATTTACCGTTTTGTTCTGGCGAATTTAATACCACTTTTACAACAGTTATATTTACTGGCTCAACACATGCAGCTGTTAAAGTAAATGATGCTGTTGAAATTGCTGTAAATGTTACTGTAGCATTAGATGGACTATTTAAAGTTTTATTAAAAGTAAAAGTTCCTGATCCTGTTAAAGTAGAGCTTGTAGTTGTAACACCATTCCATAACACAGAAATAGTTATTGATCCAGATGTAATGTTATAATTAAAGTTAGCATCTCCAATCAAAGCACCATAATTTATAACACTAACAATAGCATTTGCAGCTCCTGTTGCTAACCCATTTCTTTGTAGTCTATAACCACATTGAACAATTTCTGGTGGTAATGGAATTTTATTACAATTCATACCTAAAACATATTCGTCCATATAAGGATCATAACCACCTAATTTTTGTGTTTGAATAGACTCATAAAATTCATCTCTAAACCAAGAACGCATTCCCATAGCTGAAACAATCTCTAAAGAATCGTTATTTCTACTTGTGCCTCTTAATTTTATTACAGCACCTCTTTTTACATCAGTAAAAAACATATCATAACCATGAGCAACAAAACTTTCTGGATTATAACTAATACCATATTCTTCAATACGAGCTATTTGTGTTCCTAATATTTCAGGAACTGAAGCAATAACACCACCTCCTGTACTATCACTAATTAAATTTTTACTTGCTAATATGTAAGTAATTCTATCTTCTTGTAAAACTAAAATATCTGTTTCTCTTGAGTGCATTTTTTGTATTGGACCAAAAGAAGTTTCACAATCTTTAAAGTTTATTAATCCTAAATTAAATTCATTAAGATTATTTACACCGCTATTACTACTAAAAATACCACTATAAGTAATACCTTCAAATCTATCAGCTTCTTTAAAATCTTGATTAGAAACTGCTAAAGTTCTTTGACCTAATTGAAATGGTCTACCCACTAATCTGTCTTTTATTTTAAAACTTTCTACTCCATTACCAAAAGAAAAACAATCTCTAAAGTTTAAATTAACTATAGCATCTTGAACAGCAGTTTGATTTTGATCTCCTAACTCACTGTTAATACCAGACAAATGAAAACCATCTGGTTGTGAAATTTCAAAAGATTGAGACGAGTCATAATACAATTCTGCATTTGCATCAGCAGGTTCTGTTTCAAAAACTATTAATGTATTTGCTCTAAAAACTATTAATTCAATTTCTATATCTGAAGTTCTATCTGATTGAGGCCATGGTCTATTACACCCTTTAACTCCAGAAGAAACTCCTAAATATAAAGGATCATTTACACCCTGAGCTGCATCTTGTATCCATTGAAAAGTTACTTCCCATGTTTGACAAGCTACATTATTTGCTACGCCACTTGTAGGCCCACCTGGACCTGGAGCAGCTAAATTTGAATTATTTATTATAGTTGTCTCATCAGCAACATTACCTGGTTGTGCAAGACTTGGGTTTATATTGTCTCCAACCCACCATCTTCTCATATCAGTATAATCTCTACTGGCAACGTATTCTTGTTCCCATTGCCATTTTATTTCTTGACAGCTACCTCCGTTAAAAGTGTCATTACGAAACATTTCTGATTTTATTCTAATTACAGAACCACCTGGAACTGTGTAATTAGTTGTAACCCCAGTAGTATCGTCTGTTGTAAAACAAGGGTATCCTATTTTTCTTCCATTTGTACAGCCTCTTGCGTCACTCCTTCTTCTTTTGTTTCCAAGTTCTATTAAAGAATCATCAGGAATAACAATATCAAAGTTTTGATTTTTAATTTGCATGTATAACCCTTTCAATTGAAAAGATCCATCTCCAAATTCATTATCATCATCTAAAAAATTTGTAGGCTCTGCACTTACTTCTAAAACCTCAACTGTTTCTACTCTACTTAAAGGCCCACTAACATCAGCTTTAACAACTAATTGATCTCCTTTTCCTACTTTATTTGCGTTATCACCCTGAAGTTGAAAAAACACCATATTATCACTTGGTCTAACATAATAGAAATTTGAAAATATAGTTTCATATCCTGCCTTGCTTGGCTTAACTACAAACTTATATCGTTCTGCCCAATAGGGCGCTCTTGAAGATACAGCTACTTGTATACTATTTGCAGTAACACTATTACCAGGCTCTACATATACAGTATTGTACTGAGAAACCAAAACAGTAGAAGACCTTCCGTATTCATCACTATATACAATTCCAGTTTCATAATCACGATCACTATGTAAACTCCCTGTATCTAAGTCTGTTGTAAAAGCTGCTTGTACAGATATAAATCTAAAATATTCATATAAATTAGTTGTTACAGGAACAGCAGGATCTGTTGTGTCTATAACCTGGTATTGCATTGCAATAGCCTGAATGTCACAAGTGTTTGATCCTGGACTAAAATTTGAAAGCCTAAATCCTTGTTGAATAGTAGAATCTGTAATACTACTATTAAATTTTGAAAAAGGAAAATTACCAAGTGCTGGGGAAGAAGGTTCATTATTAAAAAAATCTGTTAATGAATTTCCTTGATCAGCTGTAGCTAAAGGTTCAAAATTAGTATTAAGAATTGTTCCTATGCGTTCTGCAAATAAAGGACTATTAAAAAAGTCATACGGACTTGAATAATCTTGATCTAATGTAATGTTTATAGATACAGTAAACGGTTGATTTTTAAAATCTATATTAGCAGTGGCTTCATCAGAATTTGTTGGAGAAAAAACTCTTTTTTCACTGTCAAAATTAAATGTAATTCCTATTAAAGAATTAGTTTTTAATTTATCTGCAATTGAAGTAAAGTCTATTGTAACTTTAGAGTTAACAATTGTTTCACTTTGAGCTGGATCAATTGTATAGTTTATTCCAGCAGTTAAAAGACCTAATGGTAATTCTGCAAAACCTAAAAGAGTATTAATTAAACTTGTGTTGTAGTCAATAGCAATTGTATTTCCATTTGCATCAGATCTTGTAATGTTATAACCATCTACGTAGTTACCGTACATTAAACGATTGCCTTGTATTGTTTGAGCTTTTGCTAATCTTGGTACATTATCATATTGTCTTAATAATTCATCATTACCTAAAACAGTATATATTTTATTATTAGTAAACGTATAAGTTTTTGTAGTATCATTGGCCCAACCAAAATCTTCTTTTTTAAATCTTTCAATTACATTTATTGAAGTTGAATTTGTGTCTTTAAATAATAAATCAACTTCTTTTACTCTTGAACTTCCTGTAGAAAACTTAACTTCAATGCCATTGTACAAGTTTTGCATTCCATCATTACAATAATTTTTTGTACTGAACTGAAAAGGTCTTGGAACAAAAGCTGGATTAGTAAACAAAGAAGTTGCACTATACTGCCCATCTTCATATCTATATCTATAAGCAAAACATAAAAATCTATTTTCTATATAATTTTCATTTCCTGCAATATTTAAAAAAGACAATAAAGGTGCAGGTAATGGTTTATTCGTTCCAACTACATTTTCAAACCCAGGAGGTTTAACAATTACCGATATATCTTCTTCTATAATTTGATCAAAACCACCAATAGGTTCTGCATAACTTCTGGTTATATTTATTGTTCTTGGAGGATTTATGTCATCTGTCCAAAAAAGCAAATCTTCAATTAAATCAACTCCTGTAATTAAATACAAAGGATCAAAATTTAAAAGTGCTGTAGTAACTACATGATAATTAACAATTTGAGTAGTTGTATTATATGAAATTATTAAATCAAGTCCATTTTTTACAGTAAAATTTTTATCATGTATAAACCAATATATATTTTCTCTTACTCCATCTTCATAAGCACCTATACATACAGCGGTAGAACTTAAATTAGTTCCATCAAACTGTAGAGTAGTTAACTGCTCATTCCCTTTTGAGTTCTCTACTGCACCTATCTCTGTTGCTTCCGTAGAACCTAAACGGACATTTTGAGCATCAACATATTCACCTGGTGGAAGAAGTCTTTCATCCACAGATTTATTCATTCTACCTGCAATAAAATTTGTTGTAGTTATTGGCATATTATTTTATCCATTTATTCTGACCTCTTAAATTCATTAAAAGTCTGCCAGGGTGTATGTTACTTAATCTAATTTTTGCGTTTCTTAGTAAAGAAGCTTTATCTTTTCTGGCTCTATTTACTACATACTCTTGAACAGCTAAACGTCCATTTAAAATAGAATATCTAATATATGCATAAATGTATTGTTCAAACAATTTATTAACTTGAACGTCTGAATCAACACCATTTTCCATACCATCAGAAACATATTCTAAAACTATAGAAGCTGCATTTGATATGTTACTAAAATTAATTACTCCAGACTGTTTATCAATTGCAAAAGTAGGATTAGAATTGGCGGTTTCAGTATTTAATCCAAATCTTGCTCCGACTGCATAATCAAAATACCAGTTACCATCGTAACAGTAACCTTCAGATCCATTGTATGGACTGTGTTCATTTAAATATATAGTTCTATTTCCACCTAATATTCTTCCTAAATCTAATTCGGAATTTTGTGGTCTTAAAATATTACCATCTTGATCAAATAAAATATTAGAATTATTGTCTTGTAAATAAGCTGAAGACCAATTAGTTTGAATGTTTTCTGACAAAGGATGTAAACATCCGTTTGTATATTGAGATATTCTTACCCAATTAACATAGTCTTGTGGTAAAACAAACCTTAGCTGCTGAGTAATATCTAATTGAAGGATTTTTATTTCCTTCATTGCATCATAATTTAATTCTTGTATTCCTCTTTTTGCATGAAATAGAATTTGATATCTTTCAATATTATTTATCAACTCATGATTTCCTTGATACATTAACATAAAATTGTTAACTATATCAGATAAAGAAACATATTGGTACGAACCCCAATTAGCGTCTGTTGGAGCTGCTCCTGAATTTGCGTAGTATGCGTAATCGTTTATGTATGCCATCTATCCTTGTATTTGTTGTTCTGCTACTAATTCTTGTGTGCCAAAATTATAGACATCTGCTTCTCTTATTTCTATACCTACATACTGACATATCTTTGCTATTAATGAAGGCTCATCAGATAATGGTAATTCAAAATCTTGATAATCAGCCGCAGTAGGATCAAATAAAGGTTCTCCACCCACCAAAGAAGCATAAGTCCAGTTTGGTGTTAAAGGATATCTAACGTACTGAGAAGTTAATTGACCAATTTTATTAATTGTAATTGGAAAAGCTTCTGCAACTAATGCATTTTGTGTATATGCAGGATAACTAATATTTGGTTTTGTTAAAATAGAATTATTTAACATTGTTATTTTACTTTGCGCTACTCTTTCTGCTTCAATAATATCATTAGCTGAATAGATGTTATAAGTTTTTCCTATATTATCCCATACGGATGTTCCAAACGTTGGAAACACTAAAATATTAGTTGCACTAACTACTTGTGAAACAGTGGTGTTATAAACCACTCCTCCTGTAATAGTAGAAACTATATCTCCAACAGCCACTCCAGCCACAATAAAGTCTGCTGTAGTGTCGTTTACCGCTGTAGAACCGCCATTGGTCGAAGTTGTTACTCCTGCCGCTAATTCTTTAGTAAAGACCATCATCTTATTAATTAAATAATAATCAGCTGGCAATGTATATAAATTAGTTTGAATGTTTCCTGATTGAGTTGTAGCAGAATTAAATAAAGGTCCGTTAACATAGAACGTGTCTATAACTTCTAAAAGTCCTTTTGATATATCAGCATACCCTGTGCCTGATGCACGACCAATTTCTTTTACTATTTGATTATTGTACGCATAAAAATAATCTTCAAACATATCCATTTGAGACTGCGCACAATAAAGATTGAAATCTTGTGGAGATATGTAACCGTAATTATTTTTGTTTGCTATTGCTAATACAGTATTTCGTACTTCGTTTATTGGCATAATTAATTCTTTTTACAAATATAACAAAAAAAAAGAGGTTACTTTTTTTTAGTAACCTCTCTTTAATTGTTTAATTAATGCCCTTATGCATTAACGATACTTGTTACAGCTTTTGGAAGACTTACCTCGAAAAAAGGATTCTGCCAAGATGTAGCTAATGCTATTTCCATATTATCTAATATAGAATTGTAAACATCATGAGCTACTTGAGCTGCTGTTGTAACTGTTGTAGTAGTTCCATCAACATAATCAATTGTAACTGTTACTGCTGTAGCTGTTGCTGTAGCAATAGCTTTGACTCCGTCAAGACTAATCAATTGACCAGTAATAGGAGCATTTGTGATTTTAAGAAATTTTGCCATTTTATAAAAAGTTTTTAATGGGTTAATAAAGTACAAAGATAGCAAAAAAAAAGCCACCCTTTTAAGGTAGCTAATTTTCAGTTAGTTGTTAGTTTTACTTTATTTTATTTTTTAAAAGCTTATAAACTTCTAATCCATCGTCACTTTGCATAAAGGACGCAACTATAAAATTAACGTCTTCTCCAAATGGAACTGTAAGCATTTTCTTTTTATTGTTTGGAAGATTGTAATAAACATCTTTACCACTATTTTTTAGTGTCAATAAACTTGTGTTAAAAAATTGATAAACATCGTCCATTAATTCTAACATAGGATCATTAAGAGTGTCTAAGAAATCATCTGGATTATTTTTAGCATAAACTAATATATCTCTTTTAAGTTCAGCTGTTGTCATATTTTCTACAGCATTACCCATTAACACTCTACATATTTGTGTTAATTTAGAAATGTCTTTAGTGATTTTTTTAGCTTCTATTTGAGCTTCTAATTCATATTCTACCCATTCTAATTCAGCCGCAGCATCACGTTCTTTGTCAATTTCTTCAAATACAAATCCGTTACTTGGATGTAGTGCTAAAAATTGTTGTAATACTTGATTTTCTTTACCAACCGATAACATTCCATCCTCAAAAACAATTGGCTCTAATATAGCATTACCATCTTGTTCATTTTCAAAAGGTGACTTTTGATTACGAGCATAACGTAATGGTTCATTAACGCCTGTTTCTTCGTTAAAATGTAATAAAGGTGATCTCGATGAATGTCGAGATGCTAACATGTATGATAAAGGAGATTGACCTTGTTTTAAACGATAGGATTTTGCTTTGTACTGTAATTTTTTTGTTGCCATTATAATATAATTTAATTTGATTTATAAAAAAATAAATACCCTCGTCATTATAACGAGGGTAAATATTACTACTATTTACTATGCATCTTGGAATAAGAAGAAGTTGTTTGCACCTAAAGTACATACAGCTCTTTCACTCAAGAAGTTCACTTCCATTGCATCTAAGTCACTTGTTCTTGCACCACCAGCAGAACCAGTAATCCAAGACTTGTAACGTCTGTCTTCAGTTTCTGAAGCTCTGTAACGAACGTGTAAGAAAGGACGTTTAGCATTCTTCCCTAAGATTTGATCGTATACAGTTGTAGAGCCAGCTGGAACTAAAAGTCCATTAACTTTACCTGCATTAAGACCACCTCTCATTGTAGGATCGTTTAAGTATTTCCAGTCAGACTTGTAGAAATCGTAACCTCTACGGAATCCTGTGAAACCTAAATTTAACGCCATGTCTTTGTCATTGTCAAATAAACCATATGAAGTACCACCTGCTCCAGAAGAGTTTTGTGTTGCTAACATATCATCAATGTCAAATGAGAACTGACGATCTACAAAAATAACATTTTCTTCAATAGAACCTTGCTTGTCAAGTCTTTGAATAATGTTATCAAATTGAGCTAAAGTCTGTGGGTTTCCACCACCAAATACATTACCTCTATTTCCTACTACAAAGAAAATTCCTTCAGATCCAGACTCTCCTGCTACAGAAGCTCCTGCTACTGTACCTTGTAAGTAATCTCCTGCACCAGATGCAGCTGCTGCTGGTACTGCTTCGATCATTGCTGTCTCTAAGTAATCTTCAAAACGTAATCTTGTATCATGTTCAGATTTTAAATACCATAAGTATCCAGAAGCACCATTTTCAGATGTAACTTCAATCCACCCAATTTGAGCCATGTCAGAACCAGAAACAGAATATTTGTCTTTGATAATGATTGGTTTGTTTGAGAAAATAAAATCATCAGATTCTAAAGATCCTTGCATTCCGTTCACACCTTTTGCGAATTCAGAACCGTATACAAAAATGTCACATGAAGTTGCTGCTGCCATTGCTTGACCGCCTGCTTCATAGTATGCAATTGTTACTACGTTTGGCGCACCTGCTGTTGGAGCTACCGATATAATACCCTTGTTCTGTAAAGTTGAACCTGGTGTATTATCAGATACCATTACAGTCTGTCCTGCTCTTAAAGCTGCTTGACTTGATGTTCCAGCCAAAGCTGGGTTAAAGTTTCCAATATTGTTTGGAATAGTCCAAACACCATCAGCCGCACCACCTGCCGCTGCTGACGTACAAGCCTGGTATTTAGTGTGTAGTCTTCCTTGTTCTGCCCATTTGATAAGGTCAGAGTTAGAAGGCATTTCAGCGCCTACCATTCTTAAGAATGATGCTACTGTTCTATTTCCATAACGCTCAAATTCCTTTTCGTAAGTATCTGGAAGATACTGATTCAAAAAATCAAAGTTAGTTATGTAGTTTGTTGATAAAGGAGTTTGCTGCGCACTTGGCTGCAAGTCAAATCCTGGGGCTACATTTACTGCCATAATTTTGTTTTTTTTAATTAATTATTTTTTCTACTTCTAATTTTGAGTCCTCTTCCGCTATCACTACTTGATCCCATTGGTCTTATCGTAATTCCATTTTTTGAAACCGATTGAGACTGTTGTCTAACATCCATATTTATGTTTTTTGATTTTCTCGAAACATTATCTACGGTTGCAGCAACACCCTGTTCATAAAAGTGTTTGGCAAACTTATCAGGATTCATAGCAACCGAAAAGGCTTTATGGTATCCTACAGGATCGTTTATTAAACCATCATTGTCCATAAATTTGTTAACGAAATTGTTAACGTCAGATTGAACATTTTTTAGTTCTTGTGCATCCCCTGGTTTAAAAGAAATATTTTTGTCACCAACTGAAAATTCAAAACCTTTGAATTCGTTGTTAAAAACCGACTCGGTTTTATCTAAGAAATAATTATACCTCTTTTTGTTTAGTTCTTCAATACTTTTAGATTCCTCTATGTACTTTTTATATGCATCCAAATCATCTACCTGATCTTCAGATAACCCATCCCCACTTGACTCAAGAGGAACTTTATATTTATCTTTCTGTTCATTAAGAAATTTCTTTGCTTTCGAAAGTTCTCTTTTTTTAGCTAATTTTATTTTTCTAATATCCTTTTCATCATCTAAATCTTCATCAAAAGAAAATTTATCTGAAATAATATCTTGGATATCTTCTGAGTCTAAACCATCTTCAGTCGACTCATAATAATTAGCAAGTATAGCATTATCTTCCATACTATCAATGTCTTTTTGTAATTTATAAAAGTCATTAATACCACGTCCAGTTTCCTGCTTATATTTTAAATATTTTGACACATCTTCTGGCAAGTCTTCGTTTGCTTCTTTTTCAGCAAACAATTCATCAACAGAATTTATATCCTTATTGTATCTTTTTTTAATATATGAAAGAACGTCAGTATCAGTAAATTCTGCAACTGATTCTTCACTATTTGTTTCTTCAACCAATGTTTCTTCGGAAGGAGAATTTATTTCTGTACGCAAATCTACTTTTTCAATAGATTTATCTTCTGCTACTTTTGGCTCAAATTGTTCTTCGTGTTGTTTTAACAACGTTTCCTCAACTTGCGCTCTTGATTTTTCTTCGACATTTGCGTCTACTGCTTTTACTGTAAATTCCATTTGATTTTATTTTTTACAAAGTTAATACTAATTTAATTATAATTTTAAGCCTTTTATCGAGGATTGAATTCTGCTAAATCAAAACCATCTAAACTGTCTTCATTAGACTCAAAGTTTATAGCTGGTAAGTCTCTCTTTTTTTGTTCTATCATTTTTGATGTTTGAGTAGATTGTTGACTTATCCTACTATCCTTTGCGTTCTCTCTTTCTGTTTCTCTACTTTGTAAAGCTGTAGACTCCAAACCTTTTAATTGCATTTGCATTTGAAACTCTACTTGCATTAATTGTTGTTTTAATTCAGCTTCTCTTTGAAGTTTTTGTATTTCAAAACCAACCTCCGCTTCTTTTAATGCCATCTTAGATTGAACTTCAGCTTGCTGTGTTTGCATAGCCATTTGTGCAGCAGCTTGTTGAGCTGAAGCCTGCATTTCTGCTTGCATTTGTTGTTGCTGTTGCATTTGTTGCGACTCCCTATCTTGTTTAGCTTTTCTTTTAACTTTTAAAAGTTGATTAGCCATTTTTATATTAGCTATTTCTCTAATATCAATAGCGTCTTCTAAACTAATATTTTCTTTAGATAAAGCCATTTGAATGTTTTGTTCTAACATTGCTTTCTGCTCTTCATCTGGCATAAGTTCAATAAAAATACCAAAATCATATAAATACAAATTTTTAATATCTTCTATTATACTTAAATTATATTTACCTATTTGCATTGCAAACTCATCTTTGAAATCTGCAAACTCTAAAACATCTGCGGTTCTAATAGCTAAACATTCTGCTAAAGTTTTTGTAATATATAAACTTGCATTTAAAATATGCCTGGTCGCTACATTAGAATTTAACGCTGCTAATTTTTGAACGCCAACTAATGAATTAGGATCTGGACTTGAGCCATCACGAGCTTCGTTTAATCCTGTTACAGACCTAATCATATCCATGTAATGATTATAGTTACCGATAAGCATTTGCATTTTACTTGCACCACTATTTGCAGTTAACTGAGTAATTGGAACTCTTGCATTATTGTATTCACCATCCTGCGTGTAACTTCTACCAATAACACTACCTGTTTGAAAATATAATCGTAAAGCATCCTCTGGATTATAAGCATTACCAGTTCCTAAGTCAACTTCATTTAATCCATCAGCATCAATAAAAACACCATCTGGAACTACTCTTGATACTACTTGTTGTATTTTTAAATGACTAATTTGAATTAAATCAGCAAAAGGTATCATTCTTCTTACTAAAGACTCTAACTGTCCTTTGTACATTTTTGGCGCACAAGCTACGTAGTTAGGCATAGCATATTGACTTGCTGATTTTGGTCTCACCATATTTTCTCCAAGTTTCCATTGAAGCATAATATTAGTTCCCATAACCATAACACCATCATACCATACGTCAATAGTTTTAGTAACTTTTTCAAAGTTACCTTCATCCATCATTTCTTGAGGTGGATTAAATTGATCATCCTTCTCAACAGTCTTAAATGTTCCATCTGGCATACTTTTCTTTTTATAGACAAAAGTATGTGTGGTTTTGTAGTTAAAATATAATAATGTAGCAGTATCTCTATGAAACATACTGTTTTCATAAAACTGTTGTGAATTATAATAATCATACCAAGACTGACTGTATTTAGAGATTTCAGATAAATCTTCATTAGTCAATGATGGATCAATTTTAATTAACTCAGTTATTGGAACTGTTTTAATTTCACCCCAGTAAAAAGTGTCTTTAAAATATGGATCTTCAGTATAGCTATATACCACATTTGCTGGATCTACATATTCTACTCTTACACCTTCTCCTGGCAAAAAAATATGTTTAGCCATTCCAATACCTAAACACGTAATATCGTAATCAACTCTTTTTCTTGTGTCATTATAATGACTTGCTTGAAATAAAGTGTCAATAGCTTCTTCAGTTGCAATTTCAATAGCAGGCTTGTAATTCATATTCATGAATAACTCTAACTCTGCATCTGTTTCAGGTAATTCTTCTTCTTTAGTTTGAAATACATTTACACCAAAATCAGATTCAATTTGTTGAAGCAGGGGTTTAGCCAGCATATCACCCTCAATCATTTCTTGATATTCGTTTCTTTTTTCTGCTGATAATGCATCTTGAGCAACAGCCTTTATTTTAAAAAGTCTGTCATTCATTCCGTTAACTACAATGTCAACAAATTTTGGAATAATAGGAACTGGTGTCCAATCTAAATTTAAATAACTTAGATCACCATCAATTGCTAATTCGTTTTTATATTTAGATACAGACTGTTCCCCACGAGCATATAATCGTAAACGATTAAAATCACCCCATTGAGAATAAAACCTACACGATCCACTATCTCTTCTAAACCATTCATATTGTATTGCTTGTCCAACTTGTAGTCCAAACTCCACTGAATCTTTAACGGAGTCAGATGCAAACTGGTCTGGAAATGCAGAGGCATTTACTTGTATCTTTACGTCTTTCATTTATTAAGTAATTGACTAACTGAATTCTTATTATTATATCTTGCAAAGTTAATGCTTATTTTCGATTTTTCTTTAGCTGGTGTGTATAAGTGTTTTTGATTAGCCATTATTGCTAACCCTGAACTTATTGACGCATCAAACTTAGTTCGATTATTAATATCAAACTTTGCCCAATCTTCTAATGTTCTTTGAAAATACATTACACCCATCTCATCATCATTTCTATAACTTTGAATTAAATCTAATCCTACATGTTTTTCTATGTATGATTCTATGGCAGAAGCGTGAGATTGCTTTACATCTTCACTTGAATTTGGAATTCCACCTAATTCTTTTTCTGTTTTAGATAATTTATTAAATGTTTTATCAGGTCTATTTATACTAAACCCTCTATAGCCTCTATTTTTAAAATGATATAATAAACGTGGTTTATTATTTTCACATAATATTGGCATTCCATAAAACACACAAGCCATTAGTATTTCTTCAAAAAATATTTCAGCAGTCTGAGGACGTGCTATGTATTCTAAAAAAAACTCGTTGCTTGGAGCGTTATCCATATTAAATTTAGTCATACCATGCAAAGAACCGTTAGATCCTTTACCAACTACAACTCCAGAAATGTCATATGAGTCACAACCAAACGAACCAACATGTTCATTGCCTGGATACTTTCTCCCATTTTTTATTGTTACACTATTTTGTAACGACCTTTCTGGTAACCAAGATACGAAAAATCTTCCTCTTTTATCTGGACTCCAAATAACCTTGGTGTCTTTAATTCCATTTTCCCAAGAAAACGAACCTTGAGTTATATTACGTCCTATTATTAATGAGTCATTATAATCAATTTGTTGATATATTTTAGTTAAATTAAAAAGAGATTGTTTACTTTCATCTCTAAAGGCATGTGACTCTGTTCTTGGGAACTGTCTATAAAATTCGTTTAAAGCATCTGGATCATTAGATAATGAATCAACTTCATTTTGCCAATAGTTTATAGCACCTTGAGTTATCATTTCCCCATCAATACCCAGGCTGGGTATTTTAGGGTTTTCAAAAACAGGCATACCATACATATCAATAAATCCTTCCATGTTCCATTCCATAGGAATAAAAAGTGAATATAAACCACTTTTAGTTTGACCATTTGAATTACGGTTAGCGCAATCAGAATCGTTATATAGTTTTTTAAAATTAGCTCCACCTTTATCTAATGCATTAGATGTTGAACCCATCATACATTTTCCAACAATTTTACTACCTAATCTTAAACATGTTTTTGTAACACGCCAGTTATTTAAAATATTATCAGGTCGTTCCCATTTACCACTTTCATCATGTAATAGTAAACGTAATTTTTCACCATCATAACTATTGTCTCCAGTGTTCTTCCAGTCAATTGTAGTATCTAAACCTTCTAACTCTTGGTCTTCAGTTAGATACATATTTTTTTTTGTAATTTTAGATGCAGGAACTCTGTAGGCTAATTCTGTTTTTGGTTTATCCATACCATCCTGAATAGGTTTAAAGAAAAAAGGATAATTATTAGATATAGGAACAATCTTATCAGTAAACATTTTTTTAGCATCTGCTCCTGTTTTAGATAATATACCTATACGTGCATCTTTTGTTATTGTACCAGTATTAACTCCTTCACAGGAGGCCATAAATGAAAATCCAGAACGTCTAATTTTTAAATAGTCCATTCCAAAACATCTTTTGTCTGCTTTACAGGCTTCCCAAAAAATATAAAATATTCTATTTGCTTCTCTAAAGTCTGGAGATCCAATATCAATTTTTGTCCATTGCAAGTACATGTAGTGTGTACCTGTAATATACGTTTGCTTTCCATTATTTAAAAACCAAAAACCTTGTTCTCTAAAGTTAAATTCATTTTCAACATAATCTACCCATTCGTTTTTAAAACTTGCAGGTGTTTCATGCCATTGAAATATTGATTTTATTCTTGATAATTGTTTTGGTAAAATTTTATTTTCCCAGTATTGTTCTTCTTTTTTAGTAGACCTTTTAAAAACTTCTTTAGGAATTTTAGGTAATGCTATATTTAAACCACTTACATTTATTATACTTTCAATTTGACCTGTTTTTGAAATTACAACAAAATTATATTTTTCATTATATCCATAGGCCCATGTACGTGCTTTGTTTTTAGTTGTCAAAACATTTTTAGGAACTATATTTTTAAGTTCTATATATAATTTACTTTGATCTTGATTCTGCAAATCCTTTTGGGGTATTATTTATTTTAGTATCAACTCCTTCTATTAAATCTTTTTCTTCTTGTATTTTTTTTATAATCTCAAAAGCATCCATAATACAAAGTTTTTTTGTTGCAGCTGCATTTTTTAATCTATCAGCAGCCAACTCATCATCTTTATCATATTTTATAATATCTTCTTTTGCAACTTTTATAAGTTGTAATACAGCAGACTCACCAGCTTTTATAATCTCTTTTTTTATGTTTTGTATATCCATCTTTGTTACGATTATATTTTATTTTTGCTTTATCTGTTTTTTCAAAAAATTCATTATTTTTTTTTGATCTTTCTCTTTTACTCATAATACTTTCTATTATAAGTGTGATGTCTATAGTTAACTAAAATCTCATCATTTAAAAATATATCTTTTTCTGCAATTAAAACAGAATTGTTATTTTTTCTAATATAATAAAATTTAGCGTTATTTAATTTACAATGATTTGTATATCTTGCAGCTAAAGTTCGTGTGTTGTTTAATTCAGCATATCCTATTAAATCTCCTTTAATAAAATTTTTATTAGCAAATATTCCTTTACCTTGTATTTTAGAATTTAAAACCCTGTAGTTTTTATTATTATCATCAACAACAGGCCCTGCTAATTCTTTAAACTTTTCAGAGTCTATATATTTGTTTAAAATATCTACATCAATATTTAATTCACTAAGCATTTCTTTAAAATCACTCATGTATTTTATTTAAAAATGCAACTTGAACTAACCTTGAATTATTACCCTCACCAAAATTGTGTAAAGTATTTCTCGAATGCTTTACACTTGAAGGAAATATGAAAAGAGAATTGTACTTTGCTTTACATATAAATACCTCATTATTATCATTGTCGTATAGTGTTGTTCCGTATCCAGTGGGATATTTTTTATTTAAATATAATATAGCAGTCAAATCACCCATCATGTCATCTGTATGAATGTAGTTAGGTTCTTTTTGTCCTAATGGTGATTGACGTACAAAATTTAAAACAACTTTATAATTATCTATATTTTTAAAAAGAAATTTATAAAACTCATCTTCATGTTTTTGAGAAACATTTTTAAATAAATTATCTCCATCAGGTAAATTATAAAAACCTTTTTTTAATATTTCTTCAACATAAAAGTCAGGGTTAGATATTACATTTTCATAAATCTTTATCATAACACTACAGTTATATTTTTAGTAAACATTCTGTAAAGTTTTTCATCATCAACAACAAACTCATATTCGGATTCTGGCTCATATAATATTTGATCACCAATTTTAACTCCTTTTTCTATTAACTCATCATTAATATACCTAACAGTACCTCTTAATGGTTCGTTCTTAGAATTTTTATTTAGATAAGAATCTTGAGCTTCTAATGGTTTAATAAAACAATATTTGTCATATCCCATCCACTTAGATTTTTCGTTAGCTTTATAAAGATAAAATTGATCAGGATCGACAAAGAATAAGTCCTCTTTAAAAAAGCTTTTACCACTCTTTCTGCGACCATACATGTCGTTATAAAACTTAAATACATTGTGATGCACTAAAAGTATATCGCCCTCTTTAACAGGCCCTGTGTAGTTTATAGGAGTTGCTATTACAATAGCAAAACGATTAGAAGATTTATGATCTTCTTCTGAGGTACTTGTAATAAAGTCTACATCACCATAGGACTTAATATTATCGTACCTCCTGTTTTTGTAAGGTTTAACAATAAACGAGTATGGAGATTTCATTAAAAGTTTATATTATATTCTAAAGATATAGGTAAGGTACACTTAAATTCTTTCCAAAGCAAAACTTCATCTTGCTTCATAATCCAAATTTTGTAAGACTCTGAGATATTATCATGTTGAATAAGATGTATTCCATAACTACCGCCTAAAACATCCTGACCTACTATGTAATGCATAGCGCCAGATTTATAATCTGCTCCGATTGAAATTTTTCTTATATCCATTTTAATTATGCTAAATAGCTTCTGTTGTTAAAACTCCTGTATTACTAACAAGAAGTTTCCATACACTATTATTAGGAGCAATTAATTTAACAACACCTCCATCAATTATAAAATTAGAAAGAGTTGAAATCGTACAAGATTTTGTCATTAAATCATTTTCTGCGTCAGTTATAATTAAATAATCTGCTGAGTCAATAACAGAAATGTTTGGGTACGCTAATGTGTTGCTAATTTTTGCCATAATATTTATTTTACAACCTCTGCTTCTAAAGCTGGTTCTGGATCTTTTACTTCTCCAGTTTGCAAGTTAATGATAGCATTTTTGCCAAACTCTTTCATTAATAATTTCTCTTGTTCTGCAAACTTTTCTTTAATACTTGATACATTAGAAATAAGCTCAGATTTTTTAATTTCTAAATCTGCTATCTCTATCTTTGTATTGCTAAATTTTTGATTTAAACCTTGTAATAAAGTTAATTGTGCTTCGCTTAATTGTTTGTTTTCCATTTTATTAGAT
>Ga0209710_1000325_pt1 | contig 48943 bp, 52 predicted proteins | sample ArcticOcean_MG_C_5_FD_187436 | JGI IMG/M metagenome (GOLD analysis project Ga0209710, IMG submission 187436) | Marine microbial communities from western Arctic Ocean - ArcticOcean_MG_CB4_138 (SPAdes) (version 2) | ecosystem: Environmental > Aquatic > Marine > Oceanic | place: Arctic Ocean...
AGCGATGCCAATCCACTTTTCTGTTTAGTATCTTTAACGCTTCCAGCCCTAAAATCAACATTGATATCTACAATTGGTAAATCATGGTTTTCAATAAAATATATTCTTGCTTCATTTTTTGATTCCCAGTGTTGAATATTCAAATTAGCAGATGCAAAATTTGAAAAGAATATTAATATTGTAATGAGAATAGTTTTAATGGGCATGGGGTCTTCCTTCTGGCTTTTTATTTTTATCTAGGGGTTGAGGATCTAAAGTAACTACTGTTAAAGCATCATCATGAAAATATTTTTTAATAACTTCTTGGATATCTCTAGATGTAACTTTCTTTATATTTGGAATATAGTCATCAACTATCTTGTGGGAATAGCCCATAGTTTCTAATTGACCAACTTGCATAACGGCTCCGAATACAGAGTCTTTTTGATAAACTTCACCAGCAATAACGCTTGTTATTACTCTATTTAATTCGGTATCCGTTACTCCATTATTAACAATATTTTTTAATTCTAATTTTAGATATTTTTCTAAATCAACTACCGATACTTTTTCACTAGGTGTTGCATACATTTCAAATGTACTTTGCCCACCTCTAGACAACATACTGTAGCCCGCACCAACACTTATTGCTTTTGATGTCTTTCTAACTAAATTTTGATTAAGTCTGGACGAACTAGTGCCTGACAAAATTCCAACTAAAACCTCAAGTGCAAAAGCTTCTTTATTGTTTTTTATCCCATCTTTACCAAGGGTGGGTGCAGGATAACCCATTTGGATGTAAGGTAGTTTTCCTGGCGCCTTTAAAATTGCTCTTCTCGTGCCATCTTGTTTTGGTTCAAATTGTGGCTTTCTCTCAGCTATTTGATACGCAGGAATTTTTCCAAAATACTTTTTTGCCTGCGCAAAAACTTTTTTTGTATCCACATCTCCACCTACCACTAAAATTGCATTACTAGGGCTATACCACATTTTGTACCATTCTATAGCGTCTTTATAAGTCATATTTTCAAGGTCATTCATCCAGCCAACTATTGGTTTTCCATAGGGATGCGCTCTAAATATCAAAGAGTTGAATAACTCGTTAACCTGAGCCTTTGGTTTATCATCAGTTCGCCACCGACGCTCCTCCATTACAACCTTGATTTCTTTACTAAATTCTTCCTCTGTTATAACTAAATTTTGCATTCTATCTGCTTCCATTTTCATGGATATTGATAATTTTGACTTTTCTAGGCGTTGAAAATAAGCAGTGTAGTCTGCACCGGTAAATGCATTCTCTCTTCCACCTGCAGCAGCTACAATTTCTGAATATTCTCCGGGCTTAGTTGTCTTCGTGCCCTTAAACATCATATGTTCTAACACATGAGCAACTCCAGTCTTTCCGTTCACTTCATCAAGGCTACCTGCTCTATACCACACCATTGAAACAACTACTGGTGCACGATGATCCTCTTTTACTAAAATTCTCATCCCATTTTTTAGGGTTATTTCTTTTACCTCTACATCTGCTTGAGCAAATATAGGTATAAAACAAAAAATAAATACTATTTTTAAAAAATTCACGTGTAATCCTTTTAATTAATACTTGTATAATAATGTTTTATTGACCAAAATCATAAGAATAAGTTCTGCCTTAACAAAAAAAATAATGTTTGAATTTTTAAAAAAATTAGTTACAAAATCTAATAAAGCCAAGAAAAAGGTTAAGCCTGCTGCTACCCTAAAGAAGCCTAAGGTAAGCATTGCCAAAACTAAGCCTAAGGTAAGCATTGCCAAAACTAAGCCTAAGGTAAGCATTGCCAAAACTAAGCCTAAGGTAAGCATTGCCAAAACTAAAAAAGAAAAAAGGGGTTTTTTTTCGTTTACAGAGAAAATCAAAAAAGGATTAACAAAAACAAGAGAAAGTTTAAGCACTCAACTTACAGATTTATTTCAGAACAAAAAGATTGATGAAGTCTTTTTTCAAGAGCTTGAAACAATCCTTCTTACTGCAGATGTTGGAATCAAAGCAACTGAAATATTAATCCAACAAGTTAGATTAAAAGTCAAAGAAGATAACGTACAAGATGAATCAAAATTAAAAGGTATTCTAAAAAACTGTCTTGCTAAAATTTTAAGCCCAATCGAATCCCCCCTCAGCATTAATGGTGCCTCGCCATTTGTTATAATGGTTGTTGGCGTTAATGGAACAGGGAAAACAACAACTATTGGTAAGCTTACTAAATTTCTTCAAGACAAGGGTAAAACAGTTTTAATTGCAGCTGGCGACACCTACAGAGCGGCTGCAACAGAGCAACTTTCTGTTTGGGGGGAGAGGAATAATGTTACCGTAATTTCACATGCAACAGCTGACCCCAGCTCAGTTATTTTTGATGCAGTAAATTCAGCTAAAGCAAAAAATATAGATGTTGTTCTTGCTGATACTGCAGGTAGACTTCCCACACAAAAAAATTTAATTGATGAGATCACAAAAATTAAAAGAGTTATTACCAAATGCCATGCAGAGGCTCCGCAAGAAGTATTATTAGTTTTGGATGCCAATACTGGTCAGAATGCAATCACTCAACTCAAAACTTTCAACGAGGCTTTGAATATTACAGGCCTTATAATGACAAAACTTGATGGGACTGCCAAAGGCGGTGTATTAGCAGCCATAGCTCAAGAGTCCCCTACCCCAGTAAGGTTTATTGGAGTAGGGGAAGGAATAGATGATCTTAAGGAATTTAAAGCAAAAGAATATGCAGAAGGAATGTTTGAATGATAAATTTTGAAAAAGTCTTTAAGCGATATCCCGGGAATATGGATGCTTTACAAGACATAAGTCTGGAAATTTTACCTGCTGAACTTGTTTTCGTCACAGGCCCTTCAGGAGCCGGTAAATCAACTTTGCTGAAATTAATTTCTTCAGTTGAAAAACCTACCTCTGGAGCTATAATTTTTGAAAATATGAATTTATCGCAACTTAATGCTAGAGATATACCCTATCTGAGAAGAAAATTTGGGATGATTTTTCAAGACAATAAATTACTTTATGATAGAAACTGTTTTGAAAATGTTTCCTTGCCTTTAGCTATAAAGAATATTGATGGGATAGATATCAATCGAAGAGTCCGCGCAGCTTTGGATAAAGTTGGATTGCTAAATAAAGAAAAAATAATGCCAATCTCACTCTCTGGAGGAGAGCAACAAAGGCTTGCTATCGCGAGAGCTATAGTTTCACGGCCTTCTATCCTAATCGCTGATGAACCTACTGGTAATTTAGATAAAGAATATGCTGATGAAATTATGAACATTTTCTATAGTTTTCAACAAGTTGGAGTAACTGTAATCATTTCAACACACGAACTTCCCATCACCCCGATTAAGTTTAAAAAAATACACTTAATAAGTGGTAAATTAAAAAATCAAATAAATCATGTTCAATTACTTTCATAATCACATTCAAGCATTTAATAGGGCTCTAGTTAGGGTTTTTTCTAACCTCGGCTCCTCTCTGATGATGTTTATAGTTATAGGTGTTACTTTATTTTTACCAAGCTCTGGTTTATTGATTGTAGAAAATGTTTCTCAGATATCAAATAACATTGCATACGATGCAGAATTAAGTCTTTTTCTGAAAAAAAATATCAAACAAGACCAAATTGATTTTATTCAATCGGCCTTAGACAAAACTTTAATAATCAAAAAAACTCATTTTGAAAGTAAATTAACAGCATGGGACAAATTACAAGCTAAATTAAATCTAAACCCTCTGGATACAGGAATTTCAGAAAACCCATTACCTGATGCATTTTTTATTTCATTGAATACATTTAATGAAAAAGAAATAAATACTCTGATAATCAATTTAAAGAATATTGATGGGGTGGAAGACATTTTCTTCGATGCAAGTTGGGTTAAAAAATTAAGATCTATCTTATATTTGTTAAAAATTGGTTTATTTTTATTAGGTATTATATTAGTAACTATCCTGATAGTGGTTATAAGTAATACCATCCGACTTCAAACATTAACTCATAAAGATGAAATAGAAGTAAGTAAACTAATAGGAGCAACTAACAGCTTTATTCAAAGGCCTTTTATGTACACAGGCCTAATTTATGGATTGGGTGGTGGCTTAATAACTACTTGCACCCTAAAGCTAACTATTGAGATATTTAATAAGGCGTCAATTAATCTAGAAGCAATGCTTGGTGGAACTTTTATTCTAAAAAGCCTGGTATGGCAACAAAACCTTAGTATCATTATGATTGCAATGCTAATTGGTTGCTTTGCATCTTTTTTTGCTGCTCAGCAATCTATCAGAAAATTTGAAATATTCGAGTAAACCCCTGTATTTAATGAAATTTTTAATGTGGACTGGCACTCTATAATAAAGAGTGCTAAAATATAATTTACTTTCAATAGGAAATTTAATTTAAGTATGAATAATTATTTATCTTTATCCTCTTTCAGCAATGCTGATAATTTTACTTCGTACCAACGATCTATTAGAGAAATACCATTCTTAACCCAAGAAGAAGAGTATGAGCTTGGTATGCGGCTTAAAAAAGATAATGATTTAGAAGCTGCAAAAAAACTTATTCTTTCACATCTTAAACTTGTGATGAAAATTGCTAGATCCTATAGTGGATACGGCCTTCCTCACTCAGACCTAGTGCAAGAAGGTAATATTGGATTAATGAAAGCTGTTAAAAAGTTCGATGTAGAACGAGGAGTAAGATTAGTGTCATATGCAATGTTCTGGATTAAGGCTGAAATACAAGAGTACGTTGTTAAAAATTGGCGCATGGTTAAAATGGCAACCACTAAAGCGCAAAGAAAATTATTCTTTAACCTTAGAAGCCTTAGGTCTTCATTACAACCTCTGGGTGTAGAAGAAATAAAATCAATTGCTAAAGAATTAAATGTCAAAGAACAAGAAGTTCGTGAGATGGAATTTCGCTTTAGTGGGCAAGAGTTATCAATTGATTATTCAAATGACGATTCAGAAGAGGATCAATTTCGTCCTATATCTTATCTAAAAGACTCAGCTCTCACGCCATCTGAAGAAATAGAAAAATCAGAAACTGAATCAAATAATACAAAAAACTTAAAAAATGCACTTAATAAACTAGATATAAGAAGTAGGGAAATTGTTGAAGCAAGATGGTTAAACGAAAATAAGCCTAACACGCTTCATGAGCTTGCAAAAAAATATAAAGTTTCTGCTGAGCGAATTAGGCAAATTGAACAAAATGCAATGAAGAGAATAAAAATACTCATAACATCCGCTACCGTATAAAACTCAAATAGTTAACTTTTCTGCTAAAATTTGCTATTTCAACTGCATAAAATTTAATGGCAAATACACCTACTCCAAAAGAAATTAAACTTCATCAAAAATCAAAACTTTTAGAAATAGTATTTGATGATAATACTGAATGTAAATTATCTTGTGAAATGCTTAGAGTTTACTCGCCATCAGCAGAGGTACAAGGCCACAGTCCAGATCAAGCAGTACTTCAAATTGGAAAAGAGGATGTTAATATTATAGAGATAAGCCCTGTTGGTAATTACGCTATTAAAATAAAGTTTTCTGATGGGCATGATACTGGCCTATTTTCTTGGTCCTACTTGCATCATTTAGCGAAAAACTATGATCAACTTTGGTTAGAATATATTGGAAAATTAGACGCACAAGGAATAAAAAGGAAAAAAACTTGAATCAAAAAAATGATACTCATTTTGGATATCAGACTATCACTAAAGAGGAAAAAGGTAAAAAAGTTAGTGGTGTATTTGACTCTGTAGCAAATAATTATGACCTGATGAATAATTTAATGTCCATGGGGCTTCACCATGTATGGAAAAGAATATTAATTGAAACAACGACATTAAAGTCGAAATCTAAAATACTTGATATTGCCGCAGGTACAGCTGATATTTCTATAGAATTTTTAAAAAAAAATAAAGATTATGAGTTATTTCACACCGACATAAATTTATCAATGCTAAAAGAAGGTAAAAAAAAGCTTATAAACCAAGGTAAAATTACACCTTCGATTCTTTGCGACGCAGAAGCGCTTCCATTTCCGAATAATTATTTTGATTGTGTAACAATTGGCTTTGGCCTAAGGAATATGACCAACAAAGAACAGGCTTTAAAAGAAATATATCGCGTGCTATCGCCAGGAGGTAAAATAATAATACTTGAATTTTCTAAAATATGGGAGCCACTGAGCAAAGCATACGATATTTTTTCTTTTAAAATAGTGCCCAAATTAGGTAAATTATTTGCAAAAGACGAAGAAAGTTATAAATATCTAGTTGAATCAATTCGGATGCATCCAGACCAAAATAAACTTCTTGAACTTTTAAAAAAACAAGGTTTCGAAAAAACTAGCTTTATGAATTTATCAGCAGGAATTGTTGCAATACATAAAGGATATAAATTTTGATTCAAAAAATAAAAAAAATTATATTAGATCATCTTTTATCTCAAAATGATTGGATGCAAACTAAACTTATAGGCCATAAGAATAAAATAATAGTAATTGAAATTTCAGGTTTAAAAATTATTTTGAGGATAGATAAAAATGGTTTGCTACATTCTATGAGTGAGTCCAACGAATTTGATTGCATTATTAAGTTAACAGCTAATGATTTTATTAATCAACTTATCAATAAGAAAAACGGTAATATTTCGATTGAAGGCGATTTAGAGCTGGCTAATCATGTTTCGCAAGTTCTTAAGAAAATTGAATGGGATGTCGAAGAAGATTTAAGCAAATATATTGGGGACATACCTGCGATACAGGCGACTAAGGTTTTGAAAAAAATTTTGGCGAATGGAAAAAAAAACATAGTAAATATTACAGGTGGATTTTTAGAGTATTGGCAGGAAGAAAATAAAATTTTAACAAAAAAAAGAAATATTGAAGTTTTTAATTCAGAGGTAGATAAGATTGTTGAAGACACTGAAATACTTGAAGCAAAAATAAAAATATTAAATGAAAAAATAAAAATATGAGCATATTTAGATTTCTTAAAATAATATTTGTAATAATTAAATACAGATTAGATGAATTTTTTAATTCAAAAATAATTTTCCTATTCCAGCTACTTTTTTTTCCATTCAGAATTTTACAATTTAAAAAACTAGGTAGGGCTAGTAGATTGAGGTTAGCACTTGAACAACTTGGGCCAATCTTTGTTAAATTTGGCCAAATGCTATCCACTAGAAGAGATTTAATTCCAATAGATATAGCAAATGAATTAGCAAAACTTCAAGATCAGGTCCCGCCATTCGATTACTCAAAAGTAAATTTTCTAATAGAAAAATCTTACGGGAAACCAATAAACAAAATTTTTAGAAAATTTTCAAAAGAACCTATAGCAAGCGCATCAGTAGCCCAAGTTCATTTTGCTGAATTACAAAATGGCCAAGAAGTGGCTGTTAAAATTTTAAGGCCAAATATCAATAAAGAAGTTGATAAAGATATTAAATTACTTAGGATTTTTGCCTGGTTATTAGAGCTTATTTGGTCAGATGGCAAAAGACTAAGACCACAAGAAGTAGTAGAAGAATTTTCAAAACATACGAAATCTGAACTTAATTTACTTTTAGAAGCAGCTCATTGCAGTCATCTTGGTGAAAACTTTAAAGATAAAAAACTTTTAATTGTTCCTGAGGTTTATTGGGATTTCTGCAACGAAAAAGTAATGGTAATGGAAAGAATGTATGGAACACCCATTAGTAAAATTAATGAATTAGTAAAAAATAAAATTAATATACCTAAATTGGCTAAGGATGGAGTAGAAATATTCTTTACGCAAGTTTTTAGGGATGGTTTTTTTCATGCAGATATGCATCCCGGCAATATTCAAGTTGCAAATGATGGAAGATATATTGCTATGGATTTTGGGATAATGGGGTCTCTAAGTGATCAAGATAAATACTATTTGGCAAGAAATTTTGCTGCTTTTTTTAAAAGAGATTATCGCGATGTTGCTTTAGCACATATTGAATCAGGATGGGTTCCAAAAGAAACTTCAATTGATGAATTTGAGAATGCTATCCGTTCCGTATGTGAGCCAATATTTGAAAAGCCATTAAAGGAAATATCTTTTGGTAAGTTATTAATTAGATTATTCCAAACATCACGACAATTTAATATGGAAATACAACCTCAATTAACTATGCTTCAAAAAACTCTTTTAAATGTTGAAGGGCTTGGTCGTGATTTAGACCCAGATTTAGACCTTTGGAAAACTGCGCAGCCTTTTCTAGAAAATTGGTTATCTGAGCAATATGGCCCAAAAAGTCTTCTAAAATCTATTAAAAAAGAATTTCCTGAGTGGGTTAATATAACGCCAAAACTTCCGAGGCTTATCCATGCTTACCTTAAGAATCAAGATAATATGCAATACAATATTTTTGAGAGTGAGAATAAAAAAATTCACAATAAAATTAAAAAATTACAAAGATATTGTAAAAATATTGCTTTATTTATAGTGTTATTAATTATTATAGTAAGTTATATCTATTTCAAGTAGTTCCAACATAAATCTTCCATTTGTTAGTTTGTAAATTGTTTACACTGCGTATTAAACTTATTATAAATTCGTAGTAAGTTTATCTTTGGCATTTTTTACAAAAAAAACTTGACCGTTGGCCTAGTCTTAACTGAATTATTGGAAGATGGCATTGAAAACAAGGTAACCCCTCTCTTCCATAAACTTTATGTTCGTCCTGAAAATACCCATTATTCCCATTAACATCAAAAAAATCATTCATGGTGCTACCACCCTTCCTGATCGCATCTTTAATTATATTTTTTATTGATTTAACTAAACTAACAACCTCTTTCATTGAAACTTTATTTGATATTCGATTAGGCCTAATACTCGAGTCATGAAGAACTTCACTTGCATAAATATTACCAACACCAACAACTACTTGGCTATCCATAATTGCATTCTTAATGCATTGTTGTTTGTTCTTTAATTTAATAAAGAGGTATTTAGCATCAAACTCTTCATTGAGTGGCTCTGGTCCCATATTTTTAATAAGCTTATGACTGTAAGGGTCTTCTTCTGTCCATAAAATAGAGCCGAATCTTCTAGGGTCACGATATCTTAAAATTAAATTATTTTTCTTAAATTGAATGTCTACATGATCATGCTTATTTAAAACCTCACCAGAGGGTACAATGCATAATCTGCCAGACATCCCAAGGTGGATAATGAGAGTTCCGCTAGCGAACTTAGCAAGTATGTATTTTCCTCTTCTATTCAAATCTAATAAGGTTTGGTTTTTTAATAATTCAGGAAGTTTGGAGTTAATGGGCCAGCGTAATGAGTAATTTCTGATAACTACCTTTCCAACTTTATTCTTTAAGAGTGGTTTTAATCCGAGCCGGGTAACTTCAACCTCTGGTAGTTCTGGCACTACTTTTCTTCTTTTTGTTGAACATGCGGATTAAGCATTGTGAACCCTAAATCGCTTGGAAAATGATATAACAAGCCCTCATCTTTTCTAAACAAAAGTAGTTCAGGAGATTCTTGAATTCTATAAAAAGTTAATTTTTTATTATTACTAAGGACAATATCAAAACTTTTATACCCAATTCTTTGATCCATTTTATATGGCTCAACAGACTTTGCTGGAATATTTTTCCAAGTCATTTCGTACCATTCATTCACATCATATTGAACGATGGAGAGGTCTTTGCCTTCAACATTCCAAGCGCCATTACTATAATTTAATTTCAGACGTGAATCTTGCCATTGCTCAAGCCGAGACAGGTCAAAACTTTTTATTTTTTCCGATTTTGCAATAGGATTTTTTTCTATCAGCTCTACTGGCATAAATGATGCTGTCTCAGAAAAGCCACCGCTAATAAGAAAAACATTATCTTTATATAGAACATATTGGTCCTCATTTATAGGGTTATATGTTCCAAATAAAATTACTTCATTAAGCTTGTTGCCTGAAAAAGTTATTTTTAAATTTGGCTGATCTAATCCATACTTTGATAAATCATCTGTACTTAATTTCTCTAAACTAGAAGTTGCAAGCACTGAAAGTATTCTATAAACATAAAGTTCGTCTGCCCTTGCTTTATAGGGTGATAGCATCACCCAATGATTATCAATTATTTTAAAATGAGTACTAATCTTGGTAGGAAAATCAATTTTAAGCTCATCAAAATCTGATAATTTAAATTTAGTTAATTCAAACTTTGATGACTCAACAGGCTCTTTTTGAAAAGTAGCCCAGGAATAAAATAAGGTTATTAAAACTAAAAGTAGCAATCCAAAATTTATTATCCATCTACTTTTCATAGCTTTATGCTTTTCTTCTTCTAAACCAAATAACGAAGCCGGCTATAAAAAGGGCTATAGGAATAAAGTATTGAAAGCTATGAAAAATAATCCATGCAAGAAATACAGATTTACTGTCATTCGGTATTGTTACATTAACATCTTTAAGTGGCATAGGCTGTATAGTAATTAATTTTTCATCGCCAGCTAACCAGTTAATCATATTAATTCCCAGATCTAAGTTGCCTCCTGAAGTAATAAAGCTATTTGATAAAAAAGCAGCATTTCCAATCACAATTACCCTTTGTCCTTTTTCTTCAAATTTTCTATTTAAGGCTATCCCAATATTTATTGGTCCTTTTTTATCTTTAGCTTTATCAAAAATTAACTTCTGCTCTTCTTTCTTCCCTGCACCTTCTAGCCAGCCACTTCCAGCGACTTCAATTAATTTACTCACCTTCCAGCCATTCTCATATGTACCTTTTGCGCTCACTTCATGTGCTCCATTAAACAATGTTCTAAGCATGAAGTTATTAGTTATAGGATGATCGCCATAGAAAGTTGCAAAAGAAACATTTTCATTTGCTCCAAATTGTGATGAAGAAGGGTCTATCACTTTTCCTTTTGAAATATTTAACCCTAGATATTCAGCAACGTTTTCAAGTCCTTTGAGATTGGCATCATCTAATAGCCAAAGAATATTTCCTCCAGCTTGTAAATACTTAACGATTTTATTTGATTCAACTTTACTAACGTTAACCTGAGGACTTGCAATTACCAACAAACCACCCTCCTTTGGGACTTCATTCAAAACAGTTAAATCTGGATTTGAAAATTTAAACCCTTTTTTTTCTAATTGTTTGCCAAATTCACCTAAATCATTATTTTTTACGCCCATTAAATTTTTTTCCCCATGGCCATCTAAATATAAAATAGGCTGCTGATTTGTGCGAGTTAGCCTAATAAGCAAGTTTGTTAAATCTTGCTCTGCAAATGGAGGGGAAATGTGCTCTGATCTCTTGTTGTACTCTACAATAACTTCCCCATCAATCCTGATACCCATTTCCTGAGCTATTTTTGGTTCTTCGACTGGGCTTATAAACTTTATATTGATATCGCTTTTTGTTCTTTGGTAACGAGCTATGAAGTTTATAATCCCCTGTCTAAAAGTATCTCCATTATTAACATCATCTTTTGTAGCAAAGATAGTTAAATTGATAGGGTTCGGCATATTTTCTAAAACTTCAATACTTCCTTTTGTTAGAGTATTTCTATTTGCTTGTGTAACATCTTTTGTTAAGAAAAATTGATTCGATAAATAGCCAAATAATATTACTAATACTATAAAGAGCAGTACAAAAAACCAATTTTGAATTAAAAGTTGTAACCTTATTTTTGAGTTATTTTTCATAGAAGCTATCCCGTTAACCTATCAGAATCTAAACGCCTAATAGTTAAAACTAGAAAGGTTGTAATAAACAAAATAAAGTAAACAATATCTTTACTATCTATAACTCCCCTAGAAAAAGATTGGAAATGCTTCATAAGCGAGATATAACCAAACCAATGATCAGGCTGGCTTCCAAAAAACTTATCTAGCCCCATCAAGGCAAATAAAGCAATAAAACTTAAGATTGCTGCAACAATCGGCTGGCTAGTAAGAGATGAAAAATAAATTCCTAAAGCAGAGAAGCTAGCTGCTAATAAAATCAAGCCTAAAGAGTTAGAAAACAAATACCCAAAATCGATATCTGACCAAATATTTAGAGTAGAGAGCATTAATAGAATATACCCAACTAAAATACTTAAAAAAATAATTAAACCTAAAAACTTTCCAACTACAATTTCAGATAATGAAATAGGAGCGCTGAATAAAAAAGGAAGTGTTTGACTTTTCCTCTCCCCACTAATTAGCCCCATTGATAAGAGAGGTACTGCGAATAGCATAAGAAATGATGCAATACCATAAACGGTCTGTCCAACAAAAATTGTTACCCCGACTCTTTCAGCTGGCCTAATTGATCCTGACATCACCTCAAAATAGTTATTAACGCCCTGCAAATAGAAGCTTCCAAAAGCTAGCATTAATAAAGCTAATATAATCCATCCCATAGGGGATGCAAATAAGCTTTTTAATTCCTTTCTTGCAACGTTTATTATCATAGTTAAATTTTTTAAACCTCGGTTATTTTATTATCTAAAGTCTGGACTTGTGTTAGCTGCACAAATATATCTTCGAGGCTGGTAACGTGAGGAGCTATATGATAAATTCCCCAACCCTCTTTCGATGCTAAATAAACAATTTCTTCTGCTGGTAAATATTTCTCTTTGAATTTCATTATAAACATACCTTGCTCATCCTTTTCAACTCTCTCAACACCCTTAATTCCCTTTAGTTTAGATAAGGAAGGTGGTTTTGAAAGGCCGATTAAGAGCTTGTTCCCAAGGCGATGTTGCTTTAAATCTTCTATTGACCCATGAAATACAAGCTTGCCTTTATCAATAATCTGCACCCGGTCACACACCATTTCAACTTCAGGCAGGATATGAGTGGAAAGAATAACGCTATGCTTTTTACCTATTTCCTTAATTAACTTTCTAATTTCTCTTATCTGTATTGGATCTAATCCAACAGTTGGTTCATCCAATATAACAATTTCAGGATTATGGATAATAGCTTGAGCAATGCCAACCCTTTGTTGGTAACCGTTAGACAAATTTTCGATTAAACGATTACTCATATGTGCTAAACCACATTTATCTTTTGCAGCTTCTACAGCTTTATATACATATGAAGATTTTACTTTATGAAAACGAGCAGCAATACTTAAAAACTCATTAACTGTAAATTCTTTATATAAAGGTCTAATTTCAGGTAAGTAGCCAATTAATGCCTTTGCTTCCTTTGGATTTTCAATAATATCAATACCGCATATCTTTACGCCGCCTTGAGAAGGGGCTAAATTTCCTGTCAACATCCTCATGGTTGTTGACTTACCTGCGCCATTAGGGCCAAGGAATCCTAGCACCTCACCTTTGTTAACGTGAAATGAAACATCCCTGACAGCATAATTACTTCCAAATTGCCTTGATAAGTCAAATGCGTCTAATGTAGCTTCTGTCATATCTTTTCCAATAATTTATAATGTACGAGTTTATATGAAAAAAAAGGTTTAACTTAAATTTTAAATGAAACTGAATTATATTCAAATTCTTAAGTCTTTAAAACTTATATTAAGAAAAAGATTTTTAGTTTAAACTTATTATTCATCTGATAGCAAAATTGTAATAAAAAAATATTATGAAAAACATAGCCGCCAAATTATTTATTTTTATACTCTTTAGTATAAGCACTCTTCTGCATTCAGAGGATGCAGCTAATTTTTCTAAAAAAAATGAAATATTTAATGAAAATCTTCCTGCTCAAATATTAGAAACAAATACAGAATTTGTTTACAAATTCTTGTTAGCTGAAATTGCGACACAAAGAGGTGATCTAAACTCAGCAGGACATATTTATTTAGACCTTGCAAAGCTAACTAAGAGTATCCCCTTAGCAGAGCGTGCAACTAGAATTGCTGGCTCAGCTAGAAATGGTAGATTAGCTATGGATTCGGCAAATGTTTGGCAGAAGCTTGATAAATTATCTATCGAGCCAAAGCGAATTCTAGCTGAACTATTTATTACAAGTGGAAACCTGGCAAAAGCAAGACCACTTCTAAAAGAGCTCTTAGAAAAAGAAGATAAAACGAGAGCGGAAGGATTTTTATATATTAATAAAATTTTATCGCAGGTAGAAAATAAGAAAAATGCACTTAGATTTATTCTGGATATTACTAAACCATATTTAGATATCCAGGAGGCAAGATTCGCAATTGCTCATGCCGCTTTTTCTGCTGGAAATAAAAAATTAGCGCTTGAAGAATTAGACAAAATTGAATCCATAAATTCTAAATGGGAAACAGCTGCTTTATTTCGAGGATACATTATTGGTTTAGAGTGGCCAGAAAAAGCTTTGGCTTATTATCAAGGCTTCTTAAAAACAAACCCTAAATCAAATGAAGTTAGGCTCGAGTATGCTAAAGCCTTAACTAATCTAAAAAAATATGATGATGCTAAGAAACAATTTTTAAAATTAGTTAATAGCTCACTAGCCTCTTCAGAGATTAGTCTGACAGTAGGATTGTTAGCAACTGAATTGGGCGACAATATACTTGCAGAAAAATACTTTATGCAGAGTCTTGAACGAGGCTATCCTGAGCCTGCACAAATTTATATTTATTTATCAGGAATATATGATGATAGAGGTGATTTTGAGGAAACCATCACTTGGTTAAAAAAAATAACTACTGGTGAATACTTTTTAGACTCAAGAATATTAATGGCTGAATATATTTCTAAATATGATTCGGTCGATTCATCGATTGATATGTTGAACAGTCTGAAAAATAGAAATCTTTTGCCAAGTGAAAAACTTATTATTCTTAGAAATAAAGCATCATTACTCTTGACTGATAATAGAACTCAAGAAGCATATGATTTAATGAAGTTAGAAGAGGAGGAATTTAAAGATTCTCCCGAATTTAAGTTTGACTATGCAATGCTTTCAGAAGAAATGGGTAATACGCTATTAATGGAGCAACTTCTTTTAGAAGCGATCAAGCTAAAGCCAGATTATTCAACAGCATACAATGCTCTTGGTTACTCATATGCGGATAGAAATATTAAGTTAGATGTGGCAAAAAGGTATATTGAAATTGCTTTATCTTATGAGCCCAACAATCATTACATATTGGATAGTATGGGATGGATACATTTTAAATTAGGTAATATAGATATTGCTTCGCAATTTATAAAAAAAGCATATGCTATAAACAAAGACCCTGAAATTGCAGCTCATTTAGGAGAAATCCTTTGGTTGCAAGGAAAGGAAGAAGAAGCTAAAAAAATATGGGAAAATTCTCTTAACCGCTATCCCACTAACAATGTTTTGCTAGAAACCACTAATCGATTTAGATAGTATTAAGTATATGAGAATAACTTTAGTTACTCTATTTGCTTTGTTTCTTTCAAGTTGCTCGATTCCCTTTTTAAAACAAGATGCTCGAATTCTATCTTATGAAGAATACAAGAATACATTACCTACAAAAATAACTAATGAATTTAAACTCAAAGGAAAATTATTTCTATTTATAAATAATAAAGGGCAAACAGGAAAAATCTTATGGAGTTTTAAAGATAATAAAGATACTATCCATCTATTAAATCCTTTCAATACTAAAATTGCAGAAATTGTCTTATTTGAGCCAGAAAAAAAAGTTATTTTAAAATTCTCTAAGAATAAAGATAAAGATTCTGAAGAATTAATTTCTAAAATTTTTGGTAAGAAAGAGAACATTTTTTTACTAAAAGAATTTATTTTAAATCCGCCAAAACAGTTATCAAATATAAGAGATATCACAATCAGATATAAAAATTGGAATATTGTTTATCAAGGAAATAAGGTTATTAGGAATCACATACTTCCAAATACAATTGAGTTTGAAAAAAATAATATTAGCCTAAAAATATTTATTTCAGATTGGATTTTATGAAGAGTACTCATGAACTATTAAAAGCAGGTTATGCTAAGTTCTTAGCTCCAGCCAAATTAAACTTATTTCTTAAAGTTCTCAATAAGAGAAAAAATGGCTATCACAACCTTCAAAGTATATTTCATTTAATTGACTTGCAAGATGAGATTTTTATTAAAATTAGATACGAAGACACGCAAATAAAAATTAAAAACTCATCCTTACTAATTAAACCTGAAAACGACCTTGCATTCAAAGCAGCAAGGTTAATGTTAATTGATCGCCAGCTTGGTGCTGATATTATTATAAATAAAAGGATTCCTATAGGTGCTGGACTTGGTGGTGGTAGCTCAAATGCTGCAACAGTTATAATGGCTATTAATAAATTAGGTAAATTTAATATAAGTAAAATAAATCTAATAAAACATAGTCTAAAACTAGGTGCCGACATACCTTTTTTTATTAATGGAGTAAATGCATGGGTTGAAGGTATTGGAGAGCTCTTATACGATATTAAAATAAATAATTGCACTTATGTTGTTATGGTGCCAAATTTAAGCATCAATACAAAAACAATTTTTAGTGGTTTTAAATTGACAAATTCCTCAATTCCGTTGAAAATAGCGTCCTCTTATAATGCTGTTGATCATGATTTTGTTGAAAATGATCTTGAGAAAACGGTTATAAAAAAATATGTAAAAATGGCTGAGCTTTTAAAGTGGTTGAGTTGTTTTGGGAATGCTAAAATGTCTGGAACAGGTTCAAGTATTTTTATAAGAGCTACAAATCTTAAAATGGCAGAATCAATAGAAAAAAATAAACCAAGAAATACTAATTGCTTTATTGTTAAGGGTTTATCGGTTCACCCTTTTTATTCAACCGATCAATTGGGGAGTCGCCAAGCTGGTTAAGGCACATGGTTTTGATCCATGCATGCGAAGGTTCGAATCCTTCCTCCCCAGCCAATATTAGAGGACAAACTTTTGAATAATAAAAGCTTGATGGTTTTTTCAGGAAATGCCAATGAACAACTTGCAAAAGAAGTAGCCAAACATTTAAAAATAAAATTAGGTAAAGCTTCTGTTGGAAGTTTTAGTGATGGAGAAACAATGGTTGAGCTATTAGAGAATGTTCGTGGTAAAGATGTCTTTATACTCCAATCAATAAGTCACCCTGCTAATGATAACTTAATGGAAATTATGGTGATGGTTGATGCCTTAAGAAGGTCTTCAGCTGCAAGAATTACAGCGGCTATACCTTATTTAGGGTATTCAAGACAAGATAGACGCCCTCGATCAGCAAGAGTAGCGATCACGGCTAAAGTAGTCGCAACAATGCTCACAAGTGTTGGTGTTGATAGGCTTTTAACAATGGATCTTCATTCGGATCAAATCCAAGGGTTTTTTGAAATACCGGTAGATAATATTTACGCTACGCCAGTGCTTTTGGAAGACCTTATCAAACAAAACCATAAAGATATAGTTATTGTATCACCTGATGTTGGCGGCGTCGTTAGAGCCCGTGCTTGTGCGAAAATATTAGGTTCAGACCTAGCAATTATAGACAAAAGAAGGCCAAAACCAAACGTATCAGAAGTGATGAATATTATTGGTGATGTTCAGGATAGAACTTGTATCATAATTGATGATATTGTTGATACTGCAAATACATTATGTGAAGCCGCCCTTGCCCTAAAAAAACGTGGGGCAAAAAAAGTAGTTGCTTACGCAACACACCCTATACTTTCTGGTGATGCAATAAATTCAATCAACAATTCTGAACTTGATGAAATTGTAATTACTGATACAATTACGCTACATAAAAATGCACAAAATACTAAAAAAATCAGGCAATTATCGGTAGCCGGATTATTAGCAGAAACAATAAGAAGGATTAGCCATGAAGATTCAGTTAGTTCCTTATTTATGGAATAGAAACTTTAGGTAATAGAAATTTAATTAACTAATAGGCCTGGTCGCGGGTCTATTTTTATTTAGGAGCAGTTAAAAATGAAAATTGAAATAAATGCACAAGTTAGAGAGTTGAAAGGTACGGGTGCGAGCCGCCGTCTTCGACATTCAGGAAAAGTTCCTGGAGTCCTATACGGTGGGAAAAATGAATCAACTAGTATAGAGTTGGATAGCAAAGAACTATTTATGCAATTCAAACACGAGGCTTTTCATGCTTCTATTCTCACATTAAATTTAGATGGGAAAAAAGAACCAGTTCTGCTTAGAGACTTCCAAATGCATCCAGTAAGAAATAATATTCAACATATTGACCTTCAAAGAATTGATGAGAATAAAAAACTAAGCGTTTCGATACCATTCCATTTCTTAAATGAAGAAGTTGCCCCCGGCGTTAAGCTGGAGGGCGGTATTGTTTCACATATTATGGTTGAAGTAGATATTTCATGTCTTCCTAAGGACTTACCAACTTATATTGAGGTTGATTTAATTAATCTATCAATTGGGGATTCAATTCACCTATCAGAAATAAAAGCGCCAGAAGGTGTTGAATTGGCCAATTTATCTGAAGATAATGATCCAATCATAACTTCTATATCTAGGCCTAAAGTTGTTGTTGAAGAAGTTGTCGCAGCTCCTGAAGGCGAAGAAGGTGCTGAAGGCGAAGAAGGTGCTGAAGGCGAAGAAGGTGCTGAAGGCGATAGTTCTAGTAAGGATGGAGAAAATTCTGATGAGTCAAATAAAGACTCTAAAGAATAACCCTTTTATCAGAAATTTAATTTTAGGATTATATGGATTCTAATGGCTGGGATAAGGTTATTTGTTGGTCTCGGAAATCATGGTGATAATTATCAAACTACCCGTCACAATGCTGGTTTTTGGTGGGTAGATTTTGTTACTGAAAATCATCGTTTATCTTTAAAAAATAGCTCGAAATTCTATGGGTTATATGGAAAATACTCAGAAGATAGCGAGTACTTTTTTCTAAAACCAAATACTTTTATGAATGATAGCGGTAAATCTGTTGCTGCTTTATCAAATTATTATAAAATTAAGCCAGAAGAAATACTCATTATTCATGATGAACTTGACTTATCTCCAGGAAATACTAAATTAAAGTTTGGTGGTGGACATGGTGGGCATAATGGAATAAAAAGCGTTTCTAGCTTACTTCAAACAAATAATTTTTGGCGCCTAAGACTCGGCATTGGTCATCCAGGGGATAAGAGCTTGGTCCATGACTATGTTTTAAATAAGCCCCAAAGATTTGAAAAAACAGCTATAGAGGATACAATTTTTAACAGTTACAAAATTTTTTCACTACTAACAATGGGTGATTTTGAAAAAGCAATGCTAAATCTTCACTCAAAATAATATATTAGGATTTAATCTATGAAATGCGGAATTGTTGGCCTACCAAATGTCGGAAAGTCCACGTTATTTAATGCTATAACAAAAGCTGGGATTGATGCTGAGAACTACCCTTTCTGCACTATTGAACCAAATATAGGTATTGTTGAGGTGCCTGACCTAAGAATCAAAGCTCTGCAAGATATAGTTTCCCCAAAAAAAATCCAACCAGCAACCGTCGAATTTGTAGATATTGCAGGCCTTGTTGCCGGTGCATCCAAAGGTGAAGGTTTAGGCAATAAATTCTTGGCTAATATAAGAGAAACTGATGCAATTATGCATGTTGTAAGGTGTTTTAATGATGACAACGTTATTCATGTTGGCGGCAAAGTAGATCCTTTATCAGATATTGAAATAATTCACACCGAGCTAATACTTGCTGATATGGAAACTTTAGATAAAGCAATTCAAAAAGAATCTAAAAAATCTAAATCAGGTGATAAAGAATCAATAGCACTTCTTAATGTGTATAAAAAAGTTGAAGTAATTTTTAATGAAGGTAATTTAGCAATCCATGTGGATTTAAGTGTTGATGAGTTGTCGTTAATTAAGCCGCTTTGCTTAATAACAATTAAACCAATGATGTTTGTTGCTAACGTTGATGAAAACGGTTTCGAAGGTAATAAAAATTTAGACGCGATAATAGCTTACGCGTCTAAAAGTAACATGCCCGTAGTTCCAGTCAGTGCAAAAATTGAATCGGATATCTCCGATCTTGAAGACGTGGAGAAAGAAATATTCTTATCTGAAATGAGTTTAAATGAGCCAGGATTAAATCGTGTTATTCGCTCTACTTATAATTTACTCGGGCTCCAAACTTATTTTACGGCAGGAATTGAAGAGGTTAGGGCCTGGACAGTTAAAACTGGTGCAACTGCACCTGAAGCGGCTGGAGTTATCCACACGGACTTTGAAAAAGGATTTATTCGAGCAGAAGTAATTTCATATAATGATTATATTGAGTGTAACGGAGAACAAAAATCAAAAGACTCAGGAAAAATGAGGCTTGAAGGTAAAGACTATATTTTAAAAGATGGGGATGTAATGCATTTTAGATTTAATGTTTAATATCTTTGACTTTACAAGTTGAAAAAAAGTATAATCCACGTTATTTAAATCATATGGTGATGTAGCTCAGTTGGTTAGAGCGCAGCATTCATAATGCTGAGGTCGAGAGTTCAAATCTCTCCATCACCACCATTTATTAAAACACTAACCGGTTTAATTAAAAAAAAATGAAAATACTCAGAATTATTAAAAGTGTTTTATCTGCATTTTGCGGAATCCAATCAAACAATAATTTCCATAAAGATGATGAGTTTATTAAAGATAATGGAGTTAAATATTTCTTAATTACTGGTTTTGTTCTTGTTATGATTTTAGGTCTTTTACTGTTTTATCTAGTAAGCTTCATTCTTCAATAAAATTTTTAATTAATTTTTTTATAAGGGGTTCTTTCCTCTAATTCATCACTATACTCACTAACCCTGCTCAGCTCATCATTTAAAAAATTACTTATTGCAACTCTAAAATCAGGTTGAGTTATGTAGTGATTAGAATAAGTGTCGAATGGTTTAAATCCTCTAGCCAACTTATGCTCTCCCTGTGCTCCACCTTCAAAATATTTTATTCTATTTTCTATGCAAAATTCTTGTCCCTGGTAATAACATAATTCGAAATGTAGTCCAGATACAAATTCCAATGCGCCCCAATACCTTCCATAAAGCGTATCCTCTCCAATAATACTAAAAGCACTTGCTATTTTCATACCATTTTTTTTTGCAATTATAATTAATAGCTTATTTGGCATAATTTTAAATAATTCATAGAAAAAAGATTTTTGTAAGTAAGGTGTAGAGTTGTGTAATCGATAAGTCTCACAGTAACATTCATAAAAGAAATCTATATCCTCGTTACTAATATCTGTATTTTTTTTTCGCTCTATACTAATTCCATTTGTTTCAATTTTCTTCCTTTCTTGTTTTATTTTCTTTCTTTTGTTGTGCGAAAGAGTTTGCAGAAATTCATTAAATGTTTGATATGAATCATTAAGCCATTTGAATTGAACGCCCTTTCTTGACAGCCATCCCATTTCATTAAATAATTCATGGTCTTTTTTATCGGGAAATAAAATATGGCATGAAGATATTTTATACTCTACAAGAATCTTCTCAATTGCCTTAATCATAGCCTTCTTAACCTCGATATCATCCGATAACAGCCTGGTACCAGTTATAGGAGTAAAGGGGATAGCAGATATCATTTTTGGATAATAACTTAAACCATGCTGCTGAAAAGCATCTGCCCAAGAATGGTCAAAAACATATTCTCCATACGAATGCTCTTTTAAAAAAATAGGCATAAATCCAATAATTTGATTATTTTTTTTTGCGACAATAGGAAAAGAAATCCAACCAGTATTTTTACCAATAGATTTTGATTTCTCTAAAGCTTTAAAAAAATCTATATTTAAAAATGGTGAGTTTGTATCTAAGTGGCTAATTGATTGATTTAGCTCATTATAACTAGAGCCTGAGATTATTTCTATCATAGAGAATCGAGTTTAATTCAAAGGTAAGGAAATTAAAAGCTATAGTTTTTTCTTAGTTGTGGCTTTTTCTAGAGAAGCTGCGGGATCTTCTTTTTTTTTGTCTGAAGCAATAGGAGTTTGATTTAGTTCTTGATTATTTTTTCTTTCAAAGGTCTTAGCTAAAATTGCAATCTCGTCTAAGGTAATAACATTATCATTATCAATATCGACATCTCTGAACCTTCTTGCAACTTGTGGTAAACATTGAGTTACTTCAAAAACGTCTAAAGTATTATCTGCGTCAGTATCACAAGCTAAGAACCTTAATTCAACGCTATCAAGCATTGCTCTTCTTTTCTGCTCGTAGATAGCATTATTTTTATCTTCAGCCCTTGAATATAAGTCCAAAGCACTTCGAATATGATCTGTATCGCTTAACTCATAGACAATTTCAGAATCAACTGTGTTCAATTTGCTTGTTTTTACATCAGCAAAGACATAATTTGAAGTAAAAAATACTAACGAGAGCAATAGGTTATTTGTGATTGTTTTATACAAATAGTTTTTTCTTTTTTAAAAGGGTGGATTGTTAGTGTGCTATTTAAATGTTAACGAAATATTACAAAATATACTAAAATTGTAACAATATTGTTACTATTAAATAATGATTATACGAGTTAATATTATAACTCATTTAAATTCGAGTATTTTATGAGTGAAAATCAACGTGTTCTTGCTATGGTAGATGACGATTCAAAGATTCTTGAGTTAACAGCTAAGTACTTAAGAGACCAAGACTTTATTGTATATACTGGAAAAAATGGTAAGGAGTTGGATGAGATTCTAAAAGTATATGCAGCCGATCTAATTATTCTTGATCTAATGATGCCTGAAGAATCAGGATTACAGATATGTCAGCGCCTAAGAGTTAATGAAATTTTAATTCCAATTATAATGCTTACTGCGAAAGGTGATGAAATTGACCGTATAGTTGGACTAGAAATGGGTGCTGATGACTACCTTCCAAAGCCTTTTAACCCAAGAGAATTGCTAGCTAGAATAAATGCCATTATTAGACGAAAAGAAGCTTTCTCAATAAAAGCGGCTGCAAAAGCAATAAAATTTGGGAATTTTATTTTTGACATCCAAAACCGGAACTTGTCTAAAAATGGTAAAAATATTTCGATTACAAACGGTGAATTTAATTTATTAAAAGTTTTTACTGAAAAGCCAAAACAACCTTTATCAAGAGATCAAATAATGCAATTGGCCAGAGGAAAGGAGTTAGACGTTTTTGATCGAAGTATAGATGTTCAGATATCAAGAATAAGGAAATTAATTGAAGATAATCCAAATAATCCGAAATATCTTCAGACAAAATGGGGCTTTGGTTATATTTTCAACCCTGATGGTGAATAGAAATTGAACTTCTTACCAAAAAAACTTTTATCTAGATTTGTTCTCCTTATAGCAACACTTTTAATTGTTAGTCAGCTAGTATCAATTAAAATATTTGATAATTTTGAAAGAGAACCAAGAGCAGAAGCACTTGCACAAGAAATTGTTACAATAGTAAACTTTACTAAAGCGGCTCTCTACGCAGCAGCCCCCCAAAAAAGAATTCAATTATTTAGAGAAATAAATGATATAGGCGACATCAAAGTATATGCTGCTTATCCTTTTGAACCGATTGAACCTATTCCTAATGATCCGTTCTTAAAATTAGTAGTTAAAAAAATAACTGCTAGAATTCCTTCAGGAAGCTTTGTTGTTATTAATCATTATGATATTCCTGGCGTATGGGTAAGTTTTGAAATTGATGGTGATATGTTTTGGGTAGCCGTTCCAAGACTAATAACTGATAGGCCGTTTCCTTGGCACTGGATTGGTTGGGGAATGGTAATCGCAATACTTGCAATTTCTGGCGCGTACATAACAACAAAAAGGATTAGTCGACCCATTAATAACCTAATAGATGCTGCTGATAAAATTAGAAATGGACACAGCGTAGATAAGCTTCCTCTAGATAGTGTTACAGAATTTCGAGAACTCAGTGAGGCGTTTAATGAAATGGCTGACGTTTTATCTAAAGTCAGTAAGGAAAGAAAATTTCTTTTAGCGAGTGTATCTCATGATATTAGAACACCGCTAACAAGAATAAGACTTGCTTCAGAAATGCTCCCCCCCAACTCCTCATCTTTAAAAGAAAGTCTTGAGGAAGATATAATCGAAATTAATGATATCTTGAATCAGTTTTTAGATTTTGCTAGAGGCTTTCAAGACGAGTCTAAAGTACCTGTGAATCTAGGTAGATTATTAAAAGATATTCAGACTAAACATAATCGAATGGGGCAGGTTTTTACTCTAAAAAAGAAGAATATTCGAACAGATGTGCCCAAAAAACTTTTTATCGATATTCGCCCAATAGCCTTTCAAAGATGTCTTGATAATTTAATTAATAATGCATTTTTTTACTCAAAAGGCAAAGTTATTTTAGAGGCCTCCCTCCTTGAAGAAAGTTTTACAATATCTATTATAGACAACGGTCCTGGAATCCCTGAGGATCAAAAATCAAAACTACTCTTACCATTTGAGAGGGTAGATGAAGCAAGAGGGAATAAGGGTGGCAGCGGGCTTGGATTAACTATTGCTGATAGAATCGTAAAGGCTCATGATGGTAAATTAGAATTAATAAATCGTCCAGAAGGTGGCTTGGATGTAAGAATAACTATCCCAATTATTACTGCTTAAATTAACTAGTTTTGAAATTTTCTTTATTTAAACCAGTTTAATTTACCTCGAAGGGTTACAACTGATCCAATAATAATTAGAGCGGGTGATTTTATTTTTGACTTACTTGCCTTAGATTTAATATTTGAAAGCTCTCCAATCAAAACTCTTTGTTTGGCTGTGGTTCCACTTTCAATAATAGCTATTGGCATTTTCTTTGTCATTCCATTTTGTATAAGATTTTTTACTAACTCATTCAGACTCAATAGCCCCATATAAACAACTAAAGTTTGATTTTCTACAATTAACTTTGGCCATTCAAAATCAATTACTCCATCTTTAATATGGCCTGTTAGAAATAAGCAGCTTTGCGCATGGTCACGATGTGTTAAAGGAATTCCAGAGTATGCAGCGACACCGTTGGCAGATGTTATTCCTGGGACAACTTGAAATAAAATTTTATTTTTCATTAGGCTTTCAATTTCTTCGCCACCTCTGCCAAAGATAAAAGGATCGCCTCCTTTTAGACGTAAAACTTTCTTACCTTGCTTGGCAAATTTGATTAACAAACTGTTAATTTTATCTTGGCTTAATGTGTGTTGGTCTTGCTTCTTGCCAGCATAAACTAAATCTGCATCCCTTCTAACTAGCTCTAAAATATCCTTAGAAACTAAATTATCATAAATGCAAATATCGCATTTTTGCATTAAGTGCAGAGCTCTTATTGTTAGTAAATCTCTTTCACCTGGACCAGCACCAACTAAAAAAACTTCACCAGTTTTTTTACCCCTCATTGCTAATAGAAGCTTATTAAAAAGTCTCAAATCCAATTTTTTTGGGAGTAATATAAAGTTTTGTATGTAGTCACTTTCAAAAAATTCTTCCCAGAAAATTCTCCTCTTAACACCAGATTGAATATTCTTTTTAACCATAGATCTTAAGGTTCCAGAAAGCCTTACTAACTCAGCATATGATTGTGGAATAAGTGTCTCAATTTTTTCTCTTATCTTTCTTACTAAAACTGGCGCCTTTCCTCCGCTAGATATAGAAATCACTAATGAATCTCTTTCAACTATAGAGCCCATTGTAAATGTACATAATTTAGGCTGATCGACTACATTGATGAGGATATTTTTCTGTTGAGCATAAGTAGATATTCGTTTATTTGTTTTAGCATTATTAGTTGCCGCTATTATTAAAATAGGTGTTTTTAAATCACTCTCTTGAAAGCTTTTTTGTAAAATTTTATGATTAGGTCCAACTAAAAGTTCTTTTAAATCTTTACAAATTTTTCTTGAAATGAGTGTTATTTTAGGGTCAGCCTTAAGTAATAACTTTATCTTACGTAAAGCAATATCTCCTCCCCCTATAACAATTACAGGCTTTTTTTTAAGGTTTATAAATATTGGGAAACTTTCCATTATAAAATGTTACTCTATTCAGCTCTTTATATACAGTAGCAGTTAAAAAACCATTAAAATAAAGCTATAATTACATTTTTTAAAACTAAAATTTAATAAGAAAAAATGGATAAAAAAGTATTTATCAAAACTTTTGGGTGTCAAATGAATGAATATGACTCTGAAAAAATTAATGATGTATTGGCAAGTAAAAATAAACTTGCCCGGACAACTGAACAAAAAGATGCAGATCTAATTGTTCTCAATACGTGCTCAATAAGAGAAAAAGCTGAGGTCAAAGTTTATAGCGATCTTGGAAGAATTCGAAAATTAAAAGAAGCCAACCCAAACTTAAGGATTGCAGTTGGTGGATGTGTTGCAAGCCAAGAAGGGGCTAATATTATAAAAAAAGCACCTTATGTTGATATAGTCTTTGGCCCTCAAACTCTTCACCGACTCCCCGACCTTCTTAAAGCCAGAGAGGAAAATGGAAAGCCACAAATAGATATATCATTCCCAGAAATTGAGAAATTTGATCGCCTTCCTACATCAAGCTCTATAGGCCCGTCTGGAATGGTTTCAATAATGGAAGGTTGCAGTAAATACTGCTCTTTTTGTGTTGTTCCATACACTCGAGGTGAAGAGGTATCCAGGCCTCTAAATGACATCTTAAAAGAAATTATTACTAAAGGTGTAAGTGAGATTACTTTGCTTGGTCAGAATGTTAATGCGTATCGAGGTTTAATGGATAATGGTGAGGTGGCAGACTTCGCGACCTTAATTGAATATGTTTCTGAAATAAGTGAAATTAAAAGAATTCGCTTTAGTACAAGTCACCCTAACGAAATGAACGATGCTTTAATTGATTGTTTTAGCAATATTGATAAATTAGCTAAAATGATTCATCTACCAATTCAAGCAGGCTCTGATACTGTTTTGTCAGCAATGAAAAGAAATTATACAACCTTAGAATATAAATCCATCATAAGAAAACTGCGAAAAAAATGTCCTGAAATTTCAATTACATCAGATTTTATTGTTGGCTTCCCCACTGAAACCTTAAAAGATTTCAATGCAACTAAATCGCTTTTGAAAGAGTTAGAGTTTGATTATTCTTACAGCTTTATTTATAGTCCTCGACCAGGAACACCTGCAGCTTACTTGGAAGACTTGACTCCTCATGAGGAAAAATTAGCCCGCCTACATGAGCTACAAAAAGAAAACATATATCAAGGTGAAATATTTACAAAGAAAATGTTAGGAACAACACAAAGAGTTTTAATAGATAGTGTTTCAAAAAGAACGCCTGGTGTATTTCTAGGTAAAACAGATAATAATAGAGTAGTAGAAATTAAAGGTGATCCATCATTATTAAATCAATTTGTTAAGGTCAAAATTGATAGAATTTTAAATAAAAATATTCAAGGGGTAATTCTTAATTAATGAAGAAGAGCTTACAACTTCCTGATGACAACAACTCCAAGCTATCAAATTTATGTGGCCCTTTAGATGAGAATCTAAAACAAATTAGTACTGGTCTTGAGGTTGAAATTAGCCGAAGGGGTTCAAGCTTTATTCTTAATGGGGATAAAAAAAATGCAGAGCTTGGCTGTCAATTGATAAAAGATTTTTACAAAAAATCAACTAAACCAATTAACCCTGAAGATATACAGCTTAGCTTAGTTCAATTAAATAAAATGGATCTCTTAGATGACAAAAAATCTCCGCAACTATTAACAAAACAATATGAATTACAAGGTCGCACTCCTAGACAAATTGAATATTTACAAAATATTCAACATCAAGATATTAATTTTGGAATAGGGCCTGCTGGAACTGGGAAAACTTATCTAGCTGTTGCATCAGCAGTTGATGCGCTTAACCGTGAAAAAGTAAAAAGAATTATCTTAGTTCGACCTGCTGTTGAAGCAGGAGAAAGATTGGGATTTCTTCCAGGTGATCTAGCGCAAAAAGTTGATCCTTACCTCAGACCACTTTATGATGCTTTATACGATCTAGCTGGATACGATAATGTTACAAAAATGTTTGACAAAGGAATTCTAGAGGTTGCCCCTCTTGCCTACATGAGAGGTAGAACTTTAAATAAAAGCTTTATCATTTTAGATGAAGCACAAAATACAACCCCGGAACAAATGAAAATGTTTTTAACTAGAATTGGTTTTGGCACAAAGACGGTAATAACTGGGGATGTAACGCAAATTGATTTAGCTAAAGGACAATTAAGTGGCTTAATTGAAATACAAAAAATTCTTAAAAAAATTAAAGGTATCGAATTTACTCAGTTCAGCGCAGAAGATGTAGTAAGACATCCGCTAGTTCAGAAGATAATTATTGCATATGAAAAATATGAAAATATAAAATCATGAAAATAATATAATGATGCATAAAGATAATACTTCTATCTACATCCAAGACACCCTTCACAAGAAGAAAATACTAAAACTTAAAGATTGTAAAATTTGGTTAAATTCCATCTTCTTAAAAAATTCAAGCATTACAATTAGAATTGTTGGTGAAAAAGAATCGCAATCTTTAAATTATACTTATAGAGGTCAAAAAAAACCAACTAATGTTTTATCTTTCTTGATTTCTGAAAATCCTCTAATAGGAGATATTATTCTTTGTCACCCAGTCATTAAAAATGAAGCTAGAAATCAAAATAAAAAAATTCTTTCACACTATGCACATCTTTTAATTCATGGCTATCTTCATCTTTTAGGCTATAGTCATGATAAAGAATTAGATGGAGATATAATGGAAAAAAAAGAAATCCAAGTTTTAAAAAGAAATGGATTCCAAAATCCTTACTAAATAGTTAAAATTTATTATATGAAAAAGAAGAAAACTGAGCTTATAAAGCAAATAAAAAATTATTTGCTAAAACCAAAAGATAAAGATCAACTCTCAGATATTCTAAAGTCTGCTTTCGACAAGAATATGATGGACTCTGATGCGTTAATGATGCTCGAAGGCGTGTTAAATGTATCTGAAATGCATGTAAGAGACATAATGATTCCAAGATCACAAATGGATGTTATTGATATTTCAAAAAAAATTGAAGAATTTATACCTTTTGTAATTAAAACAAGCCACTCTCGCTTCCCTGTAATTGAAGAAAACGTTAATAATGTTATTGGGATACTGCTAGCTAAAGATCTTTTAAGATTTACCTCTGGTGAGGATTTTGAGGTGCGTGATAACTTAAGACCTGCAATTTTTGTTCCAGAATCAAAACGTCTTAATATTTTACTTAAAGATTTTAGGACCAACCGTAATCATATTGCAATAGTGGTTGATGAGTATGGAGGTGTTGCTGGCATGGTAACCATTGAGGATGTATTAGAACAGATTGTTGGTAATATTGAAGATGAGTTCGATTACGATGAGACTGAGGATAATATTATTCAAGACCAAGATAGAAAATTTAGGGTAAAAGCTACCACTGAAATATCAGACTTCAATAATTATTTTGCTACAGAATACAGTGATGAAGAATTTACAACAATTGGCGGTTTAGTTACTAAAAAATTTGGTTATCTTCCCCAAAGAAACGAAAAAGTTTCATTTGATGGATTTGATATTGAAATTTTAAGAGCTGATAGCCGTCAAATTCATTCTATTCTTATCAGTATTAACTTAATAAGCTCCAAGGTTTAGATTTTTTTTGAACTAACCACTAATCCAAGCACTCATAAGATTAACTTTTAAATAAATAGAGATAAATATGAAATATTTAATAACAGTTTTTTTTCTTTTTACCTGCACATTTTCTTTTGCAGACCATCATGCAATTGATGAAGGTGTAAAAGAAAAACCCCTCTTCACAGAGCTTCCAACATTAGATGTTAGATTTGTTGAGAGAATTGGCATCTTAACTACGGATGAAATTCTTAATATTCTAGGTGAGCCTGCAAAAAGAATAGAGTTAAAAATGAAATCGAGCAATGATGTGATTGCAAGGACATGGTATTACCATAATATCAATACTGATGAAAACGGTACCTACTTTCCAACAACAGAATTGGATATTGTGGATGGCTATGTTGAATCTGTTGTATTTATGAACGAAGTTGACGAAACAACTACTATTGAAGCTAAAAAATATGATGTTGAAAGGCCTAATAGCGTTTTCTAAACTAGTCGTTAAGCTTTATTAAAGTTAAAGTACTATTTTATAGTATAAAAAATAGTACTTTTATGAAATTTAAACTGATTCTCCATAATTACTTAATCCCTTTTTTGCTAGGCGCATTTTCAATTCTCGCTTATTGCACCATTTAATTTTTATCCACTTATATTTTTATCAATTATTGGTCTTCTTTATATAACAAATAAAAATGAATCTGCAAATACAAAAAGTTTCATATTTGGAAGTGGTTTTTTTGTTGTTGGAATTTATTGGATTTATATATGCTTACAACAATTTGGAGGAATGCCCTCTTTCATAGCATTAGTTTCAACATTATCCTTATGTTTATTTCTTGCCCTTTTCTTCTTGCCCTTTTCTTTATTTAACAAATATAAAAATAATATATTTTTCATACCCGCTTTTTTTACTTTAATTGAATTATTAAGAAGTTTTATTTTTACAGGCTTTCCATGGCTCTCACTTGGATATAGCCAAGTACCCCATAGTCCGTTAGTTGGTTATTTGCCGATTCTTGGTATTCATGGAATATCATTTCTAGCTTTACTTTCAGCTGTTTTAATTTTTCAATTATTTAGAAAAAATAAAAAAAAACTATATTTAATATTTTTTCTTTTTTTTATTTGGAGTTTTGGAGAGTTTCTCAAAGGTATTGAGTGGTCAAAGCCTATAGGAAATACTGTTAGCACTTCACTAATTCAAGGCAATATTTCTCAAGATAAAAAATGGAATAAGAATATGGTTCTTGAATCCCTTAATCGTTATCAAGAACTAATACTTGAGAGTGATGCTTCTTTAATCATTCTTCCTGAAACTGCTATTCCAATTGAGGTACATAAAATACCTAAAAGTTTTATAAAAAAAATAAAGGGTCATATTGCGCTAAATGATGGACACATCATTTTTGGAGCAATTGAAGCGGATATGGGCAGATACTATAATTCAGCATTACTTATAGGAAAAGATTCTGAAGAGATTTATCGTAAAAATCATCTTGTTCCATTTGGTGAATTCATACCCTTCGAAAAATATTTAGGTTATGTCTATCAAAATTGGCTTAATATTCCTTTTAATAACTTAAGTAGAGGGAAACAAAAATCAGTAGCTCTATTTAAAATCAAAGATTTAAGTTACGCAATAAATATATGCTACGAAGACGTGTTTGGCAATGAAATTGCTTGGCATGATAAATACATTAGCGAACCTAATGTTTTAGTTAATATAAGTAATGATGCTTGGTATGGTAAATCCATTGCAGCAGAACAGCACTTACAAATCTCCCAAGCAAGAGCAATTGAGAATAAAAGAATGATGATAAGATCAACCAATACTGGTGTAACTGCTTTTATTGATAGGGATGGGAAGGTTTTAAAAAAATTACCTCAATTTAGCTCTGGGGGACTTAAACATTACGTCCAAGGCTATAGTGGGGCTACGCCATATATGTTATTCAATAATTATATAATTTATTTCTTATGTATTTCAATCTTATTGGTATATTTTAGACTAAGTATATTTTTTAATTTTAAAAAATTATTTTTTAATTTTAAAAAATTATTTTTTAAGTAATACCTTATTCTTTGATGTCCTCCAAAAAAGCAGTAAAATGCAAACTAATTAAAAAATATAAAATATGAAACTAACTTTCCAAGAAATTATTTTTAATCTTCAAGAATATTGGAGCAACAATGGGTGCGCCATAATTCAGCCATATGATATGGAAGTTGGTGCCGGAACGTCTCATACAGCTACCTTTCTTAGGTCTATTGGACCTGAACCATGGAAGGCCGCATATGTACAACCTAGTAGGCGACCAAAGGATGGTCGCTATGGGGAAAATCCAAATAGGCTTCAACATTACTATCAATTTCAAGTAGCACTAAAACCATCACCTGAAAATATAGTAGATTTATATATGAAATCACTAGAAAATCTGGGATTTGATCTCAAAAATAATGACGTTAGATTGGTAGAGGATAATTGGGAAAATCCAACATTAGGCGCATGGGGTTTAGGATGGGAGGTTTGGCTTAATGGTATGGAAGTGACCCAATTTACTTATTTCCAACAAGTAGGAGGCATAGCCTGTAAGCCCATTACTGGAGAAATTACTTATGGGCTAGAAAGATTAGCAATGTATATTCAGAATGTGGATAGTATCTACGACATAAAATGGACTAAGGATTTAAAGTATGGGGATGTATTTCTTCAGAACGAAATTGAACAAAGTGCTTACAACTTTGAGCATAGTGATTCGGATTTTCTTTTGACTGCTTTTTCATCGCATGAAAAACAGGCCAGCTACTTAGTTAAAAGTAACTTAGCCCTTCCAGCTTATGAGCAAGTTTTAAAAGCAGCTCATACATTCAACCTGCTAGATGCTAGGGGTGTTATAAGCGTAACTGAAAGAGCCGATTATATCGGTCGAATAAGAGTTATTTCGCGTTTAGTGGCTAACTCATATTTAGTAAGCAGGGAAAAATTAGGATTTCCTCTTGCAGACTCAAAGCATGCAGAAGAAGTTATAGCATCCTTAAATTCCAAAAGAGAGAAAAAGTGAAATTAGATACACTACTTATTGAATTCGTAACTGAAGAATTACCTCCTACCTCACTTAAAGTGCTAGGGGAAAAATTTGGGCAATTAATTGCAGAAGGGTTGCAAGAACAAAAGCTCATCAAAAATAGTGACATGAGAATTTTTTCAACGCCTAGAAGACTTGGGGTAAAAATATTAAATGTTGCAGAAAAAAGTGAACATCAAAAAAAATTGATTAAACTTATGCCTGCTAAAATTGGATTTGATGATAAAGGCGAGGCAACACAAGCTTTATTAAAAAAACTACAGTCCCTAAACGAAACTGATGAAGCTATATCAAGAATAAAAAAAGAAGATGAGAAGGGTCAGAAAGTTTTATACCTTGAAAAAGATATTGTCGGGATCATTCTTGAAGATGTATTATCTGAAATAATCAAGAATTGTATTAATAAGTTACCTATTAAAAAAATGATGTCTTACCAATTAGAAGATGGTTGGACTTCAGTAAATTTTGTAAGGCCCATAAAAAACTTACTAATTCTTCATGGGAATGAAATACTAAAAGTATCATCACTTGGTTTCGAAGCTAATAATAAATCATTTGGACATCGCTTTGAATCTAAAGAAAAAATATTGGTCATTGATCATGCAGATAACTATGAAAAAATATTATTAGAAACTGGTGGAGTTATCGCAAATTTTAACCAAAGAAAAGAAAAAATATATACTGATATTATTTTAGCTGCTAAATCATTCAAAGAAGAGCTTCACATCATTAATGATGAAGCTTTATTGGATGAGGTTACTGCTTTGGTTGAAATGCCAAATATACTTACTGGCTCATTTGAGGAAAGATTTCTAAAAGTCCCTCAGGAATGTCTTACTCTAACTATGAAAGCTAATCAAAAGTATTTTCCATTATTTAACAATAACAATCAGCTTACTAATCATTTTATAATAGTTTCAAACCTATCGCCAAAAGATTCAACAAACATAATACAAGGCAATGAAAAAGTTATCAGGCCTAGACTTGCTGACGCGGAATTCTTTTTTGAGCAAGATAAAAAACAATCGCTTAAATCTCTTTCAAAAAAACTATGCTCTATTGTTTATCATAATAAATTAGGCACTCAACAAGAAAAGGCTGAAAGGGTTGCAGTAATATTAAAATATATTGCGGAGGAGCTTAAGTTTGAAGAAGGTATTAATTATAAAGACTTTGCATTAATCTCTAAGGCAGACCTTTTAAGCTTAATGGTTGCCGAATTCCCAGAGCTTCAAGGTGTAATGGGAGCAATATATGCATCTGAAGATGCTCAATTTAAAAATATAGCCACTGCAATTGAAGATCATTACAAACCAAAATTTTCAGGGGACTCATTACCAAGAGATTCATTTGGTGACTATGCTGCTTTAGCAGAAAAATTTGAAACTCTAATTGGGCTATTTTCAATCAATGAGTATCCAACTGGAGATAAAGATCCATTTAGTTTAAGAAGAAATGCTATTGGAATAATACGAATAATAATAGAAAAAGATATTGCACTTAATTTTTCAGGCTTAATTGATAAACATATGCCAAAAGATAATAAAGATGCAGGGAGTATTTTAAAAGCTTTTATTTATGAAAGATTATCCAATTATCTTAAAGATAAAAATTTTACTTCAAATGAAGTTGATGCTGTTATTTCTTTAAAGCCTTTTTATCTAAATGATATTATTAGTAAATTAGATGCTATTAATAAATTTAGTCACTTAGAACAATCTAAAGATCTTGCTTCAGCAAATAAACGAGTTTCCAATATACTTAAAAAGTTTACCGGCTCAATTGAAAAAATAGATGAGTCGCTTTTAGAGGAGGTTGAAGAAATTCAACTTTTCAAAACTATAACCAAACTTCACCCTATAATAATTGAAGCCTTAAATAAAAAAAATTTTATAGGTGCTCTAAACTCATTAGTTGAATTAAAAGACCCCATTGATCAATTTTTTGAAAATGTTATGGTTAATTCTGATGATGAAAAAATAAAAATTAACAGGCATAATTTATTAAATCAGCTACATATTTCATTAAATAGTGTGGCTGATATTTCTAAATTAGCTAATTAAAGAAATGAAACTTGTTATCTTAGATAGAGACGGAGTAATAAATCAAGATAGTGTTCATTATATTAAGAATCCTAATGAATGGATTCCTATTCCGGATAGTCTTGAGTCGATTGCTCGATTAAATCAACATGGATTTAGTGTTATTCTTGCAACTAATCAGTCAGGGGTTGGCAGAGGCCTGTTTGATATTGAAACAATGAACGCAATTAATAAAAAAATGCTAGATTTGCTGAGCCAAGTTGGTGGTCATATTGATGCTATTTTTTATTGTCCCCATACCGATGATGCAAATTGTAAATGTCGAAAACCTAAATCTGGAATGCTTGAAGAAATAAGTTCTCGATTTAATACAGACCTAAAGAACATTCCTGCTATTGGCGACGCGCCTAGAGATTTAGAAGCATATCAATCTGTTGGGGCTCAACCAATACTAGTTAAGACTGGAAAAGGTGAAGAAACATTTACAAATAAATCTTACCCAAAAAATACATGGATTTTTAATAACCTCTCAGAAGCAGTTGATAAGATACTTAAAAAATAAATGATTCTATTAAGATCCTTCGTTTTTCAAATAGGTATGTGGGTTTTTACAATCCCCTTCACAATGCTTGCAATTTTAACCTTTCCTCTTTCAGCAATTACCCGCTATAAATTTATTTCATTATGGGCTAAGGCAATCTTATTTTGGCTGAAGATATCTTGTAATATAAGTTTTAAAGTGAATGGACTGGAAAATATACCAAATGAGGCTTTTATGATTCTATCTAAACATCAGTCAGCTTGGGAAACTCTAGCATTTCAAAAAGTCTTTCCTCCACAAGTTTGGGTGCTTAAAAAAGAATTGTTATGGATTCCATTTTTTGGATGGGGATTGGCTTTGACCTCTCCTATCGCGATAAATAGGAAAGCAGGGAAAAGGGCTTTAGAGCAAATGTTAAAGCAAGGTATTGATAGAATAAATAGAGGATTTTGTATTGTTGTTTTTCCAGAAGGCACAAGAATTAAACCCAAAGAAGTTGGAAGATATCACATTGGTGGTGCTTGGTTAGCTACAAAAGCTAAAATAAATATCGTTCCTGTAGCTCATAATGCTGGATATTTTTGGCCTAAAAATTCATTCATAAAAAAACCAGGAGAAATTACTATATCAATAGGCTCAGCTATCAATACTAAAGGTATTACACCAGAAAAAGCGAATAAACTTGCTAAGGATTGGATTGAGTCAGAGATGTTAAAAATAGATGTTTAATCTATCTGGGACTCAACAACTGAAGCTCGATGATGGTTCCAGCATTAATTATGAATTAATAAAAAAAAATAGACGTACTATTAGTTTAAAGATTACACCCAAGGGTCTTGTTGTTAATGCCCCAATCTTAATGACAAACTATAGAATTGATCAATTACTCCAAAAAAAATCTAAATGGATTCAGAAAAAACTATTACTAACTTCTTACCATGAGGAGCCTTTTGAAATCCAGAATGGAGTTAAATTTAATATTTTAGATAAAGAATTAGTAGTCACATTAGAAGTAGGTGTAAATAATATATCTATTGAAGGAAGTCGATTTTTTATAAGCTTTAAAAATTTATCAGACCATCGTAAATTAAAAAAATTTTTCCTAATGTGGATAAAAATATATGCGCTTAAGTATTTTACTGAAAGAGTGAATAATTTATGCAAAAAAAATAATTTAGAAGTCCAAGCCACATTAATATCAAATGCAAAAACTAGATGGGGGACTTGTAATACTAGAAAAGAAATCAGACTAAACTGGCGGTTAATCCAATCACCGAAATATGTAATTGATTATGTAATTTGTCATGAATTATCCCACTTGAAATTTATGAATCATTCAAGTGATTTCTGGCAGCAAGTCCAATTATTATTTCCTAATTATAAGAAAGCAGAACTGTATCTAAAAGAAAATGGATTTAAGCTACACAGAATAGACTAAAGTAGCTTCTCAATATCCTCAACAATTAGTTTAATCTCTGAACCATACGGATGACGCACCCTAATTTTTCCATTTTTATCCAGTAAATATATGCCAGATGAATGATCAATCGTATAAGAGTCTCCTTCTATAACTTTTTTTCTGTAAACTTTAAACTGCTGAGTAATTTTTTCAATATTTTCTATAGTGCCGGTAAGGCCAATAAATGAAGAATTGAAAGAAGGCATATATTTGCTTAATACCTCTTGTGTATCTCTCTCAGGATCAAGAGAAATAAATACAACTTCCAATTGATTTGAATTTTCCCCTAGCTGAGATTTAATATTTTTAAGCTCAATCATTGTTGTAGGACATATGTCAGGGCAACTAGCAAACCCAAAAAAAATTGCAACTACTTTGCCTTTAAAATCTTTTGTAGTTTTTGTTTCACCCTTGTGAGAAGTCAGCTCAAAATGAGAATCCCATTGAGCCTCTGTTAAATTTGATCCATTAAAAATCAAATTATTGTCCGAACAAGACAATAAAGTTGATAATAGTAGTAAAATAACAAAAAATTTATTCATGTATAGTTTCTTAAAAGTTAAAATTCATTTTATCATGCTAACTGAGAGCAATTCAGGATATCCTGAGATAAGAAAAGAAAATTTATTAAAAGTTTAAAGGGGCATTATGGCAATACCACAGACAATGGAAGATCGTGATGGGTTTATCTGGTTTAATGATAAATTTGTGCCTTGGCGTGAAGCAAAAACGCACGTACTTACCCATACCCTTCACTATGGTTTAGGTGTTTTTGAAGGTGTAAGAGCTTATGAAACAAAAAAAGGTCCTGCCATCTTTAGATTAGCGGACCATACAAAAAGATTATTTAATTCTGCCCATATTGTAGGGATGACAATACCTTTTACTCCAGCTCAAATAAATCAGGCTCATAAAGATTCAATTAGTAAAAATAATTTAAAGTCAGGTTATATCAGACCTATGGCATTTTATGGCGCAGAAGCTATGGGTATTTCTGCAAAAGAATTATCCACTAATTTAATAGTCGCCGCATGGAGCTGGGGGGCTTATATGGGTCAAGAAGCGCTTGATTCTGGAATTAAGGTTAAGACATCATCTTTATCTAGGCATCATGTAAATAGTACAATGACAAAAGCCAAGGCCAATGGGAATTATATGAATTCTATATTAGCGCACCAAGAGGCAACTAATGATGGTTACGATGAGGCATTATTATTAGATATTCAAGGCTTTATTGCTGAAGGAACTGGGGAAAATATTTTTATAGTAAAAAATGGTGAGTTAATAACGCCCACTTTAACTAGTGCTTTAGAAGGCATTACAAGAGATACAGTTATGACAATAGCTAAAGGGTTGGACGTTAAAGTGAGCGAAAAAAGTATCACCCGTGATGAGGTATACACTGCTGACGAGGCATTCTTTACTGGGACTGCTGCGGAAGTTACTCCCATCAAAGAGCTTGATGGGAGGCTTATCGGAAAAGGTACAAAAGGTCCCTTAACTGCGGAAATACAAACAATCTATTTTGATACGGTTAAAGGAGATAATCCAGATTACGAGCATTGGTTAAGTTATGTTGATTAAAAATAATTAACTCCAACTATCAAAATAACTAAATTTAAAATCTAAATTTATAGTAATAGATTTAATAATTTCTTCCATTTCTCTATTAATGCTATTCGTTGAAATTGAATAATATTTTTCTTTTGATTTATTCTGTAAAGAAAACTTTTCTAATTCACTCTTTACATGTTTAGCTACAGCTAAACCCGTATCAATTATTTTTACCTCAGGCCCCATTATATTTTCAATTATATTTCTAATAAAAACATAATGGGTACATCCTAAAACAATCGTATCAACTTTTCTTTCAATTAATGGGTTTAAATGCTTTTGGATTAAATTTTTTATAGATGAATCATCGATTCGTCCTTGCTCTATAAGCTCAACCAAGCCAGGGCAAGGCTGCGTATAAAAATCAATTTCTCCTGAATAAGTTTCTAGTAATGCAGAAAATTTTGCACTATCCAATGTGCCGTTAGTTGCTAAGATACCAACTTTTTTACAAATAGTGGCTTTAGTAGCAGGCTTTATTGCAGGCTCCATACCAATAATTGGAATTTGATATATCTGACGAAGTTCTTGAATAGCAGAAGCAGTAGCAGTATTGCAGGCAACTACAATTAACTTTACAGATTGTTTCTTAATTAAGTAATCAATAGCAGTTTTAGATCTTTCTAAAATCAGATCTTTACTTTTTAGTCCGTAAGGCGCAAATAAAGAGTCTGCAACATAAGCTAAACTTTCATTAGGAAGCAAGCTATGAATGTGTGACATAACAGATATCCCGCCTACTCCAGAGTCAAAAATTCCAATTGGTTGTGTATTTTTCATTGTATTGCTAATTATAGAGATAAAAATAATAAATAAAGTAGGTTAATGTAGAATATTAAAATGGTAAATTATGGCAAATAGGCTAACAAAGATATATACACGGACCGGCGACCAAGGAAAGACTGGTCTTGCAGATGGCTCTCGAGTAGACAAATTCAATGCTCGAATTGAATCATTAGGTAATATTGATGAATTAAACTCCATTATTGGAATTCTTCTCACAGAAAAATTACCGGATGATAAGAAACTTATTCTTGAGAAAGTGCAGCATGATTTATTTGATATTGGTGGAGAATTATCTATACCAAATCATATAAAAATAGATGATAAAAAAATTGTTTTCCTTGAAAATGAGCTTGATGCTATGAATAATAAATTAGAGTCATTAAAAGAATTTATTTTACCTGGCGGCTCCAAGGCTTCTTCCTATTGCCACCTAGCAAGAACAGTTTGTAGGAGAGTTGAAAGAAATTTATTTAACTTAGCTCAAACTGATAAAGTAAATGAGGCCTCTCTTAAATATATTAATCGTCTATCTGATATGCTCTTTGTATTAGCTAGATTTTTAAACAAAATTAATCATTTCAATGATGTGTTTTGGAAAAAAGATACAAAATAATCATAATTCATGAATAGCAATCTTCTTCAGATCTTTCAAGAAAAAATTCATTCATTTTTCAAAACGAAAAAAATTAATCATGAGCTAATAAGTGATGCAGCTCTAGATACAGTCAAAATACTTAAAAAAAATAATTATGATGCCTTTATAGTAGGGGGTGCGGTTCGTGATATTTTAATGGGTTACAAACCTAAAGACTTCGATATTGCAACTAATGCCAATCCAGAACAAGTAAGATCAATTTTTAAGAAATCAAGAATTATTGGGAGGAGATTTAAGCTTGTTCACGTAATTTATGGTCGTGAAATTATTGAGGTCTCAACATTCAGAGCAACACCTCGCCAAAAAATACAAATGAAGAATGGAGTTATAAAAGATAATGAATATGGGTCAATTGAGGAAGATGCTGAAAGAAGAGATTTCACTATTAATGGACTTTATTACGATGTTGAAAATAAAAATATAATAGATTTCTACGGCGGTCTACGAGATATTCAAAATAATCAATTGCGCCTTATTGGCAATCCAAAATTACGATACAAAGAAGACCCCATTCGAATTTTGAGGGCTATTCGTTTCTCAGCAAAATTAAAAATGGAAATGCATAGTGAAACATTAAGTGAAATTAGAAAATCTATGGGCCTTCTTAAATCTGTCCCCTACTCTCGTTTATTTGATGAAGTTATGAAGTTTTTTTTAACAGGTCATGCTCAGGAAAGTATGGTGCTATTTAAGAAATATAATTTAAGTAATATTTATTTTCCATCTTTAGATGGAGATAATAAAATCTTTAATAACTTTCTATTACAAGCGCTTAAAAATACAGACATAAGAATTAAAAATAGTAAATCTATAAACCCGGGATTCTTGTTGGCAGTTTTTTTATGGAATGATGTTAGTGAATTGAGCAAAAAATATCAAAAAAATTTCCCCCACCCATCTTTAGCTCTGAATAAAGCAATTGATGATACGCTTCAGAAACAAACAAGAATTTTTCCGATACAAAAAAGATTTTCCATTACAATGAGTGAGATTTGGCGACTTCAGCCAAGATTTAATAGTACATCATCAAAAAAAATATATAGACTTTTAAGTCATCCAAGGTTTAGAGCTTCGTACGACTTTTTATTACTTCGATCTCAATCTTTAGAAATTTCAAAATTTGAAGGTTTGTGGTGGACTAAATTTATTGAGTCAAATAAAGAGAATCAAAACATACTTATTGCCAATAAAAAAATTTGAACAATGAGTAATATTTTTATTGCTTTAGGAAGCAACCTTGAAAACCCAAAAGAACAGGTTAAACAAGGAATTTTATCTATTAAGAATATAGATGGTGTTAAAATTTTATGTGAATCCTATCTATATGAAACCGCGCCAGTAGGAATTTTAGACCAACCCAATTTCATCAATGCTGTCATTAAGATTAATTCAGATATTAGTCCTTATGAGCTACTTAATAAACTTTTAAAAATTGAAAATATGGCTGGTAGAATTAGAGCTGATAAAAATGGGCCAAGAACTTTGGATTTGGATATTCTCTTATTTGATAATCTAATTTTAAATGATAAAAATTTAACCATCCCTCACCCACGGATGCATGAGAGGCTTTTTGTTTTGCTGCCGTTAAAAGATATTGATGAAAATGTTGTAATTCCAAATCAAGGTTCAATAAAGCATATAATAGAAGGTATTGCACCAGAGAATATTAATAGGATTAAATAGTTTGAATATTTTTGATAAATACCCATATATTGTTATTGAGGGTCCAATTGGATGTGGAAAATCAACTTTAGCTAAACTTTTATCCAATAAATTTGGCGCCAATATGTTCACGGAAAAGGCAGACCGAAACCCTTTCCTGCCAAAATTTTATGAGGATATGAAGCATTACGCTTTATCAACCCAGCTTTTTTTTCTTTTCCAAAGAGCTGAGCAAATTAATGAGCTTAATCAACAAGATTTTTTTAAAAAAGGGGTAATTGCTGATTTTTTTCTACAAAAAGATCCTATCTTTGCGAATCTCAATTTGGATAATGAGGAGCTAAAACTGTATACTCAAATTTATAATCATCTTCATCCAAAAACACCAACTCCAGACTTAGTTATATATCTCCAAACACCTGTAGACCTCCTAAGGCAGCGCGTTGAAAAAAGAAATATATCATACGAACAAAAAATTTCTACTGAGTATTTAGAAAAAATTGCTGAGTCTTATAGCAACTACTTTCATAACAACCATCAATCCAGAGTTCTCATTATTAATAATGAAAATATCGATCTGTTGGAAGATAAGTCAGCATTAAACATACTAATAGAAAGAATTAATCAAATTAATAGTATAAGAGAATTTTTTAACCCAATATTAATGTAATTATGCGTGATCTAAAAAAATTATTTAGTAAGAAAAATATTGCCATTATTACTTGTTATGATGCATCTTTTGCATCTTATCTATCTAAAACTAATTGTGATGCTCTCTTAGTTGGGGACTCCTTAGGAGTAGTAATAAAAGGTCAGCCATCAACACTTGAAGTTAAAATGAGTGAAGTTTTGTATCATACAGAATCTGTTAGAAAGGGAGCGCCACTAATGCCAATAATTAGTGATATGCCAATTAATTCATTTTATGATAAAAATATTGCGTTAAAAAATGCAAAATTACTCATTAATGCAGGCGCAGATATGGTTAAAATTGAAGGTGAAAACGATATCCTTGAAGTCGTTAAGCATTTAAGTATTAATAAAATTTTAGTATGTGGACACATAGGTTGTATGCCTCAAGTTAAAAAAGTTAAAAATTTACCAAATGAAGAGTTACTTCTTAAAGCAAAAAAACTTGAAGAAGCGGGTTTGAAAATGCTCGTCATGTCAATGACCTCAGAATTAGATGATAAAACTATTACTAATAAACTATCAATTCCAACTATAGGGTTTAGATCTTCTCCTTTCTGCAATGGGGAGGTTGAATTGCTGTATGACTTACTTGGAATTACATCAGCATCTATCTCTAATGATAAAAAAGAAACTGGGATAATAGAGCAACCGACCATCCTTTGTAAAATAGAAAAATTTATAAAGAAAATTCATACGCGCACGATTTAATGAAAATAATTCAATCCATATCAGCTCTAAGAGAGAATTTAAAAAAACTAGAGAATATATTTCTGATTCCAACAATGGGTAATTTACATGAAGGGCATTTATCTTTAATAAAAGAAGCAAAAAAAATATCTAAAAATATTGTCTTAACCATCTTTATTAATCCTATTCAATTCAGCTCGGGGAACGATCTTGAAAACTATCCAAGAACTTTAAAACAAGACATAAATCTATTAAAAGATATTGGAGTAGTTATCCTATTTACCCCTTCAACAAGCGACATCTTTCCAACAAAAATAAATCTATCTTACAAAATGCCAATTATTTCTAATGAATTATGTGGTAAAACTAGAACTGGTCATTTCAAGGGTGTCATTACAGTCATTGACAGGCTATTTGATTTAATAAAACCATCGTATGCCATTTTTGGGAAAAAAGATTATCAACAGTTACACTTAATTAAAAAGTTTGTCTTTGACTCTAAATTACCGATAAAAATAATAGGTGCGCCTATTATTAGAAACAAAAATAAACTTGCGTTGAGCTCAAGAAATAATCTTCTTAATGATAAAGATATTAATAATGCAGTAGGGTTGTATAAAAACCTTAAAAAATGTGCTGAATCTGTAATGAATGGAGTAAAAATTTATGATGCTGAACTTATTGCTAAAAAAGAATTAATTGAAGAAGGTTGGGAAATAGATTATTTAGAAATAAGAAGGCAAACAGATTTAAAAAAACCAAGCGACATGGATTCAGAACTCGTAGTGCTGGGGGCTGGATTTTTTGCCAAGGTTAGATTGATCGACAATATAGAATTTTGCATCCCCTCCACTATCTGACTATAATGTCACAATTAAAACTAATACTTAACTAACATGCAAAGAATAATGCTTAAATCCAAACTTCACCGAGTTTCAGTAACTCACTCAGAACTTGAATATGAAGGTTCGTGCGCGATAGATGTGTCACTTTTAGAAGCTTCAAACATAAAGGAATATGAACAAATATCAATTTATAATATAACCAATGGGCAACGATTTACAACCTATGCTATTCAAGCTGAAAAAAATTCAGGGATTATATCGATAAATGGTGCAGCAGCTCATAAAGCAGACCCAGGTGACAAACTCATTATTGCTACATTTGCTAATTATAATGAAATAGAGCTTGAGAAGTATCAACCACTTTTGGTCTATGTTGACCATCAAAATAAAATAACTATAACTAAAAACTCAATTGCAATGCAGGCAGCATAAGTTAAGACCACTTGACCTCAATTTCCAATATTAAAAAAGATGCATTAAGTGCCCTAGAGGATATAAAGGCATTTGATATTGTGTCTATTGATATTAGGAAGCAAGCATCTATTGCAGATTATATAATAATCGCAAGTGCCTCCTCCAGCAGACAAGCTAAAGCTCTTGCTGAGAATGTAAGAGATAAAATGCAAAAAATAAATATTCCTTTAATCGGTATAGAAGGCAGATCTGGAAGCGAATGGGTTTTAGTTGACTTAGGTGATATTATTATTCACATAATGACTCCGACAACAAGAATCCATTACAATTTAGAAGAACTTTGGGTATCTGATAATTAAAAGTGACCTTTGCATTTGAAAATAAAAATTATCTCAATAGGAAATAATCCACCGAAATCAATTCAAGATATCTTGCTTAAATATACTTCAAGATTTGATGATCATTTTAAAATTGAATTATTAGAAATAAAGCCAGAAAAAAAATTCAAATCTGTCGAGCAAAAAAAATTGCAAGAAGCTAAAAAAATTCTTAAATTTATTGGTACTGATTTTATTGTTTCACTTGATGAAAATGGATCTTCTTGTTCCTCAAAAAGTCTTTCAAAAAAACTATCAAACTGGATGCAAAGTTTTCCAAAAGTGACTTTTATAATTGGTGGTGCCGATGGGCTAGATAAAAAAATTATAGAAAATTCAAATTGGACTTGGAGCTTATCAGATTTGACGCTTCCTCATAACTTAGTAAAGATTATACTAGTAGAACAACTTTACAGAGCATCAACAATATTAAATAATCATCCATATCATCGTGAATAACATAATTAATAATAGTCTTGTATGGCTAAGAAGAGATCTTAGGCTATATGATCACAATGCTCTTTTCCAGGCTCTAAAAAAGTCAAAATCAGTATATTGTTGCTTTATTTTTGATATTAAAATCTTAGAAAAGTTGAGTAACAAAAAAGACCGGAGAATAGAGTTTATATGGCATGCTCTTAAAGAAATAAAATCGGACCTTAACAAGCTAGGATCAGACCTTATTGTGGAAGTTGGTGACCCTAATTTTCTGATCCCCTCTTTAATCCAGAAATATAAATGTAGCGCTTTATTTTTAAATAAGGATTACGAAAAATATGCAATAGATAGAGATAAGAGAATTTATGACGAGTTACAAAAAAATAATATCCAAACCTACAAGTATAAAGATCAAGTTATATTTGAAGAAAGAGAAATCTTAACTCAAAATAATAGCCCCTATACCGTTTTTACTCCATACAAAAATAACCATCTTAAAAAAATATTCGATGAAGGCATTACTCATTTTGATTGCGATTCTTACAAGGTTAATTTTGCTAAATTTAAGAATAGGCCTCTTCAAACACTTAAAGAAATAGGTTTTGAAAAATCAAATATTTCCTCATTGAACCTCCCTTTGGGAACGCAAGGGGGTATTACATTAATTGAAGATTTTAAAAAGAGAATAAAGAATTATGGTCATAATAGAAATTTTCCAGGGATTAAAGGTGTTTCATATCTTTCAGTCCACAATAGGTTTGGTACAGTTTCAATAAGGCACCTTGCAAAGATTGCCCTCGAACATAATTCAGAAGGCTCTACTTCATGGCTCAATGAACTAATTTGGAGAGATTTTTATTTTCAAATACTATCAAATTTCCCCCATATCGAAGGTGGTAAAACTTTTAAACTTAAATACAACAATCTTGTATTTGAAAATGATGAAAAAAAATTTATTGCATGGTCAAACGGACAAACTGGCTTCCCAATTATCGATGCAGGCATGCGGCAATTAAATGAGACTGGATTTATGCACAATCGACTAAGAATGATCATTGCTTGTTTTTTAGTAAAAGATTTATTAATCGACTGGCGCTGGGGTGAAAAATATTTTGCAGACCATTTAATTGACTTTGACTTATCTGCAAATAATGGAGGGTGGCAATGGGCGGCATCTACAGGTTGTGATGCGCAACCTTATTTTAGAATTTTTAACCCACTTCTTCAGTCAGAAAAGTTTGATCCGGATGGTAATTTTATTAAAAAGTATGTTCCTGAATTAGGGTTTTTAAATAAAAAAGAAATACACCAACCATCTGTTTTTTTTAACAAATCACCAAATGATTTTCCGATCAAATTAGGTATAGATTATCCTTTCCCAATAGTGAATCATGCAGAACAAAAGACTAAAATTATTGCTTTATTTAAGAATGCTACATAATGTTGTTTTTTTGCCACATTTTTCCTTAATATCTATGATGAGATGCTTATTAAATAGACTTAAATACAACAATAAAGGATAATATATTTTATGCGCATAACCAAATTATTTATTGTTATTCTCCTTGCTTTTCAGGTATTGGGCTGTGCAACACATGCAAATCAAGATCCATTAGAAAACTTTAATCGAGCAATATATAAGTTTAATGATGTCGCTGATGGTGCAGTTATTAAGCCAATTTCAAAAGGTTATAAAAATATAACCCCTACATTTGTTGTAAAAGGTGTTAATAACTTCTTTAATAATATTAGAGATGTAGTAACAGTAATAAATGAATTACTTCAAGGTAAAATTGAGTATGCCGCAAACGATGCCGGAAGAATATTAGTTAATAGTACTATTGGACTTTTAGGCTTTGTTGATGTGCATTCAATGAATGGCGGTGAGAGAAGAAAAGAAGACTTTGGTCAAACACTAGGATACTGGGGTATTGGTCAAGGGGCATATCTAGTTCTTCCATTTATAGGTCCTTCCACTACAAGAGATGCTGTCGGATTTGTAACAGATACATTAGCATTTGATCCTATTAGCTATGTAAACAACGTAAGAGGTAGGAATCAAGTGCGTATTTTACAATTTATTGATGCCCGTACTGAGCTACTGAATGCATCAGCAATTATGGATGAAGCATCATTAGATTCATATGCTTTCCAAAGAGATGCATACCTTCAATACCGAGAAGCTCTTGTGAATGATAAACCATCAGGTGAAATTGACTATAAAGATACTGCAGATTTTGATTATAATTTCGACGAATATACAAAAGAATCGACTGATAAATTAACTACAGAGAACTGCACTGATAAATTAACTACAGAGAACTGTAAAGCACAAAAAATTTCTCAAGTTAAGTAACTAACTCTCTTAAGAGTTAGCTGCTACAGTCATAGGCTCAATCATAATCGACCCAGTATATTTAGAGTTATTTTGATAGGTGTCATTTCCTATAGCCTTAATATTTAACAGCATATCTTTAAGGTTGCTAGCAATGGTGATTTCCTCTACAGCATGCTGTATTTTTCCTGACTCAATCCAAAAACCTGCAGCTCCTCTTGAATAATCGCCAGTAACCATATTCAATCCATGGCCTAAAAGCTCTGTAATCAAAAGGCCTTTATCAATTCCTTGAATCAACTCTGAAAGAGATTTTTTGGATGGGCTTACAATAAGATTATGTGCACCACCAGAATTTCCAGTAGTTTGCATTTTTAATTTTCGAGCACTATAGGAAGATAGAAAATAACCGTTTAAGAAACCATTATCTAATACAGTTCTTTCTTTTAAATTCACACCCTCCCCATCAAAATAGGAACTTGAATGACCTTTATCTAAGAATGGATTTTCAATAATAGATAAACAATCCGAAGCTATCTTAGTGTTTAATGAATTTAATAGAAAAGATGTCTCACGATACAAATTTCCACCAGAAATAGCAGCAACCATTGAGGAGATAATTGACGTTGCAATTGAGGCTTCAAATATTACAGGGTATTTTCCAGTCTTAATCGGTCTTACATCTAAACGATTAAGAGCTCTGTCAGCTGCATCTTTTCCAATTAGCTCTGCTGACAATAAATCATTATATGATCTCACTGAGCTGTAGCTATAATCTCTTTGCATTCCTAAATCACTTTTAGCCACTACAGAGCAACTAAGAGAAGATCGTGATGATGGGTAACCCCCACTAAAGCCTGCGGAGTTTAAATAAACAAATAGATTTTCAGAGGTGCTTAACTGTGCTCCTTCTGAATTAGTTATCCGGCTATCAAAACTTAAGGCGTAATCTTCACATTCAAGAACTTTTTGAATCATTAATTCTTGAGAATCAAAATATGGGCTATAAATCTTTAAATCTTTAACGTCTTTAGAATAAAGGCTGGGGTCTGCTAATCCAAATGCTTTATCTTCTGCAGTGTATTTAGCTATCTGGCAAGCTGCCTTAACACAAGACTCAAGAGCGTCATTACTAAAATCTGAAGTGGATGCAATACCTTGATGTTGGCCGAAAAAAATAGTAGTGCTTAGACTTTTACCATTATTTAACTCAATAGTCTCTAGCGCTCCCATACGTGTTGAAATAGTTCTTCCAGAGCTAACACTGAGCTCGACCTCGGAAGCAGTAGCACCATTTTTTTTTGCTATATCTAAAACCTTATTTGAAATTAGATACAAATCATCTTGAGAAAGGTTAAGAAGTTTAACGCCCATAAAAAATACTTTCCTTAAAACTGATATCATACAGAATCATCGAAAGAATTAGGCATTAAGTCATGGTAGATTTAGAAAAAGATAGCGTTGTAAGCAAAACTGAATTAAAAAAAGACTCGAAAAAGATTCAACAATTTGGAAGAAAAATTTCTGAATTAACTATAAATAATATCGAAGAATTTAAGTTTCCTTTAAACATTTATGAAGCCGTCATAGGTCTTAAGAATTTAAAATCAAACTCTGCTAAAAAGAGACAAGTTCAATACTTAGGGAAGCTACTAAGAGAATTTGACTTAACTCATGCTTTTTTAGTTATGAAACAATTAGAGGTGAGCTCACAAAAGGAAATAC
>Ga0209710_1000326_pt1 | contig 48895 bp, 47 predicted proteins | sample ArcticOcean_MG_C_5_FD_187436 | JGI IMG/M metagenome (GOLD analysis project Ga0209710, IMG submission 187436) | Marine microbial communities from western Arctic Ocean - ArcticOcean_MG_CB4_138 (SPAdes) (version 2) | ecosystem: Environmental > Aquatic > Marine > Oceanic | place: Arctic Ocean...
AGCGCTCATAACAATGAGAGAACGTATTCGCTATACTCAAGATGTTATTGTATCTATACGAATCATAAACATAGACTTCTTTGATGTATTCTGTAATTAAAATTAAAAGTTTTTTTCTTAGCTGTATCTCATACAAAGATTTGAAAAGAGTTCTATCTTCTGCGATCCCTCCTCTCTGGCAAAAAGTAGATAGCAAGGAGTATTGAGCATCTTTTGGCAAACCTAAATCTAATATAATGTCAATAAAATCAACATAAGGATGCCCCATAAACACATCTTTGAAATCATCAAAGTAAAAATTACCTCCATCCGTAAAAACATTGTCTACTGATAGCCCTCCATGACATTTATGTTTATAAGGGAGAACAAATTCTTGAGATAACCTCCTCATCTCTTCTGATAAACTAGAAACAAAGTCCTTACATAAATCATAATCAGTATAACTCTTTAATGCTTCTATAGACTCTTGAGGTAAATAGGAAGCTGGGTCAACATTTTTTAAGAACTTATCTAGAGATGTCTTATATGTGGTTCTGACACCTTTGGTTTTTTGAAAAACAAAATAAGAATCGACAAACGATTCAAAATTACCCAATAGCGAAGATCTCCCATACTCACCTACGCTCTCATAAGGGGGAACCTCTACCAACAAATATGTTATTTCGTCTCCTATCTTAACTACCCCATATTCTATTGAAATAGGCGTAGACGAAGACTTCGAGTTCTTTGTCACGGTATACTCCTTTTTTAGAACCTCTTGAGAATCATCTAGTGAGATTTTTAATTTAAAAGTCTTTTTTTTGTCGTCTTTAATAATGAAGACATCGTAATAATCTTTTACATCGCCCACTGAGATGTTGGAGACTACCAAGTCAGGTTTTATTTTTTTGATAACCTCCAAAGCAAAAGATTTATCTTGCTCTTGGTTTTGAGTCTGCGGGAAAGTGTAGACTTTGCCTTTGAATAAAGAGGACAGTTTCATGACTTATAATAAAAGAACCCCCTCCTTTTTCAAGGAGGGGGTTCTCAGTATGAACCGATAACCTTTACGTTATCTTTTTAATTAGCTGAGTTTAAAAAACCACACCAAAATTCTTTGCAGCAATGCGCACCCCGCAAATGCTCGTCTTAGCTAGTTTACGACTGGAATTTGTATTACAATCATAAACATTAACATAATTAGCGGTCTCAGACCTCAATTGAGCATTCAACGATTCTCCTTGAGCGGTGTATAGACCGAAGAATCGTCCTTTGGAATTCCGAATTGCTTTAATTACCCGTAGGTTTACTTTATCCACGCTTCATTCTATGCGAATTCCAATGATTTGTCAACTACATTTATAGATATTTCTTTAATATCTCTGTTTTTTATAATGAAGTTAGATATCGGAACTTGGATCAGTGATTTTACCACGTTTTTTATTTGCCTAGCATGATTTTTATCATTTTTAATTTTATTAAATACGTGAATTTCTAGACTCTTTTTAAATACTACTTTGATTTTACGGACTTCCAGCCTCTCCTTGATCTCCTTCAGCTCTTTTCTGATAATCAGTTTTAACTCATGCTCCCCAAGTTCATTGAATATGACAACTTCGTCAACCCTAGCCAAAAGCTCTGGTCTAAAATATTTTTTGACTGAATCATTATAAACTTCTTTTTCGTTTTGCTTGGTAGGAGCAAACCCCATGCTGTTTTTCGATTTTTCTTTATGGCCTACATTAGAAGTCATTACAATCACCGTCTTAGTGAAATCGATCTTCCTGTTTAAATTATCTGTGGCGTAGCCTTCATCTAGTATATGCAATAATACATCTAGAACTTTAGGCTCACACTTCTCGACTTCATCGAATAGAATAACACTGTTTGGATTATCCCTTACAAATTCCGTCAATAACCCGCCTTCATCATACCCAACATACCCAGCATTAGCTCCTATAAGTTTAGATATTGCTGTTTTATCTTGGTATTCGCTCATATTTAATTGCAGGAGCGATTTTTCATTGCCGAAGAAATGCTTAGCGATATTTTTCGCCGTGTAAGTTTTTCCAACACTAGTAGCCCCTATGAAAAGGAAATTGCCCAAGGGTTTTTTAGGATCATTTAACCCAGCTTTAGAGCAGGACAAAGTGTTATTTATAATTTCTATGTTTTTTTCTTGTCCAAAAACTTCGCTGTTCATTTTTTTAGAGAAGCTAGTAAACGAAGAGTCTTTTTCACTTATCGCTTTAGGTGACAGACCTGTTTTTTCTTGAAAAATAGCTAAGATATCTTTCTGTCTAATTTTTTGTTTGCGCCCTCTATTCTCTTGGCAGCGAGAAAGAGATTGGAGATACTCTTTCAATAAGGAGGTGAATTTTTCTTCATTCAACTCCTCATCATTATCTTCTGTCACAAAGTTATAAAAAGAAGACCTAACGCTTTGTACATCCTCTGGAGTCTTGCTGTATTTAATTCTGGTTCTAGCCCCTAATTGGTCAATTATATCAAACGCTTTATCTGGAAATTTTCTATTACTTAAGTATTTTTCACTAAATTCTATGATGGTATCGATATTAGCCTCTGAGTAATTTACATTGTGGAATTCCTCATAATACGAAATTGTTTTCATTACGATATCTTTCGTCGCACCCTTAGACGGCTCTTCCACTTGTATTTTATCAAACCGCCGTTTCATCGCTGTATCTTTCTCAAAGTATTTCTTATACTCTTGAGTCGTCGTAGCTCCTATGCATTTTATATTACCCCTCGCTAGAGCTGGCTTGAGCATATTAGAAGCGTCCACAGCGCCTTGAGAATTGCCAGCGCCTATAATAGTATGGATCTCATCAAAAAACAATATTATGTGAGGATGATTTTCAGCTTCATGTATTAGAGCTTTAAATTTTTCTTCGAACTCCCCTCTATATTTAGAGCCAGCCACCATAGCGCTGATGTCTACAGAACAGATTTGCATCAAGGACATATGAGTAGGGACTTCTTGAGAAACTATCTTTTGAGCAAGACCTTCAGCTATAGCTGTCTTACCCACGCCAGCGTCTCCTACTAGTATCGCATTACTTTTGTTCTTCTTAGAGAGTACCTCTACTAATTGGCTTATCTCTTTATCTCTACCAGAAATAGTAAACCCCCCTTTTAGCCCAAACTCCTCATTTAAATTAATACAATATTTAGATATTTGAGGCAGCTCTTCTTCAACGCCTTTATGATTTATAAAATCTTCCGCTTCATCGTCAAAAGAATGCCTTATCTGTCCAAGACGGACATCTTCCGAAAGGTACTCCTCCAGTAAATCTTTAAGTAGCATCACGTTGATACCGTTCTGAGATAAAAACTTTACAAACATATCGTCTTCATCCAAAACGACATAAAGAACATGCTCTATCCCTATAAAATAACTATCGAACATGTCCGAAAAGTCTTTTGCGGAACGTATTGTCTCGCTGACATCTTCATGCCAACCACCTTGCCCTTTTTTACTTAAAAAGTAGTCTTTATTTTGATTTACATATTTTTTAAAAATACCTTTAAAAAGCTCTGCATTAAGATCTATATCATAAGACAATAATCTTAAAGAGCAACTATCTGAGAGATTTGATAAACAGCCATATACTAAGTGCGCTGTAGTTACTAAATCGTGACCATTATCCTTAGCGAACTTCTTAGAATCTTTTAATCCTTTTTTCGCTTTAGGTGTGAGGTTGAAATCGGCTAAACCCATCATAATCATTTACACTATTTTAGTTCAGATAACTTCATGTAGATTTTATCCTTTAAAGGAACTATCTTGTCAAGGAAAACAATATCATCCCCCTTCGTACCAAAGACAATCACAACATCTCCTTTTTTAGGAAGTTTTTTACCAGAATCCAAAAAGTTAGTAAGCCTAGCTTCTCTTTCTCCGTCAAGAAATAACCCCTCTAATGTCCCGCTTTCGTCCTGCATTGTTAATTTGGCGTAATCATTGCCATTTCTACTTTTCCTTTTCATTATATCTGTTAAAGAACCTACGAATTTAATTTTATCTCTAGGGCTAAGATCTTTTATAGAATCAGCGGAATGGAAATCATCACCATAACTAAATATCTCTCGGATATTGTAAGAGTAACTGTAACCCAAAAGCTTTTCTTCAAAATACCAATTAGCATACTTGATATGCTCTTTGTTCATTTCGTAGATTTCCTTGTATGGTTTATATTTTTTCTTAAACGTTTCGAATCTCTTTTCTGCAAATAGCTTTCTATTATCATCTCCGACCATCTCTTGCTTCTTAACATCGTGAATGGCTGTTATGATATCGTAATCGTAGTCCGCTCCCATTGCAACTAAATTTCTCTTCTCTCTGTCAGTTAAGATATTAAATGTTTGAGCCTCTAAAACTAACCTTGGTCTATTATGTTTAACAAAAGAATCTAAAAGACCTGCTTGAGCTAAGGCCGATAAAGTGCCGATATTTAACCCAGCCTGTTTTGCAGCTAAGAAAACTTCATATTTATTGGAGAACGAATCCTCCCTGAACTCCAGCAAAGACTCTAAAACTTTAGTAGATACCCCTTTAATAGAGTTTAATCCATACCTAATGTTTTTGCCTTCGATCTTAAAATCAATATCTGATTTATTTAAGTCAGGCGGGAGTAGTTCGATATCGAAATGAGAAAGCTCTTGGGATATCTTAGCTATCTCTTCGTGAGAATTAGGCTCAAATTTCGCATATTTCAGAAGACTTAAGAAGAACTGCTGCGGATAATTAAATTTTAAATATACCGTTACAGCCGCTAAATAAGCATAACTAATAGAGTGAGACTTATTGAAGGAGTAATTGGCGGAATCTTCGGCCACTTTCCATAAGACTTCAGCTATCTCAGGATCTAATTCGTTTTCTCGAATCTTTTTATCGATCTTAGCCTTCCATTCTGGCATTTTATCGACCTTCTTTTTACCGACTATCCGTCTTAGCTGTTCAGATTCATCCAAACTGAAACCAACTTTCACGGCCATTTTCATCAACTGCTCTTGGTAAAGAGGGATGCCACCAGTGTAGCTCAGGATATCATCGAAATACTCATGAACAGATTGGAAGTCTCCAGTTCTAACATAGGTGGCATATGCATCTTTGAAGTCCAACGCTCCAGGTCTTGCTATAGCAACTACCGCTGATAACTGCTCTAAGTTCTGAGGGGAAATTAATTTACAGACTTTAAAGTTTGTATCAGCTTCAATCTGGAATAAACCTTGAGGAGATCTTAAGCAAGCTAAAGCAGCATAGATTGTCGGGTCATGAGGGTCTATATTAGCCGCATTCACGCCAATTCGTTTGCAGACATCATGGACTACTGATAACGTCCTCAAACCCAAGATATCGAACTTAACGCTCAAACTAGAGACATCGTTCATATCGTAAGCTGAAATCAACGAACCGTCATTAGTTATCTGCAACGGCATTATGTCCTCCAATTCATAAAAAGAAATTGATATGCCAGATGGATGGACTCCAGTGTTTTTGTTTAATCCCTGTAGCTTTTTAGCTATCTGGTAAACCTTGGGGTATTTATCTGCATGAGATCGGAAGACTTCACTCTCTTCGTAAGCGACCTGAAGCTTAGCCACTATCCCATAATGTTTCGGGATCGCATCACTGATTTGATTTACTTCCATTTCAGATAACTCCGCAACCACCTTGCCGCACTCTTTCATACAGAGCTTACCACTTAAAGTGTTCAGGGTTAATATCTTAGAACTCTTACCTTTATATTTTTCTTCAATATATTTAATGACCTCTGCCCTTCGATCATAAGAGATATCGTTATCGACATCTGCCAAGAGACTGCCGTCAAGGAAAGTCTCTCCTTCATGCTCTATCTTTCTAGCTCTGCTTTTCGAAACAAATCTCTCAAAGAACAGGCCATATTCTATCGGGTCTATGTGAGTTACCCCGATTATAAATAACACTAAAGAACCAGCAGCACTACCGCGACCAGCCCCAGTAGGAATATCGTTCTCAACACAAAAATTAATTATATCCCAGTTCAGAAGGATGTAATCGACAAACCCCAAATCTTGGAAAATAGCAAGCTCTTCTTTTAGTCTGTCATAATAAACTTGAGAATTGTCTAGCTTATCAATACCTTTCTCCTGCGAACGCTTAAAGCACAACTTTCTTAAAAACTGATAATTATCTTCCGACTCTCCACAGGAGACTTCTTTATAATATTTTTTCTCAATTTTAATCTCTGGGAGTTTAACTCCAACTGGAAAAGGCGTTTTGTATCCTGTGTATTTTGATAAACTCATATTTCTAGGTCAAAAAGTTGTTTGCGGAAAACTTTAAAATTCATTTCGATATCATAAAGAGCATCATGCAATCGTTTGGTGTCGTGATCAATATTGTATTTCTTAAGTAGATAAGCTTGAGAAGTCTTTAGCCCACGCTCTCTATGGTTCAGAAGCCTATACTGCCAACTAATAAAATCTTCTTTATTGACTGGGATATCTTTCGTTATGGCAACAGCTAGAGATCTTGTGTCAATGATTCTTTCCACATAAGAGTAATCGCTACCCAAGTTCATTAGTTTACGCCAGATATTAATCATATAGACATCAAAGCCTAGCAAATTCTGACCAACCACAAAAGTATCTTTATCATAGAGATGCTTTGAGAACTTCTCCCAAACTCCGCGAGGGTTTTCTTTTCTCCTATCATACTCATTCATTGTGAAACCTGTAATTCTAGCAGCGCCCTCTGACACGTTTAAATCAGGCCAATCCAAAAACATGTCATGCTTTTCTAAGATCTCTCCACCTTCTACTACTAACCAAGCGATCTGCCAAGGTCTAGAAGTAATTAAGTTCAGCCCTTCAGTCTCTGTGTCAAAGACTAAATATTTTTGTTTTTTATTAAACCTTAGTAACGACTCATTCATTTGTGACCTCCTTCTTCTTTAAGTATGACTCAAAACTGAACTCTTGGCTACCAAAATGATTCAAATTTGGACTACTAAGAGTCGCAGCCTTACCGAAATTCCTATTACATAATATCTTGTAAGTCTGCAAAGCTTCTACGTCTTCTCTATTTTTGTAAAGAATGCTTTTTACATCCTTGCATTTAGACTCCATATTAGATGCAAACTTTTTGACCTTAGCCATTATAAGATGATCAAAAGGTAACCCATTCTCCTCCAGCCAGAATATAGGAGTGATTTTAGAAAAGTTAGGAACGCACTTCTTTAAGTGAAGTCCATTATTATAAATAAAAGAATCATAGAATGGAATAACTAAATCGACGCTATCATTCCATACAGAGTTGAGGAAATTAAAATCCACTTTTCCTTTGTGCTTGGTATAAGCATAAGAATAAATCTGATACAGAAGGCGGCATCCATCATCATTGTTCGCAAAAATAACAATCTTATGATCGGAGTTATCATCCTCATCGACATCGTTGCAGCATGTAATTCTAATCCCGAAGATTAGATTTATGTCTCGCTCTTTACATCTATTATGAGCAGTCACAAACCCCGTCATAGAGTCTTCGACTAATACCAGATTTTTGATTTTATGCTCTTCGCATATAGAAAAGATACTGTCTGGACCGCCGTCCTTTTCTACATCATCTAAGGTTAAAATGCTCTTCCCTATAGAGAAAGTAGACTTGAATACTGGGACCATGCCCGACTATACGAGTCCAGCTACCAGAGTCAAGAGGAATGTGCTGGGCAACCCTTATAATATTTGATTTCGTATGTCCCACCATCAGGGACAAGTTTCTCAGAAAAGTCTTTTTCAAAATAGCATTTTACCGTTTTCCCTTCTGAGTTGTAGACTTTATAAAAAAAGAAATCAAACTTCATAGAGCAATGCCATTTAGGAGTTCCATCTTTTTTGAGTTCCCCTTTTTTAGTCGCGAAACCACAAAGCAGCTTCCCGCTAAAGGAGCCGTCTGAAGGAAAACCTTGACGAGCGGCAAAATTGCGTTTCGCATCTTGCTCTGTAAAATTATCTAGGTATCTTTGGATTTCAGTGAGCTGTAATTCAAACCCTACTAGCTCATCAGGATCAAGAGGCTCCATCCTGACTATCCCTGTTTTTTTTGCTTTGAGATCTAAATCAAATTTCAAGAAAAGAAACTCACTAGTTCTATTAGCATAATCTGGGAATAAATCCCTTACCGCTAAACTATACATTAAATCTTGCAGGTTATCCGTATGGTCTTTTCCTTTGAATACGTCTTTGCTAGTTTTGAAATCTCTAATCAACGCAAATTTTTGATCTTTGTAAAGGAATAGTTTATCTATAAAACCTCTAATCCTGTAACTAATCTTCCCGTCATTCTTAATTATATCGAAATCTTTCTCTGAATATTCTTCAGTTGGCTCAGAGAGATCTCCTCCAAAAAAATCATATGAGAGACCATTAAAGATCATCTCTTTCATCATTTGGATGTTCTCCGCATCATCCACGCCCTCTTTCTCCGCGTGTTTAAAAATTAAACGTTTAATAGAAGACACAGAGAAAACATCTTGCGTTTCTATAATCTTATCAAAGTAAACTTTCCTTTTGGGAACACCCAAAACTTCGAAGACTAAATGGCATATAGAACCTCTTCTAGCTCCGTCATTACTGTTTTCAGGAAGGCCCAGCTTGTATTTAGACCAATAAAGCCAAGAACAAGATTGAGCTGTTTTAATTCTACTCGCTGATAACGGAGATTGAGGTTCAGTCATTACTTAGTAGTGAAGTCGTTTTTAATTCTTTTTTTGTAAAACACGATGGGCTGTTTTTAACAAAATTGCAAATGTATTTTAATTGAGCATCTTGGTCCACTGGCTTTTCCAACCAATATCTCTTAATGTCACAATTATCTAAATGTGCATCACCGAAATCATTATAAGGCTTAGGCGGGAATTTTACACTTAAACTACCTAAGTCGAAGTAGCTCGATAATTTAATATAGCTTTTAACCGCCGCGATAAGCCCTCTATTTTCCCGACTAGCCGAATCATTATTTGTAGAAATGCATATATCGACAACAGACCTACCGCTAAGATAATTGATAATGTTAGCGTTAACAGATAAACCAAAAAGGACCAAAACATTTCTAATACCGTGTTCATAAAGCGCCAATGCATCACCTATACTTTCTACTAAAATTACCTGCTTTTTCAATTCTATTTCTTTATCGACATCCGTCTCGCTATTGAAAGCTGGGTAAACCCAATTGTTTCTCTTGCCTATATGCTTCCATTTGGGGTAATCATTGTCGTCATCGACCTTTCTCCCTGAGAACCCAATTATTTGATTATGCTCATTATAAACAGGAAATACCATCCTCCTATACATCTTACCAACTCCAGCCAACCCTACTTGGAAAGATCTTTGGGTTTTTTCTGAAATGTCTTTTTTCTTATAGAAATTATAGTTTGGGAACAACTTGTCTAAGCATGATTCTGGGTATATCTTTTCCATTTGGATTTTTTCATTAGGCTGGTAAACAGATACTGTATCTGTGTATGAATTCTCTAGAATAGACTCTGTTTCTTTTTTATCTTTTGTAGTTAAGTCTATAAGAGCTTCGAAAGGCTTGCTCCCTCTATTCTCTACAAAATCCATCCATACTCCAGTATTCTTGTAGATTTTTAATGCAGTTTTATTATCTCCATCTCTGTATAAAGCTTGCGCTCTCCAATGATCTCCACAGTCAATGAGGGTGTAGCCTATCGACTCTAGAATCCCTTGGAAGTCTTCAGAATTGATCGAAGTCTGGGATTTCTTCTTGGTGTTCATTTGTATCTAGCTCCTCTTCTCCGTTCAATGCTCTAGCGATATCTCTCAAATCGCCCCTCTCTGTAATATTAAAATTGTTAAAATTCAAATTAATAGCATTCTTTCTCAAAGTATCGCCAATACTTACGGGTTCTATCGCACCTGCTATGTCCCTACCAAGATGTCGAGCTTTTACATTGATGAGCTTATGACTGCCAAACCGTTCCCCTTCGCTCTCTACTTCATCTCCAGTCTTACTCCTCAAGATAAACATGTGAGAACAAAACTGAGTAATCCTGTCAGACAAAGAAACAATAGATTCATCATCCACAACATTCTGAGAGTTTCTGTTGTTGGTGATACCATATCTATTTGACTGCACAGAGGTGATCATTGGGATCACTGGGTTACCTTCGTGTAAGATCTCTTTTTGGACACACTTTTTAAACTTATCGACCATCTCCCCAACGACTTGCCACTCAGACTTATTGCCACCGCTTTCAGAGGTTGTCTTAATGTAATCAAAAGAAAAGACCATCTGATTCCCTCTCCCCACCTTCGCATAGTAAAACCTTTTTAGGGTATTAACCATAGAGTCAACATCCATCCCACCCACATTGTAGTAATAAAATTTTAAATTTCTTATTTTTGGCCAAACAGACCTGACCTTCTCTACTATATCCTCACCCGCGTTTCGCCATTTACCGCTTTCTAATAAGTGCATAGCGACTCCTGATAAAGCAGCGCATTGACGCATAATCAATTCCTCTTTGCTCATCTCACCATTATCAAAGTGCAGAACTGGGACATCATATTTAAGGCTAACTTTGGTAGAGTAATCCATGCAAAATTGAGTCTTACCCACTCCAGATCGAGCCACAATCACGGTAATGTTACCCGCCCTTAACAAGGAACCATAGATCTCATTAATCTTCTCATGCGGCCCCATCATGCCGAATTCAGTGACTGGATTATTACCTCTCTCCTCCACTAGAGCTTCCATCTCCTCATAGATGTTCTCTGGCGTGTCATTGCCTATCTCATAGAGGTTTATACGCGAATTGTATACATTGTCAGCCAACTCTATGATCTCCCTGTAGGAGGATTCTGGAGCGATGTTCTTCATCTTCCTAGCTATCTCCTGAGAAGACTCAAGGATCTCCCTCCGTATAGTATACTTCTTTAACTCCTTCGCCGTCTTTAAGATGTTGCCTTCTGGGACTTTCCTAAGAGACAGAGATTTAATGTAATCCGAAGGATTTAAATTGTCTTCAAATGACAGCCCGATATCATTAACCCTTTGAGCTATAATAACTTCGTCTATCTCATCTCCAGCATCAATAGCTTGTCGGATGATGCGGAAAATAGCAGAATGGAGAGAGCTTTGCTTGGAATAGAAATCTGAATTACTTATAAAGTTAGATATCTCAGCTAGGCGTTCAGGCTCTTTAAGTAACCCCGCTAACAACTGTTTTTCTAATTCGAAATTATATATCATCTTTTAAAGTTCTTCTTCTTGGATTGATTCTTTAGACGGACGCTCCAGATGAGACTCCAAAGCTTTTGTTAAAGCAAATTCAGTCATACTACAATCAAATTTACAATAAACCAAAGGCTTGCCATTCTCTGAGGAGACTGCCATTATTACCCCTTTATACTTATCCGCACCTCCCGATAACTCATAAATCTTCTCCACTATTTCCATAGGGATACAAAACTCAGGATTTTCACTGCCATCTGGTAAATTCATAAATAAATGTCTTGGTTGTTAAATACGGAAGCTTGTATTTCGTCTTTAGGATAAATCTCTGCCAGTTGGATTCCGTTTACTTTACAAAAATCGAACTTCTGCATATCCCTCTTTAATTGCTCTGCGTACTTGAAGCGGTTCTTGTGGAAGAATTTTATAAACTTCGTATGTTGAGCGCCTTGGACTTCTACAGCTATTTTTTTATTAGCGTTATAAAAATCCAAAGACAATCTACTCCCTACCACCCTGAACTCTTCGAACACTATATCGTTTTTCCAATAGTCGTAAAGGAAAATCTTCACCGAAGTTTGGAATTTACTACGGCTTGGTTTTTCCCAATCGATTAAATATTTTTTAGCGTTCTTGAGGTTTCTCTCTTTACCGTTCGCATCTAAGAACTTCATGCTCCAACGGCTGCGACTTGCTCTCTAAAATACTTAATGAGGAATGAGCTAAGCTCTTTATCTCCCTCGATATGTTTGAATAATTTAGCTTCGCCTTGGAACTTCTCTGGGAAGGTGAAATCTTGAGTGGCCAGAAGCTCCATGAAATCATCAGTAGTTTTTAACCATGCACCCGCTTTAGTAATGAACTCCCAACCATAAAGCATGTCAATAATCTCTTTTTCCACCCAAATAGAATTGCCGCCAGTCCTGCCATAACGAATCGGGTATGGAATTGTAGTGTTTGTATTCTCGTTCGCTGATTTTTTAATCGTGACTTTTGCGATATGACCGATAATCGGGTTCTTTTTCGGGTCAATAGTCTTGATAGCTGGGTTTTTCAAGATGAGATCACCTTTGAATCTTGCTTCAAACTCCAAAATGTTATTAGCGAAGTGCAATAATGCATTTCCCCCTGTAGCTGTGGTTTGTCGGATCGGGCTTTTTGAATAGGGGTCTATTTTAATATCAGCTCTAACTTGACTAATGAAAATAGCCATATGCCCACGCTTTCCTAGAGCTACGCTAGTTTTTTTGCAGAAGTCAGAGGCTATCAATGCTCCTCCCGCAACTTTGTTGGCATCATCAAAACTTTTAGCATTATCATCGCGCTTAATCAGGCCGTCAACCGAATCGACAATAAAACAATATAGATTTTTTTCTTCATTATTAGTGATAAGCTCTTTGATTAAACTCATCGCTGATTCGTAGATATTACTTTCATAAACAAAGCAAGTCCCTTCTTCCCATTCGTCCTGATTAACGAAATCCACACCACTTCTTTTCTGCATCTCAGGACTTAGTCTGCCTTCAGCCTTAATATAAACCCCTCTAGCTTTTGGGATTGTCTTCAGGAAGTTTTTCATAACCTCTAGAGACTCAGAGGTTTTCCCTCCTTCGTTAATGCCTGTAAAACGATGCAACCCAGGTCCGAACCCACCGCCAAGATGCATATCGAATTGAAGTGAACCACTAGAGACCTTATACTCTACAGTCTCTTCAAAGTTGTAATGGTCGCTCTTGTTTGCCTTAAGAAAATTATTAAGGATACCTGTTGGATTTGTACTATCACTCATTTAAAAAGTCTTTTATTGTTTTCTTTGTGCGGGACACATCACCATCTGGTCCTACTTTATCACCTATATCATAAGTCTCATACTTAGATAAGTCAACTGTAAAATTAAAAGCTCTAAATTTTTCAGCGAGAGTTCCTTTTAGCTTGTCACTGACTAGATAAGCTAACGAATCGAACTTCTTGCCGAAGGAGACTATAGACATAAATTCCTGAGAGTAACGACCACACAAATCGTTGAGCATCTTCATCTCTCTCGCAAAAAAGACTCTCCTCCCCTTATCGGGGACTTCGATTAATCGGAAGATTATATCCCTCTTGTTAAGAGGTTTGGGTTTACTCACGCCACAGACTAGCTGTGGGATAAATCATGGTCAACCATTTTTTTGACTAAATCAAGAAAACTACTTTTAGGCTTCCAGCCCAAGTCTCTACGGGCCTCTGACGAATCGCCCCATAGCAACTCCACTTCAGCAGGGCGGTAAAAATCTGAATTGATTTGCATTAAGACTTTTCCTTCGTGAAGGTATTTTTCATCTATGCCTTCCCCCACCCACTCACATTTTTCTATGGCAAAACCCGCGAAGTTGAAAGCTTCTTCGACGAACTCTCTAATAGTATGGGTCTCATCCGAAGAGAGGACATATTCTTTTGGATCTTCTTGATTAAGCATCAACCAAATACCCTCCACAAAATCTTCGGCATCACTCCAATCCCTTTTTGAATCAATATTACCTAATTCTAAAGGGAAGAACTCTCCACTTGGGTATTCGTTTTTAATTCTAGCTACATTAGTGCTGATCTTACGAGTAACAAATTCTTCTCCACGGCGAGTCCCTTCATGATTAAACAACCAACCTTGAATAGCATACAAATTATAAGAGTCTCTCCAAACTTTAATTAATTGCCTCGCAGCCGCTTTAGAAGCTCCGTATGGACTCCTTGGGCGCAAAGGATGGGCCTCTGACTGTGGTGAGTGTAAAACGTCCCCAAATTCTTCTGAGGAGCCAGCTTGATAAAACCTACAAGTGGGGTGGTGAACTCGGATTGCTTCAAGGATATTTAAAACCGAAGTAGAATTAGTTTCCCAAGTTTGCAAGGCGAAATCCCAACTGCTCCCCACAAAGCTTTGAGCTGCTAAATTGACAAAATAATCTGGTTTTAAGCTCTCTACTGTTCTATAAATAAGATTGGAGTCTATCAAGTCAAAATTAATTAATTTAAATCTATCACTTTTAACATGAGAAATATTTTTATGATTATAAACACTTAAGCGTCGAACGCAGCCAAAAACAATATAGTCTGTGTTCTCAAGCAGAAAATCTACCATATGGCTTCCATCTTGGCCAGTCACACCAGTGACAACAATACAATTTCGATTGTTTAGCCATTTTTTAGCGTCTTCGATATTTAAGATGCCCATGTGATCAATTTTTTTATCGTGATATGTTTTTTGCAGATTGCTCATTTAAGATTATTGGGTAAGATCCCCTTAATAATTTCTCATACTCAGGATCGGTTTCTTCGTTTGAATAAGTTTCGATAAATTCGTTATTTAAAAAATTTCTACCATGATGGTAGCTTATATCATAATAAAAGAAAAACTTAGATTTGTCAAGTAAAAAATTTAACACTGAATATCTAAAAATGTGATCACCCCACCTCCGATTGTAAAAACCTAAAGTTTTATCAATAGCATCATAAATAGAAAGGTAGCTCGAAGACCTGAAGAATTCTAAATCTAAAACTTCAAAATTTGTATAGTAAACTTTATTTTTTTCTTCATTGGAAAAGATGTGATCTCTGCCTGATCTATTTTTTAAAATTTTTTGCAATGATTCATAAAAATCGATAACAGCATTTGGATGGTCTTTTTGAATATTAATATATCCGTATACAGCGTTATTGTTATATAGCTTGTCAAATATGTTATAATTAACTCGGCCTAAGATATAAGAATCTGTATCTAATCTCCAGACATATTTATATTTTTCCATAAAACTCATTTTAAAAAGCTCTCCAGAATACAATCTGCACATATGCCTATAGCCTATAGAAAAATATTTACCAGAGTCTCTGTGGATTTTTTCACAGTGGGGTAGTTTTTCAGGTATAGATTCGCGCCCATTTACATTAGGGACAGTAAATTCTATCTCATGAAAAATTAAATTATATTTAGATAGTAAATATTTTTTTTCTGATTCAGGGAAATCTTTTTCATGCAAGCATATAGTGTCACAAGGGTAGTGATCTAAGTAATTACTAAAAAGTAAAGATATACTCCGTCTAAAGGTATTTATGTCTTCTTCCGTGTTGTTCAGTAAATAAAGTACGCAATTCATTTTTATAATTTAAATCCTATTTGATAATTTTCAAAAATTATATCAGCACCGATACTTTTTATAAATTCTTTAATATAAGTTCCTTTGCCTATCTCGCCGTTTGTAAAAAATGCATCATGATCATCTACAATAATCAAGGTTTCTCCTTTTAATTTATCTATTACTGAGCATAACTCTTTAATATGGTGCAGTTGAGATGGATGCGGGTTTTCTTTTTCTATATCAAAAGAATCCAAATATAATAAATCTATATTTTGGCTTTTAGGCAAACCCCACAGAAACTTGACAGAATCCTCACAAAAAACCCTAGTTTTGTCTGAGGTCAAACTATTTGAATAGTTTACATTATCTTGATTAATATCCACAGACAACAATTCCCCATCGTAAAAATTTATAAATTGATCAAATATATAAGTCGATGCCCCATCATCTCCAAAACTTAAATGTCCATGATCTCTTCTCGTTGTTCCTGTTTCAATAATATTGAAAAATGATTTATTAGAGCTTTCTAAAATTTTAAAAACTTGCAGAAAATTATCAGCTCTATTTCTAACTGGATTTAAAGGGTGACTCGGAGTCAACATCTTTTGGTAATATAAATCTTTGAAAACTTTTGAAAATTTATTCATATACAATGTCTTTCTAGTGTGGGTTGATAAGAACTAATTATATCTTTATGTCTATTATAGACTGTCCTAGTATTTTTGTGATTACTTTTTAAAGCCCAACCGTGAGTGATGTTATTTTCTCTCGTCGGCCCCCAGTTTGGGTCAGACATGATATTAATATTGTAATAACCGCATATTTTTTTTAATTCTTTGTAAGCTCTATAACATAAATCATGGTCATCCATATCTAACGGCGCAAAACATTCGTCAAAACCTCCCATGAAATCAAAAACTTTTTTGTCTATAGCTAGAGGCCCACGGTTTACACAAGATCTAATATAAAATATGTCTCGATCTGGAGACATTTCTTTATTGGCGTGGTGTGTATGATTTAAGATATCACACCAAGAATCATCCCTATCAAAGTCCTCAATTACGTGTTTAGAATTAGGATTTAACGCCCAGTTATGAGAACATCTAGCAGATACAGCGAAAACGTCCTTAAACTTAAAAAGAGGTTTTAAAAGTCTTTCGTTCCAACCGTGTTCATTAATTAACATATCTCCATGAATAATAATAATGTGATCTCCAGAGCTATTTTGAGCTACAACATTGTTTGATTTGGTCTCAAAAATATTTGGAGCTGTTAATTTTTTAATTTGTATCTGTTTGTTTTTCTTTATAAAATTATCGACATACTCTTCAGTTCTGTCTGTACAGCCATCCACCATTATGACTAGTTCATAATCTCCAGTAGAATTGATTTTAATCCTATCAAGGACTTCTTCAATTATATTTTCCTGATTATGTATTGTTAAGTTTAAGCTATGCATTGCACTGAATATACTTTCTGAGTAAGTCGCTCGTCTGTATTTTGTATTTTACAGCTAAATTAGTCAAGATACTCTGATCATGCCTGTGATCAATAAATCCATGTAAGTTTTCTTTACCGCAGGTGTTTTCAGAATCAGTGATAATGAGTTCATTGCATGAATAATATAACCATTCCTGAATTAATCTAATCGATTCTTTCGTCTTCTTAAGGCATATAATACCGCATTCTATTTGGGTAGCTGAATAATATTCTTCTGCATCGCAATTCATAAAATGAAAACAATCTCTTTTTGTGTAGTCAGACTGTTTGAAGCGTCCAGATGTTATTAACATATCATTTTTTGTCATGTAATCATCCAACTCTTGGTCGGGCATATTTATAAAAATATCTCCACTGTCCATATACAAAACACAGTCCCCATTATTTATTTTACTTAATAAATTTAAAATGATTAAAGGTTTCCATAGCCAATAACCAAAACCTCTTTTCTGCGATAATATAGAGGTATGTTTTTTATAAAAATTAGATTCACGTAACAACTCCAAATCTACGTTCTCTATAGATGCAAAGTATTTGAATTTTTTAGCTTGAGTACTTATCTCAAGACTTTTTTCGTGAAAGTCTTTATTAGAAGCCAGTAGTAAGTGTTTATTCATTTAGACCTTGATTCGATATAGTCCATGTAATCATGGATACTCATTGATACTATTTTATTATAAAGATTACAATTATGCTCAAAAAAGGCATTCGAAGCCCCTGAATCTTGTGACCTACTATGTTCTAAGTGATAAACGTAATGGTCCTGAAGATAAATTGTCGTATAACCTAGCTGTGAGAATCTTAGTTTTCTTTCTCTATCTTCTGGGCCATAAGAAATAAAATTTTCGTCTTCCATACCACCTTGAATATAACTCGCCGTTTTGAAGACTTGGCAGTGTCCAGCAAATGTATCAGATATTGTAGAATTAGAATCTAAAACTTCATAAAAATTTTTATCAGCTTTTATTAAATCTTTATGAGAAGACTGCTCTACCATTTTTTGGAAATTTCCAAGTCCATAAGGGAATAGCAGATCTGATTTACTTTGATCCATTATTAGGTTTAAGTCCTTATAGGTTTTCAATTCTAAAATAACATCTAGATCGTAATTTATAGTAAAGCGAGTCTTAACTTTTTTGAGCATTATGTTTAAATACTTCGTCCTGTGAAATGGGTCGCCTTCTTTTAAGTCTTGGTGAATATATTCGACACCATCATTGTCGATATCAAAAATCGATGGTACAACATTAGAGCCAGCTTCATATATAATAATGTTTGTATCTAAAATTTTATGTAAAAGACCTAAAACAATTTTAGCATTATTTTTTCTATCTTCACTTTCTATTTTCACAGGGATAATAAAAGTGAAATTTTTCAAATTAATCTTATTCATAACATATCCAATCTTTGGGGAACAAACTTTCAGGGGTGGTATTAGAGCCTATATTATTAGCGTAGACTTCGGTAAACCATTTTTTAGGGTGAATGACTATTTTATCTTTATTGTTATTGAGATAAGCCGCCCACCAGCTAAATGTCGAGTTTACTATAATGTTGTTTTCACATCTAGACATTAAACTTATATCCTCGTAAGGATCTTTGTTTTCTACATAAACATAATTCATAATTCCAATTTTTTTACAAAAGTCAGAATCTTTGACCTTGTCTATTTCGTCGGAAAAAATTAAAAAAGTTTTATCAAGGCCAATCCAATTAACGGCTTTTTTAAAGTATTCTTCTGATTGTTGGGGGTGGGCATCAGAATGCGTTAAAAAATCTCCGAGTCTAATATGTAAAGAACACGAATTTTCTAGATACACATCGTATTGAGATTCTTTTTTTAAATAAAATAAATCTTTGACTTCATCTTCAAAATCATTAAAATATCTTAGGTTTTGAAAATAACCATTTAAATAGATCGAGTCTTTAACCTCTGGAATTTCTTGATAACAAAAAGAAGGCTCATGATATTTTGATAAAACATCTTTAATGAATATATCATCTTTAGTGAAATCTAAATTCTTAAAAATAGTATTTAAATAGTGATCTAAAGGCTCATGGGTTGATGGCGAATATATTTTTTCACTCAATTGCAAATCCTTATTGAAGCGTTTGGAGTAAGCAAAAGCGGTTGATATCTGAAATAAAATATTACCTAAACCAGAATTTATATTTATAAGTGTTTTCTTTTTCATGAAAGGCTATTTATTAAAGTAATAAAATTCAAAGATTTATAATCTATTTGTTTTGGAGTTCTATTTTTATTACAAGAGATATTATCCGACTTGTATGAAAAATCATTGTGCCAAACAACATTGTTTTTGTCAAAGTGGATGTCTATATTTTTTTCTTTTAATCTCAAGGAGAATTCCACATCTTCGTTATATAAAAAACCTTTAGACTTCCCATAAAATGGGATAGTGTCACTCCAAGCCGCTTCTTTCTCAAGCCCCCTTTTACATACACAAAAACAGCCAGACTGATAAAACAGAACATTTGTAGAGTAGAAATCATAATCTACCATTGTATGTATAGGGAGGTATATAGAACGGTCCCAATATCTACTACCATCGGGTAGTAGAACTCTATTTCCCATAATCTGCCAATCTTCGTTGAATCGGTAGAATTCTAAAAATTTTCTATGCCAATCTCTTGGGAATAAAACATCGTCATCACAGTAAACTAAGATATCTCCTTTAGAGTTCTGAGTGGCTATATTTTTCCTTTTACCCAAGAATTCAATATATTCATTATCTTCTATAAGTATAATATCTAAATCTTTGAACTGATCCAGATTATTACCGACGACAATAATTTCATAGGCTTCTCTTGAGGCGAAGTTTCTATGTATGGATTCAACAGATAAACGGAGTTTATCTGGTTTGTCTCCAATAGTTATTATGCAGAAAGATAAAAACATGCCAACGCACGATTATATCTTATATTTCGTCTTCTTCAACAATTTCTTCAACCAACTTTAGATCTGGAGAATCCATAATGATCTCCTCGTATTCAGCGAAACCATCATCGCTCCAAGACCACTCGCTTAAGACCTCGTCGTCATCCCATTCTATAGCTTCTGCTGAAGCCATAGAGCTTACAGGCTTCTTAGACCAGAACTTGCAACTCCAGTAGCGAGGTGTGGTTTTATCTTTTGCTGTATCGCACTTATGTCTAGCTCTAAAACTGCGCCTACGGTCTGGATTATCCCTTTTGATTTCCATATTAGGGTCACCAAATTTCACCATGATGACGTTACCAGTTTTAGGGTTTTTTACATACACCCCGAACTTTTTCTTGCCATCTTTTAGCCTGAAAGGTTTATTAAGGGTTTTTTTCTCAGCTTCAGAGTAATCAATATCTTCAATGTCTTGATCCATATCAAGTTCGGAGATACCCGCTTTAAGTAAATCAATTTTAGCCAAACCAAATTCAACTTCATCATAGTCTATAAAAGCAGAACCCACTTCTTCGACGTAGTAGTCCTCGCTGCCTTTAGCTATATCTCCATCTGCAGCTCGATACGATTTTTTGACTTTTCCGCCACTGACCATTTTAAGAAACGTATTAACGCGAGCCATAGCCCACTGTCCTCTACTTTTCCCAGGGCGATGACTACTTGAGAAAGCTCCTGAACCCCTGCGGTAGACTTTTTTTAACTGACTAAGGCTAACTTTCTTAGAGGATTTTTCGTTATGGTCTTTTACTTTGTTTTTTAAAGAAGTAACAACTTTATCTGAAAAAGTAATAGCTGGAGTTTTTTTACCACCCCCAGCAGAGCCTTTTTCATTTTTAGAAGAACCTTTTTTTTGTTCAGAAGGTTTAGCGGGAGTTTTAGCTGACCCTTTTGGCCCAGAGCTTTTAGCGCTTTGGCTTTCTAAGAAATCTTTAGCTTTATCTGAAAAATCGTATTCCATCCAAAAAACAATTACACTTTTAACTACAAGAAATGAACAATTAGCCCTCGCAAGAAGAGCAGTTAAGTATGGATCGAGCTAATTCCTGACTAGGATTAGCACTTCTCTGATAATAAAGACCCTTCAATCCGTTCTCCCATGCATAGATCATTAGCTGATTTACTTCTTTCATAGGGACATTAGGAGCAACCATTAAGTTCAAAGATTGACCTTGATCAATAAACTTTTGCCTTTGAACAGCTTGGATAACAATCTCTTTTTGAGAAATCTCCCCGAATGTTTTGAATACATTTTTTTCCTCTTCACTCAAGAACGGAAGGCGTTGAACTGAACCTCCTGAATTAAGAATGCTTAACCAAACATTATCAGTGTCTTTGCCTTTCTCCTCCAAAAGAGATTTTAGGTAAGGATTTCTATATGAAAACTTACCTTTAGCTAGGTCTTTGGTGAAATAATTACCATTGAGCGGTTCGATAGACGGTGAAGCTTGCCCCAAAATAAACGAACTGCTGGTAGTGGGAGCGATGGCTAAAGTGGTTGTGTTTCTCCTGCCATAACCTTGACAATATAAAGGCTCGCCTAAAAGATTAGCTAACTCTTCAGTCGCTTTATCACTAGACTTTCTGATTTTCTTAAAAATAGAGCTATTGAGAAGTTTAGCCTCCATACTTTCAAAACTAATCATATTGCTCTGAAGATAAGAATGCCAACCTAGCACACCCATTCCGATAGCTCTATGACGCTTAGCGAAGTTGTGAGAAGCTTCCATGAAGGGTATATGCTCTGTCTTTTGGATGTATTCCTCCATAACAGCATCTAAGAACATAGTGAGGGTTTCGATAGCGTCAGTCTTAACTATCTCATCCCACTGGATTAGATTCAGCGAAGATAAACAACAAACAAAAGACTCATCTTCCTTAGAGGGTAGGCTAATTTCATTACAAAGATTAGAAGCGTAAATCTTCATGCCTTGGTCTTTATAACAATCTGGAGCTTGATTATTAGCATTATCTTGGAAGAAGATGTAGGGGTATCCAGTCTCATACCTCTTCTTTATAACTGATGCCCAAAGATCTTTTTTGTCCTGATCCCCGTCGATCATTCCTCGCATCCAAGAATCAGTCACAGTAACCGCGAAAGACATTTCTTGAATAGCATTGCCCTCACTACGAATACGTAAAAACTCTTTTACATCAGGATGCTCGATAGGAAGGTAAGCTGCGAATGATCCGCGTCTGACGTTTCCTTGAGAAACAACAGCGGCCACTCTGTCGAATAGCTCCATAAAATGAACAGCCCCAGAAGATTCTCCACCCGAATTAATTTTAGCCCCTCTTCCGCGAAGCTCTCCGAAATAAGCCGATGTCCCTGAACCATGCTTTGTTTGCATACCGACCTCACTTTGTTTAGACAAGATCCCGTCCATCCTATCTGGCACATATACGCCATTGCATGAAATAGGTAGACCCCTCTTACGACCAAAATTAGACCAAACAGGAGAAGCTAAGGAGTAAAAACCTTTTGCCATATAACCAGAAAATTTATCAGAAAACCCAGCGATTCCCAAATAGGATTCTGCGGTATCCGCTATTTCTTTAATCCTCTGTTCTGGCGATTCCCCTTTTAAGTAACCTCTCTCAAGGAAAGTCCTTGAGTCCTCGTTTAGCCAATAGTAGTCAGTCATTTAGAATAAATCGTCTGCGTTGAAAGTCTGTGAATTTTTTGAGTATTCCACAGGCCGCGAGTGGAAGAAATCGGTGGCATTGTTGCCGTTCAATTCTTCTTCGAACCACATTGTATCTTTGAGTAGTGAAGTGTCAACTTCGAACGCAGAATGAAAGCCTATTTTTTCTAATGAGTCGTTGATTCTGTTTTTGATGAATTCCTTGAGGATGTCAGCATTGAGACCTTTTTCATCGAATCCGTTGATCATCCAGTCTACAATATTACTTTCCGCAACGAATGCGTCTTGAGCCTCAGACAAAATCCTCGCTTCTAATTCGTCATCAAACAGCTCAGGATATTGGCTACGGATAGTGTTGATGATTTTTATTCCAGCTAACGCATGGATATTCTCTTCGTTTCGAGTGTATTTGACTTGCTGACCAGTGTCTTTCAAAACGTTTTCGTTTCTATTAAACCAATTAATGATGTAAAACTGCGAAAATAGCGACACGTTCTCTACAAAAAGGGTGAATAGGGTTAACGCATAAACATATTGTTTCTTGGAATCTTTGTAAAATTTGTGATTATACTTCCTGAGGTATTTCACACGACCTTCAATGAAATCCAACTTAAGGTTTTCTTCAAAAATGTCCTCTAACCCAAGAACTGTTAGGAGTCTTTCGTAGGCGTTATTATGAATGACCTCTGTATTCGCCATAACGTAGCCTAGATCAGTCAAACTTGGGTGAGGCAGATTATCTCCAAGTTTACTCCAAAACTTTTTCACTGCGACTTCTATCTGGCCAATTGCTGAAAGAGTCCTCACGATGATTTCTTTTTTAACTGGATTTAATTTGACATTGAAATCTTGGATATCGCTACTGAAGCTGAATTCTTTATCAGTCCAAAACCCTTGGTGCATAGCATCAATAAAATCTTGCGTCCATGGGAATTCATTGGGTTTTCTTGATAATTGCTCTTCGAAAATTAGTTTTTTGGCGGGTTTTTTTAATGGGGGGTTTTCGGTTTTTTCTTCAGCGATCATCTAAAAGACATTTACACTTGGCTGCTCTCAGTAGCAAGATGAATTTATTTTTTTTTTGTTCTTGACGTAACAAGAATAGTTCACATAATTACCGTGAAACGGGCTACACGTTATTTATACCTTTGACGTTATAGATAGAGTATACGTTCTTCTATATTGTGTACGTTGTATAAATATATTATAAATAGGACGATTTTTTTATTTCAAATAAATATTGAAAAATCGTAGATTGGTAATAAGATGGTGGAAGTGGAAAGCGACTTAACATTAATTTCTAAAATCCAAGGAGATAATCGAGATGGAGACAGCTTGATTATGTTGATGGACAGGCACTCTGGGCTATTTCATACAATGGTTAACCACTACATGTCTCATCCAAATTTCGCCTTGGATAAAAACCAGATAGTCGCAGACGAAATTCTAACGATTTATGATTCTGCTTTAAATTACGATCCTAATCGTAACACAAAATTCTCTACTCACTTAGCGAATCAGACAAAATGGAAGTGCTTGAATGCGTTAAACAAAAAAAGGAAGTGCAAGGAGTACTTTATCGACGATGAGAATAGTTATGTCGAGCCACACTGTGAGTCGTTTATACCAGAAATCAACAAAGATGAGGCTATGGCTCTTTTCCTAGATTGTTTAAAAAACGAATCTGACGAAAGAGTGAAAAAAATAGTTGACATGCGATACGGGTCGTCTAATAATAAACTCACTCCTTGGAGAACTATAGCAGAAAGTCTTGACCTTAGTATTCAAGGGTGTATAAACATCCACAATAAGTTCATCAACAAAGCAAAAATAGAAATTAATTATGTATAATTCAGTAACAGCAGCAGCCTATCTGGTTAAAGATCCAGTAGTTCGTCAGACCAGCAACGGTAAAAAAGTAGTTAGCCTCCGCGCTGGCATCTCGACATCAAACGCAAAAACTAAATGTTTTGTCGATATTGAGTATTGGGACAAGACAGCAGAAATTGCTGAAAAATATCTCTCCAAGGGTAGAGAATTTATTGTAAATGGAGAGCTTTGTATGTCATCTTGGGAAAAAGACGGCAAAAAGTTCAGCAAGTATTTTATTCGCGGAAAAGATCTCCAGTTTCTAGGTTCGAAAAAGTCTGAGGATGGTGATTCTTCTAACGAAGGGTCAGATACGTCTGCGGTCGTAGGCGCTGGTAACACTGGTGGTGACGATGACGTTCCGTTTTAAATGAAACTTCTTTTAGAAACACCTTTAAATGGCCTGAGTTTCGGTAATGTTTCTTATAACCTTATCAAGGAATTCCAAAGGTTAGATGTCGAGTTGGGTTTATTCACTATGGGGAACGTAGATCTCGACGCTTTTGATATTGGTGAAGATTTAAAAGAATATATTCAAAACGCTATAAACAAAAAATGGAGTTTTGTCGATAAAGAAATCCCATCTTTGAAGCTCTTTCATTTAAACACCTCAGAAAACAAAAAGAATAAAAATCAACATTTGATTACATTCTACGAATGTAGCGAGCCTACTCAAGTTGAGAAGGCTATCTGCAGCGTTCAAGATTCTACAGTCTTCACTTCCACTTATGCAAAAGATCTTTTTGAAAAAGTGGGTTGCAATAACACCCATTTCATTCCATTAGGTTTTGACGAGGAGTTCAAAAGGACAGGTAAAGAATATCTTAAAGATGTTGTCCATTTTGGCCTCATGGGGAAATATGAAAACAGGAAGCATACCAAAAAGATTATCCAAACTTGGTTGTCTAAGTACGGTAACGATACTAAGTATCAACTATCCTGCTGTATAACCAATCCCTTCTTCAAGCCAGAGCAAATGCATGGTGTTTGGCAAGAAATCACTAAAGGCGAAAATTACAATAACCTTAATATTATACCTCATCTTGCTAAAAATTCAGAAGTAAATGAACTTTTGAATGCTATAGACATCGATCTCACTGGTCTTTCTGGTGGTGAAGGTTGGAATTTGCCAGCCTTCAATGCTACTTGTTTAGGTAAATGGAGTATTGTGTTAAATGAGACCTCTCATAAAGACTGGGCCACAAAAGATAATTGTATTTTGGTCGAGTCTACAGGGAGATCTGTCTCTAGTGCAGATGGTATGTTCTTCTATAAAGGCACTGACTATAACCAAGGGGATTTCTATGCATGGGATGAGGAAACCGTATTAAAAGCTATGGAAGAAGCTGAAACTAAAGTGGGACAAATAAACACAGAAGGTGTCAAATTAGGGGACAATATGACCTACAAAAAAACGGCAGAAGCTGTTTTAGCCCTTATTTACAAGGAAAACTAAACTGGCATAATTCATGTTATATATATATTGATTATGATTAAATTAATTAATGACATTCTAAACGAAGCGGCTTATTGCCCTCAAAAGCAAAAAGATTCCAATCGAATCAAAGACTCTGGAGATGTTTACTTCGCAGAATTTGAATTAGCTGGTTTTAGTAAAAAAGATATCGATATTAGCGTTATTGACGGCATCTTGACTGTAAAAGCTAAAAACGAAGACAGATCTAGAAACTATGAATTATATTTATATGATCTAGTGTCTGAGGACCATATTTCGTCTACATTGGTGAATGGCCTTCTCGTTTTGACTCTTCCTAAAAAGGCCGTTACAGGCGCTAAAAAAATACAAATAAAATAATGCCTATTTATGTTTACAAACACCCCGAAACAAACGAACACCGTGAGGTTTTCCAAGGGATGAATGATGAACATATATTTATAGATGAATGTGGTATGCAATGGGGGAGGGTTTATCTCTCCCCCAATGCGTCCATAGATAGCTCTATAGACCCTTTTAACCAACAACAGTACATCGACTCCACTTATCACAAGAAAGGCACTGTGGGCAACATGATGGACTATTCAGCGGAACTCAGCGCTAAGCGAGCTGACAAAGCTGGAGGGGTTGACCCAGTTAAAGAAAAATTCTATAATAATTACGCTAAAGAACGTAATGGGACTGAACACCCTAATAGAATAAAAGAAAAAGGATACGATAGTAAACGAGCAAAAGTGGATTACGATTAATAGTGAGTCCCGCTCAACTTGAGACCTTTTTCTTGTGTCACCTCAAAAGAGAAGTCCGCGTCAAAATTCATTCTCCCGTTTATGTCCATAGAATAGTTATAAGATCCTAATTTAGCATCTTCTATTCTGTAAACCATAGATTTACCACTCGCTTCTAGGGTTAAATCAAATTGATAAAGCTCGTCTGAATTCAATACTCCAGTCATAGCTCCACTCTCAAAACCAGAAACTTGAGAAGACACAGCAAATGTCCCTTTGGCTGGAAACTGCCTTTTTCTTCCAAAAGCGTAATCATTTCCTAATCCATAAGCTGAAACTCTAGGCATGGATACGTTCATATTAACAGATTGAACTAAGTGGCTCCCTGAAATCTCTTGCCCTCCGACTTGTAAATTCTGTAATGTGACATCACTACCAGCATTTGTTTGATTGACGATAGGAGGGGCTTTTTCTAAAGCTTCAGTAGTTAAATCTTTAGCAAAAGTAAAGACAGAATTGCCTACATTGTCATTATTCCCCCCTGTCATATTTATAGCTGGCATCTGCATGTAAAACCCTATTAAATTAGCGAATACAACATTTGAACAAATATAAGAAGTATTTACTTTGGGGAGATCTCCTATGGAGTAGCTCAAACTATAAGATTCTGGGAAACAATTTCCAAAAGCGATAGCGTCTTTTCCAGAAAAATCGTTAGCTGTACCATCTAAAGTTACAGAGTCTATAAAAGAATCTTCTTGGTTTTCGCTCACTAAGACATAAAAATTAGTCGAATCTTCAGAGTCACCAGCATCAAACATATTCTTAAATTCATCTTCAGGGGTAGAATTCAAAAACCTCCCCTGCACTTCATTGGAAAAGTTAGGTTCAGGTATATAGCTGATATTTAAAGAGACATCTGGCTGATTGTATATATTATTAGTAGATAAATCTTGAGAACCAATTTGTTTTGATTGCTGCCTAGAATAATCAATTGAATAGTCAAAAGTTTGAACTATTTTATGCAGTTTTAAAGTTTTAAGAGTAGTAGAGAACGCTGTAGTCGAGTTCTGTACCGCCACAATTGCATTATTACTTCTTATTATATTTCTAGCCATATTAAGTTCCTGTTGGAATTACGCCCATAGGGTCTTCTTTCAGATCTACAGTTAAATTATTAGAGTTCGAGTAGTTCCATGTGTGAGTCCACTTCGGGCTATAATAAACTTTAGGTCTATTATAAATAGAAGGTATCTGATGTCTAAATCTTCGATATCCACCTTTGTTTTCTAAGAAATGAATCATAGTCTTTAACTGTTTATCAGGGATATTTTTGAAGCTGTAATTCATATCGAATGTTGCGATATTATCGTTTGTTTTAAACCTTTGGGTAAAAGAGTTTTTGTATTCTAATTTATCAGCTTTAATTTGCACATCATTTTGAGTCCCGACATCAGGCTCAAAAAAGAAATCTTGAGTCCACATCGAATCTACTCCTGTGGGAGAATTCGATTCTGTAGAACTATGATCTCCAGTGCAGTAGTAGAAGTTATCTAACTTGTTTTGATTTATCCCTGTATACGCAATGTCATACTCTTCGTAAGAAGTAGAGTAGCTATAATCATCAAACGCTAAGTTAGGGAAGCATCCCATCCCAGACCATTTTAGCAAAGTCGGGGCGTGGTCTACTGTCAAGCTGGTCGCTACTTCGAAGTGCTGATTATTAATAAAATTAATTGCATAATTATCGCAAAATCCAGAGACTGTTTTATATATTCCTGAATTATCTGGAGTAAACCCTATAGGCAAATACCCAGATTGAGCTTCGAAAAAGTTAGCTAGTTTTCTAGCATTGGTTTCATTAACTTCGTATTTTAAAGAAAATCTTGCCACTAAGCTATTAACAGAAAGAGGTATCAAATTATAATAAAAATCATCAGTAATATAACTATGATTTTTGGCTTGAAACTCTACTGTAGATCCATAAGTTGGCGTAAGACTAAGACCAGATAGCTCTGATGGCGAAGTTATACCGCTAATATTACGATCTCTATTATAAAATAAGTCTTCGCTCATGCGTGTCCAATATAGTTAAGGGTTATTCTTACAGAGCCATCAGAACTACTGTTTAATTGTTCAGAGACAAGTGATGCATTAGGTATTGTTAGCATTTGAATTCCGTCTCCATTTTCAGAAGACAATACAAAAACAACAGTTTTATCTTCTCTCGTATTTAAAAAATCAAAACCGCTTTTTAAAAACGTATCGTCCACATCTATCTGTACGGCGGCTGTATATTCTATAGGGTTTATATGCTTGACCTCTACTGGAGTTTCAGAACCAATAGTATAATAAGGTTTTTTATTCATCGTCAAAGAATAATCAAAACCAATAACACGATTACTAGAACTATTATCGCAAGTAGCGCTTATAGACCCTTGGCTTGGTATATAAATAGGAGTAGGAACTGTTCCACTCGCATTGATGCCGCTTTTCATTTCATCATAAACAACAAAAGAGGCATTTACTTTAGGTATAGACCCAACAGCGCAATTGACAGAATAGGAACTTAAATACCCACTTTCAAAACCATAAGAAGTATTATTTTTATAATTGAAACTCCCTTTCATAGCTTCAGATTCTCCCGTGAATGCTAGGATAGGATCTTCATAGATCAAGTTCCTAGAAAAAGAAACAGTTTGATTTGTAGCTCCACCCACTGTGGTTAAACCACGGGTTGATCCTAAAGGAGTTAAAACATTACTGCTATTAGAATAACTTATATCAAGGCTTTGCACTCCTGAAAGTTCTCTCGCGTTAGGACTCCCATCAGCTCCTTCTATAAAGAAGTGACAGTCGTAATTTAGTGTTGTTCCGTACATTATGCTCTAGCTTGTCTTAGTGATCCCCCCAACCTCTTCTCGTCGTCTATAACTTGTTTGACTACATCCTTTATTCTGGTCGCTAACGATCTCTGTTGTTCACCCCCGCCATCGCCACCGCCACCTTGAGTGTCAGATGACCCATCAGAGTTGACGGTGATATTAATCACAGTCTCTCCAGCATTATCAGAAACAGATATAAGCTCGTCAAGTTTACTCACTATGTCTTCAGAGCCTCCACCTGCTCCTGAATTTAAAGCGTTTAGATTCCCTGCGCCTATCTTCTGAGTTGCAGCAGCGTTCATAACGAACTCGCCACCAGATAACATGGAAGGAACAGTATCTACTCCAGCCGCATTAGGGACTGAGCCTCCTGTGGCATACCTGCCTCTGGTGTCTCTGGGCGGCAACATCCCTGTGTATCCTTCGGCTAAGTTGACCTTATCTAAGTTATCCATCATTTTTATGAAGTCTGTATTATCAGTAAGCGATTGACTAAGTGTAGATATTGTCATTGGCGATGAGGAAGATCTTCCACCTATAGGTGCTGCTGACCCGCCGCCCAACATTAGTGCATAATCAGGAACAGCATCCACATTTGGTTTACTGAATTTAGTCGCAAGAGAGCTGAACCCAGCAGAAACAACAGCCCCAATAATAGCGTTTTTCAAATCTTTTTTAGCTTGCCTCTTTTGTTCTCTAGCTTCTTCTTCCTTTTGCACTTGCTGGGTGAACAACCCAAATGCGTCCCGCTTGGAGTCTTGCTCCCTTTTAAACGCTGGGCTATTCCTTCTACCAAACATAGTAAGGGCTGCGCTTTGAGGTTCTAAATTAACAGACGCAGATCCTGCTCCCGATCCAAATCTATCAGAAGCTCCCGTAGTAAAAGATTGTGTAGCGAAATCAATTAAATTGCTTTTCCCTTTTATTTCTTCCTGTCCGTTAGTTCCTGGAGTGAACAAGCCTCCTCTAGCCATAGCTGGAATTGAGCCAGCATTCAAAGATTCCATGAAAGAAGAGCCGTATTTACTAACAGAACTTTTCTTCATTACGAATTCACCACCAGTAAGTAAAGCGGGAACATCATCGCGGTTTCCAGAACCACCTGTGACTTTCCCTCCAGAGGCGAATTTGCCAATAACGCTATCAACAGCTCTTGTCATGTAAGCTTTAGATAAAGTCGTGAAGAAGCTGGTGGCTGTCCCTATAAGTATATCGCCAAGGTTTCCGCCTTGGATTATCGCTTCAGTCATAGCATCTCCTATGTTATGAGCAAATTGAGCTGAAGCATCTATTAATTTACCTGCGAATTCATTTTCTTCGGTTAATTCTCTGAATAACTCAAGATTCGGATTATCAGGGTCTAACGCAGTTATTCTATCTTCTCGATTTTTTTCATTGAATTTAAATTTAAGCCTTTGTACTGGATCAGTAGAAATAGAATTGTCGATACGAGCTTGAGCTAGGTTCTCAGTATTCCCGAGCTGTTCTTGCATATTATCTAACAACTGTCTAAAACTCTTTTCTGCAGGTCTAGTAGATATGTTAATATCATTATCAGCGGTATCTATTGTCGTTTTATTTTCTAATTTATCTTTTTTATTCGTCTCTTTCGAAGTTCTTACGAATGCTTCCATATCTGCTATTAATGTATCGGGATTATCTTTGAAGAATTTTTCGGAAGTTTTTTCATCTACTCCGAAACCTAGTGCTTTTGTTGTTTTTATAATTTCTTGGAATTTGCTTATAAGTTTTCCACCGCTCAGTGTTGATATTTCTTTATTAAACTCCGCCAGTCCATCGCCATCTATACCCTTTCCGAATCTTTTCGAGGCAGCGGTTGCAAGAGTTCTTGCTTCGGATCTTTGAGAGGCAGCTGTAGACTCAATTTTTATCTTAGTATCTATTCCAGCTAATGTCCGTCTTTCTTTTGCTATTTCTGTAGCGTTTTGCTTTTCTTCCCTATTGCTTCTTGGCGTACCCGATCTTAAACTTATACGATCTTGTACTTCTTTTTTATCTCCTTGCAATCTCCTTAACTTTGCATTTTTAGTGGTAGATAAAAGTGTTTTATTTACTGTCGCTTCGGCATCTAACCTATCATTACGCTCAGCGATTAATTTATTTATATCAGCTTCTGCCAAAGCCCTTAGTCTAGTCTTTTCCAAGGTTGCTTCGGTTAGACCTAATTGTACTAAAAGGGGTTCGATTGACGCTTTAACTGCGCCAGTATCTTCTTCTAGTAATAGTTTAGCAGCTTCTAATGCTTTTACCCTGTCCTGCTCTGTTATATTACGTTTTTCAGATAGTCTTTGAATCTCAGCCAAAGCTGTTGTATTTATGCCTTCTATTTTGCTAAGACTTTCGCTTTTTTCAGATATCTTTTCCATAGTATCTAAAGTAGCATTTCTTAAATCAAAATTCTTTTTAGCATTGAGTATATCGAGGGTCGCATCTCTACGTCGATCATTACTCAAAGTCCCCATTTTGTCAGCTTCCATAAACTGTAATTCTAGAGTATTTAAATGTGTTTTCTCTAGTTTGGCCATACCAATAGCCGTTGTAACTCTTTGTTTTGCAAGAGTATTAGTTATCCTTTCTTTTTTTAAAATATTTTCTTTTTCTATCGCTAAATCGCTTGCTTGCTTTAATTTCGCGGCATCGAATATTTCTCCCATTGTTTTATCTTTGACTTCTCCAACCCCCGTTACACCCATGTTTTTTTTAACACGGATAGCATCAGCATCGCTACTATTAATGGCCTTCTGAAATTCCTCTTTACTATTGAATTGTTGAATAAACTTTAAGTCTTCCTCTCCAATAATGCCTTTATCTGTAAGTGTCTTTAATTCTTTATTTAATTTTTTTGCGTCTTGAGTTAATTTGTCAAAAAGATCTTGAGTTTCACGAACTTCCTCCTTAGTAATATCTCTGTCTAGAGCTATTTTTGACAATTGAGCTTGGACTTGCTTAGGGTCAGCACTACCAGCTACAGCTGCTAGTATAGCAGCGTCTAATGTTTCTTCTAATGCTCCAGCTCCGAACATATCAAAACCTTCAAAATCAAGAGTGCTACCTATATTACCTCCTTGTTTAAAAAATGTTCCTATAGAACCCAGAAGAGTACCTTCTTCAGCTGTCCTCTCTTTAATGCTGTTTAGAAAAAAATCGGCATCGTTCTTAATATTTCTTTGTTCTAAAGGATCAAATTCGTCCAATCTAAATGCGGCATCTTTTGCGGATTGAGCGACTCTAGCCATACCGTCTGCAGCAAAATCAGTTATTCCACTAAAACGATCAAAAATATCCCCAGCTAGTTGTATACCCGCTACTGCAGCTCCTATATATCCCGATGCTTTTGATAAAGACCCCCCAAATTTTCCAAGTTTACCTCCACTACTCTCTAAAAAATCGCCCACCCCTTTTAGAGCGAATGTAGTCGTGGCCCCAGAAGCCGCTGCAGATGAAAAAGAATTAATTAATTGGGCGGTTGTGCTTTCAGCGCCTTCAGTAGCTCCTGATAGTGCAGTCATCCCAGCTTGCACTGCGAATATTGTGCCAAGAAAATCTCTATTGCCCTTCTCTACTTTAGAATCTGTATTTAATTTTTTTAGACCTACATCATTTATTTTTTTCCTGACAGAGCCATTGGTTTTTATCGCAGAAGTCAATTTCTTTAATTCTACTTCTGCACCGCTTCGAGTAATTTTACCTTTCTTAAGTTGTTTATTAAGTGAATCAATAGTAGTATTTAGTTGTCCTAACGATTTTGCTGCTGCCGTGAACTTACTAGTTACGCCTATATCACTCATCCCTATATTAGACTTAGCGAAGTTAGGTATTGCTCCTGTAGGTTCGTCTCTAGTGTTAGTGACAGCCAACCCCATTGGGTTACCAGCGTTTCTAAGTTTCGGGCTTTGGTTTACGCGGATTTGATTTATTGGTAAACCAGCAGCTTGTTCTCTCCCTACAGCATCTTCAAGAGGATTAGCAAAATTTGGGATATAACCAGAGGCGGCATTAATAGAAACCACATCCCCTAATGTTTTGAATTGTTTACCAGATTTATTTATAGCAGGTAAATCACTAGATTTAATTATATACCTCCCTCTTCTTGAATTTGCTTTTTTAAAACCTAATTTTATAGCGTCATCATGGCTTAATTTTTTACCTATAAGCTTAGATTTTTGAGCAGATTGATTGCCTACTGAAACCCTATGTATTTTTGCGGCGGCTGAAGCTATATTATCAGGATTTTTTCGACCTTTTACTTCGCCAAAAGATGGTTTTGTTTCAATTCCATATAACTCCAGTAAATCTTCTTGACCTTTTAAATTTAAATCAAAATTAGAAGTATCTGTCTGTGACGCATATGCTAAAAATTCTTTATCTGTGAGTAAGGATGCTAATGTTAGTTCGTATATGCTCCCAGCAAATGCAGATAGAGACCCCCTATTGACTTTAGCTTTGATAGCAGACTGGACAAGAGGTCTAGGCATTTGCTTATCACTTATTTCTGCTGATTGTTTTATAGCTTGTTCAATAGAATATTCTTCTATCTCTTTGATATACTCGTCGATATCACGGCCTTTATGGTTTTCAGATAAACCATAAGTAGGGACTCTTATTTCTGTAGCTCCCGTTCCCTTAGTAATATTAAATTTTCCGTCTGGATGAAGGTAAGCTTTTTGCTGTGGATTTGTTTTACCCTTTTGGCCAAGGAGCAATACATACTTACCCATTGCATTTACAGCTGGAACCTTTGGGTCCACAGCTTCAGCGAAGTTAGGGATATATCCACCCGCCGCACTTATCTTCCTTGCTCCCGCTGGCATCCCCATAGAGGAAACCATATCTTGATTGAATATAGCAGACCCGCCACTTCCAGCGTAGTTAGGAACAATGTATTCACTGCTATTAGCGACCATTGAACCTTTTTGACCACCACCGAAATTAAAGTTCGGTATGGTAACAGGCTTTGCGGAAGTGGGAGCGCCCCCCACGCCCTTGCTGATATCAGAGCTTTCTGATCCATAACCAGCGATAGCATTGTAGTTAGGGATAAACCCTCCAGCAGCGCGGCCTTTACCCGCTCTACGTGCAACTGGTCTAGTAGCAACTGCCACTCCTGGAGCTACCTTCATAGCTATACCCTGCATTTGAGTCATTACCGCTAATTGCTCCTTTATAGCTGTCGTAAAAAACTTGGTTTGTTCAACTTTTTTCTTTTCTGCGCTAAGAGAACTGTTTTCGATAGATAAAATCTTTTCTTGGATTGATTTATTGCCCAATAGAGTGGAAGCGATCTGCCCCTGAAGAGTAGCTTGTTCTCTCGCTGCTTGATTTAAACCAAAAAATGTTTTTAAAGATCCAAGTCCAAATTTAGCAAGATCAATACCCAGTTTAATTATAATAGCCCCAAAGATAGCCAACCCAGGACCACTAATAACAGCCCCTATACCTTTGACTATGCCTCTAGCAAAATCTCCACCCGCACCTTCTCCATCTAATACTCCTTTAACGTTCTCGACCAAAGTATTAAAGAACCCTAATAAATTCTGGAGATTATCTGTTACGCCTATTCTGCCCAGAGTATCAGCTAATTCTTTTACATTGAGTGTGGCTACATTTATAGCGGCAGATAAAGCTTCGTTTAAAGCTAGATTCCGCTCATAAGCTTCTTTTGTCGCATTTTGAGAAACCTTAGTTAAATTTATTGCTATAGAGGTCTTAGAGTTATAATCATCTAGTAGAGCTAAGAATGGGGAGATCTGGAATTTACCGACTAGCCCTTCTGCTATTTGAAGTCGTTTAGCTTCAGGTAATTCACTTAAAACTTTAGACAAATTTTGAATTAATTTAGTAGCCCCTAAGACTTTGCCGCTAGCATCGGTGACTTGAACCCCTAAATTCTGCATTGTTTCTAACTTCTCTATACTCTGAATACGAGTGAAGATAGTTTTGAATGAGTTACCAATAACAGCTCCACCTCGCGCAGTTTTAACTTGGACAGCCGTAATTACGCCGACTAATTCATCGAATGATACGCCAGCAAGACTAGCGACTGATCCTGCGCGTTTAATACCTTCAATTAAATCCCTCTCAGAAACAGCCGCTGCAACAGCTGCGGCTGATAATTTATTAAGTATTACGCTGCTTGAGAGTCCAGACTTATTAAAAGAGTTTATAGCTGCAGTCAAACCCGAAACAGCTTCAGTAGCTCCCAGGCCAGACACGCGGGTTAATATCATAGAATCGCCTAATCTTTTTTGGACTTCAGTTGCATTTAGACCTTGACGACTTAATTCTAAAGCTGCAGTGGCTACTGTATTAAATGATTGTTCGGTATTCCTAGCGACATTAAAAATAGTTTTACTAAAACCTTCTAATTCTTTTGCGTTAGTCCCCAAAATAGAATTGATACTTATGAGAGACTTTTCTACTTCTATTGTAGTCAAAACCAACTCCTTGAAGCCTCTAGTCACTGCTGCGAGTATACCAACAGAAGCCCCGAATGCCAAAACACGGGCATTAGCAGCCTCCATAGATTTAGTAAACTGATCAGCCTTACCAGTAATTCTACCTAAAGGTTGAGATAAACCCTCAATACTTTTGGCGTTACCGCCCATATTGATCTTAAGATTTCTACCCGCTTTTTTAGCAGCTGACTGAATGCTCGCTTCTAATCCTGTTTGAACTGTTGGTATTTTTACTGGCATATCCGTGAACCTTTGATGTATTTACACAAAGATTTACACATCATGTCCAGCTAATCGCATCATTTGTGTCATATCAAGTTGACCACCATGTTTTTTAGCCTCCTCCGCTAAAGAAACGCCTTGAACTCCACCTACATCTTCGACATCATCTTTTGTAGCTCCAAAGAGTATTGATCCTGAAGAGTCGTCTCTAATGCCGCTTGATTTTGCTTTCTCGTTTTTAGAAGCAGAAAAAGAAATTAACTTTTCTGGATCTTGGCGATAATCATCTGGGATATCGTCGGTATGCTGGAAAATATTATAGAACATCCTACCAAACAAAGCCACCCTCAATTGATAAATAGTTAACTCGGTTATAGGTTTCCGATAAAACCCGCTACAATCTTCACAAAGAGAAAGGTACATACTAAAAAAAGGTCTCAACACGGCCTTTTGAATATTCTCATCTGAAAGGCGTTCTGTTATATCGTTTTGTAGCCTTGTGAGTTCTAGAATTTCCCAAGTTTCTAATTCTCCGAAATCTTCTTCGGAATACAAGTTTTCAGTAAGCTCTTTATTTTTAAAAATTAAAAATCTTAATATTTCATCTCCGCTTCTTAACGCAGCGTAATCTTCGGCAGTCTGACCAATAACTGAGCTTCGATCAGTTTTTAAAACATACAATTCTTCAGCCCTCTGTAAAATCGTCTCTTGCAACTGTTCTTTTTGAGATCTTAAATTTAAGTTCTGTATAGTCCTTTTTAAATTCCCTATTTCAGTCTCTAAAGAAGCTATCTTTAAATCGCTGTTTTTATCCCATATACCCTCTTCTAATACATAAGAGATTCGGTCTTTCTCTAAATCCAGCCCCTTGGATACAGCTAAATCTTTATACTTTTTATAATATTTATGTAGATATCTTTGATCGCGAATACTTATATGCTTTATATAAATATCATGATCATGGAACAAAGCTTCAGTATAACCATCGAAAGCTTCACCGACTAAAGAGATATAGAACTCCTCTTTCAAACCTCACCTTTTTCAACGTCTTCGATAAGTTTATTAAATTCTTCAGGAGTAGACGCTTGATTAAAGAACCAGAAAGCTAAGATAGTGGAGACTTTTTGCACTAGCAAGCCATAAAAATCAGAATTTTCGTCTTCTTTAGCATAATAATCGTCTATCCTTTTATCAAAATCAACGCCAATAAAATAAGGCTTAGGATCTTCATCATCTTCGCGTTGAATATTCGTCAACATGAGGGTATACCATAGAAGTAAACGGTTTTGAGCTTTAGTATCCGCAGTGTGATCAAACAAAGACTGCATAGAGGTTTCTGAATCGATAATCTTTCTCTTTTTTATAGACAGTTCCTCTTTTAAAGATTCGATTTTTTCTTTCTGTTTGTCCGTCTTTTGATCGACAGTTTCGAGTCTTACGTATTCAGTCTGGATGTCAAAGATTTCTTTATATAGTCTACCGTAGTCTTTAGCATCGTCCTCGCTCCAAACTCCTCCTGTATCACTATACTTCTTGTATAACATAGCCTTAGTGAGGATGCCTTTTTTGACACAGCGACTCATCTCAACAGAATATTCAAGCTCGGCCTCTTCGAGATCTCTACGAGAAGGACGTTTGATTTTTACTTGAACGGGGACTTTCTCTTTCACTTTTTTTGTGACAGTGGTCTCCTCTCCAGTTTTTTTGTTTTTCCTCTTAGATACCTTCTCGACTTCTTTTTCTTCGTCGATAGTGAACGAATACAATTCTTTAAATGCCATGACTTTTTTATTTAAATATAAAACTTACTTGGTAATTATCGATGGTAGAACACAAATTTCTAATAGATTCGTTACCGCAGTCTAAAATTCTTTTGCGAATCCAGTTAGCCTTATCAGGGGTAAAGTGATCTGCGGTATCGATAATTGGATGATACTTCTTTGGAATATTTTTATAAAGCTTCTCATAATGAAAATCGTGATCTTGTTTCATATCTTCCACCATGATTAACATCATTTTGAAAAGCCTAGAAATTTCATCATTAGACAATTCCTCCAAATTTTTTTTAGCGTTCATCCTTAAACCTATCTTATTATATAAATAATAGTGTAAAAATCAACATGGCAGGTTTTTTATCAAGCGATCAAATAACAAAAGTTCAGAATTTAGCTGATACTTTGCATACTACATTTTCACGGACCATAACGGTTTATAAGAATGCTAAGAAAACCCTTATAGCTTCTAGCGGTTCATGGAACTCTTTATATGGTAGAACAAACACTGGTTCTGACAGCTCTGTAGCATATACCACAGAATCCCAAACGTTTGAAGCTCGTATTTATTATGATGATATGGACACCTCATACTTCACAGATGATGGTCCAGCAGATCAAGCTGGGACTCAAAACAAAGTAGTGGTATCTAATGGCACGGTGAGAATAGTAGTTAAAATTGATGGTTACAACTACCTTAACGAAGCAAGGAGAGTAGAGTTTGATGGAACTATGTTTATAATAGAAAGCGATGGTACACCTAGAGGTTTCACCTCTAATCAGTTCTATACCTTCGTTCTCAGTCCAACAGAATAAATGGCTAACTTACCCGTAGATGTCCAAAACGCTTTAAAAAGGCAAGCCCCAAAAGCTCTTAGGAGAGATTTTGAAAAGGAGATGCGTAAGAAGTTCAATAAGCTTAAGGGCGAAATGATAAAAGAGTTTCTGACTGATCTCGTAACTCTAGAAATATTAGAGGGGGCTGGAGCAACAAACATCAGTGGGACTTTGGGGGGGGTTAGTAATTTATTCGCATTTATAGGGTTTGATGCTGGAGAACAGCCAATAACACCCATCTTACAATTATTAGAAAACACTCAGATAACCTACAAACAAGAAATCAGACAGAGAGGCATAGGGGTAGAGTTCGAAGTGTCTTTGCCCACCGCACAAGATATATTCGCCATCACGCCTTTGCCTTGGGCTGCTGGAAGAAGCTGGTCCGAAGGCATAGAGAGAGGGTTGTCTGGCTTGGGATACTTATTGAGAAAAAAGAAAGGAAGATCGGGAGCTGCGATACAAAGCCGTGTAAATAAAGTGAGAAGCGGCAAATTTCAGAACAGACCTTATATATCTGCTTTGATTAAAAAATATAAAAAACGATTCGAAGACTTGAAATGATTGAGCAATTCCAACACAAACTAACCTCATCTTTCTTTTTGTGGTTTGATAATTTCCTACTAAAAAAAGGAGAAGCTTACAGTAATAAGACTGGAGAGCTATTTCATTATGTTGATCCTAGATTAGATTCTAGATATGTAGCTTATGGAAGCCCTTATAAACAATGGGTCACAGATTCATCAATCGCTGGAGCTGTTATACCTACGGGCGTTTCAGTCGTAGGCGCGGGGACATCAGGGAGAGATGACGGAGTAGTCTTCGATTTCGAGAATGGTCGGGCCTTATTCTCTGGCAGTGATACGAGCATGACTGTCACAGGGGAATTCGCGGTAAAAGATTTTAGTGTCTATCTCACTAACGATACAGAGGACGATCTAATTGTAGAAAACAAATATACCGTTAATTCAAGGATTCCATCTGGGCCATTGACTTATATAGAGCCTTATGATGATGTAATACCCGCTATTTTTCTATCTATTTCTCAAGCAGAAAACAGCCCCTTTGCTTTAGGTGGTATGCAGGAAACGAAGATTCAAGCAAAAGCTGTGATCCTCGCTGAAGACACGTACCAATTAGATGGGGTGATGTCTATTTTTATGGATTCCGTCAATGAAGTAATCGCAGCTATTCCAATGTCGGGTTACCCGATAACAGAATTGGGAGATCTAAAAGATGGCGACTTTAATTACACTGGTCTAGCCAACGATTATGCAGGGGAAACTAAATTCTGTATAGAAAAAGTTAAGACCTCAAAACTCACCGATAGGACTAGAAATGTCCTTGCGAATGAACTTTATGTCGGTTTTGTGGATTTCGATATAGAACAATACAGATATCGCTTCCAATAAATTTCATATTTTAATTTTAAAACTGTAAACAAAATAAAGAATCTTTAATTATGGCAAGAAACAGAGTAATTTACCAATCCGAAGGCTTATACGTTAGTGAAAACGCTAGTCTTACAGGCGCAGATAAACACGAACAGTTAAATCGCCTTCAAAGCGCGAACTATAGCTTTACGATTAATCGTCAAGATGTCAACCAATTTGGTGATTTAGCTAGAATCGATTCCTTAGTGCTAGAACCTCCCACGGTCAGCCTTGATTTCAGTTATTATCTTACCGATGGTTTTAACGAAAGAGCTTTAGGATTTTTTGTTCAAACGACTGGCACTGCAGTGAATAGAGACGATGCTGGAACACCAAATAGCGTAGGCAATTTCGCTTCTGGCCACTTAACTTCTAGTTCTGGAGTAAACTTCTATATAGCGACTTCTCCAGATGGCGTTGATTTAAACCAAGCACCAGGAGTAGCATTAGACTCTGCCGATAGAGTTATGGGCGTGGGTAACTGCTATGTGAGTGATTACAGCGTAGAGCTTGCGGTTGGTTCTTTGCCCACGGTGAACGTGACGGTCGAAGGAGCTAATATGAACTCCGCTCCATTTGATGCCGCTAAGTCGATACCAAGTCCAGCAGTAGATCAGACTGCTGGTACGATCATTGAAAATAGAGTAAAACTGCCAGACCCAACTCAAGATGCAGGTATCACTGGGACTATAGGGCAAGCGACTATTACAGCTTTACGCCCAGGAGACGTTACTCTTACTTTAAACAATGTAAATGGAATGTCTCTAGTACAACTTACTGGCGATGACGGAGCGCATGTTCAAAGCGCTTCAATCTCGTTACCTCTCTCTAGGTCTCCTATTGATAGACTCGGTAGCCGTTTCCCGTTCGCTAGAGAAGTAGACTTCCCAGTGACAGCGACTATGAACATCAGTGCGATTGTAGCAGATTCACAAGCAGGTAACTTAGCAAATCTATTAAACTCTGGAGTCCAAGAAGCGAGTATTATGATTAAAGATACAGCTGGAACGGACGCTATTCAATATAAGATGAAAGGCTTGAAAATAGATAGCCAATCCTTCTCCTCTAGCATCGGATCAAACAAGACTGTAGATATAACATTCTCGACTCAAATAGGCGGTCCAAATGACGCACTCAACGGAGTGTTCATGAGTGGGATAAACGGTAAAGTCGGGGTCTTCGACGTATAATATGTTCGATAAAGACAAAAAGCCAGAAAACAAATTCTTCTCCCCAAAATGGGAGCCTGAATCTGAGCAGCCCAAAGAAGAAGAATCTAAACCTGAGCAGCCCGAAGAAGAAGGTAAACCATTTACTGTTGAATCAAATGATCCAAACGCGCCTATGAGACGTAAGAACAGAGTTCTCAACGATGGTAAAGATTGGTTCGACACCCACCCAGACGCATAAAAAAATGAGTGATTCAAAAAAGAAAGCAGAAGCCCCTAAGAAAGTAGAGGCCAAAAAACCTGAAGCCCTTAAGCCGAAGCCTCAAGCTAAAGCTAAGACTCTTGGGGAGCTAAAGAAGGAGTTTGCAGCAGCCCGTAAAGCTCATCCCGAACAGGATGATGCTATTCGCGCCGAATACCTTAAGCATAAGGCTATCCTACAAGGTAAGTAATCTAGGTGTAAACTACACCTATCCCACTAGCATCTATACCACCCAACTGTCTAGGTTGGGCTTGGTATATGTTGTATTGAGCTGCCATGCGAGTGACCTTATCCATAGAGTCGTTAGCTAACCCTCGATACACCTTGGAGACCTCATTGCGATTAATGAACGTCACAGCGCTCTCACCGTCCTTCAGGGACAAAACGTTGTCTCCACTCACAGATGACTTAGTAATGCCTCTGAGGGCGTTCCTAGCCTCTTTATTGTAGTAATTAGAAAGGTACAACTCCTTAAGGACGTTCTGAGCCTCAATATCCATGAACCCATAAGTCCCTGAAGCGTTATCTCCACTAAAATTTGTATATAGATAAGTGTTAACTTGCCCCAAGTTCTCATAAAGCCACCCGCTGACGCTAGCGACTGTGGCTATACCTGTGTCACTATCGAATTCCGTAGTGACAATTCCTGATGCGAGGCTCTCTAATACATTTGGCATATAGTTTATTACACCTTCTTTATTGATTTAACCAATCATGAAGTTCTTTATGTTTAGGATTATTAAGGTCTAACTCCATAGCTGGAATGGGTTGTGGAGCTGTAGCTATATTACCTCTGCTGTTGTACCTATTGAACTCTTTAATAATATTGTCATGGACAGCTCCCTTTTCATAGTAAGGGTTTACACCGACCTTACGGGAGAAAGCTTGTAGATCAGCTTTGCTCATTTTGTTTAACTTTTCTTTTAGTATGTTGATATCGTTAGTGCCGAAACTATTCGTTTCCCCTGTACCGAAGATTACTTCGACCTCTTTCAGTACCTCTCTGTATCTAGCTGTACTAGTCTGCCCAGCTTGCTTGAGTTCTTCCAACTCTTCGAGTAAGCCTTTTTTGGGGGGAGTCTCTTGTCCATTAGTAACCTCTTTAAAAGGCATTTTGTTTTCTTTCTTGTTAGCCATACAATATTATATACACTAAACTAAAAAATTACAAAAAAAAGCCACTCCCGAAGGAGTGACTTTCTTTATAGGTTAATTGTAACTTAGACGATAACTCCAAGAAGAACACGGTTGTCAAGGACAACTCGGCCTTCTTCGATTTGACCGTAGTAACCAATCTTGTTCTGACGAACGCTGTATTGGTCATCTGCAATCAAGTTCATCTCGCTATTGCTATCTGGATCAGTAGCAACAACACGGATGAGGGAATCGCGGGTGCGATCAACTCCAACGACGATCTCTTCAGTAGCTCCAGCAAATACCGCTCCGCCAGTTCCATCGAACTTAGCGTAGGCGGTTGCAGATGCAGCAGTATCAAAGATAGTGTTGAACTTCTGTCCTTGGCCCATCTCATTGAATTCCAAGAGGTTAAGACCCATGAAGCTATCAAGACCAGCGTTTTGGAAAAGCTCTTGACGAAGCGACTCTGGAGCCGCAATACCAACTGCATCTGAGGCATCACCAGCTGCACCTGCGCCGTCACCGCCGCGAGTGTTTACTGGGTTATAAGCCATAGAGCGAATACTTCCGATGATCTCTGGAGAGACAATCAGATCAGTAATACCACGATTACGGGAGGTGGGAGTCCCACCAATCCATGAGGTATTGATACGCTTAGCAAGAATCATAAGCTTGTTAAGGTCATCAAGAAGGAATGATCCAGCAAGAGCTGAACGGAATACCTGCTTATCATTAAGAAGCGGAGAAGTGTTAACTGTAGCGTTAGCAAGCGAAGTCATAACAAGCGAAGCGGAAGTCCGCTCCTGCTTGAGAAGAATCTCTTGCGCGACACGCGAGAATGTCTTACCGATAACATCCATGCGGCTTTTAGCAGCATAACGACGATCAAAGTCAACAGCAGAATCAAGGGTGTAAGTAGCTAGCTTCAGCTCGGAAGCCGTAGGAAGTACTTGGTTACTTGGAAGTCCACCAGCGTGGCTTTGACTCCAAACTCTGACATAATCTTCATCAGAGATATCATAGTAAAGATCAAGCGGAATGCTAGGATTATCGTCAGCATCGAATTGAAGCGACTGGAAGAGGGTGCTAATAGTAGGAGCATTGTTGAGAACCTCGGCCAAAACTGGTCCGATGAAATCAGCAAGAGCTACTTGAGCCTCATGTGCAACAGTGCGATTGCGAGAAGCCATAGCTTTCACAAGCTCAACTTGCTCTGGGGTGCGTTTTAAAGTAATTTTCATATTATAAAGTTCTTTCTATATTAGTTACAATCAAAGGACACAACGATGTAATCGCCAACAAACTGATCGGTAGTAGGTCCAACGCTTGTACGGGTTCCCGTTCCAAGAACGTGACCGAAAACGTGAATACCGTCAGCTCGAAGAGCGTTTGTCAGTTTCCCAGCATTGGTATTGGAAATCTTAATACCTTTTCCTGGAGCGTAACTAGCGACACCGCCATCAAAGGCGGAAGCGGCTAAAGTGAAGATCCCTTTGGTAGCGACTGGGACAGCTTGTCCTGGGAGCATAGCTTGGAGTTCTTCTTGCTTTTGCGGGTTATAGAGCAGCTTCTCGCCGTTCTCATCATTTTTCGCTGTTTGATACAGAGTCATTCCTATTGGAAGTTCGCCAGAAACAGCGCCTGTGATCTTGAGATTAACTTCAGGATACATATCCGTAGTACCGACGAAAGGATAATCGGTTTTACCCAAGTAGCTGTTCGTTTGGTACGTTACAGGATCGTTATCAAAGTTACCGTCTGATACCTTTACGAAAACGCCAGCATCGCCAGCTCCCGTGTCGGTAGTACTAGTGAGAACATCAGCGCTGACAACAGCGTACATGTTCACAACATCGTGGTCAGAATATTGTCTGAATGGTAGAATTCTTAATGCCATAATCTATTTTTGTTTTTTTTTCTAAGAAATTTGAATGTTTTCGCGAGAGAAAGCTGATTTGAACTTGTCTCGTAATGATGGTTCTTGAGAGGCGACAGCCTCGTTAGTATTGGAAACTTCTGCATCTACTGTTTCAGCAGAGTCAAGAGCGTCTTCGATTTCGACTTCTCCAGTAGAGGCGGTCGAAAGCCTTTTGGCTACTTCATCATCAATAAGAGTTTGGATCTCAGAGTCGAACTTTTCACGGACCTCTTTGTCCTTGGTCTTCCAAAGGATATCGAGTTTGGAAGCGAACGCTTTATAAGCCTCGTCGTCCTCTAAACCTTTAAGCTCAGAAGCGAGAAACTCACGATCTTCGTCATCGAGTTCGAATTTTTCATCGATATTATCCATGCGGGTATTGAATGAAGCGACAGCTTCTTCGGCTTTCTTTTCGTTTTCGAAAGAACCGATTCGCTCACTGGCTGTGCCGAGTTTAGCTTCGAGTTCTGCAACAGAAGCTTTGAGGTCTTCGTATTCTTTGATTTTAGCTTCTTTAGCCAATCGCTCTGCTTCAAGATCCTTACGGTATTGTTCGTCCCGTTGACGGATTGCATCAGCAAAGGTATCAGTCATAGAAGCTACTGCTTCTTTGGAGAATTTCTTCTCACTAAGAAGATCCTTTAGTTCGTTTAGAGTATTTTCAAGTTCCATATCGATAATGTTCTTTTCGTTGTTTACATTTAAATTACTGTTTTGTGAAATTTTATCCCGTTTATCAGATATAAAAACTTTTGTGGTTTCTTCTGAAGGCGAGTATAAACCCTTTACATTAGCAGCTGGGTTTAAGGTATAAGCGATACCTAGTGGGTAGATGTCACCTTTAATTAACCTATGAATAGTTTCTCCTTTGTCTGTTTGACCGTTTCCTCCATAGCTCCGTAAAAACCCTCGCATCTCTGATATTTCTTCGGGGTCAGAAATTATTCGCGCTTCGCTCAATAAGTCACTGCCTACAGCTAAAACATAATCATTGAAACCTACTTCCCAACTAGCGGAAACTTTCTGATACTGATTGCTATCTGGGTCTAAAGATTTCTCAACTAAGTTGGTAAAATTAGAGTTAACCGTTTTATACAAAACGGCCCCCAGAGCTATATTAAAAGGCTCTTTCATAGAAGCGGCCCGATTTTCTTCGATAAGCTCACTAGATTTATAATTGCTGTAACCAGCGGAGACTATATGCCCTACAACTTTTTGTTTATCATGCTCGATATTTGTGGGCTTATGAATGAAATTATTAGCGTACTTAACGGCGGTAGCTGCATCCATGCCATCACCGTTCTTATTGAATTGGTTTATGACGGCGGCGTTGAAAGCCACACCCATAAGGTCTATATTATCGTTATAGTCTATATCTTTTGGGATAAGAGGCTCTAAGTTTTTTAGAGAAGCTTCAGAAATTAACGAAGCTCCCAAGGCTATTGGGTTTATCTCGCAAGATAATAGCGGGGCTTCGAAAGTCGCGGTATATTTATAATCCATATTGCTCTTAGTCTTTTTTATTAGCTATATCTTCCAAAAGATTTGCATAACTTTTTTTAGATTTTTTATCCACGCTTTCTGATTTTTTATTTTTTTTGCGTAAAAGCTCAAAATCTTCTTTTGTGACCTTGCCGTCTTTGTTTTTATCAAGAGCGTTTTTTTGTTTTGGCGATGTAACAGCTTCGGATTCTTTTGTCATTTCCTTATGCTTCTTCATAAAAGATGCGTGATCGGGGCCAGCCATGTAAACAGTTTTTCCGTCTTCCCCTTTATGAGAGTGAATGCTAGTAAGCCCCATTTTCTTAGCGTCAGCCATAGCTTCTTCTTTAGAATTAAAATAGTGTTTATCAACATCTGGAGAGCCATAACTTGAATATTCTTTTTGTTTAGATTGAGTTTCAGAGATATCTACTTCGACATTGTTTTCCGTATTTGTAAAATTATTTTTCATGGCTATGATATAAAATTGCTGCTGGATAAGCCTCTAAAGAATGTTCAGATGATATATCTAAAACTTCCCGTAAAGTCCCTAAGCCCTCTATCTTATTGAAATCTTTTACACATGATTCCAGCGTTTTGGCCCAAGATTCTTTATCCTGCGAACAAATGATGGATTCGCATAAAGTGGAAAGCATCACCTCTTGGTCTCCGCTAAGTTCTTTAACTTTTAAATGAGAAATCATTTTATCTTTAGAATCATGGATAAAACTGTCTATAGAATAAATAGTATTTTGTATATTAGCTCTAGAGTAAGTGGCGTTAGCTAAAGGTATACCTGTAGTACCTTCTGGCCTACCGCTTTCTTTTCTTGGCCCCGATGGTGCATCTGCAGTAGGCAGAACAGGAACTCCACCGACTAAGGGGTTGAAGTGTCCTTTTTCGCGCTCCTTAAGTAATTCTTTCTGCGCCGATTCTAATTGATCAGGATGTGGGAATTTTCCATTTTCAAACATCTCCATCCCTTGTTTCGGGGTAATGATGCCCAACTCCATAAGTCGAGTCGAGGCTCTCATAAGCTGAACCTCATCCCTCATATCCATATCTTTCATTTTAGCTTCAGGCCAAGAGCGAAACCCTAAGCTTTTTGCTACTCTTTTTATTTCCTTGTTTAAGAAATCATTCAAGAACCCATGACGGGACTCTTTAAGTCTGTCGATGAAGATTTGAGCTTTGACTTGGGTTGAGTTGAATTTCTCTTCCCCGACAATAACATTTTGCAACCCTTGTTTGATATCTTCGTTAAGCACTTGATATTTTTCAGGCCCAAGAACTAAATTTAATTCAGGCATAATAAATTCCGCTTTAGTGGTATAGTCAGAAACAAGAACGCGACCTACACTTTCATTTTTGAAAAGGTTTTGCATAGCCGCCATGTTATTGGGGTTAACTCCGCCTTTCTCAGGGTCTGCGCCCATAGTGATAAGCAATATTACATTTTCTACTGTGCGGGTAATGGATTGATCCATTTTTTTCAATTCAAGCTTAGCATTGATATCGTCCAACACTGGGAAGCCAAATGGTATAGCAAAAGGTTCATAATCTTGTTTTTTATAAAAAGAATAAGAAAGTCTTTTTGGATCTAAGTTTATACTGATGCCTTCATTAGAAAAAGAGCCTCCCAATATAGATGTTTTAATCTCATCGTCTAGGGCTTCGAATATAGCTATGTCCTCTTCTGTTTGTGGGTTAGATAATCGAGCTAACTCATATTCAGACAAAACTTTTTGATAAACCGTCCCATGATTAAAAGTGGTTGTTCTTTTCGCTACGACATCATAAGGATTAAGTAGAATATACTTAAGAGGGATTTTATTGGTAGAAGAACCGATGTTCCCCACTTGATTCACAAGCTTGGCATAATCATCGACTTGGAATTTACCATCGATTCTATAGAGAAAGACGTTGCCGCTGCGGTAATACTCTCTGAAGTATTGGTCTTTCAAAGATGTAAGATTAACTCTTTTAAACCACTCATAAAAAAACTCTCTGCTCTTTTTCGAGCCACCCTCCAAATAAACATCAGTGTTTGTAAACTCCGACATAATATCTATAGCATTCCTAAATACAGCTACATTACAATAAGCCTTCTGACATAATTCAATAGCATCCCGACAAGTTATACCTTCTGATGAATATTCATATGGCAATAGACCTGAACTTATGCTGGAATAACGATTATGAAGAGTCGTATAAGCAGCGCGGTTCGTACGAGATCCAGAAAATCCGCTGGTTGATGCCCCCTGTCTCCTAGCTTCAGATACTCCATTGTAGGATGCTTCAGAAGTATAAAAAGGTTCTCCTAGTAATTCAGGAGAAGTTTCCTCGTTATCGCCAACATGTGATGGGTGGTCTGAAGTGTTGAATTTTTTCCAATATTCAGAGCTTTTGGTATATTTTCTTTTCGACATAAGATATAAATTATCTTACACCTCAAAGTTAACTTTCAACTTTTAAAAGTCAAGAAATGAACATTGGCACAAAAGTATTTTGCCTGTCTGAGATGTTATCTGATTCCATATCATAGAATACATTCATCATCCAGTTACCTAAGACTAAGGCTGAATAAGAATCTTTGCGAGCTTTGTTGGCCCCGCTTTGCCTCCTTAAGTTACGCGGTAGATCAAAACTCTGAGTCCCTTGGGAAGATGTCGTAATTTGAACCATAGCGCATTGGACTTTGATAAGATCCATCATGTCTTTTTGGTGTTCCACGAAATCGATCATCCTCGCGCCTTTCGCTCCTTTTTCATCAGTGTCGTTCTTCAAGAACTTTAGCTCT
>Ga0209710_1000329_pt1 | contig 48640 bp, 50 predicted proteins | sample ArcticOcean_MG_C_5_FD_187436 | JGI IMG/M metagenome (GOLD analysis project Ga0209710, IMG submission 187436) | Marine microbial communities from western Arctic Ocean - ArcticOcean_MG_CB4_138 (SPAdes) (version 2) | ecosystem: Environmental > Aquatic > Marine > Oceanic | place: Arctic Ocean...
TAAAGCTTGTTGATTTAGGAGCAAATCCAAAGTTATCAGCTAACTGGGTTCTTGGGAATTTATTCTCCCAGTTAAATGACAAGGATATTGATATATCAGATAGTCCTATTTTGCCTGAACAATTAAGTACACTTATTAATCGAATTGAAGACGACACTATTTCAAATAACGCTGCTAAAAAAGTATTTGAGATTCTATGGGAAGATACTGGGAAAGAAGTTAATCTGATAATTGATGAGTTAGGGTTAAAGCAGATATCGGATAGTAATGAAATTGATGAAATAGTTGATGAAGTTCTGAAAAATAATCTAACTATGGTGGAAGAGTTTAAGTCTGGCAAGGATAAAGCATTTAACGCTTTAGTCGGTCAGGTGATGAAGGCGTCTAAAGGCAAAGCAAATCCCACCCAAGTTTCATCCATTTTAAAAGTAAAGCTTTCTAAATAATCCCATAAGAATTTTGATATTTTCTAATTAATCCTAATTCATTAGTAAAGCCATTGGTTGTTTCTAGATACTTAATGATGTCTTCTAAATTAATAATTGATATGACGGGGATAGAATATTTTCTAGCAATTTCTTGAGTTGCAGATAATATATTCTCACCTTTCTCTTGTCGATCAATTGCAACGATAACTCCTGCAATTCTAGCCCCGTTATCATGAATTAGTTTATAAGATTCATTAATCGAAGTCCCAGCAGAAATAACATCATCAATAACTAATACATTACCTTTTATTGGTGAACCAATGATTTCCCCTCCTTCGCCATGGTCTTTAGTTTCTTTTCTATTAAATGAGTAAGGGATATTCATACTTTTATTCGATAAAGCAATGGATACAGTGCTAACAAGAGGAATACCTTTGTAGGCTGGCCCAAAAATCATGTTAAATTCTATCTTTGTATCTATAATTTTATTAGCGTAGAATTCACCAAGACGCTTAAGGCTTTCACCGTCGTTAAATGCACCTAAGTTGAAAAAATAAGGACTATTTCGCCTTGCTTTGGTTAAAAAATCACCAAATCGCAATACTTTTTTTTCTAGTGCAAATTCAATAAATAATGAAGTAGACGATGTCATATTAAAAGTAAAATAATTTATGAAGATTATAACCCTAAATTTAAACGGAATACGGTCAGCGGCAAGAAAAGGTTTTTATGATTGGCTTCCACGTCAAAAAGCAGACTTCATTTGCCTTCAGGAACTGAAGGCCCAAGAAGTTAATTTAGATGAGCAAATGAAGTCCCCAAAAGATTATTTTGGTAATTTTAGCTACGCAAATAAAAAAGGTTATAGTGGAGTTGGTATATATTCCAAAGAAAGACCTAATAAAGTTATTAACAAAATTGGCATTCCAGAGATGGATGACGAAGGTCGCTATATTGAGATTGATTTAGATAAAATTGTTATTATTTCAGTATATTTACCATCCGGTTCTAGCGGAGAAGAGAGGCAATTATTCAAATATAAAGTCTTAGATAAAATGTTAGTGATATTAAAAAAGAAAATAAAATTAGGCAAAAATATCGTTGTCTGTGGTGACTTTAATATTGCCCATCACGAAATAGACTTAAAGAATTTTAAAGGAAATAAAAAAAATTCTGGGTTTTTACCGGAAGAGAGGGCTTGGCTTTCTCATTTGTTTTTAAAAGTAGGTTGGGTGGATGTGTATCGCAACCTTTATTCTGATAAAGGGGAAGAGGGTTACACTTGGTGGAGTAATAGAGGGCAGGCTTGGGCAAAAAATGTAGGATGGCGAATTGATTATCAAATTGCTAATCTTGAATTAGCAAAAAAAGCAAACAAAGCCACGATATTAAAAACACAAAGATTTAGTGACCATGCACCTTTAACTATTACTTACGATGATTTTGATTGATTCCATGGAGCTATTTTAAATAGTAAAAGCATTCCAGGAATGGCAATAAGGAAGCAAAAGATAAAAAAGTGATACCACCCGAAAAATTCAACTAGATAACCAGTTGAGGCATTGGTAAAAGTTCGGGGCACTGAAGCTAGGCCAGTAAATAATGCAAATTGAGTTGCCGTATATTTTGGATGGGTAGTCTTAGCAATATAAGCAATAAAAGCAGTAGTTCCAAGCCCAGCTGCGAAAAATTCTAGACCCACGGTAATAGCTAAAATTAGATTGTTATCCCCAGATAGTGCAAGCCATGCAAAACTCAGTGTGGCAAACATTTGCATAAATCCAAATATCCATAAAGCCCTATTAATACCAAGTTTTATCATCCAGATGCCACCAGCTAGGCCACCAATAATGCCCGGCCATAAGCCAGCATTTTTAGCAATCACACCTATTTCAGTCATTGAAAAACCAAGGTCTAAGTAAAATGGTGTAGCAAGGGCTGTTGCCATACTGTCACCAATTTTATATAAGAAAATAAAAAGGAGGATGAGGAAAGCCCCTTTAATTCCCTTGCGATTCTTAAATTCTTTAAATGGTTCTATTACTGCCTCTTTTAAGGTTTTGGGCGTGCCATATTTTAAAAGAGGCTCTTTAATTAACAGGGTCATGATAATTCCTGGCAACATAAACAACCCTGTAATTATAAAAACAAATTTCCAGTCAAAAGAGTCAGCAAGTATTAATGCTAAAGACCCTGGGATAAGACTAGATATTTTATATGCATTAACATGTATAGCATTCCCAATTCCCAATTCGTAATCAGAAAGTAATTCCCTTCTATAAGCGTCTATAACAATGTCTTGACTCGCGCTAAAAAAAGCAATGACAGTTGAGATTATTGCAATTGCACTTAATTGACTTCTAGGTTCTATGAATCCAAAACTACAAATGGTGATTAAGAGTAAGAGTTGAAAGATAATCAACCACCCTCTTCGCCGACCCATACCAAATGAAAATCTATCAAAAAGAGGGGCCCAAATAAATTTCCAAGTAAAGGGGAATTGGATAAGTGCAAATAAGCCAATCGTTTTCAGATCCATTCCACTACTACTTAACCAAGCTGGTAAAAGGCTAATTAAAATGAATAATGGTAGGCCAGAAGTAAACCCTGTAAAAATACAGATAAGCATTTTCTTTGTGAGTAAATCACGCCAAATTATTGATGAATCTGACATCTCTGAGTTAATGATTTACCAAATTATATAGGGCAAGTGCGCCAAATAAATTAGGGAAAAATATTACGGATTTATTGTCTGTAAGAACTAATCGGTCAACAATTTTATATTTATTTGATTTACATAAGTTATCAAAATCATTAATTGTACAAAGGTGAACATTTGGAGTATTGAACCAAGAATAAGGTAATTCTTTTGATTCAGGCATCACTCCTTGAATTGATTGAATTCTATCTCTCCAATATCCAAAATTTGGAAATGTAACAATCACTTGTTTTCCAACACGTAGCATTTCATCTAGAATTTCTTCAGTATTATGCATAGATTGAATTGTTTTAGATAGAATCACAACATCAAATGAATTATCTTCAAATTCTGGTAATCCAGCCTCTATATCTACTTGAAGCACATTGATTCCTTTTTTAAGTGATGTTAACCAGTTATCAGGATCTTTCTCAATTCCATATCCTGTTATGTTTCTTTCTTTTTTAAGATAATTTAATAGCTCCCCATCTCCACAACCCAGATCAAGAACTTTTGAGTTTGAATTAACCCAATTAGCTATAATTGGAAAATCATATCTATAATTACTCTTATTTAGTTTCATAACATTTTATTAAAGTAAGATTGTAAAATTGCATGATACCTTGGCTCTTTCATTAAAAAAGCATCATGCCCGCTAGCTGCTGAAATTTCTGCATATTTAACATCAATATTATTATCTAAAAGTGCCTTAACAATTTCTTTAGACCTACTTGGTGAAAAACGCCAATCACTAGTAAAAGAAATTACTAGAAATTTTGATTTAATATTTTTGAAAACTTTACTAAGATTTCTTTTACTTCCATTTGCAGGATCATAATAATCTAAAGCTTTTGTCATTCTAATATAGGTGTTTGCATCAAATTCTTTTGCAAATTTATCCCCTTGGTAGTTTAGGTAAGATTCAATTTCAAATTCTGTATTAAAGTTATATTGGTAATTTTTATTTTTCAATTTTCTACCAAATTTTGATCCCATTACATCATCCGATAGGTAAGTTATATGTCCAAGCATCCTTGCTATTCTTAGCCCCCTTCTTGGCCGTGTCTTTTTTTCGTAATAGTTACCTTTATTAAAGTCGGAATCTGTAATAATGGCTTGTCTTGCAACCTCATTAAAGGCAATATTTTGTGCAGTAAGATTGGGTGCTGCGGCGATAACAACAGCATGTTTTATTTTTTCAGGAAATTTTATAGCCCACTGAATTGCCTGCATTCCCCCAAGGCTTCCTCCGACTACTGCAGCTAACTTTGAAATATTTAAAGATGTTATTAAAGCTTCATGAGAATTTACCCAATCTTCAACTGTTGCAATTGGAAAATTAGCTCCCCATGGCTTTTTTGTTTGCTTGTTTATAGATTTTGGCCCTGAACTACCATTACTACCTCCTAAATTATTAATACCAATTACGAAGAATTTATTTGTATCTAACGGTTTATTCGGCCCAATAAGATTATCCCACCATCCAGGATATTTGTCTTTTGATGAATGTTTTCCAGCTAAATGATGATCTCCAGAAAGGGCATGGCAGACTAAAACGGCATTATCTTTTTTGTTATTAAGTATTCCATACGTTTCATATATTAAATTATATTCTTTTAATATTTTTCCACTTTGAAGCCTTAAAGGAATTAAGGATTTAAAGATTTTTGGTTTAACAATTCCAATATTATTCTTTGATGTCATTGACTAATTATACTATTGAGTGTTGATTAAAACATTAAATTTTAATTTTTCCAGATGTAGCCCTAATAACTCCATTTATATCTGCATTATGTTTAATTTTTGTAAAATTATTATCTAAAAATAATTGATGAACTTTTTTATGTTGATTATAGCCATGTTCAATATATAAAGTACCATTTGGCTTTAAAAACTTAGGACTAAGTTTTATAATTTTTATTATATCTGCATATCCTTCTTGTTCAGAAATTAAGGCTTCTTGTGGTTCATAAAGAAGACCTTCATCTTGTAAATGAGGGTCAGATTTATCAATATAAGGGGGGTTGCTTACAATTACCTCAAATTTTTTTTTTGGAATTTTAGCAAACCAATCGCTTTGGATGACTGATATATTTTGCAATTTGTGACGCAAAACATTTTTCTTTGCAATATTAGTAGCATTTAAAGAAATATCGCTAAGTAATATATTGGCATTTTTAAATTTACTCCCTAGTGCAATTCCAATTGCACCTGAGCCAGTTCCTAAATCAAGAATATCGATTATTTCTTGCTCGTCATGTTCATGAATAATTAAGTCAATTAATAATTCAGTATCTTGTCTTGGAATAAGAACATTCGGGGTTATATGAAGTGCCATATCATAGAATTTCCACTCTTTAAAAATGTATGCAAGAGGCTTACGAGTTATTCGATCAGATACAAAATTCATTATTTGTTTAATTTTATTGACTTCAATAGGGAGATTAAAATTTTTAATTAAATAAGCATGCTTTACTTTCAGAGCGTGTTCGAGAATAAATCTTGATTCAATTTCTGCTTCTCTGACTGTGAGATTTAGGTTTTTAAATAATAATTTTCGAATTTCTAGATTTAGCTCTTGAATAATCATGGGCCTATAAACTGAAGAAGATAAATTTTTATAAGATTCTTTAGCCTTCATCAAGTTGAGCTAATAAGTCTGCTTGATGTTCTGAATTGAGTGCTTCGATTAGTGCATTTAGATCACCATCCATTATTAAATCAATTTTATATAAAGTTAAATTTATTCGATGATCTGTAATCCTACCTTGAGGAAAGTTATAGGTTCTTATCCTTTCACTTCTATCACCACTTCCAATTAAGCTTTTTCTTTCCGAGGCAATTTTTGATTCTCGCTCTTGAATTTGGCCGGCTTTAATTTTAGCTGCTAAGACACTCATTGCTTGAGCTTTATTTCTATGTTGGGATCTATCATCTTGACACTCAACAACAATACCCGAAGGTAAATGAGTAATTCTAACTGCTGAGTCAGTTTTATTAATATGCTGTCCCCCTGCACCTGAGGCACGATACGTATCAATTCTAATGTCAGCCGGATTGATATCTACATCAATAATCTCATCCGCTTCTGGTAAAACTGCAACTGTGCATGCCGAGGTATGAATTCGTCCTTGTGTTTCAGTATCAGGAACTCTTTGAACCCGATGCCCCCCCGATTCAAACTTAAGTTTTGAGTAAGCTCCTGTCCCATTAATTTTAACAATAACTTCTTTATATCCTCCAACTTCTGCTTCATTAGTAGAAATTATTTCTATTTGCCAGCGCATTCTTTCTACAAATCGGGTATACATTCTAAATATATCACCTACAAATAATGCTGACTCATCTCCGCCTGCACCTGCTCTTATTTCAAGAAAAATATTCTTTTCGTCATTAAGGTCTTTGGGTATTAGTAAGACTTGTAATTCTTTTTCAATTCTTTCTAATTGTTCTTTTCCGTTATCAATTTCTGATTGAGCTAAAGCTTTCATTTCTGGATCATTAAGCATTTCTTTAGCGTCTGTAATATCCCTATCAAATTTTAAATAGTCTTTGTAAATATCGACCACAGGTAATATATCTGAATGCTCTTTAGATATTTTTTTGAATCTTTCCATGTCTTTTGTAGCATCTTCTTGACTAAGCTCGACGTTAAGCTCTTCAATTCTTTTAGACAGATTGCTTAACTTATTTTGCATTGATGATTTCATTAGTATTTATTCTTTTAGGTTGTATATTTTTTTTAGTAATTCTGAAATCTCTTTCGTTTCATTTGCTGCAGATTCATTTAATGCCGTTGTTGGGTGGTGTAAAAATTTATTTGATAAATTATTGCTAAGCGACTCTAAAGTCTCATCAATTGATTTTCCACTTTTTAATTGTTTTTTTGCTTTATCAATTTCTTTTAATCTACTTTCTTCAAATTGATTCCTTAAGGACACAATCATTGGGCTAGCTTTTTTTTTGTTACTCTTTCGATAAAAATTATCAACTTTTTTTTCAATAATTACCTGAGCATCCTTAACAGCATCAACTCTATTATTAATGCCTTCTTGGGCAATTTGCGCTAGCTCATCAAGCGTATACAAAAAAATATCATTTAATTTTGATGTCTCAGGCTCAATATCTCTCGGAATAGCAAGATCAATTAACAGCATGGGCTTATGTTTCCTTATTTTGATAGCCCTTTCGATCATTCCGAGCCCAATGACTGGTAATTGACTCCCAGTGCAGCTAATTACAATATCATAATCATGTATTTGGGTATTTATTTCTCCAAGCAGACATGTTTTAGCGCCTATTTTTTTTGCTAAATTTTTGCCGCGTGAGATAGACCTATTTGCAATTGTAATCCCTTTTGGTTGTTGGCTATTAAAATACTTAGCAATTAACTCTGTCATTTCACCTGCTCCAACAAAAATGATGTTGGTTTGATGGATATCTCCAAATATTTTTTTTGCAATTGAGAAGGCTGAAGAAGCTATAGTCGTAGTACTTGCACCAATATTAGTTTTAGATCTTATTTCTTTAGCTGCCTCAAATACAGTTTGAAAAAAATGAGATAAGAATTTTCCTTGCGTACCGGCATAATCAGAAATTTTTGCAGCTTGTTTCATTTGTCCAAGGATTTGAGTTTCTCCCAGAAACATACTATCCAATCCAGAAGCAACTCGATATGCATGAGTTAGGGCCTCTTTATTGTTAAAATGGTACAAATATTTTTTTAATTGGGATAATTTTATATGGTGATAATCTGCAAGCCATTGGTAAACAATTTGTATTTTTTGGCCATTAAAATAAATTTCAGTTCTATTACATGTTGAAACAATAGCAACCTGGCTCACTTTTTTACTCTTAAGTTCAAGAAGGGCATTGCTTATTTGATCTGAATGAAAGACGAATCTCTCCCTCAGGCTTAATGGGGCTGTCTTATGATTTAATCCTATAATATTTAAATTCATCTTAATTTAATTTGCTCACGTTATCTCTATTTAATCAAAAAAGGGTAAAATACGCATTTTACAATAATAATTACAATTTTTTGGAATCATAAGCATATGGATAAAACATTTAGAATTGCCCCTAGTATTCTCTCAGCCAATTTTTCAAAATTAGGACAGGAAATAAATGATGTAATTTCATCTGGCGCTGACATAGTTCATTTTGATGTAATGGATAATCATTATGTACCTAATCTGACTATTGGCCCATTAGTATGTGAGGCGATAAGGCCAATAACTGATGCAATCATAGATGTGCATTTAATGGTAAAGCCCGTAGATAGGATTATTCCTGATTTTGCTAAAGCAGGAGCTAATATTATAACTTTTCATCCAGAAGGGTCAGACCATATTGACAGAAGTTTGTCTTTAGTAAGGGAGAATGGATGTAAATCTGGCTTGGTGTTTAATCCAGCTACACCTTTAGAATATTTAGATCATGTGATGGATAAAATTGATATGGTGTTATTAATGTCAGTAAACCCTGGCTTTGGCGGACAAAAGTTTATTCCAGAGACTCTGAATAAACTTAGAATGGCCAGAAAAAAAATTGATGAATATACTGAAAAAACTGGCCGTGAAATATGGTTGGAAGTTGATGGGGGAGTGAACGTAGACAATATTGCTGAAATTGCGAAAGCGGGGGCAGATACTTTTGTTGCTGGCTCAGCAATTTTTAAAGCGGCTAATGATAAGGATCCGAATCGATATGACACCGTTGTTCAATCATTAAGAGATTCTTTATCAAAAGCTTAAGTTGAAAAAATTTAATAATATAAAAGGCATTTTTTTTGATCTAGATGGGACATTATTTAATACTGCACCAGAGTTAAGTTTTGCAACAAATCAAATGTTAAGGGCCCTTGATTTGAAAGGGTTGGAGAGTGATATTATCAAAAGCTTTATTGGTAGAGGGGCAGATAATTTAATTAAAAAATCAATTTCATACTTTTCTAAAGATGATTCTGAAACTTTATTTAAAGAAGCTAGAAAGCTATTTGATAAATATTATATTTCAAATGCCGGACAAAGCTTGCCTTATGATGGTGTAGAAGAAGCTTTAATAAAACTTAAGGAAAAGAAATTAAGCCTAGCTTGCGTTACAAATAAACCAGAAATTTATACTCACGTAATCCTTGAAGAATCTGGGCTAATTTCTTATTTGGATTTAGTTGTATCAGGAGATACGGTTAGTAGAAAAAAGCCAGACCCTATGCCTCTTCATTATGGTTGTGCTAAGTTAGAATTAGACCCAAAACAAGCCATAATGGTTGGAGATTCATGTAATGATATTGAAGCAGGATTTTCTGCAGGTACTTATGTGGTTACTGTTCCTTACGGATACCAGTACGGACAATCAATTGAATCTGATAAAGTAGATTTGGCAATAAACAATATAAATGATCTGGTACCAATAATAAATTAAGAAAATGTTTACTACTCTTACAAAAGAACAATTTGAGGAATATAAAGAACAAGGGTTTAATAGGGTACCTTTGGTTTTAGAAAGCTTCGCAGACTTAGATACTCCTCTTTCAGTTTATGCAAAATTAGCAAATCAACCATATAGTTATTTATTGGAATCAGTTGAGGGCGGTGATAAATTTGGACGATATTCGATAATTGGCCTTCCGTCTAGATTAAGAATACAAATAAATGACAATAGAATATTAGTTTTTGAGGGCGAGAAAATAAAAAAAGAGATTAACGATGAAAATCCATTAGATTTTATCGATAATTTTATGGGAAATTTTAAGGTCCCTACTGATTTAGATTTGCCAAGGTATTCCGGAGGTCTTGCTGGTTATTTTGGATATGAAACTATTAAATATATTGAGCCAAAGTTGTGTAAAAATTTTCTGGAAGATAAGTTAGATTTACCTGATATTCTTTTAATGCTTTCAGATGAGATTGTAGTATTTGATAATATATCTGGGACATTATTTATTATTAATTATGTTGACCCTTCAATTCCTGATGCTTATGAATTGGGCTTAAAGAATCTTCAAGCATTAGTTGGTAAACTGCAATCTGGGCCTTCGCCTTTCGCTTCTTTTGAGAATGCTGATTCTGATAACAAAAATTTATCTGAAGTAATTTCAGAATTCGGGGAAGAGCAATTTAAGTCTGCAGTGGGCAAAGCCAAGCAATATATTTTTGATGGCGATATTATGCAAGTAGTCCTATCCCAGAGAATGACCAAGCCTTTTGAATCAAACCCATTATCTTTGTATCGGACTCTGCGGAGTCTAAACCCATCGCCTTATATGTTTTTTTATCACATGGGCGATTTTTATGTAGTTGGAGCCTCTCCTGAAATTCTAGTCACTTTGGTTGGTGAGAAAGTTACTGTCAGGCCGATTGCAGGAACAAGGCCAAGGGGTAAAGATGAGTCTGAAGACATTCAATTTGAAAAAGATTTATTAGCAGACCCAAAAGAGATTGCGGAGCATGTTCAATTAATGGACTTAGGTAGAAACGATGTGGGAAGGGTTGCAAAAATAGGTACTGTAAATGTTACAGATAGTATGATAATTGAGAAGTACTCCCATGTAATGCATATCGTCTCAAATGTTGAAGGCGTTATTAAAAATAAATTATCTGCAATAGATGTTTTAAAGGCTTCATTTCCAGCTGGAACTGTTAGTGGAGCACCAAAAGTTAGAGCGATGGAGATTATTAATGAATTAGAAGACACTAAGAGAGGTGTTTATTCAGGCGCTGTAGGCTATCTCGGATTTGATGGAGATATGAATGTTGCAATTGCAATCAGAACGGCAGTTATTAAAGATAATGTATTATATGTTCAAGCAGGGGCAGGTATAGTAGCTGATTCAGTGCCTAAAAATGAATGGGTAGAGACGCAAAACAAAGCAAAAGCAATTTTAAAGGCATCAGAGTTAGTTCAATCTGGTCAAAGCGAGTAAAAAAATGATAGTGATGATAGATAATTATGATTCTTTTACTTACAATCTCGTACAGTATTTTTCTGAACTTGGGCAAGAGGTTGTTGTGCATAGAAATGATCAAATAACTATTGATCAAATAAAAAAACTAAATCCTAATTATATAGTTATTTCTCCTGGTCCTTGTACCCCAAAAGAGGCTGGCATCTCGTTAGAGGTAGTTGATTTTTTTAAAGGAAAAATTCCAATATTAGGCGTCTGTCTTGGACATCAAACAATCGGACAGGCATTTGGAGGTAAAATTATTCATGCAAAAACTATAATGCATGGAAAAACATCTGAGATTTATCATAACAATGAAGGAGTATTTAAAGGCATTAAAGCCCCATTTATCTCTACTCGATATCATTCGTTAGTTATTGAGAGAGCTTCTTGTCCTGAATGTTTTGATATAACTTCTTGGACTGAAGACGATGAAATTATGGGAATCAAGCACAAAACTATGCCCATCGAAGGAGTTCAATTTCATCCCGAATCTATTTTGAGTCAATATGGGCATGACTTATTACGAAACTTTTTAGAAAATAATGGTTAAACAATTTAAAAATTATTTAGTCTCTTTGTTGAAAGGAGAAAATTTATCTTCATCGGAAATGGAGGCCTTAATGACTCTTATTATGACTGGAGAATTAACCTCTGCTCAAATAGCTAGTTGTATTGTTGCAATGCAAATCAAAGGCGAAACTCCAGATGAGATTGCAGCAGCAGCGACTGTTATGCGCGAACATGCTAATAAGGTAATTGTTGATGATTATAAATATCTTATAGACACCTGTGGAACAGGAGGAGATAGCTTACAAACATTTAATGTATCAACTTTAAGCGCAATTATAGCTGCAGCTGCTGGTGCAAAAGTTGCTAAACATGGAGGTAGGTCGGTTTCATCAAAGTGTGGCAGTGCTGATGTTTTAGAGGCTTTAGGGGTCAATGTTAATTTAGACCATAAAAAATTAGGGCATTTAGTTGATACTATTGGAATTGGTTTTATGTTCGCCCCTAATTATCATCCAGCGATGAAATATGTTGCTCCAGTTAGAAAAGAATTGGAAATTAGAACTATGTTCAATCTACTTGGGCCCTTAACTAATCCAGCTTCTGCTAAAAGACAGGTTGTTGGTGTTTATAGCAAAGAATTAACTATTACTTTTGCAAAAGTATTACAAAAACTTGGGAGCAAGCATGTGCTTGTAGTTCATGGTGAAGATGGTATGGATGAAATCTCTATAACAGGAAAAACTTTTATTGCTGAATTAAAAGATAATGTTATTAAGGAATATACTATTCGACCTTCTTTATTTAAATTAAAGGAAGGTAACTTAAAGGATATTGTTGTTGAAGATTCATCTCATTCAAAAAAAATGATTCTTGATATTTTAAATGGAAAGTTATCTGTTGGACGAGATATTGCATTGTTAAATGCAGGTGCTGCGATATATATAAGTGGGCTGGTCAATGATATAGATTCTGGAATTATGATTGCCGCAGATATGATTGATCAGGGGAAGGCAATGGAAAAATTAAATCAATTAATAACTTCATCAAATGACTAATATACTCGATAAAATTTTAAGCACTAAAGTACTGGAGGTTGATGAGGCTAAATCAATTAAATCGATTGATAAGGTAAAAGCTGAAATCAATGAAGCATCAAAACCCCGAGATTTTATTGGCGCAATTAAAAATAAACATCAAAATAGTTTACCTGCTGTTATTGCCGAAATTAAAAAAGCTAGTCCTTCAAAGGGGGTAATTAGACCTAATTTTAATCCAGAGTCTATTGCTAAATCTTATGAATTAGGTGGCGCGGCATGCATCTCTGTTTTAACAGATCGAGAATATTTCCAAGGCGATCCAAGTTTTATAGAAGTTGTAAAAGATAATTGCTTACTACCCATCCTAAGGAAAGATTTTATTATTGACTCTTATCAAGTATATGAATCAAGAGCATTGGGCGCTGACTGTATATTACTTATTGCTTCAGCTCTGAATTTAGAACAATTAAAAGAGTATGAGGCTATAGCACATGATCTGGGTATGGCGGTTTTAGTTGAGGTTCACAATGAAGAAGAGTTAGAAAAATCGATACTACTAGATACGCCATTAGTAGGAATCAACAATCGTAATTTGAAGACCTTTGAGGTATCTTTAAAAACTTCTATTGATTTAGTGACTCAAATACCAAAGAATCGAATTCCTATTACAGAGTCAGGTATTTTTAGTTATGCTGATATTAAATTAATGAATGATCATAATATTTTTACTTTTTTAGTTGGGGAAGTATTTATGCGAGATGAAAATCCTGGCCAATTACTTAAAGACTTAATAAATCAATGACAATAACTAATCGACCAAGACGTATGAGACAAAATGATTTCTCTAGAAAATTAATGAGAGAAAATAATCTTTCGGTTAGTCATTTAATTTACCCAATGTTTGTAATTTCTGGGAATAATATCAGGCAAGAAATTACTTCCATGCCAGGGATTCATAGGTTAAGCCTAGACCTTTTATTAAAAGATGCTAAAGAATGCTTTGACCTTGGTATACCTGCAATTGCAATATTTCCAGTTATCGAGGACTCATTAAAATCCCATGATGCAAAAGAATCTTTTAATGAGTCTGGTTTAATTCCAGGGGTGGTTCAAGCATTAAAAAAATCGATTCCTGAACTCGGAGTTATCACTGATATTGCTTTAGACCCTTATACAAGTCATGGACAAGATGGACTTATTGACAAAGAGGGCAATATTTTAAATGATGAAACAGTGGATTTGCTAGTTAAACAAGCCTTATGTCATGCCAAAGCCGGTGCAGACATCGTTGCACCATCAGATATGATGGATGGACGAGTCGGGAAGATTAGGATAGCTTTAGAAAAAAATAATTTTATTAATACAAAAATATTATCTTATTCTGCTAAATATGCCTCTTCATTTTATGGGCCATTTAGAGAGGCTGTTGGCTCTTCTGAAAAATTAGGTTTGTCATCAAAAGAAACATATCAGATGGATCCAGCAAATAGTGATGAAGCTTTAAATGAAGTTAAGTTAGATTTAAATGAGGGGGCTGATATGGTGATGGTAAAACCTGGGATGCCTTATCTAGATATAGTTTATAGAGTGAAGCAGACTTTTGAAAAGCCTACTTTTGTTTATCAGGTGAGCGGTGAATATGCGATGATTAAGGCCGCCTCTCGAAATGGCTGGCTTGATGAAGAGAAAATTATTTTAGAATCTTTAATATCTTTTAGAAGGGCAGGAGCCGATGCAATTCTTACATATTTTGCACTGGAAGTTGCAAGGCGCCTGAAGTAGTTGAGTCAAATTCAAACTCCTTAATCGCTTTTATATTTTTTCCTTTATTGCTTAGTAAATTATTTTTTTTACTACGTATGTCGTTCTCAAAATAAACTTTTAATTCAATAGGAAACCAAAGCCCCTCCAAAATAAATGCCGGGACTGTCTTAGTAGATTTTTTTTTACTTAATTTCTCTTGGTAAATTGTATCTTTTATATCAAAAGCAATATTATTATTTAATAAAGTATATTCAACCTCTTTTATATTATCTGTAAAAAGATTAATCTGGATCTTAGGAAATTTTGGTATCAAGCCTTCGAGCAATTGACCAGTTAAATGAGGATTAAAGTCTTCAAAAAGAATCATGGTATTTAATGCCTCTTTTTTAATTTTACTTATTATTTCTGAATCTACCTGTTCTTGAAAAATATTCTGATACTCTTTCAAGGCATCATCAATTTCTTGATTCGAGGGTAAATTCTCACTAGGTAATAACCCTAAATATTTCGCTGCCTTTTTCTTTGCAAATAGATAATCTGTAATCCCTTCTTCCATAATCACTTCTGCTGCGCGCCTAGCAACTATTAATCTATTATTATTTATACTATCAAAAATCATCTAAAGTTTAATTAAGTAAAAAATAAGCATTATCTGATGGGGGAAATTCATCATAAAAATATTCATAAATACTATCCTCGTTTTTATTGGCTAACATTCCATTTTTAGGGTTTATTCTTAGAGGTATTATCCCATCTGGAGTTTCTACCATTTTGGTTGGATATTCACCAATTATGGGCCTCATATAGTCAATCCATATTGGAAGTGCTGCTCTCGAACCACTTTCATGCTTACCAAGTGATTGAGGCTGGTCAAATCCCATCCAAGTAATCGTTACCATGTCTGGATTAAATCCAGCAAACCAAGCATCTACTAACTCATTTGTGGTTCCAGTTTTCCCAGCGATATCCTCACGTTTAAGACTTTTGGCTTTTCTAGCAGTACCGGTATTAATTACCTCTTTTAGTAATGAGGTCATAATAAATGCATTTCTAGGATCTATTATTCTTGGCGTTTCCTCATTTGTAACAGAAAAGCTTTGTTTAATTTTTCTACCTTTAACATCAATAATCTTTTCAATGAAATAGGGTTGTTTGAGGTATCCACCATTTGCAAAAACTCCATAGGCAGCAACCATTTCTAAAGCAGTAACTTGACCAACCCCTAAAGCCATTGATAAATAGGGGGAATGTTTTTTCTTATTAAAGCCAAATCTTGTAATGTAATCTAGGGCATATTCTGGATCAATATGTTTTAAAACTCTTATGGCAACAAGGTTCTTTGATTTAGCTAATCCTTCTCTTAGCCTTATTGCGCCGTCATATTTCTCGTTATAATTTTTTGGCTCCCAGTTTTCATTAGTATTTAGTTCTTTTGCTGTTATATAAATAGGCGCATCATTCACTAAAGTTGCTGGAGTTATACCTTTTTCAAGGGCTGCTGAATAAATAAAAGGTTTAAAAATAGACCCCGGTTGCCTATTTGCTTGTGAGACATGATTGTATTTATTTCGATGAAAATCAAAGCCCCCTACTAAGGCTAAGATTGCCCCAGTTTTTGGATCCATAGAAACTAAAGAGCTTTCGACCTTAGGCAGTTGAGTTGCAACCCAATAATTTCTTTTCTTAACAAGCCGAATAACAGAACCAGGTTTTAGCAATCTTTCCCCTTCGCTTTCAATTGCTAAATCATTCTTCAGTAATTTTAGCCCTCTTTTGTAAACACTAATTTTTTTACCATTTTTAAGAAGTACATCGACCCTTAAGGGCTGCAAATTCAAGATGACCCCGGGAATGAAATCATTATAAGTAGGAATTATCTTAAGTTTTTTTAATATAAATTTATCCCGCTCACCTCGGTCTTTAAATTCTTTGGATTCGAATTCAATAAAATCTTCAGGCGGAGCCAGTTCATGGCGTGCCATATAGTTAATAATCCCATTTTGAACAGCCCGATTTGCCATTATCTGATTTTTCTTTTTGATTGTTGTGTAAACTTTAAGTCCACTTGTGTAAATTTTATCCCCAAATTCTTTAAATAAAGTTTTTCTAACCATCTCAGCTACATAGTTTGCCTGAAGCTCACTTTTCATAAATTTTTCTTTAAGACTTAGGGAATCTTCTAAGGCTAAGATATAAGTAGGTTTGTCTATGTAGCCATGACGCAACATACTATTAAGAACATTTTGTTGCCTTTTAATTGCTAAATGAGGTCGCACTAAAGGATTATAACGACTAGGAGCCTTTGGTAGCCCTGCTAATAATGCAGTTTCTCCCAAATTTAATTGATCAAGGTTTTTACCATAATAAGTATTAGCTGCAGCCGCGAAACCAAAAGATCTTTGACCGAGATATATTTGGTTAATATATAGCTCTAGTATTTCTTCTTTTGATAGAGTTCTTTCTATTTTTATTGCAAGTAATATCTCGTTAATTTTTCTTTTAAATGTTTTTTCAGGGGTAAGAAAAAAGTTTCGTGCGACTTGCATTGTTATTGTGCTTGCTCCTTCATGACTTCTTCCCGTTATGTTTTTAAGAGCAGCTCTGGCTATACCAATAAAATCTATACCCGGGTGTTCAAAAAAGCGTCTATCCTCTATTGATAAAATTGCATTAATCATTTGCTGTGGAGTTTCTGAGATTGCTATAAAATCTCTCCTTTCCTCACCAAATTCTGCAATAAGAAGACCCTCTTTTGAATATATTTGAAGGGGTTGTTTTGGATAATATTTTACTAAATGAGATATATTAGGAAGTGATGGATAAATTAGGGCTGTAACGAAAATAACCATTGCTAAGATCGATAAGCCACCAAGAAGAGCAATAAAGATATAATTCTTAATGATTGAAAACATAATGTACTTAAATTAAAGTTTAACTATAATATAAAAGTTTATTATAGAGGTTTAGTATGATATTTAATCTAATAAAACCTTTATTTTATTATTTATTATTTATATCTTATATAGAGAATTGCTATTGAAAGACACTAAGAATATATTTTTAATTGGTCTAATGGGCTGTGGAAAGACGACAATTGGAAGGATACTATCAAAAACACTAAATAAAGATTTTTATGATAGCGACCATGTTGTCGAAGAAAAGACCGGCGTAAAAGTCCCTTTAATATTTGAATATGAGGGAGAGGCGGGTTTTAGAAAAAGAGAAGAGAGTGTACTTAAAGATTTGGTATGTAATAAAAATATTGTATTAGCTACTGGAGGAGGTGTTATTTTATCTAAAAATAATTGTAAGTTACTTTCGGATAATGGCCATGTTATTTATTTAAAATCAAACTGTGAAGATTTGGCAGAAAGAATGGCAGGTGACCAATCTAGACCTTTGTTGCAAGATGGAAACTTAAAAGAAACTTTAGAAAACTTATTTAAATTTAGAGACCCGATGTACTCATCTATTTCTGACTATACAATTGACACTGCAGGTAAGCGGGCAAAAGAAATTTCTTATGAAATCGAATCTTTTATAAAAAACTATGAAAACTATTAATATAAATCTAGGGAAAAGAGGTTACCCAATATATGTTGGTGAAGGCCTTGTAGAAAATTTTGATTTATTAAAAAAACATATTTCTAGCAAGAAAGTAGCGATTATCACTAACGATAAGGTCGCACCGTTGTATTTACAAAAAATTAAAAATATTTTGTCAGTTGAAAAAGACGTTATTCCAATCATTCTTCCTGATGGCGAGGCCTTTAAAAATCTTGAAACACTCAACCTAATTTATGATGCATTGCTTACAAATAAAGCAAATCGTCAAGTTACGTTAATCGCATTAGGTGGAGGCGTCATTGGAGACATAACTGGTTTTGCAGCGGCAACATTTATGCGAGGGGTAGATTTTATTCAAATTCCAACTACTTTATTATCGCAAGTGGATTCTTCTGTTGGAGGAAAGACTGGGATTAATCATCCATTAGGAAAGAATATGATAGGGGCTTTTTACCAACCAAAATGTGTTGTGGCTGATATAAGCCTATTGAAAACATTGCCTGATAAAGAATTATCAGCAGGTTTGGCTGAGGTTATAAAGTATGGGTTAATCAGAGACTCTAGTTTTTTTAAATGGCTTGAGGATAATATTGAAGGGATTATGAAAAGAGATTCTCAATTACTAATTCAATCCGTTGTTCGTTCTTGTCAAAATAAGGCAGATATTGTAGAGGCTGATGAATTTGAATCGGGCATAAGAGCTATTTTAAATTTAGGCCATACTTTTGGGCATGCTATAGAAACAGCTACTGGTTATGGAAAATGGCTTCATGGGGAAGCTATTGCAACAGGCATGGTTATGGCAGCTTATTTATCAGAGCAAATGGGGTGGCTTTCAAGAGAAGAGAATCAAAGAGTTAAATCTTTAATTGTTCATGCAAATCTTCCCATAAATCCGCCAGAGATTTCAAAGCAAAAATTTCTTGATCTAATGCAGCTTGATAAAAAAACAAAAGAAGATCAAATTCATCTTGTTTTGCAACAAGGCATAGGGAAAGCTATTCTAACTAGTGATTATAATATTGAAAAGTTTCACAATACTCTTTTACATAAAAACTTTTAAAACCCTCTGATGACATTAAAACCTTATGCAGCAGATCCTAGCCACAGTTTGGGAAGGCAATATCACGAATCCGAATCAAAATTTAGAAATGATTTCCAAAGAGATCGTGATCGTATAATTCATTCATCCGCATTTAGGCGTCTAGAATATAAGACACAGGTGTTTGTAAATCACGAGGGCGATATGTTTCGGACGCGCCTTACTCATTCATTAGAGGTCTCTCAAATTTCGAGAGGAATAGCTCGAACTTTAAATTGCCACGAAGACCTTGCTGAGGCGATTGCTTTAGCCCATGATTTAGGCCATACCCCATTTGGCCATGCTGGCCAGAATTCTTTAAATGATTGTATGAAAGACTTCGGTGGCTTTGAGCATAATTTACAGTCTCTAAGGGTCGTTGATTTATTAGAGAAGCGATACGCTGATTTTGACGGACTAAATCTAACATTTGAGACGCGAGAAGGAATCTTAAAGCATTGCTCTATAAAAAATGCTAAAAACTTAGGCGCAATAGGGGAAAGATTTATTAAAAAAAAACAGCCCTCATTAGAGGCGCAGTTAGTCAACTTTGCTGATGAGATTGCTTATAATAATCATGATATTGACGATGGTTATCGCTCAGGCCTTTTAAAATTTAAGGCATTAATGGACGTATCCTTATTTAAAGAGCACGCTGAATTTGTAAAAAAATATTACCCTAATATTGATGACGTTAGGTGGCTGCACGAAACTATCAGAAGAATAATGTACAACTTAATATTTGATATTTGTGAGGCTAGTGCTATAAATTTAGCAAAATTTGAACCTCAAACGAATGATGAAATCCGAACACTTCCTAAGTTAATAAATTTATCCAAAGAGATGGCCAAAAAGCAATTAGAGCTAAAACAGTTTTTGAGGAGCCATCTTTATGAGCATGAGCGAGTTGTGGAGATGACTAATAATGCAAAAAAAATAATTAAAGATTTATTCCTTTATTTCATGAATGACCCATCTTTAATGCCAGAATCCTATCAAAATAGTTCAACACAAGATTTAGCCAGAGCGGTTGCAGATTACTTGGCGGGGATGACTGATCGCTATGCAATTAAAACGCATAAAGATATAAAATTAAGATAGACAAACCCCTTTGTTTGTAGGGATGTTGTAAATTTTGTTGTAAATTTACAACAAAAATGTCGGTTTGTTACAAAAAAGTCACAATTACCTTGCTATTTGTTACACACATTAGGGATAATGGATGTAACTCTTCTTAATGAGAAAGTTTATTCTTAAGAAAGTTTTTTTGTTAAGGAAGTTTTTTGAATTACTTTTTTAACTTAAGTTTTAAAAGTAGTTTTAATTTTAGGAGAAATATTATATGAACAAGAAAATTAATCTAGCAGTTGCGAGTGCAGCTCTAGCTTTAGGTGCTACTGCAGCTAATGCTGGAATTGTTATTCCTGCAGGTGACTGGACATTAGATGTAAATGGTAACGTTAATGCATTCATGAACTTTAATGATGCTGACGCTGCAAAAGGTAGTACACTTACAGGTAATATTGCTAATGGTCAAGATGGTCTTGGTGAATCTGATTCACAAGGTATCAACACTGGTCTATTACCATCATGGTTAGGATTTACTGGTACTACACGTCAAAACAATACTGATGTGTCGTTCACTATTTCATTCCAACCAAATGCTTCAGACAACTCTGCAGCTGGTGATAACAAAACTCCTCTTAATCGTCAATCATATTTATCATTTGGTGATAAATCATGGGGTTCTATCAAACTAGGTAAAGATATTGGTATCTTTGCTTCTGGTGCGATCCTTAATGACATGACACTATTAGGTGTTGGTTCTGCTGCTACTGGTAGATCTGGTGGTGCTACTACACTAGGTGGAATTGGTACTGGTTATGTTTATGCTGCATGGAAGGGTCAAGCTACATATACGACTCCAAACATGGGTGGATTCCAAGCTAAAATTGGCTTAATGAATCCAAATAACATCCCTGATGCAAGTACAGCTGCGACAACAAGAACTTATACAACAACAAACGCAACATCAAACTCGACATCAACTGCAACTGGTTCGTATTCTACGAATTCACTTGCTTCGATTTCAGTTACTATTGTGTCTGTTTCAACAGTTACATCAACAACAACTGCAACTGATACTGTTACTGGCGCTGCTTCAAGTGCTGTTAATCAAGATCGTTTCGGTATTGAGGCAGAAGCTTCATATTCATGGACTGGCGATGTTGCTGGTAAAGTATGGGTATCTGGTGCTTCGTATGATGTTACACGTATTAAAGGTTCTACAAGTGCAACTCAACAAAATTATGACATCACAGCATTCGATGTTGGTGCTTCAATAAGCGCTGGTAATTTTGGATTAGTTGGTTACTACTATGATGGTGAAGGTCTAGGTACTACACTATTCGGTAGTAATGGTGTAACAGCTGACGCTAAAGAGCGTGATTCAGACGGTGGTTATGTTCAAGCTACATACGTAATACCAACAGGTACTAAACTTGGTCTTGCTTATGGTGTTTCAAATCTTGACACAGCATCTGGCGAAACTAACGCTACTTTAGTTGAAGAGAATGAACGTTGGACAGTGGGTGCATACCATCCATTAACTAAGCATCTAAATTTAGTTGCTGAGTACAATTCAACAGAATCAACTGGTCAAACATCATCAAACGCAATGGAGAATGATTCAATATCTCTGGGTGCGATCTTATTCTTCTAGGACTTAAATCTTAGTAGAAGTTTGACAAGTAGTAGATTTACTTAAAAACGGCATCTTCGGATGCCGTTTTTTTTGTTTCTTATTTCTTAAATCGTATAAGATAATAAAGTTTAAAAAATTAATTATTGAATATGGAAAAAAATACAAATTTAAATGAATTACTAGACGAAGCACTGGGCTTAATTAAGGCAAAGGAATTTGATAAGGCAATTCCAGTTTATGAAGCAATCTTAAAATTAGATGACATGCTTCCAAAAGCACTCTCCCATTTAGCAATAATATACTTGATGAAGGAAAGATATCTAGAGGCAATAGATATGATACACAAATCCTTTGAAGTAGTAGAACCAGTTATTGGCGACTATGAAAATCTTGCGATTGCATATAGGGCTCTAAAGGACTATAAAAAGCAAGTATATGTATATGAAAAGATTATTCAAATTAATACTAATGACTTAGAAACTTATAAACTTTTGGGCGACGCAAAGATAGAGATTGGAGATCGAATAGGCGCAGTAGATACATTCAAAAAGGCCTTAGATTTAGGACCAGCTAAATTTCAACAAAGATATGATTATGGCTTAGCTTTATACCTTGTCAATTCACATGAAGAAGCTTTAAAACATTTACGCAAAGCACTTGAAATTGACCCAAATCATATTGAATGTATGAATAAAATAGCGGGAAGCTTCAGTGCTATTGGTAATTATAAAAAAGCCAAATCTATTTATCAAAAAATAAAAAAATTAGCACCAGATGCTTTAGCACCTTATGCAGATTATGCTTCATGTTTATTTTTTGAAGGTAAATATGATGAGCCAGTTAAGATATTAAAAGAAGTATTATTAAAAAAACCAAATATTCATGCAGTGAGACTGAATTTAGGCATGCTGTACTTAACTCATAAAAATTTTAAAGAAGGATGGGAGCATTATGAAGCAAGGACTCTTTGGAGGAATGATGAAGGTGTAGGCAAAAGATACGAGAAACTTATGGAATTTTTTGATCTTGATGTAGGTAAAAAAAAGCTAAACTCTAATGACAATATTTTAATATTATTTGAATCAGGTATTGGAGATGTGATACTTGCGTTAAGTATGCTGAAAGACTTCCATGAAAATTTCAAAAATATTAGTGCTGAGGTAGATTATCGTTTAGTGAATATATGCAGAAGGTCGTTTACAGATATTAAATTTTATCCTGTACGAGAGCTACCAAATGGAGAGCTAATAATTAAACATGATCTTAGCCATTTTGATAAGGGTATTTATTGGGGAAGTATAGGTAGGTATGTGCGCGAAAATATATTAGATTTTCCAAAACAGAAAAAGGTTTATTTAAATCAAGATAATACAAAAAATAAAGAGATACAAAATAAACTAAAAAAAGATAAAGAAATTATTTGTGGAATTTCATGGAAAAGCAATGCTGTGGAAGGGAGGCATAAAAGTACTAAACTCAAAAATTTACTCCCCATACTTTCAATTAAGGGTATTAAATTTTTAGATTTACAATATGAAAAGAAAAATAATGTGGGGCAAACTGCTATAGAAAAAGAAGAGCTATTTAAAAAAAATAATATTATGATTGAAGAGTACGAAGGCATAGATAAATTTGAAGATATTGACGGGATACTAGCACTGATATCAAATTGCGATATAGTTGTAACATCAAGCAATGTCACAGCTCATATTGCAGGAGCGCTAGGAAAAAAAACTTTTTTATTTTTGCCTTTAGGGCGAGGCAAGCTTTGGTATTGGCATGAGGAAGGCGGCAAAAGTCTATGGTATCCAAGCATTAAAATATTTACAGCAGAGTCAACTGGTAAATGGGGGAAAGTATTTAAGAAAATTGCAAATGTAATTGAGCAAGAATTAATTTGATGACAATGTAATTTTAAGCTCCTTTATTTTCCTAGTAACAGTATTTCGCCCAATACCCAATAAGTTAGCAGCATCTAATTTTCTAAATTTCGTATACTCAAGGGTCTTCTCAATTAAGATTCTTTCAACTTGATCCATAAAAAAACTATGCAAATCCGATTTTCCATCTACCAATTGTCTTGATAAATCTCTGGCTAAATTTTCTTGCCAAGTATCAGAGCTAATAAGTGAGTTTATTGGCTCATCTTTCAGTTCGGAAGGTAAGTCACTTACTATTATTTTATTACCAGGAGACATTACAGTTAACCAATGACAGACATTTTCAAGCTGCCTAACATTGCCTCTCCATTCAAGATGATTGAAAAAATCTAGAACTTCTGTAGATAAAGATTTAGGTGTAACTTTTAATTGATTAGCACTTTTCGATAGAAAATATTTAGAGAGTGAAGGGATATCTTCAACTCTTTTTCTTAATGGAGGCACTGTAATTCTTATTACATTTAATCTATGAAATAAATCTTCTCTAAATTTCCCCTCTTTGACGGACTCCTCTAAGTTCTGATGGGTTGCTGCTATTACTCTTACATCAACTTTAATAGAATCTTGCCCACCTATCCTATAAAATTGACCATCACTTAAAACTCGTAATAATCTTGTTTGCAGCTCCATTGGCATATCACCAATCTCATCTAAGAATAATGTCCCGCGATCCGATTGTTCAAATCTTCCTTTACGAAGGTTTTGAGCTCCAGTAAATGATCCTTTTTCATGGCCAAATAATTCTGCTTCAAGCAGGTCTTTCGGAATTGCTGCTGTATTTATAGCAATAAAAGGAGAATCTTTACGATCACTATTCTTATGTATTGCATTTGCAACTAATTCCTTCCCTGAGCCAGACTCGCCATTTAAAAGAACAGTGGCATTTGACTTACTTAATCTGCCTATAGCACGAAATACCTCTTGCATAGATTGTGCTTGACCAATTATTTCTGGAAGTTCTGTATCAATCTTATTCGGTTCTTGGTCACTTTTTATTGTTTGTTCTATTGCTTGATTTATAATCTCCAATACTTTATCTATATCGAAAGGTTTAGCAATATATTCAAAAGCTCCTTTTTGAAAAGCAGAGACTGCGGTATCAAGGTCGGAATAAGCCGTCATAATGATAATAGGGATAAGTGGAAATTTTTCTTTAACTTTAGTTAGGAAATCAATCCCTGACTCCCCAGGCATTCTGATATCACTTACAATAACACAGGGGATTTCGTGGTTAAATTGATTGATTGCTTCATTTGTATTGCTAAAACATTGGCAAGGAAGATTTGCTTTTTCTAGCGCTTTTTCGAAAACCCATCGAATAGATTTATCATCATCGAGTATCCAAACTTTTTTCATTTTTTTACCTCATTAATTTTTAAATTATTCTCTATAGGGAGAACTATTGAAAATTTTGTTTTGCCAGGGAAGCTCGAGCAATCAATCATTCCATTATGCTGTGTTATAAAATTTTGGGCCAAAGAGAGGCCTAATCCAGATCCAGATTCTTTGCCTGAAACTAATGGGTAAAATATTTTATCTAATAATTCCTTATTAATACCAGGCCCACTATCGACAATATCTAAACGTATTGCTGTTGTATGTTTCTTTTTATGAAATACAATTTGACTTTCCGCTCTAGTAATAAAGTTAAGATTCATTTTTTCATTAGGTTTATGTTCTAGCATTGCTTGGACGCCATTTCGGGCAATGTTTAAAACAGCTTGAATTAGCTTTTCTCTGTCCCCAATAAACTCCGGCAAACTGATATCATAATCCCTAGTTAGCTCTAAGTTTTTAGGGAATTCTGACAATATTAAGCTACGAACCCTTTCTAAAACTTCATGAATATTTGTTTTTTTATATGTAGGGAGTTGGTGTGGTATTAATAATTTATTCATAAGGTTTTGTAATCGATCTGCTTCATTAATTATTACTTGTGTATATTCTTTTAATGATTTGTCATTTAACTCTTTTTCTAAAAGTTGAGCAGCTCCTCTTAATCCGCCAAGGGGATTTCTTATTTCATGCGCAAGGTTTCTTAGTAACTCTGAATTTGCTTGTTGTTGAATAAACATTCTTTCTTCACGGGCTACTCTTAGCTGTTGATCCATTTGACTGAATTCCACTATAAAATCAAACTCTTTTCCATCAATTGGTGAGATTGTAAAGTTCACGCAAATAGTTTTATTTTGTTTGGTCTTAATAAAATATTCATGCTCTCGATAAGAGCTGTTTTTGGTCTTAGCTTGTTCTAATGCATCTTTAAAAAAATTAATTTCTTCAAAAAATAAACTAATACTTTCATTAACTGCCAGATCATGACTCAATTCAAATAAGATTTCTGCACTTGGATTTATATACTTAATAATTAAATTTTTATCACAAGCAAATACTGCAGTCGCTAAGTCTTCCATTCCTTTCAAGTCATTTTCTAACAAATTCGGTTTCATTTATATAAGCCCCATATAGTTTAACAAGCAAGAATGTGACCAAGATTTTATATTGACTTTATAAGCAGTATTAACGTATTGGTCTAACTTGCTTTTTCTAAATGCACAATATTAGTGCATAATGATTTTAGGTAAAAAAAGGGCGGATTTTAACCCGCCACTTAATTTAGAATCTATAAACTGTAATACATATCAAACTCAATTGGATGAGGAGTCATTCTTAAGCGTGTAACCTCTTCCATTTTTAAATCAATAAAGCTATCAATAAAGTCATCAGAAAAAACTCCACCCGCAGTCAAAAATTTCCTGTCAACCCTTAATGCTTCAAGGGCCTCAGGGAGGGTTGCAGCAACTTGGGGTATTTTTGCTTCTTCTTTAGATGTTAGATCGTATAAGTCCCTTGTTTCAGCATCACCCGGGTGTATTTTATTTTGAATGCCATCTAGGCCAGCCATCATTAGCGCACTAAAAGCTAAATAAGGGTTAGCCATTGGGTCTGGGAATCTGACCTCAATACGCCTTGCTTTATCAGTTGCTACATATGGGATACGAATTGCTGCTGATCTATTTTTTGCAGAATATGCAAGCATTACTGGTGCTTCAAAACCAGGCACTAAGCGTTTATATGAATTTGTTGAAGGATTAGTTATAGCATTCAATGCTTTGCCATGCTTAATAATGCCGCCAATATAATAAAGGGCAGTGTCGCTTAAATTTGCATATTTCTTTCCAGCAAACATATTTTTTCCACCCTTCCAAATTGATTGGTGTACATGCATCCCTGTTCCATTATCATTTAAAATTGGTTTTGGCATAAAAGTAGCTGTTTTACCAAATCTATGAGCTGTGTTCATCACAACATATTTCAGTATTTGAGTCCAATCAGCTCTTTGTGTTAGTGAAGAAAATTTGGTTCCAATTTCATTTTGACCTGACCCCGCAACTTCGTGATGATGAACCTCAACAGGCACCCCCATCTCTTCTAATGTTAGGCACATCTCTGATCGAAGGTCTTGCAAGGAATCGACAGGAGGTACTGGAAAGTAGCCACCTTTAACTCTAGGACGATGACCAACATTGCCACCATCATGATCGTTATGTGAATCCCATTCTGCCTCTTCAGAGTTAATATTTACAGAAGATCCACTCATGCCAGAACTCCATGTAATTGAGTCAAATACAAAAAATTCAGGTTCTGGGCCAAAATAAATAGTGTCGCCAATACCAGTTTTTTTAAGGTATTTTTCAGCACGATTCGCTATTGTTCGTGGATCTCGATCATAACCTTTGCCATCTGTTGGGTCTACAACGTTACAAGTCAATATAAGAGTTTTCTCTTCCATAAATGGATCGATATTAGCCGTGTTAGGATCAGGATAAAGCAACATGTCTGATGCATTAATACCTTTCCATCCTTCAATAGAAGAACCATCAAATGCATGACCTTCAGTAAATTTAGTTTTATCAAAGGCAGAAGTTGGAACTGAAACATGCTGCTCTTTTCCTTTGGTATCAGTGAAACGAAGATCAACAAATTTAACATTTTCTTGTTTAATTTTTTTCAGTACATCAGCTACGGCCATCCTCAAACTCCTTAAAAATAATTAATTGGTATAGTATATATAATTTAAAGTAGAATCTATGCCAACATTTAATTGGCTAAAATAACCGATTTATTCATAAAATACATTAAATATATGATATATGCACTAGTATAATGCATTATTGCTTATTTAATGCACTATTATATTGCATTAAATATTTCTCTTGATATTTTTTAATTGTCTATAATAATCGAATGAAAAAAGAAATAAAAAAATTTGCAGTTCTTGGGCATCCTATAGCGCACTCACTTTCGCCCCAAATACACCTTTTATTTGCAAAAGAATTCGCAATTGATTTAAAGTATGAAAAATTTGACATCAATCAAGATAATTTTTTTGAAAATATTAAGCGCTTAAAAATTGAAGGGTATAACGGATTAAATATTACACTCCCATTAAAAAACTCTGCTTTTGAGATTTGTGATCAGCTTTCAGAAAGGTCGTCGTTATGTAAGTCTGTTAATACAATAACATTTTTAGATAACAATATTATTGGAGACTCGACTGATGGTAGGGGCCTAATAAATGATTTGTCTAATAAAAGAATTAATATAAAAGGTAAAAATATTTTTTTAGTGGGCTCAGGAGGGGCTGCATACGGAGTAATTTATGATCTTATTCAAAGTAAACCAAAGAAAATTTTTCTAACTAATAGAACTTTTACTAAAGCAATTGAGATGGAAAAATATTGGAAATTATTTGCTGAAAAAAATCAAGTTATTTTAGAAGTAATAGAGTTAAATTTTTCTAAAAAACTTAATTTTGATTTGATAATTAATGGCACATCTTCATCCTTAACTAGTCAAGATTCACCCATATCAGATATTGCTTTTAACTGCTTAAATGATCAGGGCGCTTGTTATGACATGATGTATGGCTCTGAAACCCCATTTTTGAAAGAAGCTTTCAAGAGAAGTGATTCTGTTTACGATGGTCTTGGGATGCTAATTGAACAGGCAGCAACAAGTTTTAATATTTGGCACCAGCTAAATCCATCGACGGAAATAGTTCGGGAGACTTTAAAGAAGCTATAAATATTTTTTTAAATATTTACCGGTAAAGCTTTTATTATTAGATATAATTTTTTCAGGAGGGCCTTCTGCAATTATTTCTCCACCGCCATCACCTCCTTCAGGCCCAAGGTCAATAATCCAATCAGCAGTTTTGATAACATCTAGATTGTGCTCAATCACTACTAGAGTATTTCCATTGTCTCTCAATTTGTGCAACACGTTTAGTAATAGTTGTATGTCAGCAAAATGTAGGCCAGTCGTTGGCTCATCTAAAATGTAAAGCGTTCTACCCGTATCTCTTTTTGATAGTTCTAATGCTAATTTGACTCTTTGTGCCTCACCACCAGACAACGTAGTTGCATTTTGTCCTAATTTAATATAACCGAGACCTACATCTAGAAGAGTTTTCAGTTTTCGCTCAATTGTTGGCACAGCCATAAAAAATTCATGAGCTTCTTCTACGGTAAAACTTAAAATATTATGAATATTTTTTCCTTTGTAGAATATTTCAAGCGTTTCACGATTGTAACGATGGCCATAACACGAATCACATTCGACATATACATCCGGTAAAAAATGCATTTCAACTCTAATTACTCCATCACCCTCACATGCCTCACATCTCCCACCTTTAACATTGAATGAGAATCGTCCTTGACTATAACCTCTCGCTCTACTTTCTTGAACTTTAGAAAAAAGATCTCTTATTGGTGTAAACAAACCAGTGTAAGTAGCTGGATTAGACCTTGGAGTTCTTCCAATCGGACTTTGATTTACATCTACAACTTTATCGAAGAAATCAAACCCTTTTATATCTTCATGGCATGCTGGTTCTAAATTACTCCGGTAAAGATGTTTCGCTACAGCATTATAAAGTGTGTCATTAATGAGTGTCGATTTTCCACTCCCAGAAACGCCAGTAACACAGGTAAAAAGACCTATAGGAAGATTTAAGGTAATATTTTTTAAATTATTACCAGAAGCCTTTGTAATTTTAAAAAAAGAATTATTAGGAGATTTTATTTTTCTTGAAACCGTGATTTTTTTCTGCCCACTTATATATTGACCAGTCAGAGAGTTTTTATTTTTAGCAATTTCATTAGGAACTCCTTGAGCAACTATTTCACCTCCGTGAACTCCTGCACCAGGACCAATATCTACAACATAATCAGCTGTCATAATTGCATCATAATCATGTTCAACTACAATCACAGTATTTCCTATGTCTCTAAGATTTCTTAAAGTCTGGAGGAGTTTATCATTATCTTTTTGATGAAGCCCAATAGAAGGCTCATCTAAAACATACATTACCCCGGTTAAACCGCTTCCAATTTGTGAAGCTAATCTTATCCTTTGTGCCTCGCCACCTGACAGTGTTTCAGCAGACCTTGAAAGAGATAAATAATCGAGTCCCACATCTATCAAAAAATTAAGCCTATTTTTTATCTCCTGATTTATTTTGCTAGCAACTTGTGCGCGAAAACCTAATAATTTTATATTATTGAAAAATGCCAAAGATTTTTTAAGTGGTAACTTACAAATCTCGTGTAGGTTTAAATCACCAACTAATACATTTCTTGCCTCAATTCTTAATCGAGTTCCTTTACAGGAAGGACATTCTTGATTGCTTAAATATTTTGCTAATTCATCACGAACACTGGTTGAATCAGTCTCTTGGTAACGTCTTATAAAGCTATTTATTATCCCTTCAAAAGGGTGTTTTTTTGTACTAATAGTGCCTTGTTCGTTAAAATAACTAAACTCTACTTGTTCCTTATCACTTCCAAATAGAATAATATTTTGGATATTCTCTGCTAGCTCTTGGTAGGGCATTTCAAGATCAAAATTATAATGTTGGGCAAGACTTTTTAACATTTGATAGTAAAATTGATTACGCTTATCCCAGCCTTTAATAGCTCCAGATGACAAAGGTAATTGGGGAAAGGCAACGACACGTTGTGCGTCAAAAAAATTCTTATGTCCCAAGCCATCACAATCAGGACATGCGCCCATAGGGTTGTTAAATGAAAATAATCTTGGCTCTAATTCAGTTAGTGCATATTCACAATGGGGGCAAGAAAATTTTGCAGAGAATAGCTGGGCTTCTTCAGTATCCATATCAATAGTAATAATTTTCCCGTCAGCAATTTTTAAACCTGTTTCGACTGATTCCGTAATACGTTGTTTGATATCTAAATGAATTTTTAATCGATCAATTACTACATCTAATTGATGTTTTGTATTTTTTTGAATAGCGGGAACGTTGTCTATTTCATAAATAGCTCCATCTAGCCTAATCCTGATAAATCCTTGAGCTCTTAACTCGTCAATTAAATCTAAATGACTACCTTTACGATTATTGACTACGGGAGCAAGCACCATGACTTTAGTACCGTCCGGAAGGGATAGAAGCTGATCTACTATTTGAGAGACTGTCTGTGCTTCAAGCTTTATTTTATGAGTAGGGCAGTAAGGATCACCAGCCCGAGCGTAAAGTAACCGAAGATAGTCATGTATTTCGGTTACGGTGCCAACAGTTGATCTTGGGTTATGTGAAGTAGACTTCTGTTCTATAGAAATTGCAGGGGATAGACCTTCAATCATATCTACATCAGGCTTATTCATTCGGTCAAGAAATTGCCTAGCATAGGCCGATAAAGATTCAACATATCTTCTTTGTCCTTCAGCATATAGAGTGTCAAATGCCAGAGAAGACTTTCCAGATCCAGATAAACCCGTAATAACTATTAGCTTATTTCTAGGAAGATCTAAGGAAATATTTTTTAAGTTATGGGTTCTAGCCCCTTTAATTTTAATGTAATCCATTTATTTTATTTTTTATGAGGAGCAACCTGATATTATATTTTATAATCTGTAATTTAGAAACTAAAGTTTTATTTATTCATAGGTAAATATAAGAATGTCACCATTAGAAATTAAATCTAGCGTACTTTTAGCTTCGATTTATTCACTCCGAATGCTCGGGATTTTTTTAATTCTCCCTATATTTGCTATTTATGCTTCTGAGCTATCTGGCAGGCCTACACAATTTCAAATTGGTTTAGCATTTGGAATTTATGGATTAACCCAAGCGATTCTTCAAATTCCATTTGGCATGACTTCAGATCGCTTCGGAAGAAAGCCAGTAATTTATTTTGGCTTATTATTATTCATAATTGGGTCATTTATAGCAGGCATATCTGAGCAAATAGAGGGGGTTATTATTGGCCGAGCAATTCAAGGTTCCGGTGCAATTTCTGCAGTGCTAACTGCTTTTTTATCTGACTTAACTAGTGATAAAAGTAGAACTAAAGGAATGGCAATTATTGGCGCATCAATTGGCCTAACATTTGCATTATCATTAGTGATTTCACCAATATTGAATAAGCATATCGGTGTTCCAGGCATATTTATTTTAATGGGAGTTTTGGCTTTTATTGCTTTAGGAGTTGTAAAGTTTTTTATTGATGAGCCTTTAGGTAAGAAAAAAATTAAATCTGAAAATACAAGCGACATAAGAAGTATATTAAAGAATTTTGAATTAAATCGACTTAATTTTGGAATCTTTACACTTCACGCTTCGCAAATATCGATGTTCATGGCAATCCCTTTTTATTTGATCAATCAAGGCGAGATTCCATTGAATCAGCATTGGATAATTTATTTACCAGTGTTAGTTATTTCTTTTATTTTCATAGTGCCTATGATTATTATTTCGGAGAAAAGAAATATAGCTAAAGAATCTTTTATATTTTCAATTGCTTTGTTATTTGTTACACAATTTTTGTTTATATATTTTTCTAATGGTATCGTTGGCATCATAATGGCCTTAGTATTCTACTTTATTGGATTTAACTATCTTGAGGCCTCATTGCCTAGTTTGGTTAGTAAGTTAGCACCAATTCAAAGAAGAGGTTTGGCTTTAGGGGTGTATAATACTTCCCAATCGTTAGGTATTTTTGTTGGTGGATCATTAGGTGGATTGATTGCAAATTTTCATGGGTATCAAGGAGCTTTTTTATTTTGCAGCTTTTTAATAATGATTTGGTTGGTCTTATCAATACCAATGAAAATGCCAATTAATAAAAAATGAGTAAAGTTATAGTTACTACATATGAGAAATTAGTAATTACTATTTGATGAACAATCGGAAATAGGAGATAAATATGGCATCAGTTAATAAAGTAATGTTGCTTGGAAATCTAGGAAGAGATCCTGAAGTTAGAACTTTTCCTAATGGAGATTCTGTATGTAATTTTAGTATTGCTACTAGCACTTCATGGAAAGATAAAGCTTCGGGTGAGAAAAAAGAAAAAACAGAGTGGCATAATATTGTAATGTATAGAAAATTAGCTGAAATTGCTGGGGAATATTTAAAGAAAGGTAGTTCTGTTTTTGTTGAAGGAAGTCTGCAAACAAGGAAGTGGCAAACAAAAGAGGGCCAAGATAGATATACAACAGAAATTGCAGCAGATACTATGCAAATGTTAGGGGGCAGGGACAATCGTAACAGTGAGCCAAGCAATTCCAATGATAATTTTAATCAAGAACCAGAAAGGGCAAAAAAATCTGAGGCAAAAGTAGGGCTAGATGAGCCAGCGATCGACCTTCCGGAAGACGATATTCCCTTTTAATTAAGGGTTTAAGAAGATGCCTTTATACGATTATCTATGTTCTCATTGTGAGCATCAAGAGGATGTGCTTGTAAAGTTATCAGATAACCCATTATTAAATTGCCCAGTTTGTAAAAATACAACATTTAAGAAGCAAGTGACGGCACCCCATTTTAAATTAAAAGGTTCAGGCTGGTATGAAACAGATTTTAAAAATAAACCAAAGCCTGAAGGTTCAAAGAAAGATAATGAAAAAACTAGTAAAATAACTAAAAAAGAAACTTCAAAAAATAATGATTAAAAAAAACTTTTTAACTGGCTTGTTGGTTCTAATTCCACTAATTTTAACTTTTTGGGTGCTGTTCTCCTTGATCAATTTTTTAGATCAAGTATTAATTTTGCTTCCAGAGACCTTAAGACCTGATTATATTTTAGGGACTGAGGTATTTGGATTTGGTGTAATTTTGACATTTATTATCATATTAGTTACCGGCATAATCGCTAATAATTTTTTTGGTAAGAAAATTATTAATTTGTATGAAGTGATACTTGATCGATTGCCCTTCGTTAAGTCAATTTATAAAGGTATTAAACAGGTTTCAGATACTTTACTTTCAAGTTCAGGCGACGCATTTAGTAAGGCAGTTTTAATTGAATTTCCAATTGCAGGTACATATACTTTTGCATTTATTACTGGAGAGCCTGATGAAATAATAACAAAAGATATAAAAGGTAAGTATGTGAATGTATATGTACCCACAACACCTAATCCAACATCGGGATATACATTAATGGTGCCAAAAAATAAAGTTGTTGAGTTAGATATTAGTGTGGACCAAGTTCTTAAATACGTTATTTCTATGGGCGTGGTTCCTACCGGTAAGAAACTTAAACAAAAAAAATAACTATTTTAGAAGAGAATTTACATGAGAACGCATTATTGTGGGGAATTAAATAAAAGTTATGAAAATAAAGAGGTTGTCCTTTGCGGATGGGCTCACAGAAGAAGAGATCATGGAGGAGTTATCTTTATTGATTTAAGAGACAAAGAAGGGTTGGCTCAGATAGTTATTGACCCAGATACCCCTGATGCTTTTAGTATTGCTGAAAAAATTAGAAGTGAATTTGTATTAAAGATTACGTGTAAAGTTCGACTTAGGCCTGAGGGAACAATTAATTCAAACCTGCCTTCAGGAGAAATAGAAATGCTAGCATCTGAGGTCGAGATTTTAAATGAGTCGCTTACCCCTCCATTTATGATTGATGACGATAAAATTTCAGAAGCTATTCGGCTTGAGTATCGCTTTATTGATTTAAGGCGTGATGTTATGCAAAAAAATCTTAAGTTAAGAAACGAAACTTCAAAAAGCGTTAGGGATTTTTTAGACAAAGAAGGATTCATTGAATTAGAAACTCCAATATTAAATCGAAGCACTCCTGAGGGCGCTCGAGATTATTTGGTTCCATCAAGAGTCCACCACGGTGAATTTTTTGCATTGCCACAATCCCCACAATTATTTAAACAGCTATTAATGGTATCTGGCTTCGACCGATATTATCAGATTGCTAAATGTTTTAGGGATGAAGACTTAAGAGCAGATCGCCAACCTGAATTTACTCAAATTGATATTGAAGCATCATTTATTGATGAAGAAAAAATTATCGATATTTCTGAAAAAATGATTAGAAAAATTTACGCAGATGTATTAAATGTAAATTTATCTGAATCTTTTCCTAAAATATCATACAAGGAAGCGATGAGTCGATATGGCTCTGATAAGCCTGATCTAAGGGTAACACTTGAATTAACTGAAATGACTGAAGAGATGCAAGATGTTGATTTTAAAGTATTTTCATCTGCTGCAAATATGGAAAATGGAAGAGTTGCTGCATTAAGAGTTCCAGGTGGATCTAATTTATCACGCTCAGAAATCGATGCTTATACTGAATTTGTAAAAATTTATGGGGCTAAAGGCCTCGCTTATATTAAAGTTAAAGATAAAACTCTTCTGAATGAAGAAGGTCTTCAAAGTCCCATTGTTAAGAATATAAATACTAAAGCATTAGAAGCAATAATTAAAAAAACAAACTCAGAAAATGGCGATTTAATTTTCTTTGGGGCAGATAAAGCAAAAATAGTAAATGAGGCTATAGGAGCGCTTAGAGTTAAAATTGGCCATGAAAAAAAACATCTCAATGATAAAGAATGGGCTGCATTGTGGGTAGTTGATTTCCCAATGTTTGATTATGACGAAACTTCAAAGACTTGGAATGCTCTCCATCATCCTTTTACTGCGCCGCAGGATGGACATGAAGAATATCTTGAATCAGACCCTGGTAAATGTTTATCGAAGGCATATGACATGGTTATAAATGGTTGGGAAATGGGAGGTGGATCAATTCGTATTCATAAATCAGATCTACAATCCAAAGTATTTAAAGCACTAGGAATTTCAGAGGAAGATGCTAAAGATAAGTTTGGATTTTTATTAAATGCCTTACAGTATGGTGCCCCACCTCATGGTGGAGTTGCATTTGGATTTGATAGAATAGTGACTTTATTAGCTGGCTCTGATTCTATTAGAGATGTAATAGCTTTCCCAAAAACACAAAAAGCTCAATGTTTGATGACACAGTCACCAAATAGAGTTGATGAAAAGCAGTTAAAAGAATTACATCTTAAGGTAACAGCTACAAATATTGAGCAAAAGAATGATTAGTGGGCTGAATCACTATAACCTTAGGTCTGAAGCTAAAATGATGGAAATTTTGAAAAGTTTTTATATTGAAATTTTGGGACTCGAATTAGGTGTTAGACCAGCATTTCAAAGCAATGGGTATTGGTTAAATGTTGGTGATAAAGATATTTTACATTTAAGTGAAACAAAAAAAAATGATAATAATCCTGCTAATATAAAAAACACTTTTGATCATATGGCTTTTACTGCTCAGAATAAAAACAAATATATTAAAATTTTAGAAAAAAAAGAGATAAAATTTCATTTACGTGTTGTACCTGAAATAGGAACAGAACAGATTTTTTTTAAAGATCCAGCTGGAAATGGAATCGAGTTAATTTTTTGTAAAACATGAATAAGGACAGGAAATGTCTGAAAACAAAAAAGTAAAAATATATATAGGTTTTGATCAAAGAGAGTCGATTGCTTACCATGCTTTTGTTCAAAGCCTTATTGATCATGCTTCGATTCCATTAGATATAACCCCACTTGCAGTTAAAACGTTAAAAGGCTATGAAGAAAAGCATAAAGATAAAAGTAATGATTTTGTTTACTCACGTTTTTTAACCCCGTTTTTAAATGATTTTAAAGGTTGGGCTATTTTTGTTGATGGCGATATGATTTGTCAGACAGATATTAAGGAATTACTTGACTTAAGAGATGGTTCAAAAGCTTTGCAGGTAGTTAAACATGATTACAAAACCAAAGCAAATCAGAAATATTTAGGAAATATTAATCAAGATTACCCGAGAAAAAATTGGTCTAGTGTTATTTTATGGAATTGCGAACACCCAAAACATAAAATTCTAACCCCAGATTTTATTGCAAACGAATCAGGAAAATATTTACATCGTTTTTCATGGCTTGAGGATAATGAAATTGGCGAATTGCCGAAAGAATGGAATTGGTTAGTAACCGAATATCCTAATAATGAGCAAGCTAATATTATTCATTACACTTTAGGAACCCCCTGTTTTAAAGATTATAGAAATACAGAAATGGCAGACATATGGTTAAAAAAATATGATCGATTGAAAAATGGAATGGAGAAATAATTATGAAGAGTTATCGTAAGGAATTATGGTTTGATGCTCCACAAAGGATGCATTTTACTAATATTACTTCTGAGATTAGAGCTTGTCTAGAGGAAAGTAAAATTCAAGAAGGCCTAGTCTTGGTGAATGCTATGCATATTACTGCTAGTGTATTTATTAATGATGATGAATCTGGGTTACATCACGACTATAAAAAATGGTTAGAACATCTTGCTCCACATGAGCCTGTCAGCGGTTATCGACATAATGATACTGGTGAAGATAATGCTGATGCACATATGAAGCGTCAAGTTATGGGTAGAGAGGTTGTGGTTGCGATAACAAATGGCCAGTTAGATTTTGGGCCATGGGAGCAAATTTTTTACGGTGAGTTTGATGGAAAAAGAAAAAAGAGAGTGTTAGTAAAAATTATTGGCGATTAAATAAATGTCAAAAAAGTTAAATAAACTAGATGATGGTAAATTAGAAAAATTTAACAAAACTATTATGGTGTTAAAAAAATCTTTAAAGGCAGCTCCCAGAAATCATAATCTTTATATCAGCCTTGGTAATGAATATTTAAAATTAAGGAGATTTGAGCTTGCATTTCAGAGTTATTTTTCAGCATATAATTTAGAGCCACAAAATGCAGATATTTCAGTTTGTATAGGTGTTTTTCACAGGGAAGTTGGAAATTATAATGATGCAGCATCCGCTTTATTAAATGCAATAAAATTGGATAAGAATTGTATTAAAGCATATGTAGATTTAAGTGATGTTTATTTTAATTTAGGCCAACATAAAAAAGGCTTAGAATATTTATATAAAGTAGATGGCGTTATTCAATTCGATCTTAATAGTGGACTTTCTGTTTTTAAAGGCAATATTTAGATGCAAAGAAATAAAGAAAAAATTGATTCTGGACCAAGTTTTATAGGTAGTTGGGACTTAGAAAATCCCGATTTATGTAAGGAGATAATTAATTTTTTTGAAAAAAATAAAGATAAACAGGTTCAAGGAGAAAGTGTAACTGGACTCGATTTAGAAAGAAAGAATTCTATAGATATGGCAATATACCCAGCAGAATTGACCTTGCCTTCACATAAAATTTTTAATAATTACATGCAGCACCTTTATGAATGTTATATGGATTATGCAGAGCAATGGTCATTTCTTAAAACTAATTTTCCAAAATTAGATATTGGAGCATTCAATATTCAGAAATATAATCCCGGTGGACATTTTGCCAAAGTGCATTCTGAAAGAGTTCATATAACTTCATTACATCGATTATTTGCATTTATGACATATTTAAATGATGATTTTGAAGGTGGAAAAACAACTTTTGTTCATCACAATATGGATATCAATCCAATAATGGGTAAGACCTTAATATGGCCTGCAGAGTGGACCCATGCTCATAAAGGAAATATCGTAAAATCAGGAACAAAATATATAGCAACTGGCTGGATACATTTGCCTATACCTTCTAAATTATCAAGTAAGACAAGTTAGATTTAATTTGCTGTTAAAATAAATGGTAATTGAAAATATTTTGGAGTAACAAGGCATATGGCGGGGCATTCAAAATGGGCAAACATTCAGCATCGAAAAGGTAGGCAAGATGCTAAGCGAGGGAAAATTTTCACGAAATTAGTCAAAGAAATTACAGTAGCTGCTCGACTAGGTGGAGGGGATGTAAATTTTAATCCAAGATTAAGAACGGCAGTAACAACTGCTAAAGAAGAGAGCATGCCAGCTGAAAATATTACTAGAGCCATAAAGCGAGGAACTGGTGAGTTAGAAGGTGTAAATTATGAAGAAATTCGATATGAGGGTTATGGGGTTAATGGCGTCGCAATTATTATTGATTGCCTGACTGACAACAAGCAACGTGCAGTGGCAGACGTTAGATTAGCTTTAAGTAAAAATGGCGGAAACTTAGGCACTGATGGCTGTGTTTCCTATTTATTTAAACATTGTGGAGAGATTTTTTTTGCTCCAGGGGTTAATTCTGAGGAATTAGCAGAAATCGCAATCGATCTGGGTGCCGAAGATATTATTAATAACGATGATGGTAGCTTTGAGATAATTACACCCCCAAATAAATTTTTAAATATTAAAGAGGGATTCGATAAAGCAAATCTTAAATATGAATTTGCTGAATTAACAATGAAAGCTGAAACTGAAACTGAGTTAAAGGGTTCTGACGGAGAAAGGATGAGAAAAATACTAGACTTTCTTGAGGATTTGGATGATGTTCAAGAAGTTTATACAAACGTTGTGATAGAGGACGATTAATTAAAACTACCAATAAAATTCTTGGGATTGATCCGGGATTGAGAATTACAGGGTATGGCGTAATATTTAATTCATCTGGCAGTATTCGTTATGAAGCAAGCGGTATTATTAAGACAACTAATCAAGATACAGATTTAGCTTCACGTATCAAAATAATTCTTTTAGGTCTAGAAGAAGTAATCGAACAATTTAAACCAGACTGTGTATCAATTGAGAAGGTTTTTGTAAATACAAATCCTCAATCTACTTTATTATTGGGGCAAGCGAGAGGAGCAGCAATTAGCGCTGCAGTTATGAAGAACCTCGATGTATATGAATACACTGCATTACAAGTGAAAAAATCTGTTGTAGGGATGGGGCATGCAAGTAAATCTCAAGTTCAGATAATGGTTCAAAAGTTACTCAATCTCCCATCAATTCCAAGTCCAGATTCAGCAGATGCTTTAGCTTGTAGTATTTGCCATGCTAATATTAGTGGAAGTCTCGCTAAATTTGGAACTGGAAATCGGATGAAATCTGGAAGAATAATATGATAGGTAGGATTCAAGGACGTTTATTAGAAAAAACTCCCCCAATGATTTTATTGGATTGTCATGGCGTGGGTTACGAGATAGAAGTATCAATGCCAACATTCTATGATTTACCTGAAATAGGCTCAGAAGTTACTTTACTAACTCATTTTATTGTTCGAGAAGATGCTCAATTGTTATTTGGTTTTGCTTCTATTCAAGAACGTAAAATATTTAGATTACTAATTAAAGTTAATGGGGTTGGTGCAAAAGTTGCATTATCTATTCTTGGGGCCATGACAGTTGATGAGCTTATGATAGCAATTACACATCAAGAATCTGATTTATTAATTAAAATACCAGGCATAGGAAAGAAGACAGCAGAGCGATTAGTTTTGGAATTAAAAGATAAGTTTAAAGAAGAGCAAATAAAAATAATATCAGATAAAGAGCCGACTATACTTCAAGATATACAAAATGCATTAATTGCATTGGGGTATAGCTCAAAAGATGTGATTACTGTTACTAAAGAATTAGCTTCAGATACCCCATTAAATGATGGAATTAGGCAGGCATTAAAGATGTTATCTAAAAACTTATAGTGATTTTATAAAATGATTGAACCAGATAGATTTGTAGACCCCTCAACTCCAGATATCATAGAAGAGAATTTTGAGCGCGCATTAAGGCCAAAAAAGCTTGATGAATATGTTGGTCAGGAAAAAATTAGAGAACAGCTAGAGATTTTTATTGATGCAGCTAAGAAAAGAAATGAGGCTCTAGATCATGTTTTATTGTTCGGCCCCCCTGGTCTTGGGAAAACAACTTTAGCAAATATTATTGCAAAAGAAATGGGTGTAAATTTACGTCAAACTTCTGGACCAGTCTTAGAGAAAACTGGCGATTTGGCAGCCTTATTATCAAACCTAGAAGAAAACGATGTTTTATTTATTGATGAAATTCATAGATTATCTCCAGTTATTGAGGAAATTCTTTATCCAGCAATGGAAGATTATCGTTTAGATATTATGATTGGCGATGGCCCATCAGCTCGTTCGGTAAAGTTAGAATTACCACCTTTTACTCTAATTGGCGCAACAACAAGAGCCGGCATGCTCACTAATCCACTTCGAGATAGATTTGGTATTGTGTCCCGATTAGAGTTTTACACAAGACAAGAGCTAACTAAAATTGTCATTCGATCTGCAGGTCTTCTGGAGGTTGAAATTGATAAAGAAGGTGCAAACGAAATTGCAAATCGAGCAAGAGGCACGCCAAGAATTGCAAATCGACTTTTGAGGCGGGTTCGAGATTTTGCTGAAGTTAAGTCTGAAGGAAAAATTAATAAATTAATAGCTGACGATGCATTAAAAATGCTTGATGTCGATTTGATTGGATTGGATTTAATGGATAGAAGTTTTTTACTTGCAATTATTGAAAAATTCTCGGGCGGACCTGTCGGCCTAGATAATATTGCAGCTGCAATAGGAGAAGAAAAAGAGACCATTGAGGATGTAATTGAGCCCTATTTAATTCAGCAAGGCTATTTAATGCGAACACCAAGGGGAAGGTTAGCTACACCAAAAATATATGAGCATTTTGGCTTAAAGCATTCTAAAAATAATTTAAATGATGATTTATGGAAAGAGTAATATTTGAATGGATTGCCAGAGTGTATTTTGAGGATACTGACAGTGGCGGTGTTGTTTATCACACTAATTACCTTAAATTTATGGAGAGGGCCAGAACTGAATGGTTAAGAAAGCTTGGACTAAATCAAATAAAATTAAAACAAGAAGATAAAGTAATGTTTGTTGTCCGAAAGATTGATATTCAATATAAAATACCAGCAAGGTTTAACGACGAATTATTAATACAAACTGATTGTGTTAAAACTACTGACTATTCAATTATGCTAAAACAAAATATTTTGAGGGATAAACAAACAATCACCGAAGGTAGCGTTGAAATTGTTTGTATCAATTCAGATCTTTTCAAGCCTGTACGTATTCCAAAAATGGCTAAACAACTTATGGAGATAATATAATGGTAGGAAGCGATTTATCGTTCTTTTCACTAGTTCTAGGGGCTAGTTTACCCGTCCAGATTGTGATGTTAATTTTAATATTTGCATCAGGCATGTCCTGGAAATATATATATTTAAAAATAAAGGTGCTAAAAAGTACAGAAGAAAATACAGATGAATTTGAAAATTTTTTCTGGTCAGGTGGAGATTTAGGCAGGTTATATAAATCTTTAACTTCAATGCATGGAGACATGAATGGCCTATCAACAATTTTTAAGGCGGGCTATAAAGAATATATGAGCCAAAAAGAGTCAAGGTCTTTTGATAAGAAAAGTATAGAAAGCGTCAGAAGGGCAATGAGTGCTAGTTACAACCGCGAAGTAGATTCACTTGAAAGACATTTACCATTTCTTGCATCTGTTGGATCTGTAAGCCCTTATATAGGTTTGTTTGGGACAGTGTGGGGCATAATGAATGCATTTATCGGTCTTTCAAATGTTGCACAGGCTTCTTTAGCTCAAGTAGCGCCTGGTATAGCAGAAGCTTTAATTGCGACAGCTATCGGCCTTTTTGCTGCCATTCCTGCCGTAATTGCTTACAATAGATTTGCTGCTAAGGTTGACCGGCTATCAATTAGATACGAAAGCTTTATGGAGGAGTTCATAAATACAATAGATCGTAAGGGATAAATTCTATGAAGAAAAGACGGTTAATGAATCAAATCAATGTAGTTCCATACATTGATGTAATGCTAGTGTTGCTTGTAATTTTTATGGTGACTGCTCCAATGACTAATCCAGGAGTTGTTGATTTACCTAAAGTTGGCCAATCTTTGAAGCAACAGGTTGCTCCAATAGTAATTTCAATAAAAAAAGATGCTTCAACTGAAATAAAAGGTAAAAAATATAAAAAAGATGATTTGTTAGCTTATGTTAAAGAGTCTCTTGATAAGAATCCTGAACAATCAGTGGTAATTGCTGCGGACAAAAAAGTCCAATATCAGGAGGTAATCATTGTGATGGACTTACTCAAACAGAATGCAATTAACAAAGTTGGCTTATTGCTTAAACCAGAAAAGTAATTCATGAATATCCCTCAATTTAATTTTGACTTAATTCGTAATTCAAATTTTTTGGCTATTCTTGAAAGTGATCATAATTTACAAGCAAATTTATTTTCATTTTTAATTCATTTTGCATTATTCATTTTTATGATTTTTTCAATTCAATGGCAAACAAAGATTCCTAACTTTGCTGAAGTAGAGCTTTGGGATGCAGTCCCAACCCAAATAAAAACAAAACAAATAAAAATAAAACAAATAAAAACAAAACAAACAAAAAAAATAAAGGCGTTGCCTCCAAAAATAGATAAACAACAATTAAAATTGAATGAAGAGGCGGAGATTAAACTAAAGAAGAAAAAAGTTGCTGAAAAAAAAGATTTAGAAAGAAAGAGGAAGCTAAAAGAAATAAAAAAACTTCAAGCAAAATTATTAAAACAAGAAGAGATAGAGAAGGTCCAAGATAAATTACTTGAACAAGAAAAATTGGACAAAATAAAAGATAAATTACTTGAACAAGAAAGAATTGAAAAATTTCAAGACTCCCTTAGGGATGAGGAGTTAAAAAAGAAACCAACCATAGCAATTGAAGCTGACAAAGAGGTATTGGCCGGAATTAACTCAGGTGAGCTAGATCGCTTTAAAGCTTTAATACAGCAAAAAATTCAACAAAATGTTAATAATCAGCTATGTGGGCTTGATAGAGTTGAATTGGAATTTGAAATATCTTTAATGCCAACAGGGGATCTGCTTGGAGAACCTAAAATGACCCAATCAAGTAAAATTACAAGTTGTGATGCTGCTGTTGAAAGAGCAATACTTCAATCCCAGCCACTCCCTATTCCTAAAGATAAAAAATTATTTAAACGATTAAAAGATTTAAAATTAAAATTTCATCCAAATGGGCATTATGATTTATAAGGTAATTGTATTCAATTGAATAAATTAAAGTGTTATCTTATTAAACTTTATAAGGACTATTAAAAAAATTATGATTTATCGAATGTATTCAATCTTTTTTGGTATTTTGCTATTAATTTCGACTCCAATTTATTCGTTAGAAGTGATCGAGATTCTTGGAGGCAAAGCAAGCGAGATACCAATAGCCATTGTACCGTTTGAAGGGTTTAAAAATACAGGTGGGCAAAAAGCTCATCAAATCATTTCATCAGATCTTAATCGTACAGGTTTATTCAGACCTCTAAATATTGGCGGCATAGCTAATCCACCGAGTAGTGATATCAATATAAATTATACAAAATGGTCAGCGATAGATGCTCAGTTTATAGTTGTTGGCAAAGTTGAGTCTGAAAATCCTATTTCAGGAAAAATAAAGGTTACCTGGAGTTTGATAGATATATTTAAAGAGAAAACTGTTGTCTCAATGAGGTATGTTGGAAAGAAATCTCAATATAGGGCTATTGCGCATAAAGTATCAGATAATGTATATGAACACCTAACAGGAAGTAAGGGTATTTTTCATACTAAAATTGCATACGTTAAAAAGGTTAACAATAAAAAATATAGTTTAAATGTTGCAGATTTTGATGGTTTTAACTCTAGATCTATTTTAAACACCACGCAGCCAATTATTTCACCTCGATGGTCACCAGATGGGGAAAAAATTGCTTATGTTTCATTTGAAAAAAAGAAGCCTGTTATATATATTCAGAATCTTAGAACAGGTAAAAGAACTTTATTGGCAAACTTTAAAGGCAATAATAGCGCTCCAGCATGGTCACCAGATAGCAGAAAGTTAGCCATAGTGTTAACTTATAATCAGAACTCACAAATTTATACTATCAATGCAGATGGAAGTGGTATTAAACAATTAATGCGCTCTAATGCAATTAATACAGAGCCATCATGGGCGCCGAATGGAGAAGATATTTATTTTTCTTCTAATCGAGGAGGTAGTCCACAAATCTATAAGGTAAATATAAATGATGATGAAATTAGCAGGGTAACTTATGAGGGCAAATATAACCTGAGCCCAAGCATATCTTACGATGGCAAATTATTGATTTTTCTTACCAATGACCAAGGAAAGTTTAAAGTAGCAATTCAAAACCTTATATCTAATCAAGTTCTAAAAATCTCAGATGGGCCTGCAGACGAATCACCAATATTTGCTCCAAACGGCCATTTAGTATTATTTACCTATAAAGATTTCGGAAAAACAACAAAAATTGGAACAGTATCTATAAATGGATTAAAAAGGTTGCCTATAAACGTTGGAGGCTCCATAATACAAGAGCCTACATGGGGCCCAATAACAAATTAAAAATTTACCTAATATGTTGGTGAATTATAAAATGTGTTAGAGTATCAATGACATACGGATTTTACTTAAAGAGGAGGACTACAATTGAAAAAATCATTACTTTTATTATCATTATTAGCACTACTAGGAGCAGGATGTAGCTCTACACCGTTGGATGCACCATCAGAACCTTCAAGTTCTAATTACTATGGGGTTGATGCAGCGACTGCAGAGGCTTTAGGCTTGGAAGAACTTAGAGGCAATCAACTTCTTTCTCAAAGAAGCGTATTTTTTGATTTTAATAAATATGATATTAAGCCTGAATTTCAAGACTTAATTGGAGCTCATGCCCAGTATTTAAATAATCACACACCTGCAAGAATGATTATTAAAGGAAATGCTGATTATAGAGGGTCGCATGAATATAATTTATCTTTAGGTCAGAAGCGTTCAGTGGCAGTTAAAGAAGCTTTGAATGCTCTTGGTGTTGACGATTCTCAAATTGAAACAATAAGTTATGGCGAAGAATATGCCAACCAAGAATGTCAAGCTGATGCATGTGGACAGGATAGACGAGCTGATATTACATACGAAGTAGAATAGATTTAATATACTAGCGAGTTTTATGAAAAAATATTTATTGGTTGGTCTTATAGTTTTCTCGAATCATGTATTTGCATTATTCGAGGACGAAGAAGCTAGAAAGAAGATCAATGCTATGCAAGGCCAGCTAAATAATATTGAAAAATCGCTAGAATTCAAGATTAATCAGAAATTTTCAAAAAATTTATCAAAATACAGTTCAGAATTAAATGAGTTACACGATATTATCTCAAAGTTAATTGGCGATGTCGAAGTTTTGCAATTCGAGCTTAAAAATTCTAAAGACAGACATAAAATACTTTACCAAGAATTAAGTGACAGAATTTTAAAACTTGAATCAACAACTGAAGAGAAAATTCAAAATATACCTCAAAAGAAGTCTGATGAAGTTCTTGATAAAAGTCCTCAAGCTGAAATTAAACTAAAATCTGAAGAGCTTATAAAAGAAGGCAATGATTTAGAACCTTTGGTTGATATAAATATTGAGCTTAATGAGTATGAAGAAGCAGATTCATTAGTTAAGGCAACAAGGTATAAAGAGGCTTTCGGAGCTTTTGATAAATTTATAGTATCTTATCCAAATTCAGATTTATTACCGAAAGCGAAATATAGTCTCGGTTACTCTCAGTGGGCACTAAAAAATTATAATGCAGCAATTAAAACGTACTCAAAAATAATACAACTTCATCCTGATAGTGAAATAATTCCGGAGGTGATATACGGTATTGCAAATTGTGAGATTCAACTAACTAGAATTACGAAAGCCAAAAAAACCCTAAGAAAGTTAATAAGCAAATACCCACAATCTGAGATTATTGAAAAGGCCAAAAAAAGACTTAAAGCTTTAGAGTCAATCAAACTCTAATACACCTATTATTAAATTGAGTTCCAAGTGCAGAAATTAAAAGTAAATGAGATTTTCTATTCACTTCAAGGTGAATCATCATATATAGGCCTGCCTACAATTTTTATAAGATTAACAGGTTGCCCAATGCGCTGTGGTTATTGTGATACGGCATATGCTTTTAATGTCGGGGATAATTTTACTATTAATCATATTGTAAAGTTGATATCTCAGTACAATACTAAAAACGTAACTGTTACTGGTGGGGAGCCGCTAGCCCAAAAAGAATGTTGGGATCTTTTAAAATGCCTTTGTGATAAGGGATATACAGTATCATTAGAAACTGGCGGAGCAATCTCTATAGACAAAATTGATAAGCGTGTAAAGATAATTTTAGATATTAAGACGCCAGGTTCAGGTGAAGAGAAAAACAATCTTTGGGGAAATATAGATTTTATAAAACCAGAGGATGAAATAAAATTTGTTATAACTGATAAAAAAGATTACATTTGGGCTAAAGAATTTTTAATTAAAGAAAAACTAAATGAAAAGGCATTAATATTATTTTCACCAGTTTTTAGCGATATTGACCCAAAAGATCTTGCAGAGTGGATTTTAAAAGATCAATTGCCAGTTAGGTTTCAAATTCAACTCCATAAAATTATTTGGGGGCAAATACCAGGTGTCTAAAAAAGCAATAATATTATTATCCGGGGGATTAGATTCTTCAACAGTTTTGGCGATAGCAAAGACAGAAGGGTATGAATGTTATGCTTTAACTATAAACTATCATCAGAGACATAATGCAGAACTAAAAGCTGCTAGGAATATAGCAAATTTTTTTAAAGTTACAGATTTTAAAATTGTTGATATAGATTTGAGTTGGCTAACTAGCTCAGCCTTAACTAATAAAGATATTAGTATCCCAGAAAACCCTTCAATTGGAATTCCAGTGACATACGTACCAGCCCGGAATACGATAATGATGACCTTAGCTTTAGCATGGGCAGAAACAATTAAGAGTCAAAATATCTTTATAGGAGTTAATGCAGTAGATTATTCAGGATATCCTGATTGCCGACCTGAATATATAGAAAGCTTTCAAAATATGGCAAATTTAGCAACCAAGGCTGCGGTTGAAGGAAGTAAGATTAAAATACATACACCTTTAATAGAGATGACTAAAGCAGAGATTATTTGTGAAGGGATAAAAAACAAGGTTAATTATGGGATGACAGTTTCATGCTACCAAGCGACGAAAAATGGCTTAGCTTGTGGCAAATGCGATTCATGTAGGCTTAGAAAAGAAGGGTTTAAATCTGCTCAAATAAAAGATCCAACTAATTATAAGATATAGTTAAAATCAAATTTTTAATTAAACTTGCCAAAGCTATCTAAAATAGCGTAAAATTTTGCCCTTTCTGTAGAAAACAATTAATAAAGAGAATAAATTATGGTGGTTATTAGGCTTTCAAGAAGTGGCAATAAAAATAGACCTTATTTTAATGTAGTAGTGGCAGATTCAAAAAAACCCCGTGACGGACGTTTTATTGAAAGAATTGGCTTCTATAACCCAATGGCCAGAGAAGGATCGGAAACATTAAGATTAGAAACAGGACGAATTGAATACTGGCAAGGACACGGTGCATTATTGTCAGACACAATGGCTAGGATTGTTAAATTGCATGCTAAAGGGCCAGATGGCTTAGCAGAAATGAAGAAAAAAGATGCTGAAAAAGCTGCATCAAAAAAAGCAAAAAAAGAAGCTGAAAAATTAGCAAAAGCTGAGGCAGCGGTCGAGGCAGAAGCTCCAGCGGCAGAAGCAGCTCCAGCAGAAGCTCCAGAAGCAGCTCCAGCAGAAGCTCCAGCGGCAGAAGCAGCTCCAGCAGAAGCTCCAGCGGC
>Ga0209710_1000331_pt1 | contig 48249 bp, 55 predicted proteins | sample ArcticOcean_MG_C_5_FD_187436 | JGI IMG/M metagenome (GOLD analysis project Ga0209710, IMG submission 187436) | Marine microbial communities from western Arctic Ocean - ArcticOcean_MG_CB4_138 (SPAdes) (version 2) | ecosystem: Environmental > Aquatic > Marine > Oceanic | place: Arctic Ocean...
GACTACATAAACGGCACCGACCCGTACGCGACTCCCGGAGGGGACGACGCGTACCTCTCGTCGTTGCTTTCGTACAGCGTGTCCCAACTAAACAAGGAACCCGCTAACTTACTGGAAGCACGCACACGCGCGGCTGCTGCACGAAAGGAAACCGCGCAAAAGCGGTACGCCTCGTTCATCGCCGCGTCCGAGTTGTTCGCGATCGTGCGAAGGGAAGTCGCGGATGTGGAAAAAGGACTTGACGATTTACGAAGCAGTTTACCCGCGCTGCGAAATGGATGCCAGGTACGCCACGCGTTTCTGGGTTTCCCACATCCGGCAGGCACAGCGTTTCAAGCCCCGTTCGTGACGTCCACGGCCGTGATTACAAGGAAGCGCAACACATACAGCACAAAAGCACTGTTTTACCGAAGCTGGTGACTGTTTGTCCATACATCGCCCAATACAGTAAACCCGTACCCCATCCGCCGCGCAACACGGGACTGACCTTTTTCTTTCGCAACTGCAGACCTTCGCGGAAGAAGCGAGCGCGATTTCGCGCAACCGCACGCAACACCGAAACACGCTCGCGAATCAGAGTTTGCTTTTAGACCTTTTGGAAGCCCCGGCGCTGCAAGACACGTGCGTTCGGCACGGCAATTACGACGAAGCGCTTGAGATTGAATCTTTTCTGTACGTATGGGGCGTTTCCCAAATCCAGACACTGTTTCAAGCCCCTCTTTGAGTACACTAGTCTCAAAAGGATGTTACTACATACAACACAAGTAGACTATTTGCCCATACAGTAAGACTCAAGACTGACACTTTTCTTTTACAATCACAGAGAGAAAGCCGCCAATAGCCACGCCCGCCGCGCGCCCGTGCTTTCCGAGCTCGCCAAGAACGCCTCGGAAGCCTCTGACGTGATGCTTCACCAACTCGTGGATAAGCTACGACACCAAATTACCCTGCCCGAGTGCTTACGAGTCGTGGGGGTGTTACGCCGGATAAGGGCGATGGATGAGAATTCTTTGCGAAGAGTGTTTCTGCGAAGGTACGTGCATAATTTCCCAAATCCCGCCTCCCTGTTTTATCTCTCAGCTGATGACTGTTCAGACCGATTACTCTGACTATTGTCCATACATCGTCCAATACACGCCCAATATAAAACTGACACTTTCTTTTATTGGTATCAGCAAAGAAACCCTGGCGCGCGCGACGCAGACGCAAATAACCGACACCACGAGGTACGGCCTTTCCCAATCACCACGTTCCACCTCCCTGATTACAGCCCCTCCTTGACGTCCACTTACTAAAAGGAAGTGCACTACTGGTACCTCTTACCAGTACTAGTAACGTACTTCCTACTGGTGACTCTTACCAGTACTCGCGGCTCTTACAAATACATCACAAGTGCGCTGTTTGCGGAATACAAGTTAAGAACATTACGACCGACTGACACTTTCTTGTTAATCGTAAAAAGCGACCCCTACGACAGCGTGAAGCGCGTCACGGACGCGCACCGAGTTTTGGTGTTCGACGTCGTCACGCAGTTTCGGGCGATTTTCGCGACCGAGGAGGATGAGACGGATGAGGGAGATGGATTCAGCGATGGCGGCGATTACAAAAACGACGATACAAAAAACGAGCGTAAAAAAACGTTACCTTCGTGGTGCGCTTTCCGGACTGAATCTTTTATTCACGTTTTATCAAAACACGTCCCGCTAATCGACGAGGGGTCGCGAATCTCTGCCGCTTTTGAGCACGCGCGGTACTGCTCGCAAAGCCTCGCACGCGTAGGGTGCGACCACCGGAGCTTGTTGCTTCCGATTTTCTCGAGCGCGGCGTTTGCGTTGTTTTCGGAATGGGTCGAGGTCGCGGTGTCCGACTTTGAGCGCTCCGCGCAGACGCACCGGTGGAGCGCTTTTCCGTCGATCGGCGGCGCTTCGGGCGGTGACTCGGTAAGGCCGGCCGGGTTTGATGACGAGTCAAAAGAAAAAAACGCTTCAGAATCTTCAGAGCAAAACCAAAACAAACCCCCGGCCCCGCCGGCGGCGCTGGCGGAGCACGTGTTGGTGGTATGGGCCTTTCCCAATAACCACATTCCACTGACTGATTGCCCATACTTGTACCAGAAGGGACTATTCCCTCTGCCCTGACTGTTTGTCCATACATCGCGATATACACGACTGACATTTATTTATTTTCAACCAGGGGTGTTTCGTCAACGGCATTTTACAAAGCCTGAACGAAATCAGGCACTGCGTTTTTTCCTTCCCCGCGATTCGAAAACAGTGCGCCACGGAAGTACACCACGCTTTGAGCCGGGCATCAAAAGCGTTGGTACAGGTGGATACCAAGTACTTCAACTCCAATGAAGCAGACTCGTCAGGGGGAGTTGCGGGTAACTCGTCAAAACGAACCGCGTACGTCGGGGCGTGCAAAGCGCTGACCACGATCGCGGCGCCGTACGTCGCGTCGTGTTTCGGCAAAACTTTTGGCGCGGTTGGCGAGCGCGAGGTGGACGCGCGCTCGGCGGTGGAGCCGCTCACGAAAGCGATGCTGGGTTTCTGACCACCGGAAGCGGAGAGAGGGCAGGGGAAAGCTTCTGTAGGTTAGGTTTTACCACGAGCCTTGTATTACCTGTACGTCTTATCCGTCGGATCCGTCGGCATCCGTTTCACGAACGGGCATTCCTTCGGACGCCCTCGACTAAACCCCAAAACCCCTCAGTAATAAGGCACGTGCTGCCCCCCCCCCCGGTTGACGCTTGTTTTCGATTTTTCGCGTCGCAGCACCGCGATGTCCCTAAGATCTTTCTTAAGAATATCCGCCAACCGCCGCGTCGCGTCCGCCTGGTCCGCGACGAGCCGCGCGTACGCCACCGCGGTGGCTTCGTCCACGCCGTCGCGGTTTTGGTGGACACGGGTACCGCCGTCGCCGCCTCCGCTGTTTCGAGTCTGACTCTTTTCCGGGACGCCGTTGGTGAACGCGAGCGGTTTTTTTTCGGTGAAAGCGCCACCAACCAAGGCGTTACCCCAGCCCGAACCGCCGGTCCCGCCCTCGGGTCCCCCCGACACGCCAGTGAAACCGCGCTCCCTTGACCGCTTGGCGCGCGCCGCCGCCGCAGCCGCGGCGTGGGATCCGCCGCCGTTCGCCACGCGCGCGTCCGCCGTTTTTTCCGCCCGGTGCGCAGCAGCTAACGCGTCCACGCGTCTGGGCAACGCCGTGGCGCTGCGAGACAGCGCGCCTTGTAGCCGCCGCAAGCGACTGGCCAACACGCGTTCGTCTTCGCTCATGCCCCCCACGCCCCTTCGGCCGTCGTGACCAACCGTGTCTCCGTCTCGCCCGCGATACCCACCGCCGCCGTCGCTGGTGTTGTTTTCAAACCGCCGCGTTTCAGCACCCTCCACAACGCGCATCAACCGCAGCAAGCGGTGTTGCTGCTCCTGTTGCGTCCTCGAAACCTGCGCCACGCGTTCGGTGAGCTGCGCGCCCCGAAACCTGCGCATTTCGGAAACCCGCGCGTCGACCGCGTCGAGGTACTCGCGCTCGCTTTGGAGTTCAGCGTCCTGTGAGTGTTACACGAAAAGGGTCAGTCCTTTCGTAATTTGTGTGAGCAGAGAGTCGGGCCGTAATCGGGCCTCCACAGTGTGTCTGGATTTGGGAAAGACAAACTCGTACCTGCACCCGCGCTCGTTCGGATAACGTCTTGAAACCGTCACCAGGAACCGGCCACAGTCCGTCCGCGTTGTGCTCGCCCCCGACTTCGTCAAGCAAGCTGCGCCAAGTAAGCTCGTCCACGCCGGGGGGTTTGGTTTTTCGTTGCGCCGCGTACGCGTCCGTGCCGATCACGTTTTGGAAATAGTGCCTGAACCGAAACTCCGGGTTGTGCGGGTGAGGGTCGTACGCGCGCGCGATGCCTAAAATCTCAAGCTCCGGGTTCAACGTGCTAGGCATCCTTGCCAGGGCCTGGAGGTGCTGACTCAAACCCATCTTCGTCGTGAGCTTTGAGGGCGCGCTGGCGCTTAAATCGGCGTTTGGAGGAGTCGTGGAACCCGGTACGGTGGTGCTTCCGGGAGACTTCTTCGGCGCGTTCGTGTCGGGCGGCACGGTAGTAGGGTTTGTGCCCGGCACCGTGGTAGGCGTAGCAGTAGCAGTAGCCGCCGTACCGCCGACGGAGACTTTCGGTAATGCCGCGCCAAAGGAAAGACCGGGCAAAGAGTCGGGCGCCTTCGCCGGCGCCCCGAAATTGGTGTCGCCACCCGCGGTAGTCCTGGCGGTTCCGAATAAACCACCCGAGACGGTCGTTGAGTTAATAACTCCAATAACGGGAACAGTCGTGGTGGTGGCCGCCGCACCGATGGTGGAGGCGCCAGCCGCGCTGCCCGCGGGTGGGTCGAACGAAAACCCGCCGGTGGTCGCGGGCGCGGGTGACGCGGTGGACGCGGTCGTCGCGGGCACCGTCGCTCCGAAGGAAACGCCGCCGCTCGTCGCGGGGGCGGCGGCGGCGGTGGCCGTCGCCACCGTCGGTCCGGCAGGTGCGCCGCCGAAACTGAACCCACCGATAGAAGCCGAGGGCGCGGTTGTCACAACCGTCGCAACAGGGGTGGTTGTCGAAACAGCACCCGCGGTTGTTGAAGCGGGCGCGCCGCCGAAGCTGAACGAAGCGGGCGCCGCGGTGGTCGCCGCGGGCGCGGCGGCGGCCGCGGCTGGCGTCGTGCCGCCTGATTGAAATAAAATAAATGTCAGCCGTGTATGGGCAATCAATCTGCGGAATGTGGTAAATGGGAAATACTTACCAAAGCTGAACCCGCCGGTGGATGCCGCAGTCGCAGCCGCAGTCGCAGCCGCGGAAGCCGTCGCCGCCACAGACGCACCGCCAAAGCTAAAGCCTCCCGGCGCCGGAGCCGCGGGGGCGACCGCCGAAGAGGCGCCGAACAGCGAACCGCCCATAGGGGGAAGCGCCGCGGGCGGGGCAGTCGCCGCGCCGGCGGCGCCAAACAAAGAACTCGCCGGAGCCTCCAGCCCCGGCGCCGCGGCGGACGCGCCTCCAAAAGAAAAGCCGCCTGCCGCAGGCGCCGGTGCTGCGCCGAAAAGGGACCCGCCGGTCGCGAGGGAGGTCGCGGGTGTCGTCGCGGCGCCGAATAACCCACCTCCGGTCGCGGGAGCCGCGGGAGCCGCGGCGCCGAACAGCCCGCCAGCCGCCGCGGGTGTTGTCGTCGTCTGCGCGGGGGAGGCTCCAAACAAACCACCGCCGGTCGGCGCGGGCGAAACGCCGAGTTGTCCGAATCCAAAAGAGCCTCCGGGAAGCGCGGGCGCGGCGGGCGCCGCGGCGCCGAATAAACCGCCGCTTGACGGCGCAGGCGCTCCAAACCCGCCAGTCATCGCGGGCGCTCCGAATCCGCCGCCGGTAGCCGGTGCCGGCGCGCCAAACCCTCCGCTTGAGTTCGCAAGCGCTCCGAATCCGCCAGCCGCGGGCGCGGGCGCGCCGAACCCGCCGCCCGCGGAGGCATGCCCGAACCCGCCACTCGCCGCCGCGACGGGCGCTCCGAATCCGAACCCCCCGGGCGACGGCGCGGCGGGCGCGCCAAAGCCACCCGCGTTTGGTGCTGCGGCGCCTCCGAATCCGCCTCCGCCTCCGAATCCGTTTGGTGCCGCCCCTCCTCCGAATCCGAACCCGCCTGTCTCCGCATTGGCGTTGGAGGGCGGTGCGCCGAAGCCACCTGCTTGGGCGGGCGCCGAAGTGGGGGCGCCGAACCCGAAACCTCCGTCTCCCGTAGGCGCCGGCGCCGAGGCGAATCTGCCAGACGCGGGCGCCGCGCCGAATCCGCCATTCGCAGAGGGAGTCGTTCCGAACAAACCGCCCTGCGGTGCAGCCTGCGGGGCACCGAAGGGAGACTGGAGGTTACCGTGATCGTACGATGGAATTGAGGTCAGCGTTTGGTTTGCGGTCGGTTTACTCGGAGAGAAACGATTGGCGTTGGCGTTGATCGTACCGTCGCGCCCCCCGTCGGCGTCCCGAACGACTTAGGTCCCCCGGGTTGCCCGAACGGCTGTTTTAGGGTGGTTCCGGGTGAAGTAGGAGGGCGGCGTGATACACGACGTTGGGGAAACACGGTGCATACGAAACGCACAGACGGTGGGAAGGGCAAAGGTCAGCACGAGCTGGGCGGGTTTGAATGAAAACAAAAAACAAAAGGGCATCTCCGCGCGTCGCGGATGACCTCCAGAGAAACACCGGGAGAGACAACGCACCGAACCTCCTCCACCGCCAAACATTGTACCCTTGTGAAAACGGGAAAGAGTTCGCCTTCGACGATCGACCCCCCACCCGGTGTCCGATCGCGCCGCGCGAAGTGTCGTTCCTCAAAGCGAAGGCGGCAGGGATCTCGTAAACGGGGAAAAGGGCGAGCGAGGAAAATAGCAGTCAGCGATGTCCGTTACGTAGGAAGGAATTTGAGAAAAGGAATTTGGGCAGGTCCACACATAAGGCCGCGCAGAGGTCCAGGACGTCGATGAAAGTGGATGACCTCACTGGGACATCGATAGATACCTCTATCATGAAGCATCTTGGCGTCTAAGATGTCATTTCAAATCCAATTTCGGGCGGATGTTATACATGAAGTAGCGCAGATGCGTTGAGGAATTTGACATCCTGAAATCTGATGTCAGAGATGATGGAGGGTGACATGTCAGGGCATTCCGGCGCTATAGGTGGGTTTTATGAGAAGCATGAACCGTAGTAGTTGCGTCGTGCGACTGATTGAGAGCGACGAGCTCAAAAATTGGTACCCGTTTCCGTCAAGAATCCGTCGTGCATGGCGTTTCTACTCGCCTGGGTGATGGGACTCTGCTCAGACAACATGCTTTTTCGAAACTTCTCGAGAATCTCGCGATTTGAAAGCTATTTTAGAATGTTTAAACCGCGACCCTGTGAAGAACTTCCTTTCGAAATCTCGATTTGATAGGCAGTCTACCTATCAACCAAATTCATTTTCTCAAATTCCTTCCTACGTAACGGAGATGCAGTCAGCGCGTTGGTTCGCCGCAGGTTGCATGCCTCTTTGCAGTGCGCGGTTTCCATGTAACCTCTCCGACTGGAGAGTTTTTGTCAGCCTTTTCAGAACCTTGAAACCGCCCCGTGCCCCCCCCCCATTCCCGTCGCGCGCGCGCTCCCCACCGCGCCACTCGGACCCCCGCCCCGCCATCCATGGTGCGCGAGGGCTACGGCACTTCCGGCGAGGGCAACGGCACCACCGTGGGTTTCCCGAAACACGGCGGCGTTACCGAGGTGTTGCCTTTGCTGACGCGCGATGCGAATTTCTCCTCGGTGCCTGGTTCGGATGCGGAGCCTCGCGCGTCGGATGCCGGGTCGGGGAACGAAGGCTTGAAGAAATCCGCGCGAGGGCGCACCTCGCTGCACGGCGAAGTGCTGCTGGCGAACAAAACCCTGAAGAAGAAACCGTACAAGAGCCTTGGGTGGTCGCTCATCGCGGTGCGTCGGACGTGACCCACGACCCTCGCTTTCTTTTTCTCGGAGGGTGTTGAACGCCCACGATCCCCCGGCAAAAGAAGTCCGGGCCCCCATCGTACCGGTCGGGGTTCCGCGACTCTTCGTCCGCTGCGTCCGTCCGCCGCCCCCTAACTGGCTTCAGTTTGGCTGTGTGGCCCGCGTGCGCTGGACACCTCGAAGTTGGCGGCGCGCGCGTGCGGACGCCACGCACCACCTCACCGCACTCCCGACCGGGACCAACGCGACTGACCTTTTTCCTTTGTCCTTTCTTTTTGTTGAACCATCATTTTCGCAAACCGTTTAGGCCGCCGCGTCCGGCATTTTAGTCGCGTGCATGGTCGCGGCCGCGGTGGTGCCTTTCAGCAGCATCGGCCCCGATCACGCCGTGGACCGGGACACCGCCGCGATGATCGGCGAAAAAATGGGGTTCGACGACACCGCCGGCCTGAGCGCGATTGGCGGAGGCGAGAAATCTGGCAACCAGGAATCTGTCGACGCCGAATCGCCATCGGCGGCGCGAAAAGCCCCCCTCACGCCCGACGCTTTCAAACTCGCGGTGGAACAATTGGGCGGGTTCCTTACCGAGAGTGGGAAGTGGCGCACCGCACTGGTGGTGGTCCCCGCGGTGTACGACGAGTGGGACGTTGTTGACGGCGACGCCGCCGCTTCGGGTATTCCCACGTGGGCCACCCCCGATAAGAAGTCGCTATACAGCATGGCACCTCTGTACCAGCGCCGCGAGCCGTCTGAACCGAACTTCGTACCCAACAGGGGTTACGAAACCGGCGCGTTCCTTAAGTTCGTGATCGACCACTACGACAACCTCCCCGAAATCACCGCGTTTGTGTCGGGCGACTTTGCCGAAACAATCGGGTCGAGCGAGTTGGCGAAGCGCGCGCTGGCGGACGTAGCGGCGGCGGTCGAGTCTTCCTCGTCGAAACTCGGAAGCGAGTCTTCCAAGTCTTCCAAGACTTCTCAAATCGCGGGCTACCAGCCCCTCATCGTTGATTCCAGCAACTTTCTGCAGTCGCGATCACCAGGCGAGCTCGTGCAGATGTGGAAGCAACAGCGGTGGGGCTGGGAGGACATCATGGGCGACAGCGCGGGCGCCGCCGCCGCGCACCTGTCCCGGTGCTGGCGCGCCGTGGCGGCTGATTTTGAGACGGCTGATGTTGTGGAGGACTCTTTGGAGGACTCTTCCGAGGACTCTTTGAAGTCCTCCAAGTCAACAAAGCAGTCCTCCCAGAACCCCCGCGCCGCGTTGGGACAGTTTTTCTTTTCCTCGTCCTCCAAGAAGAGCCGCGTGGCGACGGAGGGGGAAACACGGATCGGCGCGCCTGCCGTCGCGGTGAGCAAACAAGACAAACGCGAGCTCAAAATGCCCCCGGTTTCCGTCAGCCTGTACCCCGGTTCGCACTTCGCGGTGACGAAAAAAGTGCTGCGGAATACGCCTTTGAAAACGTGGGAATCCGCGTATGGCAAGTTCGTGGAGAAGGGCGTGTGCGTCGAGGACGAGGCAAACGAAACCGGCGACGAAATTCGAAACAAGTTTGACCTCGGCGTCTCACTCGAATTTCTGTCGCACGTCATTTTCGGCGGCGCTGCCCTGGACGCGGGTGTCGACGCGCGGTGCTGCGGCACGAGCTGCGTGTTCGAAGACCAGGCATGCAGGTACGTGTGTCGGGCTTCCCCACATCCAGGCACACTGTTTTATCTCTAACGCTGGTGACTGTTGTCCATACATTGCGATATACAAGACTGACACTGACCCTTTTCGTTCACAACCGCAGCGAGCTCGGTGCGTTTCAGAAAACCGCCGGCGCGGACGAGTACGACGTCGCGAGTTTCGGCGGCCCGAGGTTCGACGCGGATGAAACCCGGATGTTACGCGTGGAGGGAATCATTTCCCGGTACAACGGCTGGAACCTGCGGGAACTGCGGGAGGAACGGAAAGGCGCGGGGGGGGGGGAGGGGGCTGAGGCTGTCGAAGATGTCATCGAAGATGTCGAAGAAGCTTCTGAAGATGTCGAAGATGTCATCGAAGATGTCGAAGAAGCTTCTGAAGATGTCGAAGACGACGTTGAAGACATTGAAGACGACGTTAAAGACTCTTCCGATGTCGTCGAAGGCGTCGAAGATGCTTCTTACGATGCCGAAGATGCCATCCAACACGACTCCTCCGACGACTCGTCCTCGATGGAGTTCCTCAGCGCCGACCTCGGCGCCGCGGAACCTGTGTGGGAACGTTTCGTGGCTTCCGAAAAGGCGAAGGACGTGGGCGGCTTGGGCGGCTTGCGCCGTGAATTGAGCGCAAAAACTCGGGAAAAGGCGGAGCTTGAGCGGTCGCTCAAGGAAGTCGAGGCAACCATCGTGGACTTACACGCCAAACGTGAGAGGCTTGAGGAACACAAGAAAGACGGCGCGGCCTCGCTTGGCAATGCGCGAGTGGCGCGGGACGAGCGCAGGGTCGCGAACTTGAGCGCCAAGCTCGAGAAAGTCGCGGCGCTTGTAAAGGACGTGCAAACGAAGAAGAGAGTCGCCGCGGTGGCGGCGAGGAACTTGCGGCAAAAGCTGGCGACTGCGAAACTGGGGAGCGAGGCCGAGGCTGAGGCCAAGACCGAGTCGAAACCGGCTGTCGCCAAGGTTGGCGCCGCGGAAGATGGCGGCCAGCCTGGCGTTGCCTCACTGGCGCTGCCCCCGCGGCGGCGACCGGCGCAGCCGGAGGAAGTCGCCGCGCAATGAGTTGATTAAGACGCGATCGCACTACGTACTGCGCACTATGCCACTACCTTGAAATTATACATATACGTCACGAACCTGCGGTGGTTAATACGACACGCGAACGTCCGTTTCACACGAAAGAAAGAAAGAAAGAGAGAAAGGTCCGGACCCAAGTTTCACGGTAAAAAGTTTCACCACCGCGCGTCTAAGCGTCGCTCAGCGTCAGCCGCGGACAGATGTTCATGCTCTGCAGTTCCTGGAACAAAAGCTTGCAGGCGTACGGCAGCTTCAGCGTGCTGACCGTCCCGCCGTCTCCGCACTGCTGACACACGTTCTTCCCGGTGCCGTGGTGGTGGTACCCGAGTAAACCGCACTTCGTGCATACCTGGGCTTCGAACTGGTCCGAGGAAATCATTAAGCGCTCCAAAATCAACATCGCGGCGCCGTACCCTATTAGACAATCGCGCTCCATCTCGCCAAGACGTAAACCGCCGTCTCTGGCTCGGCCCTCCGTGGGCTGTCTGGTCAATACCACCCGGGGCCCCCTCGCCCTAGCGTGCATCTTATCAAGCACCATGTGTTTTAACTTCTGGTAATACACCGGGCCCATGAACACGTAAGCAGCGAGGGCTTCACCGGTAATACCGCAGTGCAACAAGTCCTTGCCGTTGTAGGAAAACCCGTGCTGCACCAGGGTTTGCGAAATCGCCGCCGCCGGGTCGCCGCCGAACGCGGTGCCGTACTGAGAGAAAAGCCGAAAAGTGGTCAACGTCTGGTACGGGCAATCGCAGAGGCGGTGTGTGGTGAAGCGGGAAATAATTACCTTAAACTCGCCATCCTCCAGCCCCGCCTTACCCCCTAACAACTCGATCATCTTCCCCACGGTCATCCGCGAAGGGAACCCATGCGGGTTCATGATCAAATCAGGCGTGATGCCCCGTTCCGAAAACGGAAAGTCGCTCTGCGGAAGAATCACGCCGCACACGCCTTTCTGGCCTGCGATTGGGAACGAAAATGGTTAGTCGTGTATCGGGCGATGTATGGACAAACAGTCACCAGCTGAGACGTAAACAGTGGGAAGGATTTGGGAAAGGCCCATCACGTACCGTGCCGGGACGAAAACTTGTCCCCAACCTCCGGCCTTCGCGTGTGCCGCCTGCGATTGTTACACGAAAAGTGTCAGTCTTTCGGGCAACGTGTGTCACGTAATTACGGGCGGACAATCGGCAAACGGCCGGTGCCGCCTGATTTGGGAAAGCCCAGGACACGTACACCAAACACTTCACGTTGAACTGCCCTTCGTCCGTCATGGTGAGCATGACTTTATCCACGACGCACGCTTCGCCTTGCGGTCCTTTGTAGGACTGGGGCGTGGGGCGGAAAAACGAATCGGGCATGGCTTGCGGGTTCGGCAGCGGGTCCCTTGTGTTCGAAGGCGACTGCTTGTTGACGTATACGTCCCCGGGCTCTATCCTCTCGCCCACGCTGGCGATGCCGTCGCCGTCCAACAGCTTGTGCCGCCCGGTCGGGCCTTTCTGGGCAGAGGTGGGGGGCACGATACGGTCCGTGGTGCGGTTGCTGTACTTTTTGATCTGCGCGCCGTACCTTTTGGAAAAAAGTTAAGTATCAGTCTTGTATGGGCAAACATTGATGGGATTTGGGAAATGCAAAAAATACCTACTTTCGTAACACGATACACCGCCCGAAACCCCGGTCCAGGGAAGCGCCGTTCATCACGATGGCGTCCTCTGATACGATAAAAGCCGAAAGTGTCAGTCTCTCGTAATGTGTATTACGTAAACAGTCAGAGGTAATAGTCCCTTCTGGTACGAGTATGGGCAAACAGGGAGGCGGAACGTGGTGATTGGGAAATACGTACCGATGTCGTAACCTGAATAGCTCATCACCGCGACCGTCGCGTTTTGCCCCGCCCCCAGCCGGTCGTATCCGATGAGCTCGATGGTTTTGGTTTTCACGATTGGTTTCTGCGGGTACACCAAAAGGTACGTAAGCGTGTCCATCCGGTTCAGCTGGTTAAACGCGATGTTTCCCATCGCCTGTTTTCCCATCGCGCACTGGTACGTGTTCCGCGGGGACTGAGATACGAGAAAGGAAACGTCAGTCTTGAATCGGCGAGTGTGGGTGTACTGTATATCGCGATGGATGGACAAACAGTCACCAGCTTCGGTAAAACAGTGCACTTGTGATGTATGTAGTATCTCCTTTTTAAGACGGCCGTGGACGTCAAAGAGGCGCGGCAGAAACAGGGAGGCGGGATTTGGTAAGTGCCCAACACGTACCTGGTTGTGGTGCGGGTACGGGATGATCCCGGCGCACACGCCTAGCAACGTGAAGGGTTCGATTTCCAGGTGCGTGTGGTTGGGCCCAATCTCGTTTTCGTAAAGCGCGATGTACGAGTTGTTCTCTTCGTTCACGTCCAGGTACTCCACGAGGCCTTGCGATGGGTAAAAGAAAAGGTCAGTCGCGAGTCGGCCGGGTGTACTGTATGGGGGATGTAGTAATCGGGCCGAACAGTGCACTTGTGATGTATGTAGTTGTTGCCAGTACTGGTAAATGTACTAGTAGTGTATAGTACTACATACATCACGAGTACTGGCAATGCTACATACATCACAAGTAGTGCACTCAAGGAGGGGCATCAAACCGTCGGCGGGATTTGGGAAAGCCTGACATACGTACCTTCTTTCAGGAAATCGTTAAACGCGCGTTGGCCGTCTTTCAGCTCGGTGAGGTGCCGCTGTTGCGTCAGCACCCGGCCGTTTTCCACGATTAAAAGAGGCCGACACACCCGGCCGCCGTCGCTCGCGATGTACACGCGGCCGTCCGTGGTGTGAATGCTGACGAACTCGCCGATACGGCCGTTCCGCCGAAGCGTGCGCAAATCGGACGCGAACCGCCCTGGGTGCGAATGCACGCCCAGAATGGTGCCGTTCAGGAAAACAAGCGCGCCCCCAGGCGAGTGTATTTCCTGTCCAGTCAGGTACAGAAGCGGCTCCACTCCGAGCGCGTGCGCCAGGTTCTTCAAAGGCGTCTCTTCGTCATCCGTGGTGACGTGCGTCATCAGCGCGAGGTTTTTCACCAAACCACACGATTCACCCTCCGGGGTGTCACTCGGACACAGCATTCCCCACTGGCTCGGCTGTAACGCCCGAGGGCCACTCACTTTCCGCGTTTTTTCAAACTGCGACGTGATTCGGGTCATCATCCCTAAAGCGCTGATAAAGCTTAACCGGCTCAGAACTTGAGTCACGCCTTTCCGCTCCATCCTGAAGCGCTTGACGGTCCAGTTGCCGGACGAAATAGCGTGCTCCAACCCGTTGGACAAGGTGTCCTGGTTGGAAAAAAAAAAGTGTCAGTCGGTCGTAACGCGTGTTACGGAAACGAGCAGGGTAATGGGCAGAGGTACCGCCGTCCCTTCGCAGGACGAGTATGGGCAATCGCGGACGGCGGAACGTGTTGGGTGGGAAATAGAATCCAGCTCTGTGACTGTTTACTCATACAAATACGTACCTGCCGAATGCACTTCAGAATGTCGAACTGCGTGGCCCTGTTGCTTTTGGAAAGCACCGCGTCGGCTTGGCGCTTCAAATCCGCGTTCAGGCGTTTGAAACAGTCCTCAAACAAAAGCGCCAGAAGCTGCCCCGCGAGCTCGAGGCGCTTGTTCCCGTAGTAGTCCTTGTCATCAACAGCGCTCCGGTCCACCATGGCGTGCAGAATCCGCCGGATCATCACCGCGACGTACGCCCGTTTCTGCCGAAAGTCGTACGCAACAACCGGAACGTGCGCCAACACCACGCCGGCGAGAATATCCCGCGCCTCGTCCACCCGGTTGCGCTTTGTTCTGCGATTGTGACAGAAAAGTGTCAGTCTCTTCCGTCTTACTGTATATCGCGATGTATGGACAAACAGTCACCAGCGTTAGAGATAAAACAGGGCACTTGTGATGTATGTAGTGCACTTCCTTTTAATGACGGCCGTGGACGTCACGAACGGGGCTTGAAACAGTGTGTCTGGATTTGGGAAACGCCCAAGGCCGTACCTGCCGGTGTACCCGCCGCCGCCGCCGCCGCCGCCGCCGCCGCCGCCGCCTTGCCGCGTCGCCGCGCGCACTTTGCTCCCGCAAAACTCGAGCGCCTGTCGCTGCGTGAAAATTCCCAAACCAGAACACTCCTGCAACGACGGCGCCAACAACGTGGCGTACGCGTGGTCGGTCCCGACGAGCTGCACGGTTTCCTGATCGCTCTGCGATTGAGAAAAAGGAAAGGGTCAGTATTAGATGGGCAAACAGTGTTGGGATTTGCGAAAGGACCAAGGCCGTACCTCCAGCCCCATGGCTTTCAAAACCACCAAAATGGGAATCTCATCCGCGAACGTGTTGTGCCGCAGGTACAGCTTGCCGTGCTGAGATAAATAAAAGAAAATGTCAGTCTTGTATGGGCAAACAGTCGTTGGATTTGGGAAAGGCCCAATACTTACCTTCACGCCGATGCTCGTTTTCGATTTCCGTTCGTGCGTCGACGACGTGACACTGGCGCCGACTTCGCCTTTGTTATCCACGTCGATGATGATTCTGTTTTTGCTGAGCTGCTCTTGAATGAGAATGACTTTTTCCGTGCCTTTCACGACGAAGTACCCGCCCGGGTCGAGGGGGCACTCACCGAGGCGCGCGAGTTCTTTTTCGGATTTACCGGTCAAAACACACCTGCTCGATCGCAGCATCAACGGGATCCGGCCGATCACCACCCCGCCTACGCCGTTTTTCGACTGCCGCGTCACGATTTCCTTCCCGCGCGTGTACTCGACGTCCACCGTCACGGGCGCGGCGTACGTCATGTCCCGTAAACGACACTGCTGCGGGGTAATGTCCTCCACGATGTAGTCCTCCTCCACGCTGGGTTTGCCTACGTGTATGTTGGTGTACTTCAGGTAGAAATTCGGATCCGTGTCGCAGGTCACCTTTTCGTTCGCCTTCGCGCGGATGATCTTTTTGATCTCGTCGTTGATCAAGTAGTTAAACGAATCGATGTGCTGCCTGACTAAGCCCCGCACTTTCAAGAAAGCAGGCAACAGCGCGAACTTATCCTCCAGGGTTTTGATTGGAGCCGCTAGTTTACTCGGGTCTCCTGTTAGGCACTCGGGTAAACTCCCGTCAGGCGTGTTCATCGCGCTCACGTTCCCGCCAACCTCAACGTCGTTCTTGTCGAAAGCCTTGAACCGGATTTCGTTCACGGCGTACTGGTCCGCGGTTTCGTCGGAAGCCATGATGACTTGTGTAGTGCCAAACTGTGGCAGTGACACGCCGGGGTTACTCACGCCGGTCGTGTCCTGTCACCGTGCGTGCGGCCGGTAGTAACAGGACGGACAACCGAGTTGTATCCTTAGTGCAGAGGACCCGATGGAGGTTGTTACCACCTACCACACCGCCGGCCGCCCCAAAGAAAAGAAATCGCCACGCCCGCGTTCCTGGATGCCGCCGACTTGATCGAGTGGGGCGGGTGGACGCGCTTGTTCTACAATCGCACGCCACCGGGTGTAAGTACGTCCGCCTGGCGTGTGGAACCTGTGTATTCCAACCCTCCCTTCACGCCCCGTTCCAAAGCGCACGGCGCACCGCGCGTCTTCTTCTTTGCAGCAGCACCGCCGCCGACGCCGACGGAAGAATGTGAGAATAAACCTGGCGGCGTGGGTAAACATCGGGGTGAAGACATGAATGCTCACTGGAGTTTCCAACTTCCACGGGAGTGCCCAGTCGTTGCTCTGCAGATCGGTCGGTGCTCGCCCAGAGTTCGGCGCGCGCGATGTCCCTTCCCGGGCCGTCGGGTGCGGCGGGCGGGGAGGACAAGCTCTCTGCGCTTCCTGGGGGTCCCGGAGAGGGTTCGTCATCGCGCAGCACGGCTGTCGAGACCTTGCGCTCCACCGAAGCGCGGCGAGGAAAGATGGGCACGCCTGGAAGCGGGAAGCCAATCATAACCACGGTCGCGCCTTGGGCGATTCAAGCGGCGCGTCGCGAAGCCCGAACGAATTCGCAACGACGAACCATGGCCCCGTGCACTTCGTTTCCCAGACCGGGTAACACCGAGACGGGTTCTCGGGTGGAGGGGAGTGACGAGCGGCGTGGGGTGATACACGAGGCCGCGAAAAAAGAAGCCACCGACATCGACGATTTAACATCGCGCCGCGAATCGATCGGCGCCCCGCCTCCCACCGCGTTTCTCAACGAGTGCCCCGGTTTAAGCACCAAAGACTCCCAGTTGGAAGTCAAGACGATGACATACGGCGAGCTGTTCAAGGAGTGCCGAAAAGAAAACGCGCAAATAGTCGTCCCCGTGTTCCAAAGACTGTACTGCTGGCCGCCCGAGTTGGCGACCGCGTTTTGGCGGGACGCGGTTTTAGGCAAAGGCGGATCCGCGGCGAAGGTTCGGGGAGGACACAGCGTGGGGCGGTGTTTGTTTCGAAGGGTTGCCACCAAGGACGTCCCGAGTTCGATTCCTCGCGGTGGGAGTGGGGATGGAGGTGATGGCCAAACCAGGTGGAGTGCGCGGTTAGCGTCGGGTGAAAAAAAAGAAAACAGCACAAACACAAACGCGTTGCTTTGTTTGGACGGACAGCAGCGCTTGACCACCGCGGTTTTGGCGATCGCCGCGATTCGGGACGTCGCGGTTTTTCGCGTAAACGAACTGAAGCGCGCGACGGATGAAACGGATGTTCCGCGAATCAAGGAACCGACAGAGAGCGCGACGGATGAAACAGATGTTTCCCCGTTTCCTGATTTGTTGACTGGGCTGACCGCTGTCATCGAACGGGCGAACGAAGCGCTGTACTTACGGGACGACGACGGGGAACCGAACGTACGTGTGCCCCACGGCTTTCCCAAATCCGACACACACGTAATGCTTTCCCGTACTCGTCCTGCGAAAGGAATGGTATTACCGGATGCGGATTGGGGAGCCCAAAGCTACGTCACACACGCGGCCCGAAAGACGTTTGACACTTTTTTTTACCCATCGTAAGCATCCAAACCTGGGGGACACACAAAAACAAAAACCCGCCGCGAAAACGAAAACACTTCGCCCGTCGCACGCCGACCGCGCGTTGTTCGCGGCGTGCGTGGACGAGCTCGGGTGGGGAAATTTGAAAACAAAAAGAAAAGCTGTCTTGTGTAAAAATAACCAAGACAAAGAGAAAGAGCGGGACGACCGGGCGCCGCTCGTGTTGGCGCGCGCGGCGTTGCAAGCGGCGGCGCTTTTGGTGGCGTCAGGTCGCTTGTGGACCGCGTTGAGCTCACTGCTTGACGGGACAAACTTGACGTTCGTCAACGTCGCAGGCGCGGACACGTCAATAAACCTCCCACAGGCGTTCCAGTGGTTACAGGAGAAAACCCTGTTTGCGGCGAGGTACGGCCGTTGGCGTTTCACCAAATCCCGGCCTCCCTGTTTTATCTCTCAGCTGGTGACTGTTCGGACCGAATACCCTGACTGTTTACTCAGGCCACATCACGAAAGACTGACACTTTTCGTTACAATCACAAGCGCGGTGCTTTGGAACCCGAACCCCGGCGTGTGCTTCGCGGCGTGCGATTTGGTGCGCAACTTGGTTTTGGCGTTTCTGCTGACTCAGCGGTACTCGTTGGAACTGCAGGAAACGAAACACGAACTGTTGTGGCTGCGGCCGTTGCAGAACCGAATAGCGGTTAGGGCCGGGCACACGATTGTAGAAACGTTTGACTGTTTACTCGACGCGTTTGTGAAAAACGAGCAGGCGATGCATTTGGAAGCGAGAAACAATCGGAAAGAACCCAAACGCGGCGCGAGTATTGGTTTGAGTAACACGACTGGTACTGCAGAGTTACTCAAAAGCGGTACTCAATTACGCAAGACTAGCACCAACAGCAAACCCGTGAAACCGCTAAGGCAGTGCGCCACCGAGATTAGCGTCCGGCACATGTACGCCAGCGAGACGGTCGCGAAGAGCGAGGAGATGCGACTAAAAACGGGACCCGGAAGCGCAGTGTGGACGTACGCGCTTTTCCGGAGCTTCGTCGAGCGGTGCGCGATTGAGAAATCGCGATGTATGGGCAAACAGTCGGGTGATGACGAAGAAGACGACGATTCATCGGGTGACGATTCGTCTTCCCCCTCCTCAGCACCTCCATCCACCCGGATCAACCCGGACCCCACCAGCTCGGTACCGCCCGAGATGTGGCAAGGCCCGGCGCCGAGAGATGAAGCGTTGAGCCGCGGTTCCTCCGAGTTCGTGGACGAGAAGAGTTCGTTTACGAAACCGAAGCGCGCGCCGTCGCGCTCGGATTGCGCGGAAATCGCGTTGGACGAAGAAACGTGTCGCGAAGCGGTCGGGCGTTTGGTGGCGTTTGGTGAGGCAAACGGGTTCGTTGTGTAAGGATTCATTACGTAGTGTTCATTAGACCCGCTAGCGGGAGAGAATTACTCGTGATTACGAAAGCACGATTCCGTACCGAACAAGAAAGCCGCGCTACCAGGTATAGTTCTCTCGTCGCCGTCGTCGTCGCACTCTGTTCCCAAAAGCCTCAGTCCATCTCGTCCATGGCCTGCACTTGGAAACGCGCGCACTTTTCTTGCGAAGCCGAGGGAGGTTCTTCTTCTGACGTCACGGGTTCTTTCGTCTCGTTCGCTTCTTGCGTCTCTTTCGTCTCTTTCCCCACGAACGTCCACTCCTCGGTGAGCCTCGCCGTGGTTGAGGCGTGGCGCTCTAAATGCGCGCGGCGCTGATCGGGGGGCAGGGCGCTGAAATCGGTTGTGAAGACTTTTTCCTTCGAGTCAAACGCGCGCACCTTTGGAAGCCCGATTTCCTCCGCCCGCGTCAGCCCGTCCTCGCCGCTTGCGCCGATCATGGCTTTGTCGGTGTCGAGTTCGGGCGTTTCGTCGTCCGACGCGGCGTCTAAAGCTTCTTCTTCTTCTTCAATGGGAAGCTCTGGAAGCATTGTCAAAATCTTCTCACTGGATTGGTACCGGTCCCCAAACGCCTGATACGATAAAAAAGAAAAGTGTCAGTCTCTCGTAATGTGTATGAGTAAACAGTCAGGGTAATCGGGCCGATCAGGGAGGCGGAATGTGGTGATTGGGAAAGGCCGTACCTTCGCCGCGTCCATTTTTTTCTTCGCCGAGGCGAGGAGATATTTCTCGTCACCGCTCCGAGTCATCGGCGCCCCCACGGTTTCACCTGATACCAATAAAAGAAAGTGTCAGTCTTGTATGGGAACACAGAGAGGTCGGGATTTGGGAAAGACCCAATACGTACCCAGAGCCCCCAGCCCGACCACCCCGTCCCCGCCTTTCAGCGCCTTCACTTCGTCCCAGGTAAGCGTGGGGGTTTTGTACGTCCCCAAGTAATTGGCACCGTGTTCGTGAAACACGGCGAGGTACTCCTCGGTTTGCCCGCGGATCGCTTCCGGGTACTGGCACAGCAAATCCTGATTGTAAAAAAGGAAATGTCAGTCTTGTATGGGCAATCGGTCAGTGAAATGTGGTAAATGGGAAATACTTACCAGCTCGTCCGCGTCCGTGGAGAGCAGTTTGTCCATGACCGGTTCTGGAGTCGAAAAAGAAAGTGTCAGTCCCGAGTGTTTTGTGTTGGGCGATGTATTGGACGATGGCCTGGTCAACAGGGAGGGGCAATCGGTCGTCTAACAGTCACAAGCGCGTTAACGGTAAAACAGCGCGTATGTGATGTGCGTAGTAACTTCCTTTCAATGAAGGCCGTGGACGTCAAAGAGGGGCGGCAGAAACAGTGTGTCGCACGGATTTGGGAAACGCCCAAGGCCGTACCCGGTAGCGCCGGGTAGTGCGCCTCGATTTTCCCCCGCATCATCTCGAAGAAGTAGTAATACTTCGGCCGCGTGCGCACGTACTCGGGGGCGTGCGCCCACTTGTCTGTTTCAAGCCAACGCAACGCGGCGTCGCTTCCCTTGGTGGTGAGGGTGGTGACTAACTCGGAGCCGAACCCTACGAGAAACTTGTCGCACGCGGCTTGTAGTTTCACTTCGTATTTTTTGGACCCGTCGAAATCGGGGTCGCTCTCAAGCGCCCGCTTCCACTGCACCGCGGACGCCACGCCGGCGTCCACGATTAAGTCATCAGTTTTTGCGCCGAGGGTCCCTGCGACTGCTAAAACCACACGGCCCTTTGCCGCGCTTGATTTTGACGAGTCCAAACTCGGCGACGGCTTGTGAACCACAATTGCGTCCTCTTTTTTGTCAAGGAAGTGTCGCGTCGCGGAGGATTGGGTGGACGCCGTATCGGTGGGCGTCCCGCGGTTGGCCAGGACGAAAATCGTCGCGTACGCGGTCGCCAGCAGCGCGTGCGTTTCACCCGCCAGAACCGCGTTTCTTGATACGACACTTTTCGCTGTTTCCGACTCGGTCAACAAGGAGGAACTAACCTTCGAGGATACGGTCGCAGAGGTACCCTTTGCGTAACCTTTCAAAGAGGCACTTGCCTTTGAAAGTGAAACACTCCTTTTCGGAACAGCAGTCGCGTACGCCACCGAAAACGTGGCGTCTTTAAGAAACTGCTCCGCGTTTCCTTTCGCGCGGTACACCGACGCGCGCGCGTAGTGCAGCACGCACCGCGCGCTGTTGCCCGTGCCGAAAGGGAACTGAGTTGAGTAGTGTGACTTCGTGTCATCTACCCGCGATTCAGAGCAGCCTTCTGAGTGTGACTCTGTGTCACCTACCAGCGATTCATCCGTGCCGCCCTGTGACTGTTTGCCCACACAAGAAGAAGAAGTTCGGGTTCCAAAAACCCAAGCATCCACCGTGCGTTCGCGCCACCGGTTTTCGTTTCCCACCGTCGCGTCCTGAGATTGTAAAAATAAATGTCAGTCTCGTATGGGCAATCAGGAAGGCGGAATGTGGTGAAGGAGGAAATACTTACCAGCAAACGTCGCGCGATTTCAGCCTTGGTGGCTCTCATCGCAGCCGGCCGTATCGGCTTCAGCAAGTTACCCTCGCGCGGGTTCGGGGAGAGGAAAGACACAGATTCGCCGGAACAGATCGCGTCCGCCCAGTGGCTAGCGACGTAACTCATGGGCAGCGATCTCGCGGCGCGGCGAAGACAAGAGACGAGACCTGCGACGTCACAAGAGGTTTGTTCATTTTTTTCTTCGTCTTGTTCTTTCTTCATCGTTTCCACCAACCTCAGCGCCTGTCTTAGCACGTCGCACGCCTCCACTGGCCTGCCTAAATGCGCCAGGGACTCGCCCATGGCGTACTTGGTTTTTATTCGGAGCCCGAGTTCCGCTTCCAGACCGAGCTCGGCTAAAAGGCAATCAGCCTTGCACGCGTCTTCCAGCGCGCTCGCGTGCTGCCCGAGGCGCCGGCAAGTCAAGGCGCGGTTGCTCAGCACGGTCGCGGTGAGCGTTTTCACTTTTTTACGTTCGCCCGATGCCGAGATCGTTTCGCCGCCGACGCCGCCGCCATCCGTTTCTTGGGTCCAGGGAAAGACCCGGTTCAGGGCAACGAGAACCTGGCCGTACTTCGCGTTCGCGTCCGCGTACTGGCCAGCCTGTTTTTTTTCGATAGGTACGGTCGGGGCGTGCGTGAGCGTAAAGAGAAGAGGGGTACACAAGGTCAGCGGGTTTGAATGACTCGAGACCTTTCCTTTAACTCTCAAAAAAGCGGGAGGCGGACCGTCGCGGGGAACGATGGCGCGCGTGCCTTCGCGGCGATGGCTTTTGGTGCGCGGGTCCATTTCGGGTGAACTCGAGTTCGAGGTATTGCACAAGATACTCGGTGTGATACATCACGACACCGGCGCACCTTGGCGTGTGTGTCCGCGTTTTCCTTGAGCGCGAGGGCGTTGCTTAACGATGCTTGCGATGCTGCCGAGATGATGTTCTCGGAGCTCGTGACGGTTGACGTTTCTGCCGATCCAGAGAGAGACGCGCCGACGCCCTCATCGTCGCCGCGAAGCAGGCGACGCACGTCGGAGTCGCGCATCGGGGAGGTCCTGGTTTTACGACGCGAGGGAAAACGGCACGCGGTCGTGTTACGGCGCGCGGGGAAGTGACCCTGTGACGAACCAGGCTGGCGCGCGAGAGTGACGCGACGGGAGGCATTTTGGGAAATTTTACCGGCAAGCGGCAACCCACAAAAAGCATCTTCCGCCATAACGAGAGGCACACTACACACCTGTACCTGTCGCTTCCGCGTTCGAAACGTCGTCGGGTCCTTGGTCATGAACACCGTGCCCATCCCCGTGCGCAAGCTGTTGCTTTGCGTGTCCTTCGACCTGAGCGATGTTCCAAATGCCACCCTCGAGTCCCTGCGTGGCGGCGAGTTGGACCACGGCGCATTGGTCCGGCTCGCCGCGGGTGCAAGCCATCTGATCGACCCAAGCCTTTGCGCGGCGTCGTGCATCACGGTTAGTGGCCCCCTCTCCATCGATACCGTGCAGTCCCTACCCTTCGCGCACACCGAGTCGCACATCGAGTACTCGTTCGTGTACTCCTCGACCGTACCAGCTTCCGTGCTGCGGGTGTTAGTGTCCCTGGAGAAATGCGACGGCGTCACCGCGTTGCGCGTGGGGTTGCACGCGATGGAGCTCCTTGAAAACGGGGCAGACGCATCGAAACTCGCGGACACCGACGCGTTCACGAAACCGCCGCACATTCAGTACGGCTTGCGGCACGTGCTGAACTTTGGGCGCATGATTCAAAGGACCTTGACGAGCATCGCGTTCGCGCAAGTTTTCGGGTTTTGGATGGACCGAACGGGCGCGGCGCGAGCGTTGGGTTATGACAAAAAGTCAAACGTCGTCGTTCCCACCACCGCCGCGAGGTAAGGGCCTTACCCAATCACCACACACCGCCTCCCTGATTGCCCATACTCGTACCAGAAGGGACTACTACCTCTGCCCTGACTGTTTGTCCATACATCGCGATATAAAAGACTGACACTTTCTTTTTTATCGCATCAGCGTGCTGGAGTATTACAAGCAAGGCACTAAGGGCCCTTTGACGACGACGACGTCGTTGTTCACGGCAACGGCGGACGTGCGGTCGCCGTACCGAGGTTTTTTGAACGCAATAGAGAAGTGGAGACTCCAGCTGAACCTTCGAGCGTGCTTCGTGCTGTGTAACCAGTCACCGTTAGTGATCCCCGCGGAGGTTGCAAAAGTCACGGACATCGCAGACGACCGGTCCTTCGCGAAACGGTACGCCGGCGCGTTCGACCGCCCATCCCAACCCCCCGGTGAGGACATCTGGCCCATGAACAACTTCTACCACTGCGGCGTGGTGTTCGTGAACAACTACGGGAAACACGCGCACCGCTTCAACGCCAAAGCGCTGAAGTTCAAGTGGGACTGGCTCGGCCTGGGCGCGCATTGCTGGGGCGCGGGGTGTCTTGACGTAAACGGGGTGTTCATGGCGTGGGTTAGGGGGACGGAGGAGGGCGTGTTGGCGTGCGAAACGCCACTTGCCGCCGCGCTGGGAAGGGGGGTCGTCGATAAAGTGGCGCAGGCGGCGCGCGCGGTGGCGCGACAGTAGGTAGCGAGGTAGTGGAGATAGTACTAGTGAGAGCGACAGCAGTTAGTGAGGTAGTGAGATACTAGCGAGAAGCGACACTTCTCGGGAAAAGAGTACAGAGTTTATTGAAACAGTATTGTGGTACACCCAGACACGACGGTCATCTGGTACTGACCTGTCTGATTGCTGGTCTAGAGACCACTAGACAAGCACTCGGTCAGTCGGGACTGGTTCTGCCGCCCGCCAGCATCTCCGCCTCCGCGTCTCGTTCCAACCGTTTCTTCGCGTCCTCGGACAACCCCCGGCGCCAGGACTGAAACGGAATCGACTCCTTCACCTCTCCGGCTTCGTACTCCAGGCGCATGAGTTTTTCCAAAACCCTGCGCTTCAAAACGGCGGGGGACAGGGCGTTTCTTTTCCTGTCCGACCCCGTCTTCTCGCTACTCAGCGGGTCTTCCGAAACGGCGCGGCTTCGTTTTTTTCCCACCGCGCGACACAACAACAGCCGCTCGTCCCCGCCGCTCGCCCCCACCCCGGGCGCTGACCGTTCGTCAGGCGACGTCATCGATGGCAACAGCCGCGCGATCGCGACGTCCTCGTCGTCGTCGTCGGTTTCTTCCGACGCCGCCGCCAGCGCGTCGCGCGCAAGGAACACGCCTGATTGTAAAAAAGAAAGTGTCAATCTCGTATGGGCAATCAGTCGGCGGAACGTGGTGATTGGGAAATACTTACCTTGCACGGTCGGGTCGCCGCACGGGGCGTCATCGTCGCGGCGGTTCCGGCCGTGGCCGCTCGCCTCGGCCCCGAGCGACCGCGTTATGTTGGACGGAGCGCTCAATCCGCGTGACGAGGACTTGCCGTGTGAAAGAGGCGACTGGTGCGAGTACGATTGCTGCAGCTCGCGCCCGATGACTCCGCGTCGCACCACCACGAAGTCGTCTCCTGTTTCAAGGTGTGCGTGACCCTCGTGATTCTTATGATCAATTAGTCTTGGCACGAAATAATACGCCCCCGGGCTCGGGGGGTGAACCGAGTCGTCCACTTCAATTAACTCACCGGCGGCGTGTTTCAACAACAAGTCGTCCACCTCGGCGACGGAAAACTTGGAAAACTCCTGAGACGATAAAAGCCGAAAGTGTCAGTCTCTCGGGCCACGTGTATCCGGGATTGAAAAGGGTACGCTGTACTCCATACAGTGCAGTAAACAGTCAGGGGCATCGGGACCAATCAGTCCGCGGAACGTGGTGATCTGGAAAGTTCCGTACCTTCAACTCGCAGCCGCTTGCGCTTCGGGAGCCGTCGCCGCCGAGCGCTTGCCCGGGTCCTCCAATTCCTCCAATTCCTCCAATTCCTCCAATTCCTCCAATTCCTCCAATTCCTCCAAGCAAACCCTTCACGACCCCAAAACGATCCCAAACACCACCACCACTACCCCCCCCCCTCTTCTCCAGCTTGACGAACTTGTCCCGCAGCTGTTTCACCAGCCGCTCCGCCTTCACCGCGCGTTTTTCCAAGCTCGAGAGTTTCTGTTTCACCTCGCGTTCCTTGCGATAGGTAAAACAAAGTGTCAATCCCGTGTTGGGCGTGTATTGGACGATGTATTGGACGATGTATGGACAACAGTCGGGGTAATCGGTCGGAACAGTCACCGGCTATCGGGCCTCCACAGTCACAGGCGCTAGAGGTAAAACGGGCGGTGTCCCCGGATTTGGGAAAGCCCCGTCCGGCCACACCTTGCTCTTGGCGTGCTTCGCGGCGTGCCGATCAAGGTCCAGCTTGGTCATGTACGTCATGCCGCAATTCTGTTCTTCGCACGTGAACGGGCGCTCCAGGGTGTGCAGCGCTTTTTCGTGAACCCGCAGCGCGTTCCGCGAACTGAGCTGTTTCCCGCAAACCCCGCAGCTGTGTTCGCGCGTCCCGGAGTGCGTTTTTTCGTGCGACTGCGATTACGTGAAACAAAGCGTCAGTCCAGTCTACTTGTGTGGGTGTGCTGTACTGGGCGATTGGCAAACAGTGGGCAAACAGTCGTGTACTGTGGACAGTCGGCAGTACTGTATTGGGCGATGTATGGACAAACAGTCACCAGCTTCGGTAAAACAGGGCACTCGTATATCGCGCCGTGTGGACAAACAGTCACCAGCTGACAAAAACAGTGCACTCGTACCTTCAAATCCCCCGAGCTGTGAAACGCGCGCTCGCATCCGTCAACCCCGCAAACGAACGGCCGCTCCCCGGTGTGCGCTTTCCGCACGTGAATCGCCTTTTGCGTGGCGTGCTTGAACGACCGGCCGCAGGCGTACGGGCACGGAAGCGGACCCACGCTGTACGGCGTGCTGATGCGCGTCACCACGTTGTTTACGATTTTGCGACTAAAAGTGGAGTTGTTTTTGGTTTTGTGAGGTTGAGGGAAATTTGGAAAGCTGTCAGAAACGCCCCACTGTTTGCGCGTACGGGCTTTGGAAAAAAACGTCTGCAAAGGTGTTTTTCTGGAAACAATAAACGTCTCCACGGATCGATGTTTTCGATGGCGAAGCGTTGCGCGCGTGTCCCAGGCGCGGTCCTCAACACAGAAGAAAACGTACCCGCTGAAATACGTGTTGTTCGTTTCCTCCGCCGCGGCTTCCGTGTTCGGTTCCGGCGGTGCGCCGTCATTTCGCATCGGGGTTGTCAAAGAAGAAAGGCGGTCGTGGTCCCCCAACCTGCCCGGCCCGTCACGCAAATCAACAAACGAGTGCTCCGGCAAACCCGACGGTCCTGCACCCAGGGGCAGGCCACTGCCTCGCAGCGGCGGTACCACGAACCCGGGGAGCATCATCGGCGGCAGTCTGATTGGATTGTGTTGGGGTTTCAGTGGGGGTGGGTTAGTCACAAGGGGTTTGTGGAGCGCATCGTACGCGCGTTTGACAACAGCAACGCGACTCGTGTCGGTCACGTCGTCGTGTCAGACAAACTCACGACACCGGGTGAAGAAAGCATCTTCCCGTCCGATTGCGGTCCGGGAAAACGCACCCGGTGTTGCCAAGAGGGAACGAAATCCCGCCATTTCCCGCGTGCGTTCCACTCGACCCCCCCACCGCCCTCAGGCTCATCTGTCCGAACGGGTTCGGCATCGCGTCCCACCCGGCGGGCGCGCCGGCCGCGACTGGACCGGTTTTGTTCCAAACATGCTTTTGGAAAGCGCCTGCAGCGCTCGGCCTTTTGTTATTTCGAAGCGACACAAAGCTTGAAAAGTTTGAAACCGGAACAGCACGGTGAACAAAAAACTCGAACCCAAACCCTTTCACCGACGGAACCGGTGAGGTTCACCGGGTCTGGTTTTTCGCTTTTTTATTTTTTGGCAAAACCAAAATTCGAGTTCCACCTGCTTTGGGGGAAACACGGGGCCGCCGCAGATCGATCGCGTCTGGTCCACTCACGCTCGCACGGCGACGCAAACCCGACGAAGGCGGGATCCAAGCTCACGTGAGCGCGGTTGTGGTGTATCGTGGACTCGAGTTACTCGTGGGGCAAGGACAAGACACACACACGACCGTCGCGCGGTCGCGGACGATCTCGGACTAGGCACCGCGAGTAGTTTGGTAGATCTGTTACGGCACGCGCATCACCACGTCGTCCGTACCTGCCCCAAACGCCACGAGATCCAGTTACGTACCTGTCAAAACAAACCACGAGATGGGTGACGAGCAAGCGCGGCTTACCCAGCTCGCGCAGTGTTTGCAAAGCAGCTTATCCCCCGACCAGCTTGTTCGTCAAAACGCGGAGCGCTTTCTTGAACAAGGCAGCGGGAGCGATGGGTTTTCCATCTTGCTTTTGAGGTTGGTGTCGTCCAGTGAAACAAGTGATGCGCAAACCAGCGTCGCGGGCGCGGTGTGTTTCAAGAACCTGGTCAAGAAGCACTGGATACAACAAGCGCCGGATGTCGTGGGCGCGCCGATTCCGTGGTGCGTCGCGGATGTGGAAAAAGACCAAGTCAGACAACTGCTCGTCGGCCTCATGTTAAGCGCTGCGAAACTCGTGCGAAATCAGCTCTCGGAAGCCCTGTCTCTGATCAGCGCGACCGACTTCCCAACGCGGTGGCCTTCGTTGTTGCCGGAGCTCGTGCAACGATTGGGCACGCGGAACAACCGGGACTGGATCGCAACCGCCGGCGTCCTGGAAACCGCGAACACGATTTTCAAGCAGTACAGGGACGCGTACCGAAGCGACGCGCTGTACAAAGAGCTGAAGTACGTCCTTGACATATTCGTTGGTCCGCTGCTGGCGCTGTTCCAAGAAAGCGTGCAGGCGCTGGTTACGCAGGCCGCCGGTGACCCGCAGACCGTGACAAATTTACTCACCTCCATAAGACTGATGTGCCGCGTCTTCTTCTCCCTGAACTCGCAAGAGCTCCCGGAGGTTTTCGAAGACGCCATGGCGGCGTGGATGGGGGAGTTTCACAACCTGTTGAGTTACGAAAACGCCCAAATCACGGGCGGATCGCCCGACCTCGCGTCTCCCATCGACGCGGTGAAAGCCGCGGTGTGCGACAACGTTAATTTGTACATCGAAAAGAACGAAGAGGAGTTCCGGCCGTTTCTGCAGACGTTCGTACAGGACGTGTGGGGTTTGCTGACGAAAACGGGGGTCGAGTCTGGCAAAGACCACCTCGTGACGTCGGGGGTTCGGTTCCTAACCGCCGTGGCGAACAGCGTGCACCACCAGCTGTTCCAAGGCGGCGATACCCTGAGGATGGTGTGTGAGCAGATCGTGATTCCCAACTTGACCTTCAGAGACGACGACGAGGAGCTGTTCGACATGAACCACGTGGAGTACATCAGGCGGGACATCGAGGGCTCGGACGGGGACACGCGACGCAAAGGCGCCAGCGAGTTAGTCAGGTTCGTATTTCCCAACCCAAATCCGGGGACACACTGTTTTACCTCTAACGCTGGTCACGGTTCAGACCGATTACGGTGAATGTTGACCAGGCCATCGTCCAATACACGCCCAATAAATGGACTGACACTTTGTTTTACCTATTGCAAGGGGGCTCACCAATAAGTTTCCGGAGCACATGGCGCAAAGCGTGGGCGGGTACGTCAACGCGTTGCTCGCGCAGCACGCTGCCGACCCGGTGAACAACTGGAAAGCCAAGGACGCGGCGATTTACCTGGTCACGAGTTTGATGGTCAAGGCGAAATCAAACGCGAAAGGCGCCACCGAGTTAAACGACGTCGGGGTCAACGCGGTTGACTTTTTCGCCCAGCAAATCGTCCCCGAGCTTACAAACGCGGTGCGACGCAACGGCGACGCCAACGGCAACACGGGCACGGCGGTGCTGTGGGCGGATTCTTTGAAATTCCTCACCATCTTCCGCCAGGTTCTGCCCAAGGAAGCGGTGACCCCCGTTTTACCCGCGGTGCTTGTTTTGTTAACCTCTTCGGAAAACGTAACACACACGTACGCGTGCAACGCGCTGGAGCGGTTACTGACGGTCCGAGAAATCGACGGGCGCCTTCGGTACGAAGCCGCCTGGATCGCGCCGCACCTGCAAACCGTGTTCACCAACGCCTTCGGTGTGTTCGACCTGCCGGACAGTCGGGAAAACGAGTACGCCATGCGGTGCGTGATGCGGGTGATCACGGTGCTTGACGCAGACGTGAAACCGGTGGCGCTTGTTTGTTTGCAGAAACTCTCGGCGCAGTTGTTGGAGACGTGCCAAAACCCCAAGAACCCTCGGTTTTCGCACTACCTGTTCGAGTCCGTGGCGGGTGTGTTGAAACACGCAACCGACCCGACCCTGATTCCCCAGTTCGAATCGTTACTGTTTCCCCCATTCCAGCACGTGTTGCAACAAGACGTAGTAGAGTTCGCGCCTTACGTGTTTCAGCTGTTGAGCCAGATGATCGAAAGCAGGGGGGCGGGGGGGGGGGGGGGGGTACCTGCAGTTTACCTCGGGATCTTCCCCGCGTTGTTAGCGCCGACGCTGTGGGACCGCCAAGCCAACGTGGTGCCGCTGGTGCGTTTGCTGGAGGCGTTTCTGCGCGCGGCGCCGCGTGAGATTTCAACCGGAACGCATTTAACAGGCGTGCTTGGCGTTTTCCAAAAACTCGCCGCCTCAAGAGCACAGGATCACCAGGGTTTCTTCATCCTGAACGCGTTCGTGGAGTGCTTGCCTCTGGAGGCGTGGGTTGATTTTCTGCCCAGTGTTTGGAGCGTTTTGTTCGCGCGCCTGCAGTCGTCAAAGACGGTGAAGTTCACCAAGTGCCTGGTGGTTTTCATTTCCCTTTTGTGTTGCAAGCACGGCCCACTTACCGTGGTGGATTCCATGGCCAAAGTCCAGCCAGGGATCTTCGAGATGCTCATGAAAGGCGTGGTGTGCGACGCCATACCCACGGTGTCCGGCGAGAGCGAAGAAAAGGTACGGCCGGACGGGGCTTTCCCAAACCTAGGCACCTACGTTTACTGCCCCAGAAGGACGTCTCCTGTTTGAGTCATAGAAAGGAAGCGCACTACTGGTAACTCTTACCAGTACTCGCGGCTCTTGCAAATACATCACAAGTGCCCTGTTCAGCCCGATTACCCTGACTGTTTACTCATACAAGTCACGGTCCCGACTGACCCTTTTCGGTGACCCGAAAACAGGTCCTGGCGGTGGCGTGCGCGCGGTTCGTTTCGGAAGCCCCGAGTATCGTCGGGGACCACCAAACGTGGGCGAAGCTAGTAACGGCGGCGACGACGACGCTCGAGAAGAGCGACGATTTGGTAAGTATTTCCCAATCACCACATTCCACTGACTGATTGCCCATACAAGACTGACATTTGTTTTTTTACAATCAGAAAAACGCGGAAGCGGCGGCGCGTGGTGAGACCAATGATCTTGACGACGCCCTGGAGGCGGCGGAAAAGAACGCGGGGTACGCGGCGTCGTACTCCAAGCTGTCGAGTGCGTATTTTGTATCCCAAATCCAACGACTGTTTCAAGCCCCTCTTTGACGTCCACGGGCGTCATTAAAAGGAGATACTACATACATCACAAGTGCACTGTCCGGCCCGATGACGGGTGACTGTTTACTCATACACATTACGAAGTGCACCCATACTCGCCGACTCGGACTGACACTTTGTTTTACCCATCGCAGACGCGTCCAAGAAAGTCACCGACCCGTGCGCCGACGTCGCGGACGCGAAGGTGCGGGCCTTTCCCAATCACCGCGTTCCGCCCCCCCGATTGCCCATACGAGACGTTAACCACTTTCTTTTTTATCGGGCCAGATACACCTGGCGATTGCGATTTCGAAAATCGCACAAGCACAGCCGGGGGTGTTCGGGAACGTCATCGCTCAGAACTGCCCGCCAGAGGTGCAACACGCGCTGCAGCAGTACTGCGCCGCGGCGGGGGTCGGGATTGTTTGATTTTTGACGCGATGGGGGTCGCTGATTGCTCTGATTAATCATTTTTCGATCCGGGTCGACGTCATCGGTTGGGGCACGGCGGGGGGCGATTCGAGTGACCATCAGGTTAGATAATATTGACCGGTACGGTCGTGGAAACGTCTCGGTGCCTTTATTTTGGTCGCAGGGGGGCCCCGCCGTGGCTCGCGCGACGCGACGCGATCACGGCGAGGCGAAAGATGCGCGACGCTTGAGTTGCCCGGTTTGTTCAACCGCAGTTGACCGGTTTGTTTGACCGCAGGTTTAGGAACCCAAACCCTTTGTTGTGATTTTTTCTTTCGAACATCGAGCTAACTAGTGCGGCTAGATCCTAGCCTTTAAACAGTTTGAGTTTGGTACCTGACTCAGTATTTCGAGTAAGTCACTTCTACTCTCTGTTGTTTATCCTAGCGCAATTTCCCGGCTATCCACTGCCGGGCGGTAGGGGTTGGGAAAGAAAACTGTATTCTTTCACCGCTGTTGTCCACCTGTGTGAGGGTTGGGAGTGGAGGAGGTGTTATGTGTATTCGCTGTCTCAACGCGCTCTTGGTGTGTGCTTTTTCATCACACTTGGTATCTCTTTGGTTATCTCAAGTTTTTTGTGGCTGTTTTCCTCAGTGTTCCGTTTGTTGTCGTGTTTGGTGTCCTTTCGTGCTCCGTGTTGGTCGTCGTGTTGTCGTCTCTTACTGTTTCTATTAATGCGTCTGTGTGGTCTCTTGTTGTTATTCTTCGTTTCTTTCCCTGATGTTCCCTTCCGTCCTGTTTGGTAGCTATTAACCCTCCTCTTGTGCTCCTCCTTGTTTTCGGTTCGGTGTCGTTATTTCTGGTGTCGTTATTTTGTTCACCTTGTATTTCCTCTGTTCGTTTCCTCTTATTGGCTTGGCTGTATTGAGTAGTCTTTCGCTTCTTCTTTTTCCCTCCGTGCTGTTCACGTTATTTGAGCTTCTCAGTCTCTGCGTCCGTCTGGGGTTCGCCCTGATGGAGCCACCCCGTTTTTTGGCATTGTGGTGTCGATATGATTCTCCCAGTCGTGTCAGTATGGTTGCCACTTCTTCCGCGTCGCGAATTGTACTGATGGTGTCTGCGGCTGTGGTGTCTTCGCTGTTTTTTTACCTCGTCCTCGTCATCGTTGGTGGTGGTGTGGTCTCTGGTTTTTTCGGTCTTGCGCAGACGGGAGTGACCCTTTGTTGTGATTTCAAAGGTACTTTCGATCGTAGACTCTACCTTTCGAGCGTTTCGAGAAGAAGCTTTTCTTCGTCTTCGCTTGCTTTCGCTCCAGCAAAAAGCGTAGTGCCCTCGTGGGTGCCTTCTCGATTTGCGACGCACTTGGCCATCGCGCGCGCCTCCCCGGACTATGGGTTCCGACGCGCCTCCTCCCGTGCCGCCTGCCGGCCACGGCCACGGCCACGATGCCGCCGCGTCCTCCGACATCGGCCACGGCCATTCCCACGCCAACGCGGTCAACGCCACGCCTTTAATCACCCCGACCGGCGTTTCCAAGGATGGTGTGGTGTATTTCACCTCACCCGACGGGCGGACGCTTCACGGGCACGACGGGTTGAAGCCGCACTCGCACGACCCCATTCCTAGCCCGGGGCGTTTCGGGAACCGGCGCGGGCGAATCGTGGACGGGCGTTGTTACTCCGAACGCGCGTTCACGATAGGCATAGGCGGCCCCGTGGGGACCGGGAAAACCGCGCTTATGTTGAGCCTTTGTAAACATTTACGCGACACACACCGAGTCTGTGCTATTACCAACGACATCTTCACGCGTGAAGACGGCGAGTATTTAATCAAGCACAACGCGCTTGACGACGCGGACAAAATACGGGCGGTGGAAACCGGGGGGTGCCCGCACGCCGCGATCCGGGAGGACATCTCGTGCAACCTAACGGAAGCGGAGTCGCTGACCGAAAAGTACGCGCCTGATTTTATTTTACTGGGTAAGGAACTTTCCCATTTCCACGTTCCGCCTGCCTGATTGCCCATACTCGTCCTGCGAAGGGACGGCCGTACCTGCGCCCATACTCATCCTGCGAAGGGACGGTTATTACCCCTGACTGTTTACGTAATACCAATCCCGGATATACCCGTCGCGACCGACTGACGCTTTCTTGTTAATAATCGTGCCAGAATCGGGCGGAGACAACCTCGCCGCGAACTTTTCGCGCGAGCTCGCGGATTTCATCATTTACGTAATAGACGTATGCGGGGGGGATAAAATACCACGGAAAGGCGGACCTGGTGTGACACAGGCGGACCTTTTGGTGATTAATAAAATAGAACTCGCCGACGCGGTGGGGGCTAGTTTGGAGGTGATGTACGTATTGGATTTCCCAAATCCAAACGCTGTTTACCGCCCCTCTGTGACTGTTTCGAGTGGTTTACGACTTGTGATGTATGTAGTAGTGTCCACTACTAGTAACATTTGCCAGTACTGGCAACTGTTACATACATCGCTAGTGCACTGTTCGGCCCGAATCCTGCACGACTGTTTGCTCATACAAGTCACGGTCCCGACTGACCTTTTTCTTTTCCAATCCCAGGGCGCGCGACGCGACGGCGCAGCGCGACGGCGGGCCGTTCGTGATGGCCAACGTCAAGAAAAACGAGGGCGTGCCTGAAATCGCGGCGCACTTGTTGGGGGCGTGGCGTGACGCCACGGGGGGGAAACGGAAAATCGGGAAGGGAGATGCGTAGAGCGCGTGGTGCGGCGCTGTGCACGTGTAATGAAAACAAGTTTTCACTTTCTAAGAGGGCTCGAGTTGTTCCAGCACGAGAAAAATAAGCTTCCCTGCTCCGCTCGCTGCACGGTTAGTTATTTCTCACCGTTGTGTGCTTTTGTGTCTGACAGGGTGACAGCTGAGGCGTACGCTCGATTTTATTGGCTCGCGTGGTTTCTCGGAAAAATATCCCGAAATCAAATTTTACGACACTTTTCTCCGTTGATTTTATCTCACAAAAGCACCGCGACCTTTCGCCTTCGCCAGGGACCACGGCGGAGATATGATTAATTAATTCACTGGTTTTTTCTATGCTGCCAGTCGCATAAATGTGCACTTAATGTGTCCCCTTTCTGACCAAATTTCCACGTGTCGTTCGGAAACAGGTTTTCGCATCACGAGAAGCCGCTTTTTTGGCCTTTTAGCGGTTTGCCGACATAAACAACCGACTCTTCGGGTTTTTCAACCGACATCTTTCCCAACCGATCGCCATTACTCTCCGGTTCCGTGACCTCCGCGTCCGACCCGAGGTACGTTTTCTTCTCGATCCCATAGTTGTTTCCCTCCTTGTCTCGATCCACGCGTCTCGTGTCACGCGTGTTGTCCTTACGCGACGCCGCGCGCGGGCGAACCCGCGTCCGGGTCGCGATTATTTCGCGATTAGTTCGCGTTCTTTTCCGTGACCTCGCGGGTCACGCGCCGCCCTCGCCGCGCGCCGCCGGACCCCGGCCCCACCTCCAAATCAATCCAGTTACCTCCCACCGATCGCCATCGCTGACCGTCGTGTCCTCCCCACCCCCAACGCAATTCGACCAACAGTTTAAAGCACCATGTCCGGTGCCTGTTATGCCAACGGTTTGACCGGGGTCGCCGAAGGCGCCCCCGGTCTCGCCAAGTACTTCTCCGACGTCGACGGCGTTTGCATCAAGGATACATCGTAAGTGTTTTAACACCTGCGCGTCACGATCACTGAATTGCCAACGTCTCGCGCGCCTCGCCGCGGCCGTTCGCCGGAGCGGTCGCGACGCGATTGAAAAACGCGATTGATGTCGTTTTCCGCGATTGACCCATCCCGGGTTTTCCCGAAACGCTCGCTGACCGTCCCCCCCCCCCCCACCCCAAACAGCTTCTTCGGAGGCGTCCCCATCCTCCCCGAGTCCGCCGGCTACGGCATCGTCCTCGGCTTCGGTATCTTCTTCTCCATCTTCACCACCACCCTGGTACGTTTCGGTGCACGTCACCAACGCGATCGGCCACGTCTTCTCGTTAAAATACCGGTAGACCGGTCGGTAAAATAACGATTCGCGCGTTCAAACCAAATTCAACCCGGTTAGACGCCGGGTTGACCGCGTCCGACGCGCGGTCACGAGAAACTCGTTTGATCGACTGGAGTCGGTCAACCGAGTCGGTCAACCTTAAATTGATTGTGAACTTTTTACACACAATCGTTCTCGCGCTAACCGTTTCCAAATCTCCCCACATGACAAAACAGGTGTACATGGACCAGCGTTACATCGGCACGAGCATCTCCTCCGAGTTCTTCAACACCGCCGGGCGCACCGTGAAAACCGGCCTCACCGCCGCGGTGATTGTGTCCCAGTGGACCTGGGCCGCGACGCTGCTGCAGTCGTCCAACGTCGCGTTTCAGTACGGCGTGTCCGGACCGTTCTGGTACGCGTCAGGCGCCACCATCCAGGTGCTTCTGTTCGGCATCCTCGCCATCCAAGTAAAACGCTACGCCCCCACCGCGCACACCGTGTGCGAGATGATCGACGCGCGCTGGGGGACCACCGCGCACAAGGTGTTCATTTACTTCTGCTTCCTGACGAACATCATCGTCACGTCCATGTTGATCTTGGGCGGCGCCGCCACCGTCAACGCCTTGACCGGCATGGACACCGCGACCGCGGGTTTCCTGATCCCGGTAGGCGTCATCGCGTACACCATGGCCGGCGGCCTGAAAGCTACGTTCATGGCGTCGTACATCCACACCGCGATTATCTTCGTCATCCTGCTGACCTTCATCATGCTCGTGTACGCCTCCGGCGAGGCGCCTCTCGGCTCACCCGGCGCCGTGTACGACCAGCTGCAAGCGGTGGCGTCCAAAACCAGGAACTGCACGTTGGGCGTGCACACGCACGACGGCCAGTCGTGCGGCCCGGTTGTGGACAACCGCGGCGGGTCGTACCTGACCATGATTTCAAAGGGTGGTATCATTTTCGGCATCATCAACATCGTCGGCAACTTTGGTACCGTGTTCGTTGACCAGTCGTACTGGCAAAGCGCGATCGCGGCGAAACCTTCGTCGTCCACCAGGGGGTACCTCCTTGGAGGCCTCGTGTGGTTCACCATCCCCTTCTCCCTCGCCACCGCCATGGGTCTGTCCTCCGTCGCGCTGGACCTCCCCGTGACCGGCTCTGAAGCCGGCTCCGGTTTGGTGCCCCCCGCCGCCGCCGTGCACTTCATGGGCAAAGGCGGCGCCGCTGCGATTACCATCATGTTGTTCATGGCCATCACCAGCACCGGGAGCGCGGAGCAAATCGCCGTTTCGTCGATCGTGTCCTATGACATCTACCGCAAGTACATCAACCCCAAAGCCACGGGCGAGGACATCCTCCGCGTGTCGCGGTACTCCATTCTCGCGTTCGGCATCTTCAGCGGCGTGCTTTCCATCATCCTCCAGGAAATCGGCCTGTCCTTGGGGTTCGTGTACCTCATGATGGGTATCTTCGTCGGCTCCGCGGTCATGCCGGTCGCGTTCCTCCTGACCTGGGACAAAGCCAACGCCACCGGCGTCATCGCCGGCGCGTTTGGGGGCCAACTCCTCGCGGTGATCACCTGGATCTCGGTGGCCACGGACCCGGAGGCCACCGGCGCGTCACTGTCAGTCAGCATCGACACGCTGGGCGGTAACTACCCCATGCTCGCCGGGAACGTGGTGGCGATTCTCAGCTCGGGCGTGATCTGCGCCATCATCTCGCTGATGAACCCGCAAAACTTCGACTTCACCACCATGGCGGACAAGATCTCCCTGATCGACGACAAGATGCCCGACCTCGACCCCGAGGAGAACGACCCTGAAATGCTCAAAGACGCGCTTTCCTTCGTCACCAAGTGGGGCGTCGGTTTCTGCGTCGTGATGGTCATCATCTGGCCCCTCCTGTCCCTCCCCGCGGGCTGCGGCGTGTCGGGCGTGGAGTGCGGCGTGTTCTCGAAAGACTACTTCTACCTCTGGGTTTCCGTCGCGCTCGCGTGGGGTATCGTCGCCACCGTGGTGATCATCGTCATGCCCATCTGGGAATCAATGGACGGCATAAGGCTCGTGTGCAAAGGCGCGTTCACCAACGACGACGTGCACATGCGCCTCGACGGGATCGAGCTGATGCTGGAAAAGGCCCTGGGCGGCGCGAAGCCCGACGGGCCGTACGCCAGCGACGACCCGTGCTTCCGCGCCAAGCTCTTGGCGCGGAAGCCCAAGGCGTAAGCCCCAGGGTTGCCCCACGGGTGTTGCGAACGAAAAGCAGGCGTCACTCGCGAGTGGAAAACACTCGCGCCGCGCACGAGAGCACGAGAGACTGATTTTTTTATACAGTTTAAACCTATTTTGACTCAAAAGAATATTCAAGTCAAATATTAAAACGAGTCGTATGTGTACGCTTCACCCAGGAAACGGAATAGACTAAGCACTCTATCTTCCTAACAAAGTCCTTCGTTCTACGCCATTCCCCTTTCCCCGAATGGCGGCGCGCCTAGTTCGTGCGCCAGGGGTGCCAGGATTTTGCGCAGTACTCTGTACACCGCGTCCGTGTTCGGCGCCGCGAATCGAATGATCACGCCACCGTCGCTCGCGTCGCCGTGTCGCGGCGGCGGCACGGACGCGCACGACGCTAAAAGCCACTCCGTCTTTTCCGTGCCGTGCTCTGTGGTATTCCCGGTGTCATCATTGTTAGCGTCTGTCTCTCCAGGGGTCCCTGCCGCGGAGGATCGTTTCGTTTGATGAGTCGTTGACTCCTGAGAATTCAAATCCCCAGAAAACACGCCCCGCCCGCCCCCCGCCATCGCGGCGCGCGTGATTTCCTTCACGGCCTCTGCGGCGGTTTGGGCGGTCGCGGCGCACCGCGGCCCCAACAGGAAAACCGTCGCAAGCGCATGCGTGGTGCCCATGCGTTTCGCGAGACGAGTTCCGAACCGGTCGCCGTTGAGCACCAAGCGCTCGGCGCACAGCTCGGCGTACCGAGTGCTCGTGTCGTGACTGGTGACATTACTTGACGACTGATTGGCCCGGCCATCCTCCGCACGGCCATCCTCGTCCCCAACCACTTCGCAGAAAATCTCCGTGTTTGTTTCGTACCTCCCGAACCGCCAGCGCTCGCCTTTTGCCAACCCTTGAGTTAAGGACTCGTCGTCTTTTGGGGCGACCCCGCCCCCGCGCCCGGACACGAAACCGCCTGCACCGCCTCCCTTGAACTCGGCCCGGCCGCTGACGCACCAGTCCACGACACACAAGCTCGCGTTTTTGTGCAGCAAAAAACGGTTCGCGTTTCGAAACCTTGCGTCGCGAAACGCCTGGGAAACGCGCGGGAAAGAACTAAGTCAGTCCCGTGAGTGGGCAAACAGCAGGCGGAGTCTGGTGCACTTATTGTAGTGGTAAGACTTGCTGACTGCACTTGCGGTAACATGTACCAGTACTGGTAAATGTTACGTACGCCATACGTGGCATCAAACGTAGGTGTCAGGATTTGGGAAAGCCCCGACACGTACCTGCGTCGGATCCGGCAGCACCGCGAGTAAACCGCCGTCACCCACGCGACCGCAAAGCGCCTGGACCGTGGTTCGGTTGGTTTTGGTCGGCAACGCGGAGTGCGCGAGGTCCTTGTCTCGGGATCGCGACAGGTTTTTCTTGGGTACGGGGTTTGTTAGGGTCAATGCCTTGGGGTCCAGGGCATCGGCATCGCATGCATCGTCATCAGAATCGGAATCGTCATCGGATGAATCGTCATCGTCATCGGAATCGGAACCGTCATCGTCATCGTCGTCACCCTTTGAAACACCGCCGCCAGGACCGCCGTTCCCCAAGTGCTTGTACACCTTGTTCGTGCCTTGCGTGGCGATCGCGCACGTGTTTCCGTCCGCGACGTCCACCGCGCAACCCACGCGGTCCCCGGAGACTAACCCCCCACCGAACTGCACGGCGTATGCCCAGACACAGCTGTGTTTGTGAAAGAAAAGTGTCAGTCTTGTATGGGCAAACAGTGTGTTGACGGATTTGGGAAAGGCCCAATACGTACCTGTCACAAGTTGGATATTTCGTCAAGTCCACCACGCGTCGCGGACACAACAGCCGCAACGGGTACTGGTGGTAAAGCTTTGTCGCGCTCGAAACGCCGCCGGAGAAGTCCACCTCAAGCGCGCCGCATCTCACCGCTTCCCTCGCCGCCACATCCGCAGTCACCAAGTTCCGCAAATTGGACCGAACACGGGAAGAAGCGCGTGATGACACGTTACCCCACACTTCGTCCACCCAGGTATGCGACGGTTCCACCACGTCTGTTCTTTTTTTTAAACTCCCTGTCTCGTCGTTTTCAGAACCGAAAAGCGGTTCCGAACGCCGCGCGCGCTTTTTCGACGCCATCCTTTTCCCGGTACTCTTCTTTTTTCTTTTTAAGGAAGAGGTGTTTTGACGCAACTTGGACTCACCTACCTCAAGGATTTAACGCAAACCTGAACCTCAACTCGGTACCTCGGAACTTAAACTTACCTCAACTTTACCAGTAACTTTACCAGTAACCTTACCTTTACCTTTACCTTTACCAAAACAACTAAATCACGAATTAAACAGCCTCGAGTACAGCAAGTCGTGCCCCGCTTGTGTCGTGTCCAGCAGGGGGGACACCGAGGCGGAGAGCGCAGTGACGTTGAGTGACACGTTTTGGTGTTTTTTCAGCGCGCGTTTGGTCGCGCGAACGCACCTCGCCGCCATCGTAACCGCCTCGGAATTCGCAAACCCCACGGTGCGTCTTAAAACCGCCGCCGCCCGCAAAGGCCCTACCAGGTTCAGCCGCGTCGCCGCGGAAAGCGTGTCTCTGAGCACTAAATAAGCAAAAACCTTAGCTGAATGCGTGCCAGAAAATCCCAAGGCACCGCACGCGGCGCCGAACACCGTGGGTAAATGCCCCCCGGGTAGCTTTGAGTTTCGCGCAGTTTCGTCGCGCGACGCCTTTTTCAACTGTGGAAAGAAAAAAGGGGTCAATCTTGTATATCGCGATGTATGGACAAACAGTCAGAGGTAATAGTCCCTTCTGGTACGAGTATGCGCAAACAGGGAAGGGGAATTTGGAGTTGGGAAACGCGCTTACCCGCAAAAAAGCGGAGGTGACTTGTTTGGAACCGAAACCAGATCGGCGTTGTTCTTCTTTTTCGTGAGTTTCGGTTCTTTCCTCAGCACCCTGCTCGTCGTCGTCGTTCTCCCCGAACGCCGCGAGCGCGGCTCTTAAAAGCGCCGCGCCCGTCGCGGCGGACGCGCGCGTCGCCACCGCGTTTCCCACGAGTCGCGACGCCAAACGCCGGTCCAAGTTTATCCAGTCCTCCACGGCGCGCGAGACCAAGCCCTCGGTGGTCGGTTCGAACACCGGTGGAGTCGACGTTTGCGTGGTTTGTTTTTCCAACCCACCCGACTCCGCTCGCTTTTCCAACGCCTCCAACTGTTCAACCAGCCCCCGAAACACTAACCGCGACGCCTCAACGAAAGGCACCGACACGGCGACCGCGTTCGCCACGGATTCCATGGCGAACGCCCCGAGCTCCATCCCTGAGATTGTAAAAAATAAATGTCAGTCTGTATGGGCATTCAGTCGGCGGAATGTGGTAAATGGGAAATACTTACCACTTTCCGTCTCCCCGCGCCGCCGCGTCCTCGCGTCCCCGCCTGAGTTTTAAAGAAAAGTGTCAGTATTGTATGGTCAAACAGTCTTGGGATTTGGGAAATGCAATACTTACCTTTGACTAAACCCGCGTGCGCCGCGGCTTCCAAACCACACGAGTGCGCGAACCCCCCGGTGGGAAGCAACGGGTCGATGAGCTGCCACGTGGCCCAGGAAAAATCCGATTCTTTGTCGTGTTTATCGTTGTCCATGTCTTTCGTCGCGTTTTTTCTTTTTTTAACCTCCTCCTCCCCGGTATCGATCCCGGTTTCTCGTCCCCGCTTACTCATCTCGTCGTCCTTACTCTTAAGTTAAACCACCAACAAACTGTTCCTTAAAACAGCTGGTAGTTCTGCGTCAGCGGCAAGGAAACCGCGGGTTCGCACGTCAGCGCCACGCCGTCCGCGGTGACGACGTAGGTTTCCGGGTCCACGGTGATGACGGGAAGCGCGTCGTTGAGTTTCATGTCCAGCTTCGTGAGGCCGCGGCAGTTCAAAACGGGTTCCACGCGTTTCGCGAGGTTGTACGAAGCCGCGATCCCGCTGGCCACGCAGGCTTTTGAAACGAACGCGACGCACCTGGCGCGATGAACAAGAAAGTGTCAGTCTTGAGTCTTTCGGGCCATGTGTATATCCGGGACTGGACAGGGTACCGGGTGTAACTTCGTAACTGTCACCACGGTAACAGGTACCAGTACATATGAGTAAATAGTACCCGTAATCGGGCCGATCGCAGAGGCGGTGCGTGGTGGGTAAGAAATACGCACGTGTTTCCCGGGTTTGTCGCCGCCCACATCGGCCGCATGATGACCTGAGAGTAACGCCGAAAACGTCAGTCGGTCGTGATGTGTATGAGTAAACAGTCAGGGGTATAGCCGTCCCTTCGTCAGGACGAGTATGGGCAATCGCGAAGGCGGAGAGTGGGGGTTGGGAAATACGCACGGGTTCGGGAGTTGGAATCGACGCGTTCGGGTCCCCCATCTGCGCCCACGCGATTTGCCCGCCTTTTACCACGATTTCCGGCTTCGACCCGAACCACGCGGGTTTCCATAGCACCAAATCCGCCAGCTTTCCCTTCTCCACGGAACCAACAAGGTGACTCATCCCGTGCGCGATCGCGGGGTTTATGGTGTACTTGGCGATGTACCGCTTGACGCGGAAGTTGTCGTCGGTTGATGACGGGTCGGTCGGTGACGACTTGTCAGCTTTTGGATCGCAAAGAACCCCGCGCTGGGCTTTGTTCTTCGCCGCGGTTTGCCACCTGCGAGTGGGAAAGAAAAAGGTCAGTCTCGAGTCGGCGAGTCTGGGTGTACTGTATATCGCGATGTATTGGACGATGTATGGACAACAGTCAGGGTAATCGGTCCGAACAGTCACCAGCTGAGAGATAAAACAGTGCGTTTGTGCTGTATGTAGTGCACTTCCTTTTAATGACGGCTGTGCACTCGAATAGTCAAAGAGGTACTGTAAACAGCGTTGGGATTTGGGAAATTCAATACGTACGTCCGCGTGATGCTCTCGCCCACCCTGCCCATGGCTTGCGAATCCGACGACATGATGGAAATCGCGCCGAGGTCGTGCAGAATGTCCTCCGCCGCGATTGTTTCCGCCCGGATTCGCGACTCCGCGAACGCCACGTCCTCCGGAATCGAGTTATCCAGGTGGTGACAAACCATCAGCATGTCTAAATGTTCGTCAACCGTGTTCCTGGTGTACGGGCGCGTGGGGTTGGTGCTTGACGGCAGCACCTCTTTCTCGCCGCAGATCTTTATAATGTCAGGCGCGTGCCCGCCACCCGCGCCTTCGCTGTGGTAGGTGTGTATTGTTCTTCCCTTAAACGCGAGGACGCTCTTTTCCACGCAACAGCTTTCGTTCAACGTGTCCGTGTGAATCGTCACCGCGACGTCGTTTTGCTCCGCCACGGTGAGACAGCAATCAATCGCAGCGGGCGTGGTGCCCCAGTCCTCGTGCAACTTCATACCAACCGCCCCGGCGTCGATGATGTCCTGCAACCCTTCAGGTTTTGACGTGTTGCCCTTCCCGGTGAACCCGAAGTTCAGGGGGAACGCGTCGCTCGACTTCAACATCATCGCGACGTGGTTGGGGGACGGCGTACACGTGGTGGCGCAGGACCCGGACGCCGGGCCTGTACCGCCCCCTAGTAACGTAGTAAGCCCGCTCGCCACCGCCTCCGTGGCGATCTGCGGGCAGATGAAGTGGATGTGCGTATCGATGCCGCCGGCGGTGAGTATGAGGCCCTCACCCGCGATGGCTTCGGTGTTCACCCCCACCACCAACCCGGGCGTGACGTTCCGCATCGCGTCCTGATTGTAAAAAAAGAAATGTCAGTCTGGTATGGGCAATCAGTCGGCGGAATGTGATAAATGGGAAAGGCCCTCACCGGGTTCCCCGCCTTGCCGATACCCACTATGATCCCGTGTTTGATCCCCACGTCGGCTTTGAAAATCCCAGTGTGGTCGATTATCAGCGCGTTCGTGATGACGGTGTCTAGGGTATCAACCGACCCGACCCCGCACTGCTGTCCCATTCCCTCCCTCAGCGTTTTCCCACCGCCGAACTTGCACTCGTCGCCGTACTCCGTGAAGTCGTGTTCGACCGCGACGTACAAGTTCGTGTCACCCAGACGTACCTTGTCGCCGACCGTGGGGCCGTACATGCTGGTGTACTTTTGTCGCGAAATCGTGACTGGAGGGAGTCCGGGGGGGGGCTTGGGGCCGGGCTGGTGTAAAAACCCGCCGGCGGCCATTCGGTCCATGATGTCCTGGTGACGCTGCGCCAAGATTCTTTTGTCACCGTTTTTATCGAGATCAAAAGCAGGTCCGTCAATCAGGTTGTTCCCGCCTCGGACGATTTGGTTACCGGAAATAGGCACCAGCGGGACTTCCTTCGTCTCACCGGGCTCGAACCGCACCGCAGTACCGGCGGGGACGTTTAGCCGCAAACCGATGCACACGCCGCGATCGAAACGCAACAAACCGTTCGTCTCCGCGAAGTGGTAGTGCGACCCGACTGTACGATTAACGCCGAAAGTGTCAGTGTCTCGTAACGTGAACCTGAGGGATTGGACAGGGTACCGTAATGTGAATTCGTTACCACGGTAACAGGTACCAGTACGTATACGTAAACAGGGAAGAGTAATCGGGCCGATCGCAGAGGCGGAACGTGGTGAGTGGGAAATACGTACCTTGAATGGGGCGGTCGCCCGTGTTCGTGACGCTCACGCCGATTACCGGCCGCCCGGCGTTAAGCACGATGTCAGGCCCGTCAAAGGGAACAACCTCACCAGGAGCGCGGATTGCGAGAGCGTCCGGGGCGATCGAGGTGTTGTCGAAGGACTCATCATCAATCGCCTTGCGCTTCTTACCGCTCTTCGCCCCGGCGCCGGGCAGCGGGAACACGTTTTGCTTCGGAACTGGCAAGAAGCTCCCGTACAGCGCCAGCTCCAGGTTCCCGTCATCCGTGGCGATTGGGTCGTGGATGGTGACGAGCTTGGTGCCGTCAACGAAGGTGCCTTCGACTTGTACTTCAAGTAACACGAACGGTACCGCGGGGAGGACGTGCCGTTTGCCCAGAAAGCTTCGGCCGAGCGACATGAGGTCGGCGACCCCGTAGTTTTTACCTGATAGTAAAAGAAAAAGTGTCAGTCGGTCGTGATGTGTATTACGTCCAAACAGTCAGGGCAGAGGGAATAACCGTCCCTTCGCAGGAGGAGTATGGGCAATCAGGGAGGCTCTTAATGTGTTCAGTGGGAAAGCCCCGCACCGTCGGAGCCGTCGCGGATGAGCTCCAGCAAAACCGTCGCGACGAGCGCGGTGGCTTCGGGAAGGTTGAGACGGATTCCGCGCGCCAGGCGCTTCTGCGCCAGGGAACCAGCGGCGTGAAGCGCGAGCTTGTCGATTTCACGGGGCGCGAGATGCATTTTGAGTGCGAGTGCGAGTGCGAGTGCGCTGTGGGGTTAGTCAAGCTCTTTGCAATAACGGTCGCCTTGGGGTTAGTCAAGCTCTTTGCAAACGCGGAGTCGATCAAGCTGCTTGCAGCCGCGGTCGCTTCGGGGTCAAAGAGAAACTTTGCAAACGCGGTTGTTGTTCGTTTCCGTCTGCACGTCACCGACCCTAGGCACAAAAAAAGCTGACGTAGTTTCGGCCGCAGACGAAGGGCTTTTTTTGGGACAAACCGGGCGGTCACGGCGGCGTAGGTCACGCCCTCTGTGAGTTTGGGCAGAAGCTGCTTGACCGCGGAAGGGGACGCTTGGCGCGGGTGTGGGTGCGAACGACGGCCGCGGACGGCGGATTTGGTTTTGTCGCAAGCGATGAGCCTCGGGAACTCGTTTCGACGACGAGAACGCGGCGCGTGTCGCTTGCGGCGTTTGGTGGCGGTGACGCGGAGGTCCTGAATGCGTGGTGGGGTGGGTGACGTGTTAGAGCTAACAGAAACGTCCAGGGAACACACCTGGGGTGCCGAAGGAGTTGGCGACCGCACCGAGTCGTGTGGCACGAGATTTAGGGATGTCACGTTGACGCTAGCAAGATTTTGCGGATGTCATGATCACAATGAGGTTCGTACCTCGACGCTCGGTGCGGAGGAGCCTGCGACGCGACACGCGTTTTTGTGCGTCGTGGAGACGCGCGTGTGTGTGGTGTCGGCCGTGCCAGTCCACAAGTCGACGCGTCCGGTCATTCGCGTGAGGACAAGTGATCGCAACCCTCGCGAAAGGTCGCGGTCGCGAAAGTTCGTCGGAAAAGAAAGCCGAGTCTGAATGACTCTTCTGTCGGCGCGGGGGCGCAAGCGGTTTGTGTGATCCTGCGCCACGTCGCTCGAACACGCGGATGAAAAGCTCGGAAGAAACGACGGATGCCTTCACTCCCCCGACGGACCCGTCTCCGTGAGGGGTAACGGGTTTTACGACTCGTGCGCGCGTGTGTTGGTAGTTCGCGTCGTGATGACAAGTGCGTGTATGCGCGCCGTGTTTGGCTCTGGCGCGGTGACCTCTGGGCCAAAGAGCACCGCGCGCGGAGACGGAGGGGCGAAGATGAGGACGTGGCGCGCGACCAGAGTCGTGATGCGTGGTCGCGTGGTGGGTGACACCAACAAGTTCGCGTTCCTGTCCACACAACGACGGGTGGGGTCCGCTTTTCTTGGCCGCGCAGGAGGGGCGGCGAGGCAAACACGCCGTGTTGGCGCGTCTGAGAGCCACGTGGACCAGCTTGAGCGGCAGGTAAGGGAGGATCCAGTGAGAAGCAGTAATCCGTCTGTGACTGATGGAGACGGAGCGTCAGACGGAAGCGCCAAGGACAAGGACACGAAGACCGCGTCATCGAACAAGCCTGGAAACACTATTGGAAGCACTTCTACAGGTACTTCTACAGGTACTTCAAGTAATCCTCCCAGCTCCAACAACAACAGACAACCTTTAGGTCCGGGTCGGCGATTCTTGCTCAAGGCGAAACTTTATTTCCTGTTGCTCGCGGGCGGCGCCGTGAGTTTCTTCCAATCGCTTTTCAAATCGAGGGCGTTCATCGCGGTCTTCGCGGTGTTCATCGCGTCATCAGGGTTACTCACCGTGAAAGCCGCGGTTTCAAAAAGAGCCACCCTCAAAGCACAAGCGCCGCAAACCGTGCTGTACAGCCAGTTCACGAAAGACTTAGCGGCAAAGCGGGTGAAACAGGTGCGGTTCGAAGAAGGCACTTCGCGGATTCTTTACGAGCTAAACGTGCCGCCGCCGACTCGAAGTAAAGCGGATAAAGCATCGTTAGCACCTAAAGCGAATGATGCTAAGGCGGATTTAACCACGGCTGCCGAAGCGACTAAGGCCAAAGTAACTGCCACAAAACCTCACACCGGCGCAATTCTCGCCACGAAGCGCGTTCCGGACGAGAAGCTCATGACGCGCATGGAGGCGGCGGGGGTGGATTTCGGGTCCATCGCGGCGCCCGCTACTTCTTACCTATCGAAAGGTACGGCCTTGGGCCTGGGAACCCAAATCAAAAGCCTCCCTGTTTGCTCGTTACTCGTCCTGCGAAGGGACGGTTATTACCTCTGACCTTCCCTGTTTACTCAAACACTTACGACCTACGACCTCCCTGACGCTTTCGGCTTTTACCGTACCAAAAGGCGCCCTCACCGCGTTCGCGTTGTGGATCCCCCTCATACCGCTATACTTCATCATGCGCAACATGGCGAACAAGCAGAACGGGAGTGACGCGGGAAAGAAGGCGAAGCGGGGGGGGGCGGTGGACCCCAGTCAGCGGGTGACCTTCGCCGACGTCGCGGGCGTGGACGAGGCGAAAGCGGAGCTGGTGGAACTGGGTGCGTTTTTTTAAAGGAAAACCCCTCGGTTTTTTTGGCGGCTTTTTTTGCGCTCCCGAGAAGTACACGTAAACGCTTTTTCTGGAGTAACACAACTTCGACAGCAGCACCCACCCTACCAAATCGGGCCGGACTGACTTCGAACCGACGACCCCAACGACACTTGTTTCACGTACTAACCAACCCCCTCGTCCCACCTTTTCCTCTGACTGTTCCCCACACAACGAACCCGCAGTCGAGATGCTGAAATCCGCGGACAAGTACAAAAACGTGCGCGGGCGGTTACCCACCGGGTGTTTGCTTGTCGGTCCGCCCGGTACGGGGAAGACTTTACTCGCGAAAGCGGTGGCTGGTGAAGCTAACGTGCCGTTTTTCAGCGTCGCCGCGAGTGAGTTCGTCGAGTTGTTCGTGGGAAGAGGCGCGGCGCGGGTGAGAGAGCTGTTCGCGGAGGCGAGGAAAAATTCACCGAGCGTCATCTTCATCGACGAGCTCGACGCGATCGGTACGTGTTGCCTTTCCCAAATCATAGACTCCACGTTTTGACGGTTGTCCAGAGTAATTACTCAGGCCACGTTACGAAAGACTGACACTTTTCTGGCAAAACTCCAAAGGCGCGCGTCGCGGCGCCGGGTTGAACGAAGAACGGGACCAGACTTTGAACCAGATGCTCGTGGAGATGGACGGGTTTAACAAACCGGGTGGTGTGTTGGTGCTCGCTGCTACTAACCGAGCAGAAGCCCTGGACCCGGCGTTACTGCGACCGGGGCGGTTAACCCGACGGGTTTTCGTGGGCCCGCCCGATTTCAAGGGGAGATGCCAGATAATGCGCGTGCATTTGCGCGGAGTCGCGACTGACACGTCACTGGATTTAACGGTAGAAACGGTCGCCAAGTTAACCCCAGGGTTCACGGGCGCGGAGCTGGCGAACGTGGTCAACGAAGCTTGTTTGTTAGCCGCCCGGGATGACCGGGAAGTCGTCACGCTCGACGACTTCGCGAAAGGAGCGGAGCGCACGAAGAATGGAGTCGGCGTCGGGAAAGGCGCCGCGTCGGTGCTTTCGCGTTTGCGCGAGTTGGTGACTAGGAACGACGGGTGGGGGGGGGAGGGGGGGGGGAGTGATGACGGAA
>Ga0209710_1000335_pt1 | contig 47880 bp, 49 predicted proteins | sample ArcticOcean_MG_C_5_FD_187436 | JGI IMG/M metagenome (GOLD analysis project Ga0209710, IMG submission 187436) | Marine microbial communities from western Arctic Ocean - ArcticOcean_MG_CB4_138 (SPAdes) (version 2) | ecosystem: Environmental > Aquatic > Marine > Oceanic | place: Arctic Ocean...
GGGCCGCATTGGCCGGGAAATAGGCAAAGAAACGCGGATGCTGCCAATGAGTGATCCCGGGCATAACCACGCGTTCAAAATCTTCCATGATCTCTGTCATAGGATGCGGACCCTCGGGTGCGCTTGGTGCAATCAAAGCCGCCACATCCCCCGGTGCTGTCTGGGCACGCACAGGCCTGTCACGTAAGTTGGTATGATAATCCGCCGCCCATTGAGAAATCTTTGCGCCCCAGTCCGAAAACTCATTCCACTGCATGGCTGGCCCCTGTAAACACAATTCACCTCATGATGCGCACTAAAACCAGCAACGTCAATTGTGGCCGGGAGGCGCCCACGACAAGAATCCGAGAGATATCACAAAACCGATGGCCAAATACTTACCCCAATGCGCTCTCGAACAATTGCAATGTGCGATCCCAAGCAAGGGCTGCGGCCTCGGGCGCGTAACTGCCACGCTGGTCACAATTAAACCCATGGCCCACATTTTCATAAAGATAAAACGCCGCTTCAGGACATTGATTGCGAACCGACAAATAGTTTTCAGCAGGGATGGAGGCATCATCGGCGCCGTAATGTAGCTGGACCGGGCAACGCGGGGTTTCGGAGGAGAATTGGTTGACCATACCCCCGTAAAACGAGCTGGCAGCGCTGAAACCATCCAATCGGGTCGCCGCCAGCCAGGCCAAGGATCCACCAAGGCAAAACCCAACGACGCCGACATTTCCAGCAGCGCAGACCCGCGTTCGGGCCGCCTCAATATCCAGAAGACTGGATTTGATATCAAATTCTTGCATCAGGCCCTTGGCGTGCTCAATTTCCTTGGGGGCATAACCCACCTCAAAGCCCGGCGTCATACGGTCAAAAATTGCGGGCGCAATGGCGATGTAACCTGCCTCAGCCAAACGGTCACAAATTGAGCGGATATGTGCGTTTACGCCGAAAATTTCCTGCACAACGACGATTCCGCCAAGAGGCTCGCCTGCCGGCTCTGCAAGATATGCCCCTAGCTGAAAGCCATCTAATGCGCTGAGAGTGAGGGTCTTCATCTTATTTCTCCTTGGATGTGTCTGGTCATAGTGGCCGGAATATATGGACAGTACCAGTCAGTATTGCAGTACTTTTTAACGCAAAAATTTTAATGTTCAGACTTAAGTGTGCCGCTGTCCAGTCACCAAAGCCGCCAGTCGCTCTGGATTGTCAGGCGCCGCGTTACCACGCCAAGCTATATGAAGATCGGGGCGTATTAAAAATATGTCGCGACCGTAGAGCGCCCGCAGGCGAGGATCATCAACGATGCGTTCGCAAACCGGTGCCCCAAGGGTTTTTAGCGCAGTGACAAGGCGATCCATGGGTTCAATCTTTGCACCTAAACGCAAAACCGTATAGCTGCGCTCAAAATCATCCAACAAAGACACACCCGGCGCCATCCAGGCATGCGGCAACCGCACCCCTGTCCATGCCGTAGGATCATAGGTGCGAAACAGCTGTTCCGGCCCCCCAGGTTCCTCGGAAATCACCGGGCTTGCAACATAACGATATCCGAGTTCCGCACCGATCATCTCATTTGTTTTGCGTTGTTCCTCATCGGTAACCCTCAGAAAATCTGCCCTTGCTGCATCTTGCTCGGGCCCACCATGATCAAGCTCGGCTCTCCACATCGAACGCCACTTACGCCTGCCAGTAGACGCATAGCGCGAAGCACCGATGTTGCGGTCCCCCACCTGCCGGCGCTCCACCTCATAGGAGGCCAATAGCGCCGGACCGCCCCACCCCTGCAGGGCGGCTGCAAGTTTCCAAGACAAATCAATGGCATCACCGATTCCGGTATTCATCCCAAGCCCACCTGTGGGAATAACGAGATGCGCCGAGTCCCCAGCCAAAAATACCCGCCCAGCGCCGTAGCGTTCGGCCAATAGGAGGTTTTGCTTCCATTCTCCCACATGAAGCATTTCATACTCAATGGGCTGGCCCACAACTTTCTCAAATTGAGCCGCCATCGCCGCATCATCTTCAACGACCGCATGAAGCGTCCAGTGACGCGTGGAGTCTTGCATGATCAAAAAGGAATTTGCGCTGTCAGCTACATGATAATGGCGTCCTGCCCCAGGTCCACTACTCATAGGTAAACGATCGAATAAATCGTCACACCGATACAAAGCTTGACGCATCTTTGAGATGTTGCCCTCTCCGGTTAAGCAAATCCCAAGCGCCCGTCGCACCGGGCTACCAGCGCCGTCACATCCCACCAGAAAGTTGCTGCAAATCTCTATCTCCCGCCCTTCGCAGTGGAGCCGAGCCGTTACACAGTCCAGATCCTGCACAAGGTTCGTGAATTCACATCCATACATAACTTCGACAGTTGGCAAGCCTTTCACAACCTCCAGTAAAAGCGGCTCCAGAGTATACTGCGAAATCAGCTGATAAAGCTCCGCCGGCAGGGAGGTGTCTTCGCGAGCCGAAATCTCAGCCCGTGCTTCATTAACAGATGGGTACTCCAACCGAAGCCATGGGGTTTCACACATAGAGCGAATGATAAAAACATCCATTGAGACGTCACCTCGAAGCCCCGCAGCCCGAATTTTTTCGGCCAACCCCATACGGCGGAAAATTTCCATGGTCCGCGCGTTGCACCGTTCCATTTTCGGCAAGAACTCTAGCCCCGGTTTTTTGTCGATTAAGAGGCAGTGGATGCCTTGCTGGGCGAGATCAATTGCAAGCGTAAGGCCAACAGGCCCAGCCCCCACAATTAGCACTTGAGTTTTGCGCACTCTGGCCTCCTCTGCCCTATCCGTGAAATGAACATAACCTCACAAGCGCAGGGTTCAAAACGGCATCGCACAACGTTCCTCCAGACGGAACAACGTTCCGCATTGACTTTTGCCGCTCCAAAGCGGTCGCTAGACTTTAAGCACAAGGAAACATGATGTCAGATATTGAATCACTTAAAAACGACCTAGTCATTGCGAGTCGCATTCTTGCAAATGAAGAAATTTGCGACGCTTTTGGTCATATCAGCGTGCGTCACCCCGTAGATCCTGATCGCTTTTTATTGGCGCGTGCCGTTGCCCCAGAATTGGTCACATCGGATGATATTATTGAGTTTAATCTTGATGGCTCCGCGGTTTGTGACGATCGAAAGCCTTTTTTGGAACGCTTCATCCACGGAACATTGATGGCTGCGCGTCCTGACGTGCAGTCAGTTGTACACAGCCATTCCCGCGGTGTGATCCCCTTTGGCATAACCGATACCCCCATTCGCCCCTTGCTGCATTCCTGCGGCGTGTTGGGACATGATGTCCCAGTTTGGGATGCTGGTGATGTATTTGGCGATACCAATCTGTTGATTTCGAGCAATGACATGGGTGCCGATTTCGCGGCGCGGCTGGGCAATGGTCGCGCGGCATTGATGCGTGGTCATGGCTCGACCGTTGTTGGCAGATCCATTCAGGAAGCGGTCTATACCGCGGTCTATCTTGATGTGAACGCCCAGCTTCAAGCCGAGGCGATGCAATTGGGCAAGGTCAAATATCTGACAGATGGCGAGATTGACCTTATTCAATCGCGCTTGGGAGATGCAAAGCCCGGAGAAGGCTATGACCGGACTTGGCAATATTGGGCACGGCGTGCAGGCGTAGGCCCTGACGCGCCTGTTCCCTAAACTCAATGGCGATTAGCGCCAGCACTGCTTCCAAACTCATTGCATTTCAAAACGCTGGATTTCGCAATTATTGGATTGCTCTGATCTCCACCGGATTTGCGATTCAAATTCAAACCGTTGCAGTAGGCTGGCAGGTGTATGATCTGACCCGCAACCCGCTAGATCTTGGACTCATTGGCCTGTCGCAATTTGCGCCCGCCTTGTTGCTTGTGTTGGTCACGGGAAATGTTGCTGATCGTTTCCCACGTCGTTGGATCATCAGCTTAAGCCTTATCACCATGGCCGCCGCTGCCGGGTGTTTATTGCTGCAGACTGCCTACCCACAGCGCATGGGCGTGGTCTTTGCCATAATGGCGGTCTTTGGCACAGCGCGTGCCTTTTACAATCCAGCCCGACAATCTATTGTGCCCAATTTAGTGCCAGAAAAGCACTTGGCCCAGGCAATTGCGACAACATCCAGCGGCGCTCAAATTGCAACCATATGCGGGCCTGTGGTCGGCGGCCTCCTCTATGGCCTGCATCCCTATGCGGCCTATGGCACCTCAATCGCCTTGTTATTCACTTCAGCACTTCTGATACTCACCATGCCAAAGCTAGTTCAGAATCTATCCAAACGCGCGACCGATTGGAAAACATTAAGCGCAGGCTTTCGGTATATTTGGACACAGCGGGTAATTTTGGGCGCCATTTCAATGGATCTTTTCGCTGTGGTCCTTGGCGGAGCGACAGCGCTCCTGCCCGTTTATGCGCGAGATGTCCTTGATATCGGGCCTGCGGGTTTGGGCTTGCTGCGAGCGGGGCCCGGCATTGGCGCAATTTCCGTGGGACTTTATCTAATGGCCAACCCAATCTCCAATCATGCAGGTCGCGCCATGTTTATTGCCGTGGCCATATTCGGGGTATTCACTACGGTATTCGCCTTGTCTGAAACCGTCTGGCTGTCCATCGCAGCGCTAATCGTGTTGGGAGGCGCCGATATGCTGAGCGTCTATGTACGCAACACCCTTATTCAATTGTGCACTCCGGATAATTTGCGCGGCCGAGTTAACGCGGTGAACCAAGTCTTTATCGGGGCCTCAAACGAAGTCGGGGCGTTTAGAGCGGGATCATTCGCTGCTGTGATGGGGCCTGTCGGTGCGGTTTTACTCGGCGGCGTAGGAACCCTTTTGGTAGTTGGGATTTGGATGAAAAAATTCCCAGAGCTCGTTCGTATTAAAAAGCTTGATGGTACATGATACATGCAGATCAGCGGGAGACTTCATGATGCCCGGATTATTGGGTGAGACGCTTGCCGTCCTTTCGGCATTGTCATTTGCGATGTTCAACATCGTCATTTCGGGCACAAAGCGGTCGCGTGCTGACAATGGTGTGCTGTTCTCAGTGGTTGTCACTATTGGGTTTTCATTTGCCCTCTTTGTGGTGCTAGAAGCCGGGCGTCTCGATTTGTCAGCCTCGAAGGACACCGCCATGGGCATTGGCTCCTTTGCTTTTGCAGGCATTGCAGCGATGGTTTTTGGCCGCACATTGGTTTTTGATTCCATCAGAAGGCTTGGCGCAACACGTGCCTCTGCCGTAAAGCGCCTCAATCCATTTTTCTCAGTTCTCTTGGCCGCATTTTTTCTATCCGAAGTGGTAACACGGTATGACTTCTTTGGGCTCATCGTAATTGCCCTCGCTTTTGGTTTACTTGTACAGGACAGTTTCCGAAAAAGCGAAGACAGCGTGGTACCGCCAAAACCCATAGCCTATGTGATCGGTGCCAGTGCCGCTTTAGCCTATGCAATTTCTTATATCGGGCGCAAAGCAGGACTCAACTTCATGGATGCGCCGGCGCTTGGAACTTTCATAAGTGCGCTTTCGGGCCTTATTGGCTTCGCAGCTATATCCATTTTTTCAGAGCGTTACCGAACAATGTTTCGCAACCTGTTTCGCGATATAGATCGCCACATCGTCGCCGCTTCAATCTTGGTTTCAATGGGACAAATATTGATGTTCGCCGCATTGGCCTATGAGAAGGTTTCAACCGTTGTGATGATTTCTTCTCTTGAGGTCTTCTTTTCAATATTCCTATCCACCGTGATTTTTAGGATCGAGAAACGCCCCCGCGCCCTTGTCTTTTTGGCTGCAGCTTTAGCGATCGTTGGCGTGCTGTTGATCGCAAAGTCTTAACCGTACACTGTATGCGTTCTCACATACGGAACGTATTCCCATTGACTGAAAATAGAGACGCACCTAGCTTCGCCCCACGAAGGTTGGACTTTGGAAAAATCAAAATGGGTCGCAGGCCTAAATGCAGTCCGCATATTGGTGGAACCCGAGACGCAATCTACTAAAATTTTGGCACCTCTTGGACTGGGGCTATGAAAAAGCCTGGTTCGAGTGCTTTAATAGAAACTAACGTAAAAGATCTCTCAAGAGACGAACCGTTGGTAACGTTGAATAAATAGAACCTGGGAGGAAACATGAGACGAATATTCCTTAAGTCCGCTGCAGCGGCCGCATTAGCGATAACAACAATTGGCTTCGGATCCACAGCTTCGGCCGATGAAGTTGGTGATTTTTACAAAGGAAATGTCATAAAGTGGATCGTACCTTACGATCCCGGTGGAGGATATGACAAATACAGCCGCCTTATCATACCATATTTCGAGAAGCACACCGGTGCGCGAGTAGACATAGTCAACTTGCCAGGTTCCGGCGGGATGAAAGGCGCTGTTGAGATTTTCAACTCACCATCAGATGGCTTGACGGTGGGTATCATCAACGGCTCAGCAATGGTGACCAATCAACTCGCCGAAATTGAGGGCGCAAACTACAAAGTTGGTGACTATAACTTCCTTGGACGCATAGTAGCTGACAAGCGCGTCATGGTTGCAAGTACTTTGTCTGGTATCAACTCCTATGAGGACTTGATTGATAATGGGAAAGCAGAAATTATCGGTGCAACTGGCCTTGGTGGCTCGACATATGTGGACGCAGTAATCGTTGGTGATGTACTTAACATTGAACAGAGGGTAGTACATGGCTTCGACCGTTCCGGAGATATCCGTACCGCAATGCTGCGTGGTGACGTTCAAGCTATGTGGGGCTCTCTTGGATCCGCTCTTGGTGGGATCGAAGATGGGGATCACAAAGTAATTTTGCACGGTGAAAAAAATCCCACTGGCGTGCTTGTAGGCATACCTTCAATTTATGACATAGCCATGGGCATGGAAGACGGTGCGCGCAAAGTTACGATCCTGGAAAGCTGGGAAGCACTGTCGGCGGTTGGGCGACCAGTTGCGGCTCCTCCTGGAGTGTCAGAAGATCGTCTTACGTTCCTTCGTAACGCATTCGACCAGGCGATGAATGATCCTGAATTTCTTGCCGCTGCAAAAAAAGGCAAACGAGAACTGTCGTTTGCATCTGGCTTAGATATGTCGAAAATTGCCAAGGCAGCCACGGTACTTGAAGCCGACGTTGAAGCACTCTTCGTTAAAGCAATCCGTGGCGAAATATAATCAGAAAAACGTCTAACATTCCCTCGCCGGACAAGCCGGCGGGGGCTTTAAAGTTAAGGGCTATAAATAATGACTATTTTCGAAGGAATGGCTAGTGGCTTACTTCAGTCAACGAGTTTGACTGTGTTCCCCTACCTTTTTGTAGGCTCGCTTTTTGGACTTATAATTGGGATTATTCCTGGCTTATCTGGTCATTTTGCAATGGCGATGGCTGTAACATTTCTTTACACTATGGAGCCTGCCACTGGGATTGCCTTCATTCTTGCGGCTCATGCGACTGTGGCTCAGGGTGGTGGGCTAACCGCAATTCTTTTTTCAACGCCGGGGACCGGACAAAACGCAGCGACGCTGCTAGATGGCCCGCCGATGCGCGACAAAGGTCAGGCAGGAATTGCCGTTGGCGCGGCTATGGCGTCTTGCTTTTTGGGGGCAACATTTGGCGCAGCTGTCCTCGCACTTCTTATACCTGTTCTACGTGAAGTTGTCTTATTCTTTGGCCCGCCGGAGGTATTCTTTCTTGCGTTTTTAGCACTGACATTCGTGGCAGTCCTTGGCAAAGAGGACATGACCCGCAGCTTAATTGCAGCACTTTTGGGCATGCTTTTGGCAATGGTGGGCGTCGATAATGTGACCAATACGTTCCGATTTACCTTGGGATCAGACCATTTAGCAGATGGCCTTCAGCTGGTTCCAGTAATTTTGGGTTTATTCGCCGTTGCTGAAATGATTGACTTATGGGTGCGTGGGGGAACACTTGCAAAAGAAGTCCCACAAGCTCTCTCCGCTAAAGAAACCCAAAGACAAATTTTTACTGGTATAGGATTAGCCTTTAAAAATTGGTGGCTAGTCCTGCGTTGCTCGGCAATTGGAACAGGTATGGGCTTGATTCCAGGTCTTGGCTCTGCTCCAGCCGCATTTGTAGCTTACGGGCACGCTAAACAATCTTCGAAGAACAAAGAGACTTTTGGTAAAGGCAATGTAGAAGGCGTTATTGGCCCAGAGGCGGCTAATGATGCCGTTGAAGGCGGCGCATTGGCCTCGACACTGGCCTTCGGAATTCCGGGGTCTTCTTCTATGGCAATCTTGTTATCAGGCCTTTTCATCCTGGGCTTAGACACTGGCCCTAGGATGCTAACCCAGAACGTTGATATTGTTTTCGTCATGATCTTTACTATTATTTTTGGAAATCTGATTGGAACAATCTTTGGCATGTTCCTTGTCAATCCCTTATCGAGGGCGACATCTATACGCGCCTCTGTCATGGTGCCTGTGCTCATGTCAGTAATTGCAACAGGGGCCTATGCGGGCGACCGGGCCATCTTTCATATTGGAGTTGCAATTGTATTCGGCATACTCGGCTATGGTATGAAGGTTTTAAACTATTCCCGCGCGGCTTTGCTGATTGGTTTTGTTTTGGGCTTTGCTGTTGAGAAAAACCTATATCTTGCGCTTCTTCTGGATGGTCCATTATTTGTCTTGCAGCCCATTCCCTTAGGCCTTCTTGTCACAACAATAGTGTTTTTGGGTTGGAATATCTTCACAATTTATCGCGACCGCACAAAAGTGATTCCAAAATGACCAATGAAATCGAACCTAAAGTGAACAAAGCAGAAACTGTTGATAAAGATAAGCGTGGCAATCTTTTTGCGCTGGAGGTTTGCTTTTTGGCCTTTATCGGCATTATCGTCGTGGTTGCGTTCCTAGAAGCCACAACTTATAAAATTGTGTCATCCAGAACGCCCTTTGTCGTTATGGTGCCCTTATTGATCTTGATTGTCATCCACGCCATGCGGCTTTGGCGCGCAAGATCAGCGTTCGACACGCGACGTCACATCATAACAGCCTTAGCAGGCAAAAATGCCATCATAAATAAAGTGCTAGTCTTCTCTGGCTGGATGATCGGCATGGTAACAATTATTACACTTATGGGCCATTACGCTGGGGTTTTTGCTTTTTGTCTGATCCTGATGAGGTTTTTTGGCGCAGAGTCATGGAAGCTCACGCTTTTCGTCTCAGCAGGAACCGTTCTTTTCCTGTTTAGCGTGTTCGAAATCGCCTTTAATATCGATCTATATCGCGGTTTGATCCCACGATGGTTCATGGGATATCGGGATTTTTAACTTCCCTTCGTCGCGCGTTTTGCAGCGGTCTCACGCCCCTGGCGTGGATCAATCCACACATCAATCAAATAGGGCCGGCCCTCGCGGAGAGCCGTCACCCCTGCGGCCATAGCTTTTTCCAATTCGGCATGGGTTTTGATTGGGCCTGCCGCCTCGACGCCTTGAGCCCGCGCCATAGCGGCGATGTCCGGCGCCGGATCGTCCAAACGCTGACCAACCCATGCATTATCTGGATTACGGCCACGGTGCTGCGCCACGCTTTCCTGGTGCAGCTCATCGTTGAAATAGGAGCGATTGTTCCCTATGACAAAGAGCACTGGAAGGCTATACTTTGCTGCAGTCCAAAGCGCAGTCACCCCCATCAGAGTGTCGCCATCTCCAAGGGTTGCAATCACCAAACGCCCCGATCCTTCCAGGGCAAGTGCCGCTCCAACCGCAAGTCCCGGTCCACTGCCAATACCTCCCCCACCGTCTTTGCCTAAAAAGTCGAGCGGGTCGCGCTGGGGCCACAGGTCATGCGGCCAGCTGCGCGCCAAAGCCGGAAAGGTCACGGGCGTATCGCCGGTTGCGCGTTTCATAACCATGGCAATATCGCGGAAAGTCAAACTATCGCCCTCAGCGGCTCTCAACGCAGATGGTTCAGGAACCTTTGGCGCAGCTTTGGTGACCTCCGGCAAGGCTGCCAATAGGGCGACAGCCAAGGCATCACCCGGACAGTTAAATTCTATATCGACGGCAGGCAGGCCAAAATGTTCCTGACCAAACCCACGGTGCAATTGCATATCATCACTTGCATGAATAACCGTCGCAGAGGTACCTTCTTGCCCGAAAGCTTGCAGCAATACACCACCTAAATCGACCCAGCCCAAACTTAAAATGACATCAGCCTGCTGCAGAGCTTTGCCTACGGCGAAGGACAATTTATTAATCGGCGCGCCTACATGGTTTGGGTGGTCTGTCGGCACCATAGTGCCCACCTTCAGGTCAGAAACCATCATAGCGCCACAGCGTTCTGCCAGATCGGCGCGCATTTTCATTGCGGCGGCACTGCGCACGCCGCGTCCCATCAAAATCACTGGAGATTTTGCCGCCTGCAAGGCCCTAACCGCCTGATCTAGCAAGCCAGAATCAGGGCAAGGTGGCGCCAAAGGCGCATGACGTGCAAGGTCTGGCCATACCAAATCTGGCTCCACAGGCGCTTCCTGCCAACCCGCGTCAAGGTTGATATAGACCGGGGCCATTGGGCTGGTGTTGGTGATTTTCCATCCGCGCGCCATGGCCTCAGGCAATGCGTTGGCAGATCCAGGTTGATCATCCCATTTGGTGAAAGATCTTATAAGCGCCCCTTGATCTTGGGTGCTATGCAACCAATCGATCCAAGGCCTGCGCTGTGCGGCATCCATGGGCCCGGTGGCTCCCAGGATAAGCATTGGGGCACGGTCCCCCCAAGCATTAAAAATAGCCATGGACCCATGCATCAATCCCACATTTGAATGGAGGGCAACGGCCATGGCCCGCCCGGTCACTTTGGCATAGCCATGCGCAATGGCCACAGCATGTTCCTCATGCAGACAGAGCAGCATTTCTGGGTGCTCATTACCCAGATGGTTGACCAGACTGTCGTGAAATCCGCGATAGCTTGCCCCAGGTGTCAGCGCGATCCATGGAATCTCAAGCCGGCGCAGCATTTGCGCCGCAACATCAGACCCCCAGCCGACCCGTTGATCTAACGGACCTTCAACAGGTTCAGATTTCGACTTTGCTTTGCGACCATCTTCACACGCCATGACCGACCTCCCTGACAAAAACCACGTTCTAAACGGTAGGCCCGAATTTACAGTTATGTCAAAATAGGAAATTAAAATTAGTCGGTGGATGAATGGGTGTTCTTCTATATGAAACTCTATTCCACATTGATTGACGAGGTCGCTCCGCTTCGACATGCTGATTTCAATTACATCGTGTTAAGGGAGTTTTACGATGCCGCATGATATGGACGAAAGTGTTCACTGGCACGAGCCAGTGCGTGGGGAGCGCGCTGGGTATGGTAAATTTGGTCAACCTCAATCTGACTATGACAAATTTATGGAGTCCGAAGGAATCCCAGTGTTTCGCGGGATTGGCATCAGGTCAGTATTTGACCTAGAACTGGCCGATTGGCCCCGGATGGGTGGGCGCGGCAGTTACATTCAACTTTATGGGACAGAAGGCAAATGGGGACAATATGTCGTCGAAGTTCCTGGCGCCGGGGCCCTTAATGTCGAAAAACACCTCTATGAAGAGATTTTCTTGGTGGCCTCCGGTCGCGGTACGACAGAAGTGTGGTTGGAGGAGGGTGGCGAAAAACACGTTTTTGAATGGCAAAAAGGGTCGTTGTTTTCGATTCCAGTCAATGCCTATCACAGAATCGTAAATGCCACAGCCGAACCCGCACTTTTGATCGGCGGGACCACTGCGCCCAACTTGATAAATCTGTTGGGCGACACTAATCTGATTTTCAACTGCACCTATAAGATGACAAGTCGGTTTTCTGGCACCGAAGATTTTTACAAGTATAAAGAAGATCTTGAGCCAGACCCCATTCGCGGCCTCGCAATGCGCCGCACAAATATGGTGCCCGACGTGATCAACTGTGACCTTCCGCTCGACAACCGCCGATCTCCAGGGTGGCGCCGGGTCGAGCCCTTCATGACTGGTAATAAATTTTATCTATGGCTCGGCCAACATGAGACGGGCAAATATTCCAAAGGCCACGCCCACACGTCGGCCGCCGTGTTGATTTGCATTAAAGGCAAAGGCTACACCTACACTTGGCCTGAACGTGCGGGTGAAACACCATTTGAAGACGGCAAAGGTGATCTGGTTCAAAGGGTTGACTATGAGCAATTCGGTATGGTTACTGCAGCGCCAGGTGGAGAGCGTTGGTATCACCAACATTTCAACTCCTCTCAGGAACCTTTCCGTCTCACCGCATGGTTTGGACCAAATCATCCAACAATCGTGACCGGCCTTCCGCCGGGGGCCAAACAAATCGACTATACAGCGATGGATATAACCGAGGGCGGCTCCGCGATTCCATATTGGATGGAAGATAAAAAACTACGCAGTGAGTTTGAAGCCTTGATTGAGTCGAATGGCGCCAAAAGCCGGATGGATGCCAGTCTTTACACTAAGCCCGACGATCAATGACCAAACCGATGCACCCTGACGAGTTAGACGACGGTGGGCGCATCCACTTTTCAAGCGCTGGCCGCTCGCTTATTGAGGAGGACCAAATAGAGCTGACCAGCGTTGGCGTTGATATCGGGTCCTCCACCTCACATCTTTTGGTGTCGACAATCACCTTAGAGCGGATGGACACACGTTACGTGGTCACCGGCCGTGAGGTTCAGTTCGAAAGCGAAATACTTCTAACTCCTTATGCTGATGGTAATACTATTGACGCGGATGCATTGGCCAGTTTCATTGAAGCGCAATACGCAGCCTCAGGATTGACCACTGAGGATATTGACACAGGCGCCCTGATCCTCACGGGTGTTGCCGCCCGACGTTCAAATGCACGCGCCATTGGTGAGATTTTTGCTGCCCAAGCCGGAAAGTTTGTCGCGGTGAGCGCCGGAGATGCTTTGGAAACCTTAATGGCGGCCCATGGCTCAGGTGCGGTTGCACTTTCTGAAAATCTGGGAACCGTTCTGAACATAGACGTGGGCGGCGGGACAACCAAGATTGCGTTGTGCCGTGATGGGAACATCATCGCACGCACCGCCCTTGACGCAGGTGCAAGATTAATCGTGACAGATCCAGATGGGCGGATCACGCGGCTCGAACCCTTTGGGCAGAGCTATCTGTCTGTTATCGGATCAAAACTTGGTCTCGGGGATGTGGTGCCCCCAGAGGCACGAACGGAAATTGCGCATGAAATGGCCCATGCCATTCTAACGGCCGCGCGGGGAGGAGAGGTCGCAGGTTTCATGCGCCTTCCAAGCCTGAGTGAGACCATAGCGCCAAGTCGAATTGTTTTTTCTGGCGGAGTATCAGAATTTCTAGACGGAAGCGGTGGTGATACGGGGGACCTTGGACCTGAATTGGCCCGCGCCCTCTCCTCGCTGGTGAAAGAACAAGGTTTTCAAGTCACCGCGGCCCGCCAAGGTATTCGCGCCACTGTTGTAGGTGCCTCACAGTATACGGTTCAGGTGTCAGGATCGACAATTTATTTGGATCCAGACGACACGCTACCGTTACGCAATCTAGCGGTTATTGCGCCAACTATTGAACTCGGTGAAGAAATTGACGCAGCAGTGGTTCAATCCGCGATCAAAGATGCGCTTGCCCGTCTTGATCTACAAGATGGCCGTTCAGCCGTCGCTGTGGCCGTTCCATGGAAAGGTTCTGCCAGTTATGGTCGGCTGCGCGCCCTCGCACACGGGCTTGTGACGGGCCTATCGCCTCTGCTCGCGCAGGGTCACCCATTGGTAATCGTCAGCGAAGGAGACATAGGTGGCCTCATCGGCATGCAGTGCCGCAGCGAAGAAAATGTGCCCGGTGCGATCGTTTCTATTGACGGAATAGCACTTTCAGAGTTCGACTTCATAGATATTGGCGAAGTTTTGCGCTCAACCGGCGCAACGCCAGTTGTGGTTAAATCACTTTTGTTTCCCACGGAGTAATCATGGAAGAGAAAGAGACCTTAGAAGTTCCGCCATTGATCACCTCGATCTGGCCTGCCGTTTTGCTCTTAGTCTTTGCTGTTGCGACCTTCATGATCGCCAACGGTTACTCCGCTACTTCGGCGCGCTTTCCTACCATGGTGTCGGGCGCGATGATCGTTCTCGCGGTGTTTGATATTTGGAGTCGCTCAAAATTACCGGGCGCACATATAGTTGAAACCTTTGGCGGTACAGGATTTCGTCAGCGCGAAATGACGCATAATCCAAGCATTTCTAATCAAACGGAATGCCTGGGATGGATCGCAGGCGCTTTTGCAATGATGGCCGCTTTTGGCATTATGGCGTCCTCGCCAGTTTTTTGCGCAGGTTTTGTATGGTTGAGGGGTAAGCGTTCGCTTGTGGCCTCAATTAACGTTGGAATTTGCGTTCTGATATTTCAGTTCGCAGTGTTTGAATGGGCTCTTAATTACGAACTCTATCGAGGCCTATTCTTTACGAAAGGTGGCGTTTCCGCTTGGTAACGCTGCCAAAACAAAGGGAGGACTTAACATGAAAAGAATATTAGCAACCGGGGCCACAGCGATAGCCCTAATGACCGGCGGAGCCGCATATGCGGATTTTCCAATGGACGACAACATCACATTTGTGATTCCTTACAGCCCAGGCGGTGGATTTGATACTATTGTTCGCCAATTTGCCCCTGCGATGGAAAGAGCCATGGGAACAACTGTTGTCCCGGAGAATATCTCGGGGGCTGGTGGCGCCCGTGGCGGCCAGAGCGTACACCGCTCTGATCCGGACGGATACACAATTGGTATTTATAACATCCCTGGTCTGACCGTGAACGAAGTCACAGGTAAAGATCAGGGCTTCAAACTGGACGAGGTCACCTGGTTAGCCAACCTAGCCGTAGAGACATATGCCCTTGCGGTTGCTGCTGACAGTGGCATAAATTCAGTAGAAGACCTATGTGCCATGGGCCAAAAGCCAAAGTTGTCAGACACCGGCGCCACATCAACAGCCTCGATTACGACGCGGATTTCATTTGCTATTTTAGGATGTGATATTGTAGACGTGACCGGTTATTCTGGATCCAACGATGCGATGATTGCTGTTATCAGCGGCGAAGTAAACGCAACAATCAAACCCATCACTTCGCTGAAAAAATACCTTGGCGATGGCGGATCTGGCGACCTTAAGCTGATCTTAACCCTTACTGAAGACGAAGCCATCTCAGGTGTGGCTTCAGCTACTGACATTGGGCATCCAGAATTGGCAAAATTCACCCTAAACCGGGTCATCGGTGGCCCTCCTGGCATCCCTGCTGATGTTGTATCGGCTTTGGAAGCGGGCTTGCGTGCCGCATCTGACGACGCGGCTGTTCAATCATGGGCCAAAAGCTCCGGTGTTGGGCTAAAGTTCATGGGTGTTGATGCAACACGAGCAATGATGGATGATTTAAGCAGCTTTTATCAACAGTACAAAGATATGGTTGCTGTTTCTGAATAAAAAAACGCGATGCGCCACCAATTTGGTGGCGCATCCGTCGTTAGATTGGAAAGTTACATGGGACTCGACGTTCTTTTTGATGCTTTTGTGTCCGTCTTTAATGGGGGCAGCCTTACCTTTTTGATAGCTGGTGTCTTGCTTGGGCTGACCTTCGGAGTGATCCCTGGATTGGGTGGCACCACGGCGCTGGCTCTACTGATCCCAGTGACATACACGCTTCAACCCCTTGATGCGATGTATCTCGCCGGTGGGGTTATGGGCGCAACATCTTTTGGGGGCTCAATTTCCGCAATCCTTCTGAATACGCCCGGAACGGCACCCAATGCCGCGACAACATTCGATGGCTACCCTTTAGCACGACAAGGCAAGGCAGGAATGGCGATTGGGGCCTCCGCCACTGCGTCAGCTATGGGCGGATTGATCGGACTTTTTACGCTTTTATTATTCATTCCTGTTGCACGCGAAGTTGTACTCAGCTTCGGTTCAGCCGAGTTTTTCCTTCTTACGATCCTTGGCCTTGCAGCCATTGCTGTATCCGTAAAAGGTAAACTTTTGAGAGGCCTACTAGCAGCATGCATTGGTCTATTGCTCGCTTTCACCGGGGCCAACCAATTCACCGGCGAAACCCGTTTTACGGGTGGTATCAATTACCTCTGGGACGGCATTCCCCTCGTGCCCGCTTTAACTGGACTCTTTGCAATCAGCCAGATGATCGAACTCGCTTTGAAGGGCGGCGCAGTTGCAGATAGTGAAGCATATTCTGAAGCCAAAAATATGAAAATTACGGGTGTCAGTGAAGGAGTATTTGCTGTCTTTAAACATTGGCCTGTGTTATTACGGGGATCCTTGATAGGAACAATCATTGGAGCCATTCCTGGGCTTGGCGGCACGGTTGCCGCCTTCCTCAGCTATTCTTCAACAGCACAGACTGCCAAAGACCGCGACACCTTCGGCAAAGGCAATATCAAAGGCGTCATAGCCCCAGAAGCAGCTAATAACGCCAAAGATGGCGGCTCGCTCATCCCAACGGTGGCGTTTGGCATCCCCGGCAGCGCAGAAACAGCGGTTTTCCTCGGTATTTTGGTGTTGCATGGCATTGAACCGGGTCCCCAGATTTTGCTCCAAAACGAACGTGAAATTTATGGCTTGATTGTGGCGCTGACTGTATCTGCGATTGGCGCCTCCTTGCTGGGCCTGATATTCGCGCGCGTGCTGGTGCTTATTACTCGGATTGATGTGAATATCGTCGTACCGGTTGTGGTGACTCTGTCTTTGACCGGCGTCTATGTTCTGGAAGGACGCATGGCGGATGTGGCCGTTGCAACCATCATCGGCATTGTCGGCTATCTTATGATCCGCTTCGATTATCCACGTCTCACATTGGTGATCGCTTTCGTGCTGGGTGAGATTGCGGAACGCTCCTACCATCAAGTACGATTGATCTCCGACGATAATGTGATGGGCTATATGCTTGGTCGACCAATTTCTGTTATCTTAATCCTCGCCACTATTATAACGTTTTTCCTGCCTGCCATGCGCAAAATTCCATGGAGCAAGTTAAAGCGGAGCGCCTCTTGAGCGAACTGAGCCGCTGGGAAGGTCGATTTGCAACTGAGGCCTATGTGTTTGGCACCGTGCCCAACACGTTTCTCCGCAACCAACTGGAGCATTTACGCGCAGGCTCAAAAGCGCTGAGTATTGCGGATGGAGAAGGGCGCAATGGTGTATGGCTGTCAGAATGTGGCCTTGAAGTCACGTCGCAAGATTTCTCACCCATCGCACAGGATAAGGCGCTAAAGCTGGCCGCAGATCGCGGGGTTAAAATTTCGCTCGAGTTGTCGGATCTCATGCAACGCATCTGGGAACCCAACTGTTACGATGTGGTGGTTGGAATTTTTTTTCAGTTCCTGTCGCCACCAAACCGTCAGCACGTATTTTCCGGCATGCTTCAAAGCCTTAAACCGGGTGGGCTTTTGTTGATTGAGGGCTATGGCCTTAAACAATTGGACTATGGCACCGGCGGGCCTAAAGAGCCCCAAAACCTATACACAAAAGAGATGCTCCACTCCGCCTTTTCTGGATGTTCAGAGTTGACGGTTGTGGCCTATGACGCCGAGATATCAGAGGGCAGCGGCCATCATGGGTTATCTGCGCTGATTGATGTGGTCGGACAAAAATAATCAGCCTAAACTTCAATCACCACAGCCGAGTCATGCGGCACGACTTTGTAAGTCTTGATCGCAACCAAACAAGGTGGAGCCACAACAGCGCCATCGCGAATGTCGAATTTGCCTTGATGAAAATCGCACTCGATAATATGCCCATCGAGATAGCCTTCTGACAGCTCTCCTGGACCATGGGTGCACACGTTATCAGTCACATAAAACAAACCACCTACGTGATAGACCGCCAGTTCCAAATCATCCTTGTCGAAGCGAACCACCTCTCCATCTGCAACATCGTCTTTCGCACAGATTTCGAATTGATTGCTTTGATTTTCCATACTTGACCTCATCCATTTCATTGCTCGCACTCTCGGAAATTACCGCAGCAGCGACTGAGTGAAACCCATCGATCCCAACACGTCCCACATAGCGGAATGTTGTTCTGCAAAACTTGTGTTAGAGCGCTTTTGCATGAAATAATGTTATATGGATGATAAAAAAGACACCCCCGAAACTGAGGCTGAAATTGGCCCCGCAGGATATTACCACAGCAAAAAGGACCGCATTTTTGTGCGGGCCATTCAAGGCGAATACAACCTACAATGGGAGCTGGACCGCGTAAGGGCCATGCCCCGGGTCCGCAAAGCCAAAGATATCAAATTCGTGGACGGCCCACAGGCCTATTCACGCCATTATGTAGAGCCGAAGGATGGGATCAGTCAGCTTTTCCACATACATCTTGAAGAATACGGGCCGGGCGGCAAAAGTCAAAAGCATGGCCATGTGAATGAAGCGGCATTCTACATTCTCGATGGCGAAGGCTACGAAATTCATGACGATATTCGCTATGATTGGAAGGCCGGAGATGTGGCGATCGTGCACAACAATTGTGTGCACCAACACTTCAATGCCTCGGACACCAAACCGGCCCGCGCGCTTGTGCTGAAAACCAAGCCGATGTTTGTCTTTATGAACATGTTGTTTCAAAAAACGGTTAAACCGCGAGACACCTTTGCCGCTCCGGGCGGTGAGGATTTCACGGTGCGTGAGGAGGAAGAAGACCACAATCACCCTGAGGGGGGCTACTGATGGCATGGGATGAAGCAACCAGCTGGCTTGATGGTGTCGAAAATCAACCGCTCTATCAAGACCTGCTTGATGACGCAGCCGCAAGGCCCGCGCGAGACGCGGAACGTAAAAAAGTCGTCCATCCTCATGAAATGCCATGGGACATGTCTCGGCAAGGGCTGCTCAAACATTTGATCAATGAGAGCATGAACACTCGAATTGAGACCGTGGATGCCTATATGCAGATTGTGCCCCCAGGCTCAAAATCCGGTAAACATCGGCATTTGGCAGAGGAATGTCTCTATGTGGTCGAAGGCAAGGGCTACGACATACATCAAGACTGTGATGTTGAGATTACGGATACCTATTTTTGGAAACCCCAAGACAAGGTGTCACGCTGGGACTATGAGGCCGGCGATGTCATATATGTACCACCAAACACAATCCACCAGCACTTCAACGCCGATCCTGGTAAACCCTTGCGGCTGATTTCTTGTATCAACCGCATATTCAAACAATGTGGGTTGAATGATCTCGAACAACTAGAAGATGCTCCGGAATATGACGCGGACATCACACTCACGCCAGAACTGATTCGCGACTTCCTACGCGGAAAAGCCTGATCTACGAGGAGGACCCCTGCATGTTTGGTGTCCTCCTTTCTCTTGCCTCAGCAGCGTTCTTTGGGTTAAACAATGCAACCCTGCGTCGCGGAGTCATTAAGGGCACTGTGTTACAGGCCATGGCGATCACCGTTCCTTTTGGTGTGCCCGTATTTGCGGTGATTGCTGCTATTATGGGTGGGTTCGAGGCGATGGCAAGCTGGGGGCTGGCACCTTGGATTTGGATGATATTGGCCGGGCTGGTGCATTTTGTAGTCGGTCGATTTGGCAATTACAAAGCAACACAGCTTTTGGGATCAACCCTATCAACGCCCATTCAACAGCTCTCTATTATTTTGGCGCTGCTCTTGGCTGTGGTGTTCTTGGGAGAGAATATAACTCTATTGAATTTGATCGGGATAGCCTTGGTTGTTGTGGGACCCATGATGGTTGTGCAGCGTAAAAAAGCGACCACAGGTACAAGCACCAAAAAAGACTTCACCCCACAATACGGGCCCGGTCTACTTTGGGGAGGTGTTTGTGCGTTTGGCTATGGTACCAGCCCGCTGTTTGTCGCACTCGGAATTGCAGACGGCGGCATAGCCGACAGTCTGGGCGGATTGTTGGTATCCTACGTTGCCGCAACTGTGGTGGTGATTTTGTGGATCATTGCCATACGTCAAACTGGAGAGGTGACCGGCCTTGATCGCGGTGCCCGCGGATGGTTTTTATTGTCGGCGCTGTTTGTAGCACTTTCACAGCTGTTTCGCTACGTCGCACTGGCGGTGGCGCCGGTCAGCGTCGTCGTGCCCATACAGAGGCTCTCAGTGGTATTTCGGCTTATCTTTAATGCCATATTGAACCGAGATCATGAAGTTTTTGATAGCTGGGTTGTGGGTTCGATCTTGCTTTCGGTCATTGGCGCCGTAGCTTTAGCAGGCGACAGCGCAACTGTTTTAACATGGATCGGTCTTGAGACCCATCAAAGCTGGCTGTCACACCCGCTCTTCTGATCCTGCTAACCGATTAAAAGTTTTTAGTGTTTGATATCTTCTGCATCGCGATGCGTGGCAAATCTACCCGTGACACGCCATTTGCTTTGAGCTGAGCATCTGACTGGCCGTCCAAATCCGTATAGAGCTGATAGGCTTTATAACCTGACATCAGACCATTCCAAAAGGCAACAACACCACCGATGTTAAAAATATCGGATAAGCTGAATTGATCAAAAGCTCGACGGGACGCGTTGATAACGGTCATTGATATGTCTCCTATTTTTGCAACTCAACTAATAGAAAATCATATTGCTTTCAACCACAATAGCGCGCTTCATAACGGGTATACCGCCACCGCATAGCTATTTACCGCGGGCCTTCAATGCCGCATCAAGACGTGGATAAATCCTACGGGCATTGCCCTCATAGACTTTTGCGCGATCTGAATCTGACAGATCTAAAGCATCAATATAACGCTTGGTGTCATCAAAATTGTGTCCAGTCTCCGGATCAACACCCTTAACCGCACCAAACATCTCTGATGCAAAAAGGATATTCTCAACATCTATTACTTTGAACAGGCAATCGATGCCCGGCTGATGATACACGCAGGTGTCAAAATACACATTGCGCATCACATGCTCACTCAAAGGTGGCTTTCCCATCATATCAGCCAGGCCTCTATAGCGCCCCCAGTGATAAGGAACCGCGCCACCGCCATGGGGAATAATCAACCGAAGCTCAGGAAAATCAGCGAAAAGATCTCCCTGTAGAAACTGCATAAAAGCAGTGGTGTCCGCATTGATGTAATGCGCGCCAGTCATATGGAAATTTGGATTACAAGACCCTGAAACATGGATCATTGCGGGCACGTCCAGGTCCACCATCTTCTCAAAAAACGGATACCAACTTGGGTCTGTGAGCGGCCTGCCGGTCCACATGCCGCCACTTGGGTCTGGATTGAGGTTGCAGCCAACAAATCCCAAATCGGTGACACAGCGTTCCAACTCCTCAATGGCATTTGAAATCGGCGCGTTAGGATTTTGTGGCAACTGACAGACGCCAATAAAATTATCAGGAAAGAGCTGCGTCACGCGATGTATCATATCATTGCTGTGGCTTGTCCAAACCTTTGAGACCGCCTCGTCCCCAATATGATGCCCCATGCCAGAGGCGCGCGGACTGAAAACAGTCATATCCGCCCCGCGGTCCTTCAATGCTTTAAGCTGATTGCTCTCAACGCTTTCGCGTATCTCATCATCAGAAATTTCAGGAAACATTGGCATCGGCGCGCCCGCTTCAAAGGCCGCAACCTGTGACTTTCGGAACTCCATAAAAGGCTTTGGTTCCGTGGTATAATGCCCATGACAATCAATAATCATTGACCGCTCTCCCATTCTGACTGGCTGAGATAGGTTAATCCCCTCTCTTTCAGACGCCCCCGCATGTCGTTGACATCAAGCCCAAGTTCTCCTGCTTGGTAGCGCGCGCGCGACCGCTCCTCATTTTCGATTCGGGCCTGCGATGCGTACACCACAGCCGAGGCGCTCAGCCGCGGTACAACCACGACCCCGTCATCATCTGCCACGATCACATCGCCCGGACGCACAATTTCATCGCCACATGACACAGGGACATTCACATCGCCAAGAACTTCTTTGACCGTGCCATGGGCCGAGATGGAGCGAGACCAAACGGGAAAGCCTAAGGCTTCCAAATCTCGGATATCGCGGCAGCCACCATCCAAGATCAGACCGGCCACACCCCGTGCTTGCAGAGAGGTTCCCAAAAGATCGCCAAAAAATCCAGAATGGGATTCAGAGGTCGTCGAAGCGACCAGAATATCCCCGGGCTGACATTGCTCCACGGCGACGTGCAGCATCCAATTATCACCGGGCGAGAGGGTACATGTAACGGCAGCCCCACTGATCGCAGCACCCTTGTAAATAGGTCGCAATCTTTGATGCATCAGCCCAATGCGCCCCTGCGCTTCATGAACGGTGGCTACGCCATACTTGGCCAAGGCTTTGGCGGCTTTGGCATCTGCACGTTTGATATCAGTAACAACGACCGGCATGGCGGCTCCTATTCTTAGGCGTTTTCAGGGGCGCGGCAGGATGCGAACCCCTCATACAATTCATGACGATCAAGATTGCGCCCAATGACGACCAAGCGCGAAGACTGTTCCGCCGTGGCCCAGGGTGCCCCAAGATCCGCCTCATACATCATATGTACAGATTGGACGATCACGCGACAGTCTTGGCCTTTGACAGCCAATACACCTTTAAGCCGCAAGATATCTGCACCTCGCAACATTAAAAGCCTCTCAAGCCAAATTTCAAGCGCGGCGTCGCTCAGCGGCACCTTAAGCTCCAAAGTAACGCATTTGATGCCATTGGCTGCAATATGATCATGATGGTGGTCCTTCTCCAAAGAAAGATCCCGAGCGATCCGATTCAGCGAGAAGCTCCCAGTGTCCAGAACACGCGCTGGATCAATGACGCCACGATCCGTACAATAAATTTCCGCGTGGGGGTTCAATGCACGCAGCATGTCCACAGTGGCTTCGACATCCTGCGCAACCGAAACTTTATTCAAGACAATCACGCTCGCCAAAGCCACCTGATCTGAGGCGTCGACACTGTCCTCGAGCCGGGCCGATATATGAGCCGCATCAACCACAGTTACAACCGCATCCAGCCGCGCATGCCCAGCAATCAGTTGATCGGCACTGAAAGTTTGGATAACGGGACTGGGGTTGGCTACACCGGTGGTTTCAATTAAAATACCATCAAGGGGCTGTTCGCGTTTCAACAAGCTGCGCAAGGTCCGGATCAAATCACCTCTGACAACACAGCACAGGCAGCCGGATGAGAGTTCAATCAATTCTTCTTCGCCTGTCGCAATCAATTCGCCGTCAATTCCCACGTCTCCAAACTCGTTCACAATCACCGCAAATTTGCGGCCATGTTTCCCATTCAAAATATGGTTCAACAGCGTCGTTTTACCGGCGCCTAAGTAGCCAGTGACCACGGTCACAGGCACACGGTTGTCTGACGTTACATCCACGGCATCAATGAAACATGGATCGCGTCACCTGAGGCACCCACCGCCTTGATGGCTTCATGGGTCTGTTCAAGCCCAAAGCGATGAGTGGTCATAAGATCCAAAGATAACCTATCAGAATTGAGCTGCTGAAGGGCTTGCTCACATGATTGGTAATTATGTCCACGGGCACATTTAATAGTGACATATTTATTGCATAGCTTCCCCAATGGAAAATTCGGAAATTCTGCTGTTTCCTGCTGCACCAACAAGGTCCCACCCTTACGTTTCAAGGCCTCTAGGCCCAACAGCAAGGGCGCCACACCAGCGCCAGCGGTGCAATCGAGTGCGACATCCACGCCTTCTCCGCCGGTGATTTCGCGAAGACGCTCCACGGGATCTTCCTCTTCAACGTTGATTGTGAAGTCGGCCCCAAGAGCCTTTGCGACCTCAAGGCGTTTCGCATCTTTGTTCGTGCCGGTCACAATAATAAGCTCGGCGCCGGCCTGCTTGGCTGTCACAACTTGGCTCAAACCTTGCTGCCCAGGGCCTTGCACCAAGAGTTTGCTCTGATAGCCCACATTGCAGTCAAACAAGGCCCATTGAATTCCATTGGCCATAGGCGTGACGAGCCCTGCGAGTTCCGGCGAAAGCCCATCAGGAACTTTGTGCACAACAGAGTTCCACGGCAGATACATATATTGCGCAAAGCCACCCCACAGATGCGGGGCACGGGTCATCGGCGTGTAACCAAAACGGATGCCATCGGGGTTTTTGCGCCAATCAGTGGCCATGCACAAACGGTAGTCACCTCTGTGACAATGTTCGCAGGTCATACAACCGACATAATGTTCCACAAATACGCGATCTCCTTCTTTGAGACCACGCCGCTGGGTGAAGGTTTTTCCGGCCTTGGCAATAATACCAATATTCTCATGCCCCATGATCACTGGATCATTGATTGGGGGTTTGGAATAGAACTTAACATCGGTGCCACAAATGCCTGCAACCTCAACTTTGAGGAGTGCAGAATCATCAGCAATTTTGGGCATGTCAAATTCGCGAAATTCAGTCCGCTCGGGACCCGTCCGCACAGCGGCGAGCACTTTTTCTGGCACCACTCATTCTCCATTTTTTTTGACGTTGACCCATGGCTAGCAAACCGCCAAACTGCTTACAAGAACGCAGTTCCGCATAGGGGAACTTCTTTGAATTGACTGAGTAATCCATGTTAACGTATCGAGACATCACCCCTCAGACGCTTGCAAGCCTTGAACGGGTCGAGCATGATGTGAGATCGTTGTATAGTGTGCCCAAAGGTCAGATTGTGATGGTCACACAAGACCTCACACGCCTGTTAGGCGGGCCCAGAAAGATGACAACAATACTGTTTTGGATGGACGTAGACACCCGTCACAGGGTGCGGGTTTTCAAACCCGCAACAGAGGTACGCAAAGAGGATTTGCCTCCGCCATGGTTGCGCAGCGCGCTGCTTGACGACCTATTGGCTGATTGTTGTTAGGACAAAAAATGAACAAAATAACGCTAAAAATGGTCACCCGGACACAGGGCAACAACCGCGCACTTAAGGCGGGTGAGATCAAGATGCCTGACTTCTGCTGTGCCTTTGAAGAGGTGAACCCCCTGCCCCGCGCTTTTCGAAAAATGGTCCGAGAGCAGGCCTATGATGTCAGCGAAATGGCACTCACTACCTACATCACAGCCCGTGCCTATGGCGTACCTATCACAGCTCTGCCAATCTTTTTGGTCCGAGACTTTCATCACAAAGCAATCGTGACGTCTAAAAAATCTGCAGTCACCTCTGCCAAGGCGCTTGAAGGCCAAAACGTCGGCGTGAGCCGCGGTTATACGGTCACCACAGGCGTCTGGGCCCGCAGCATTCTTGCAGAGGAACATGGCGTGGATCTATCGCAAGTCACTTGGCTGCGCTCAGATGAAGAGCACGTCCCCGATTGGCGGATGCCTACGCATGTGAAAGACCTCACCGGTGAGCAAAGTCTAGAAGAACAACTCGCACAGGGCACGCTTGCCTCCGCTGTGGGGTTGGTTGCAAGCGACGCGACACGCACGTTGATCGCAGATCCATTCGCTGCGGGTCTCTCAGCCCTAAAAGCCAGAGGCTTTTATCCCATCAATCACCTTATCGTGGTGAGAGATGAGCTATTGGCTGAGCTACCTGACTTGGCTCAACAAATATTTGATGCCTTCAGTGCTTCGAAGCAAAGTTACCTCGGCGACTTAAAGTCTGGACGTGTGACTGATCTGACAGCGGCAGATAAGACCAATCTTGCGGTTTTGGACGTGATGGGCGATCCCTTGCCTTACGGCCTTGCTCCCAATGTTGATATTTTGAACCACCTGATGGAACAGGTAGTAGCGCAGGGCATCATTGACGCGCCGATCGCGCTAGAAGACCTCTTCGCGCCACAGACCCACAACTTGGTTGGTTAAGTCACGCGATCTAGAAACTCCAGGACACGGGCCGGAGCGGTTGCCTCAGTTTGCGCTTCTGGCGCAACATCCCAGTATTCTGAGCCTTTAAGGCATTCTTGCAAATAGCGCGCCGCCGATGTGGCGTGAAACCCGTCCGCCCCCGGTACGATAAGAGTGGGAATATCTAACCGCATCAAATCCTCCGGCTCCGCTCCTGGCGCAGTGTCACGGTCGAACAGGCTCGACATCATGCCGCGTGCTGTGAGCAGATAGTTTGGCACATCCAGGGCCGCGTAGGTTTGAGCAAAATCACTTGAATTGCGTATGGGCTGTCCCCAGGGTCCGCCGCGCGGATCCGCGCTGAAATTCTTGTCATGTGACAAGACCAAATCAACCACCACTTGCAAACCGTTTTCTTCCACAAAACTCAGATGTCGCGCAAACCGTTGATGCGATCCGATCCGATAACCCGCACCACCCACTGGCCAATAATGGATCATAGACAGCACACGGTGCGGATGGCGTGCCCCAAAGGCCGCCACGGGCGCACAGCCCATGCAGCCCCCCATCAAATGCGCTTTTTCAATATTCAGATGATCCAGAAGACCAAGGCCTTGTTGCACGTAATTATCCCAGGTAATTCGTTCGACTCGCCCCCCAGACAGACCATTCTCGCGCCGGTCGAATAGAATGCATGTATAATGCTTCGGCAAATGATTGAGCAGCCGAATACGCTTATAAACTCCAAGCTCAGACCATTTACAGATCTGAGCGTCAAAACCTCCCGGCGCATACATTAACAACGCCGGACCTGTGCCGCGCACCTCGTAGTGGGTTTCTATCCCATCAACTGTTACCGTTGCCATGACACATCACCTCCCAGGCTGCCCTTTGATTTGACGCCCAGACCTCACGTCCTCAGCGCATTCTGACAGGGCGTCATGAATGACCCGCGCCACATTGGCATAGCCTGAAGGTTCTTTATCAAGCGCCGCTATATTGTATCCGACCACCGCTTGCGCAAGGCGTACCCGGCCATCAAGCCAAGGTCCGCCACCAAATCCACCAATCACCGGAATTGAGACAGCTTCAACGACCTTCGGGCCAATCACCGGGCCAGAATTGGTAAAATCAAGCAACACAGCTCCCGCAGCTTCCATGGCCTTAGCCTCAGCGATCAACCGCTCTTGCATCCCTGCAGCGGCTTCGGTTGCGCCTGCTTGGTTTTCGTACGGAATGCCACTCGCCAATGCGGTCTGTGGTGTCAAACCGAACTGCGCCCAAACCGGAATGCCGGCACGTGTCAGCGCCTCAACCACTTCGGGGTAATCAGCTGCTCCATCAAGTTTCAACAGATCTATGCCCGCCTCCTTAACCAACCGTATTGCTGCACGCACAGCACTGTCCACGCCCTCCTGCAGCGGGCCGTAAGGAAAATCTGCAGAGACCAACGCACGTTTAACGCCCCGACGTACCGCCCTAGTGACGATCACCATCTCATCCATTGTGATCTCAAACATGGTGTCGTGGCCCCAAAGGTTTTTACCAACGGTGTCCCCCACAGAGACGATATCGACCCCAACGCGATCAGCTATTGCGGCCATATGGGTATCCCATGCCACGACGCCAAATATTTTTTCGCCTTGTTGTTTTTTCCGATGCAAATCGGGAATTGTTATTTTCGTCATATGACGAATTCCTCATAAGTTTCGGGAACAAACATCTCATCAACCTCCAACTTGCGCGGCGATAGACCTTGTTCGTGATGATAGCGCAAGAAAACATCCAGGGGTGCCCGGTTTTTTTCCACGCCGTAGGACCAGAAGTCATCGCCCATGAGGTCGAATGCTTCTTCCACATGAGCATTGAACCACGGCAACATGCCTTTCAAAGCTGCAGTTTCTTTCAGCCCGGCATAACAAAGATTTTGGGCTTCCTTGAAAGCTTTGAACAAGTTCATCGCTACCCAACGGTTTTGCTCATAAACTTCGCGCCGAATGGCAATAACATGCATGATGGGAAAGATGCCCGTTTCACGCCAATAGGCTTTTTCCGTTTGCACATAGTCAGGGAACAAGCGCTTCACCCGTACCCCGTCATAAGTCGAGGGTTTGCGCGCCGTGTGAAAGGCATCGATACTACCATCCGCCAACATTTGCGCCAATGTGTCTTCAGGGCCAATCCGCTCAAGCTTGAAATTGTCGGGCAAGGTGATGTTGATTTTCTCTTTACGATTGGGTGTCTCTTCACCTCCGGTGACATAGGTTGGGCCATCCACCGGAACCCCATAATGATCTGACAAGATCCCTCGGATCCAAACAGGAGCTGTCATTTGATATTCAGGACACCCAAACCGCTTGCCGATCAAATCCTTGGGTTCATGAATACCTGCATCCGCATTCACATAGATGCAAGAATGCCGAAAAAACCGCGATGGAAATACAGGGATTGCAACAAAAGGCCGGTCTTCTTTGAAGTGTGAAACCACGAATGACGACATCGACATTTCTGACACGTCAAACTCACGAAATTTTGCCATGCGAAAGAATGTCTCTTCCACAATCATATTGAGAAAGCGCAAATCAATGCCATCAGGGCGCACGCGGCCATCCATAAGAGGTTGCACGCGGTCATAATCCCAACAGCCAAGAGTCATGGGTAATCCAGTCATGGTTTTAACATCTCCTTGTGCTTAGAAAAATTCATCGAAGTGGAGTTGATCCTGCGGGACCCCTGCCTCATGCGTCATCTTTTGAACCGCAGCAGACATCACCGCAGGACCCGCGAAGTAGATCTCGCACGCTTGCAAATCTGCACCCATATCTTGGACCACAACGTCGTGAAGATAACCGGTAGCACCCGTCCATGTGGCATCAGCATCTGACAAAGCTGCTACAAACCTAGCTTGCTCGGCGGCCTGCCCTCCCAAAACTGCAACATCACACAGATCACCAGCCTCTCGGCCACCATAAAAAATATGCAACTTCCGCGCGCCCAGCATTCCAGCTGCCACAGCGCCTTTGGCTATAGCAACGATAGGCGATAGCCCAGAACCACCGGCCAAAAGCACAATATCACGCGGGCTGTCTTCGCGCAGAAACGCAGTGCCATAGGGGCCGTCTATTGTGATTTTCGCGCCCAACTTTGCCTCAAATAACTGTCCCGTCGCAGCTCCACCAGGCATATGCTTGATCATGAACTTCCAAATTCCATCATCGCCGAGGTTAGACATTGAATAGGCCCGTCCACCTTCAACGCCCGGAACATGCAGCAGAGCATATTGCCCCGGACGAAACGCCGGTGCAGCTGATGACTTGAAGATAAACTCTGATATATCGCGAGTGATTACCGTGACGTCTACAAGCTCAGCTTCAAAGGCCTCTGGTTGGTTATGAGGAATATATTTATCCATCGTGCGGAATTTGACACTACAGGCTCCATTGGGCACGGCTTGACACCCAAGCCACCGGCCCCGCTTGAGCTCGCGCTCTGACCAAGCAGGTGCATCTGCACGCAAATGCGTAACCTCCCCGTCCAACAGCTGAAATCGACAATTTCCACAGGATCCTGTGTTGCACGAATAGGGCATACCAATCCCCGCACGTAACGCTGCACGCAGAATGGTTTCACCTTCGGCACTCTCGAAAACATGCCCATCTGGGGTTTGTGTAATTGTAGGCATATCGGTTTCCGATCACACGTAAATTGGTTGGCGCCGGACATAGCCCATGCGTTGAGATATTTCACCAGCGGCCTCTATCACCACAGGGGCAAGCCTAGGCACAGCATTCTTTTTGATACGCAGCCTTGGACCTGCGACCCCCAGAGCGGCCACAAGTCGGCCTTGGGCGTTGTAGATCGGAGCCGCAACGCAGCGCGTGCCGGCATCACAAAATTCGTCTTCGAAAGCATAGCCCCGACGCTTGACCAGGCGAACAGCCTGGCGCAGATCAGCCTCGGTTGTAAGCGTGTTGGGTTCTCGTTCTTTTCTTGGGTACGTCATGAATTCGTCCAGCTCAGCCGTACGCAGTCCAGCCAATAAACACAGCCCCTCAGCCGTGCAAAAAGCCGGTTTCAACTGCCCAGTCGCAGATCGCAAACACAGAGTTTGCGGGCTTTCAAAGTCATGCAGATAGACAACACTTTGGCGCTCCAATACCGCAAGGCGTACGTTTTCTTGGGTTTTTTCTCTGAGATTTTTTAGGATAATTTTTGACTCAATTGTCACATCAAGGCGTGAACGCACCATTGATCCCAGCGAGAAAAGCCCCACGCCCAGCCCATAGCGGCCAGTTTCGGGATCCTGCTGCAAAAGACCCTCATTCAAAAGCGCACCAGCCAAACGGTGCACGGTACTTTTGGCCACGCTCAGACGCTTGGCAAGCTCGCTGATACCAAGCTTTTGATCTTCTTCTGTAAACGTCTTCAACAGATGAATAGCTGTTGTCACAGACGACAGACGCGACGAATTGCGCCGCGGATTACGATTGATTTCCTTGCGCGCTGGACGCGCCAACTCTTCACTCATCAATTTTCTTTCCGTTCCACAGAGAAGAACTGTATTCCATAGTTGTGACCAAGCAAGTAACTGTCAACTCATTTCTCAGGTCGAGCCAGGTGTTCAAAATCTTAACGGTGGTGATTGTGCGACCGATCGGGCGGTACAAATTTGGTGCGATCGTGGCGCCCCGGCCCACGTGGATCATTCGAAAACAACAGTGATTTAACAGTGACGGGCACTGTGAATGACGGCAAACGTATCTTACCTAAATCAATATAATCAAAGTCGCGCAGGCTGATGCCGTCCAAGATTAAAAGATCATTCTCGATCAGGAGATCTTCGCGCAAAATGCCGCCTAGCGTTTGCGCTATATCCCCATCAATCATCACGTAAAGCCCATGCCCTCCCGCGATGCGGGCGGCAAGACCTGCGTGTATGCCATCTGCCAAAGCGCGAATACGAGCGTATTCCGGCGCGGTTTGGAACTCAAAGGCAAGTACCACTTCCTGACGCGCGGGGTCCAAATCAAAGGCTCCAAAATGCGCCAAAATTGCAGCTGCGATATCTTCTTTTGGCGGATTGTCCGCCAAAAGAATCGTGGGCTTGAGAACTTGCAAACTGCGCCGCGGCAGGCAACGCCCCGGCGCGCTGATCGTACTTGTCTGTCCCGAAAGCTGCACGGAATATTCTGAGGCTCCAAGAGCCGTCGCCCTTATGGCAGACCCAGCATCCAGCATAGGCGCCCCAAATTCGCCAGCAAGCGCCCGCGCGCGCAGTAAATCTCCGAGGTGAAATCCGAGATCACCAAAATCACGGTCTTCTTGACCAGAGACATAGGCCCCAACACCTCCCGAAAAGACTACGCCATCAAGGCTTCCAAAATCATCGGGGATATCCGTCAGAAACAGGCTGGTGACCTCTTTGGGCAAGTCACGCCCCATGATCGCCACCGTGAGTAAATCTGCCATATGTGACGCGATAAGTCGCATCCGCGTGGCATCAATGGCATCGCCCAGCGCAATCGACACGCCAGCCTCTGCAGCAAAATAGGCACCTGTAGCTTCGATACGCGTGACTTTGCCATCCTGTAAGGCAATCAACCGCCCACCGATATGAAGTGCCGCCGTCCAGAGAATTACGCCCTTGCAGACCAATGCCAGTTTGGTCGTGCCACCGCCAATATCGACGTTCAGAATACGGCCTTGCCGATCGAAGCTTTCCTTCGCAGCCCCCGAGCCATAGGCTGCCAGCATCGCCTCCATATGGTTCCCAGCGGTTGCGGTCAAAAAATCTCCACCCTTGGCAGATACAACCGATGCAATCGCCTCGGCGTTGTCCCGGCGCAACGCCTCACCAGTTAAGATCACAACACCTGTATCAATGTCGCGCGGCAGGATCGCAGCCTCGGCATAGGCATCATCTATTATGCCCCCTAGAGCCTCGGCATCAATTTCGTTTTCGTCTAAAAAAGGCGTGAAGCGCACAGGTGAAGCATGGGCCGTGCGGCGGTCAACAATTACATAACGCGAGGTATGGCTGTCTGACTTGCGTTGCAAATGGATGGTAGAGAAAATGACTTGGGTTCCAGAAGATCCAATGTCGATTCCAACGGAGGTGAGCGCAACATTATCGCGCAACCAAATTGGATTATCTTCCAGCAGACCGGGATCAATATCATCGTGATCATGGTCCGCATCACCATCATGATCATGCGCATAAAAGTCACCGAACATGTGATCATCAACCGTGTGGGGGCCTACTTTTTTTTCCTTGGGCAAAGCAGCATTCCTCTATGTGGACCATCGATACATTGACGCAACAGTAGCCGGGTCCTATCGTCACTTCAACGCAAATTTCCTCCAGCCTCTTGGCTGACGAACCAAAGGACGCACGTCATGAACCGTGAAGCCATAGTCTCCGATAAACTCGCTGCAAAGTTTAAAACCGAGAAAGAAACCCCCTATTCCCACTTCATTTCATCAGAAGGTTTGGACTTAATCAACGGTAATTACGTGCCGTCTTTGCATCAGGTGGAACTCAAGCCTTGGGCACGGCGCGGCGGCTCTGCTGTGTTTATGAATCATGATGCGAGCCGCACCACGAATGACTGCTACGTTATGGAAATTCCGGCAGGCGACAAGTTGAACCCGCATCGCCAATTGTTCGAAGAAACCGTACTCATCCTATCTGGCCGCGGCTCTACAGTGGTTTGGGATGACAGGGGCGCTAAGGTGAGTTTTGAATGGGGTCCCGGATCAATTTTCGGCATTCCACTCAACGCAAATCATCAGCATTTCAACGGATCCGGATCAAAACCAGCGCGCTATATAGGCGTCACCAATATGCCGCCTTTGATGAATGTTTTCGAAGAGCCTGACTTCATTTTTGGCACAGCACATGACTTCAAAGGCCGCTTTTCTGGAGAGCCTGAATATTTCTCCGAGAGCAAAGAAATGCAGGGTCTGCTCCTTGAAACAAACTATGTTGCAGATGCAGTAAACCTGCCGTTAATCCATGCAAAAGAACGCGGTGCCGGTGGCGGTCACATCCGTTTTCAACTGGCAAAATGTTCGATGAACAGCCATATTAGTCAGTTCCCAGTTGGCACATATAAAAAGTGCCACCGCCATGGCCCCGGAGCCCATGTGATTTTGCTATCGGGCACCGGCTACTCTTTAATGTGGCCAGAAGGCGCAGAGCCCATACGATACGATTGGGAGCCAGGATCGATGATCGTCCCGCCGAATATGTGGTATCATCAACACTTCAATACAGGGACAACGCCCGCGCGTTATCTTGCATTCAAATACGAAGGCGTCGCCATTCGCAATGAACAGGGCGTGCCGAAAGCATGGATAAGTCAGCGTATTGGTGGAGATCAAATTGACTATGCCGATGAAAGTAACGAAGTTAGATCTATGTTTGCCGATGCGCTTGCCTCCAACGGTCTCCAATCAAATATGAACCCCGCTTATCAAGCGGAAAAAGAGGACTTGCCGCCAAAGCCGAACAAGGTTGCTTGATGGAAAACCTGACCCTGGCCGCAAAGATTACAGCTTTGCGGTCCAGCCAAGTTCCGCCACGCTGCTGAGCTGCTATTTAAGGAAAAGGGACGCATATGCTTCGCAAGGAAATAAACGAGCTTCTCACACAAACTGACTCTGGAAAGCCTATGGGCGATATGTTCCGACAGTATTGGATACCCGCCCTGCTGGCGTCAGAATTGTCAGAAGACGATTGCCCACCCACACGCGTAAAACTCCTTGGCGAGCGCTTGATTGCGTTTCGTGACAGTAAAGGTCGCTATGGGTTGATGGACGAATTTTGCGCGCACCGCGGTGTGTCACTTTGGTTTGGCCGCAATGAGGAAGACGGATTACGCTGCCCCTATCACGGCTGGAAATATGACTATACCGGCCAATGCATCGAGGTGCCCTCCGAGCCTGAAGAGTCTGGTTTTTGCGAAAAAATTAAGCTCAAAGGCTATCCGCTGATTAAAGTTGGAGATATTCTTTGGACCCATATGGGCGACAAAGAGGATCGTCCGCCCGAACCCATTTGGGAATTTGCAACGGTCCCAGCCGCGCAGACCTATTCGTCGAAACGCTGGCAGGAGTGCAATTGGCTGCAAGCAATGGAGGGTGGGATTGATTCAAGCCATGTCTCTTTTCTGCACTCAGGCGGATTGAAAACAGACCCTCTCTTTCGTGGCGCCAAGGGTAACAAGTATAATGAAGCCGACAAAAAACCCGTCTTCGAAGTTGTCGAGTCTGATGGCGGCCTGCATATTGGCGCGCGCCGTAACGCTGAAGACGGCCATTATTATTGGCGCGTGACGCCTTGGATCATGCCATCCTTTACAATGGTACCTCCACGTGGCGATCACCCGATGCATGGCCACTTTTGGATCCCAATTGATGATCACAATTGCTGGGCGTGGTCTTTTGACTATCACCCAACCCGCGCGTTGTCGCCCGAAGAGCGCCAAGCAATGGAAGATGGCTACGGTGTGCACAATCAATATGTGTCGGGCACATTCCGGCCATTGCAAAACAAAGACAATGACTACCTGATGGATCGCGAAGCTCAGAAACGCGGTGACAGCTATTCTGGCATTTGGGGCATCGCAATGCAGGACGCAAGCTTGCAAGAAAGTATGGGCCCTATCGTCGACCGAACCAAAGAGAACCTCGTCTCAACAGACAATGGGATCATTATGGCCCGCCATCGGCTACGCAAAGCTGTCGTCGCACTGCGCGATAAGGGCGTGCAGCCTCCAGGCCGCACACCAGAGCATCAGCTTGTTCGTTCTGCGGCGCGGGTCTTATCTCCTGAAGAGCCCTTCGGCGAGGCCATGCAGGATGATTTGACCGCACGCCACGGCGTCAAGCAGACGTCGGTCTAGAGAATGCCACACGATCACGACGAAATGTTTGAGGCGGATAATGCGACTCGCGCAGGGCGTGGACCTGTGGACCATCCTACGATGCTTAGTAGCTGCGCCCATGCAGCGTCGGCAGAAGAGGCAAAGTATCGTGTGCAGTATCCCAATTCCATCGTGCGAACTTCACGCATATTCGCGCTGGACCCTCCAGCAGCTGAAGCCATGTATGCAGTGACCGAAGACCCTTGGGAAAACACACATTTTCTAACCCTGCTGGCAGATAGCACCATAGCATCCGAGACACCTGCCCAAGACATCCCACTGTGCCATCCAGATGGCACCGCCACCAATCTGAACACAGAACTCACAGATGCCGACGTTGTGGTGTTACTGGCAACCCGCAATTCGAGTGAAGCGGCCGCAGAAATTATCGCGTGCGAATGTTTTAAGCGCAAAATCATGTGCGCTGGTCTGGCTTTAAGGCGTGCCTCCTCTCCACAAAGCATATCCCAAGTGGTAAGCTCCATGCGCAAATTCACCCGCGTCTTGGTGGTCACCGAAGATGACGACTACATTCCCGCCATGCTAACGGCGTTGCGCGCATGAAGTATTGGCCTGCTGCCCTATTGTGTTACGCTCTGTTTGCCACCCCAAGCTTTGCCGTAGATCACAGTTCTTTGGTGGTCAGTGGTACAATTTCGTTCCTGGCTTTGGGGTTTGTCGTGGGGCTTGCGCATGCCCTTGATGCAGATCACGTGGCCGCCGTGGCCACGATGATGAGCAAAGACAACAGCCGTGGTCGGATCATTCTGCGCGGCACTGCTTGGGGGCTGGGCCATACGCTAGCCCTCTTTGCTATTTGTTCAGTGGTACTGATTCTAGGTCTCACCATATCGGGCACAATAGAATCCATGCTCGAACTGGCCGTCGGCATCATGATTGCAGGGCTTGGACTGCGCGTCTTGTGGAAATTGCACCGCGACCGGATCCACATTCATGCGCATGCGCACGATGGCAGGCAACATGTCCACGCACATTCTCATGTCGGCGATCCGCAGACCCATAACACGGCCCTGCACGATCATCGTCACCCAGCACGCGCCCTGCTTCCCACACTTGGCATCGGCCTGCTGCATGGCGCGGCAGGGTCAGCAGGCTTGATGGTTTTGATTGTGGCAAGTGCCGGATCAAAGGCTGAAGCCATTCTGGCCTTCGTGGTTTTTGGCGTTGGCTCTCTGATCGGCATGACAATTTTGACCGCTGCCGCCAGTTACCCACTTAGCCTTATTCATCGAGGAGCGGCTTGGATGCGCACCTCATTAGCATTGAGTATCGGCGGGCTTGCATTTTTCATTGGCGGCGGCGCCGTTTATCATAGCCTACTTGGCCTGGGCTTTATAGGTCTTTAGAAAGGAAACATCATGTGCGGAGAGATCGACGAACAAGTCATCGTGGGCCAAGATATGCGGGCACGCTTAGAAGGCCTTACAGCGGGCATGAATTTACCAAGCCCACAGGACGATGGTGAAGATCCAGTCGACCTAGCACAAGCCGAAGGGCGCGGGACTTATATGGAACGGATTTTTCGATCCGGGCTTGCGCGGGCACTTGAAGACATCAAGCGTGCTCAGGAAGACGAAACCGTGGATGCGCTGGCTGCCCAATCCATTGCCTTGGCACGTTTGGCTGGTTTTTTGGCAGGACAGTTACCACCAGAAGCTGACCTTTTTCGCGCTCTTATCGAGGCCGTATCATCCGGCCATAATGAGCCCCAAGAACGCGCTGATATTATTAGACGGGCTCACGACCACCATCATCATCACCACTAAACGGGGATTTAAACGTGGCCTCATTTGAATTCCTCAAGAACACTGACTGGAGCAAAGAGGTTTTATCCAGCGCCTTTGGCAATAGTTTTTGGGGCTTTCTCGGCGCGGCTGTTGGATTTGGCCTTCTTTGCTGGGTGATAAAGGGGCCGGATGCCGTTTGGATGGCCCTCAATGAAGACTTTGGTTTGCTGGTAGATCTTATGCCCCGGGTCGTCATCGCCTTAACCATAGCCGCCTTGATTTGGGTTATGATGCCACGTGATCGCATGTCTGCACTGGTCGGCACAGAGTCTGGCCTACTTGGCTTGATCGTGGCCACCCTCGCGGGCGCTGTTACGCCGGGTGGTCCTTCATCTGCCTATGCGCTTTTGGCTGCCGTCGCGGTCTCAGGTGCGGATCGTGGCGCACTCGTAGCCTACATTACCGCATGGGCAACTCTGGGCTTGCAACGCATTTTGATCTGGGATGTCCCCTTCATGGGCGCGGAATTCGCAATGCTACGCTTTATTGTGTGTATCCCCTTGCCCGTCATCGCCGGGCTCATCGCCCGCCGCCTGCCCCTGACGCTGCGCATTAAGGGGGCCCAAGAATGAGCTCTGGCCTGCTCGTTTTGATCCTACTGCTGATGCTTCTTATTGGTCTTGCGCTGCACCAACGCCAGGATGTAGGTCCAATACTTCGCCGGATTTTAGAACAATTCGCCATGCTCGTTCCGCGCATGCTGCTCGCCATGATTGCCGCGGGTTTTATCGCCAAACTCATCCCCAAGGAGGCCATCGCCAGCTTATTAGGGGATGATGCTGGGATTTTGGCCCTGCCTGTCGCTGTGATCGCTGGGTTGATTGTGCCAGCGGGTCCCGTGATCGCCTTTGCAATCGCGGCAGTATTCGCCAAATCAGGCGCGTCAGTCCCAGCCTTGATCGCCTTTATCACCTCATGGAGCATATTCGCCGCACATCGCATTTTTATCTACGAGATGCCATTGCTCGGCGGCTCGTTCCTACGTTTGCGCCTGTTGTCAGCCATGGCTGTGCCATTTTTAGCAGGCACCATTGCAATTATTGTTGGCTTGATATCTAGTTTTGGGCAACCTCTGCTGGCGCAGTAATTGTCACTCGTCCGCTGGGCGGACCCAAAACTCTTCAAACCCTTCGGCAGGCTCAAGCTGGTCAAACCAATCAAGTCCGATGGCTTTCATGATCCGGCTATTGCACACTAAAACACGCGCCTCTATACCAGATGTATTCACCCGCTTATGGGCCACATAGGGTGGCACATAAATAAAGTCGCCTGGACCCCAATCATAGCGCTTGGGAGTTGTATCCCACGTCCATTCAAATTCGACCTTACACTCGAAATGCACATCGTAATGCAGGTCATGGCCGGTGCCTTCAATTACAAAAGCGATTTCCTCTGAGAGGTGGCGGGACGTTCCGGTGGCTTTGTCTGCTGCTATCATTTGCATATAGATGTCTATGCAGCATTCTTTGGTGTCCATGCGCTCATTGATGACATGTTTTATCAGCCCATCTGCGGACCGTTCCATTGGCATCTCATCCCATTTCACGATATTTGAGCGGTTCTTATATTCCGCCCGAAATGCCTGTGATTGTTCGAGAGCGTCCTTGTAGAAAGACACTTCAGGTGCGCCTTGCTTGGCGCGCTGCCGTTCAATTGCGTCGGCAAAAGTCGAAGGATCAATACTCATGTCAGTCTCACTCTATATATTGGTCGGCGGCAAATAGTCTTCATGACCCTCAGCAGGTTGCTCTGGCGGGTATTCGACCATTTTTTGAAAAAGCATATGCATGAATAAAAACAGTGGCTTAGCCTTCAAAACAAGGATCAAGCCCTCGTCATCTGTGTCATTGAGGTGCTGGTGCACACAGGCATTCTCAACAATCAGCGCGTCACCGGTTTCCCAATCAATCCGACGCCCATCATGAACGTCGTGCCCCTTGCCCTTCAAAACAAAAAACACCGCTGAATTCATATGCCCGTGGGTCTGCCCGTAGCCTTTGGGTGAAAACACCTCAATATGCGCCTCAATCGCCTGAGCGATACGATTAGCTTGCGGGTTCACGGTCTTCTTGCCGTAATGTTGCGGCCCACCGTGCCAACTCAGATCAGTCGTCTTGTAAATACGGGGTTGGGAATAAAGCTCTTCTTTCAGCTGCCCATAGGTGCCTTCTAGGGCACGCACAAAGGTTCGCTTTTTCGTCCAACGTTCCCAGACCACTTTGCCGCTGTTGTGCCCTTCGCCTGCCCCGTCAATTGTTTCAGACATGACCTGCCCTCCCTAGATTTCAAAAAAGGTTATCGTGTGTACGCGGCCCAGGTCAATGGCGCCGCGTTCCTAATGGGGGAACGGCTTTCAGCAAGATGAAACAACATCCGATAAATTTCGGCTCTTAATCTGCTGGCCGAGATATTCAGCTTCACCACCATAGAGCAAGGCTTTCACCTGATCAGGACCAAGCCTTTTAACCAGTTGATCCACAAGACCGAAAAGCGGCAGGGTTAAACCGGCTTGCTGGCTGAGGTCCAAAGCCATATCCATGTCTTTCTCATGCCAGGTAAATCTTGTACTGTCCCAACGCTCCAGCGTGGTGTTGTGAGCAGGACATTTCAAAAGAGTTTTGCGCATCGACTGCGCGTCGATCCCGCAAGCTTTGGCCAGCAACAATGTCTCATAATTTGCCACGCAGGCAGCCCAATGCATCATGTTATTGCACGACTTGCCCACCTGCCCACAGCCAACCGGCCCCATATGTTCAACGCTCCGGCTATAAGAGCGTAAGACCGGTTCAATCCGCATTATGTCTTGGGCATCTCCGCCACATAGCGAAACCAAATCCCCATCAATAGCCCCCTTAAGTCCAAAACAAACCGGCGCATCCACAAACCCAACGCCCTCGGCAGAGCAGGCCCCATTCAACTCAATCATGGTCAGCGGGTGATTGGTGGCGGCAATGACGATGACTTGCCCCTCTCGAGTGCCTGCCTCCAATAGCGCTTCCACCACGCTTCGGGATTGATCATCCGTGCTGACCACAACCACTACAACCTCACAGCGGGTAGCGATGGCCGCAAGACTGTCAGCCGCAGTGACACCCTCTCCCGCCGCATTGGCCAAGATCGCAGGATCCATGTCGAACGCCAAAACAGTATATCCTGCGCGTGCGACATGCCCCGCCATTGCAGCCCCCATAGCCCCTACACCCACAAAACCAACATCCATACTCTCTCTCCCATTTTCCGCACCATCAGCAAACGAAGTCACACCGGACGATACAATCGCGGCGCATCGGTAGTTCTGTTATGTGGAACATCGATCCACTGCAGGTTTGCGAGGGCTGGTCCGCTACCCTAGGATCAGCTTAAATCTGCGTCTCGACCTGCACCTTAGCCTTTCCAGGATAATCACTCGGCAACAGGTTCGACCAACTCCGAGGGCCCAAATGACTAAACTTCCGTTGACCATCGCCACAACCGACTATGATCACTTTCGCGATATTCGTACTGGAGCCGTAGCCGCAGAAGGTATTGATATAAACTGGTTTCTACTTGGTCATCACGAATGTTTTGCACGAATGACCGCCAATCGAGAATTTGATATGTCAGAGATGTCTTTCGCAAAATTTTCGGCCCAAGTGACCCGCAAAGACAGCGACCTTATCGGTCTTCCCGTCATTTGTTCGCGGCTGTTTCGCTTTTCTTCATTCTATGTGAACAAGAACTCCGGAATCAAACGCATCGAAGATCTTTATGGGAAAACCGTAGGCAGCCCTGAATGGGCCCATTCCGCAGCCGTGTGGATGCGCGGCTGGATGCAGAATGACGTCGGCATGGACATGACAAAAATCAAGTGGGTACAAGCTGGGGCCAATGCGCCCGGACGGGAAGAGAAAGTTGAGCTCAACCTACCCAATGGAATTGAGATTGCACGCATCAAAGATAGATCTCTGTCTCAGATGCTGGCGTCTGGCGAATTGGACTGTGCAATCATCGCGCGTCCCCCTACCTGCTTTTTGGAAAATCACCCCGATATCGTGCGGCTATTTCCAAACTTTTTGGAATTGGAAGAAGAGCAATATGCCGAGACTGGTGTCTGGCCCATCATGCATATTATAGCGATGAAAAAATCGGTGCATGACGCCCATCCATGGGTGGCACGCAATATGTTCAACGCCTTCGAAGAGTCCAAAAGGCGCAGCTTAGAACGTTTACTCGATCCGGCCGTATCACGCTATCCGCTGGCTTGGCTGTCATCCTATGGGCGCAAAATGCAGGATGTTTTTGGTAAAGACCCCTTTCCCTTCGGCGTCGAGCCAAACCGCAAAACTTGGGAGATGATGGGCCTCTATACATTCCAACAAGGCATCGCACATCATCAATTTGAGCCAGAGGAAATTTTTCCTGCCAGTGTCACAACAAAGGTTGTGATCTGATGCCCATAAGCGGAGGGGCTGTCGCACCCAAGCGCATAGCCGACGTCGCCGCAGCCGCGCGCATCCTTGCTGCACGGGGCGTGGTGGACGGTTTTGGCCATGTGTCGATGCGACATCCAGAGGCTCCAGATCGCTATCTCATGTCGCGCGCCTTGGCACCCGCTTTAGTAACGCCAGAAGATGTGGTCGAATATGACCTCGACAGCGACGCGTGCAATCCTGATGCGCCTAAAGGCTTTCTTGAACGGTTCATTCACGGGCAAATTTACAAAGCACGGCCTGACGTCTGCGCAGTTGTGCACAGCCATTCGCCTTCCGTTATTCCCTTTGGGCTCACCAAGGCGCCGATGCAAGCCTGCTTTCATAACGCCGCATTTCTGGCGCAGGGTGTTCCAGTCTTTGACATTGCCCGCGAGCATGGCGCAACCGATATGCTGGTGTCGGACAATGATAAGGGCGGGGCCTTGGCAGCCTGCTTGTCTGACAAGCCAGTCGCTTTGATGCGTGCACATGGGTCGGTAGCCTGCGGGCCTTCCTTGGAGTTTGCGGTTTTCCGTGCCGTTTACACCGAAGTAAGCGCCCGCGTGCAGCATTGGGCATTGGCTTTGGCAGAAGACGGTGAAGAGCTTGCATCGCTCTCGAAAGAAGAAGGTCACTTGGCCGATGGTCCCAATCAAACAGCGGGCCTTCGAGCATGGGATCTATGGCGCGCCGAAATTCGCGATCAGGCAGGATGGTAGTTATATGACAGATAAAGATGATCTCGCACTATGTTTAAGAATGCTCGAACATCAGGGCATCATTGATTATAATGGCCATGCATCCATCCGCTGCGACGCTGGCATGTTCATTAATATTGGCGATGCGCAGCGCAGTCGCATGACCGCTGACGATATCTGCACTATAGATTTCGATGGCAATTTGATTGAAGGCAAAGGCAAACCACCCCTTGAGTTTCACCTGCACGCAGGGATCTACAAGGCGCGCCCCGACGTCAAAGCCATTGTGCATGCACATCCACAATGGTCGACCTATCTCACGATGACGGGCCAAGACTATATGCCTGTATTTGCACAAGGGACTCTGGTCCATCCGGTCCCCGTATTGGACACGCCGGATTCGATCAACTCGCCCGAAATGTCAGTGCGATTGGTAGAATGCATGGCTGATCGACCCGCAGGGCTGATGAAATCACATGGTGCGGTCACCGTTGGAGCCAGTATTACTGAGGCCTTTGTATTGATAAACTATCTAGAAGAGAACGCACGCCGGCAATATATGGCAATGCAACTTGGCATCCCCTACGCCTTTAGCCCCGCCGAAAGCGCAGCAGCGTATAAAAAGCTTTGGACTGCTGGGCTCTTTCAACGCACATGGAACCATTTTGCCGCCAAGCTGGAGGACTCATGACAGATCAAAATTATCACCTGCTTGGTGTGATGGGCGCGCCGGTCATGCACTCCCGCTCACCATTGATGCATAATTACTGGTTCAAGCAAACCGGCCTGCCGGGGAAATATATTTACCTGCCTTTGCCCCCCGAACGGCTTTCCGCAGCCCTGCGAGCCTTGCCTGCGCTTAATTTTGCAGGCTGCAACCTGACTATTCCACATAAAATCCAAGCTATGGAGCTTGTCGATGAAGTCGATGAAGTTGCGCGAAGAATTGGTGCCATAAGTTGTGTCGTTGTGCGCAAAGATGGCTCGCTTTTGGGCACTAATAATGATTGGCTTGGCTTTTTGGGCAATCTCAAGCAATCCGCACCAAACTGGCGCGGCAATGCAGGCCCAGCGACCGTTATAGGTGCTGGCGGGGGCTCACGCGCAGTTTGCCACGCGCTTCTGAGTGAAGAGGTGCCAGAAATCCGGCTCGTGAACCGAAGCCAAGCACGGGCTGAAACACTGGCCGAGGATATTGGCGGTCCAATCACCGTTTTACCCTGGGATCAGAGGCATGCGGCCCTGGAAGGCGCGAATACGGTGGTCAATACAACTTCCCTTGGCATGGTCGGACAGCCTACTTTAGATCTGCAGCTTGAGGCACTTGCACAGCATACAACTGTTGCAGACATAATCTACACACCACTTGAAACCCAATATCTCACCGCAGCACGCGCACGTGGTAACATCACGGCCGGTGGGTTGGGCATGTTGCTGCATCAGGGGCCACCCGCATGGAAACTCTGGTTCGGATTGACTCCTGAAGTCACTCCAGAACTGCGCGGAATGATGGAAGCCAGCATCACAGGACAACCATAGGAGACGGCACTAATGACACATACAGACGACCTGATCATAGGGCGTATGCTGATTGGCGGAAAACTTGTCGAAAGCGCCAGCGGCGCGTGGCGCGACACAATCAACCCAGCAACGGAAGAGTTAATCGGGCGTGTGCCAGAAGGCTCAAAAGACGATATCGAAGCTGCTTATGCTGTAGCAAAGGCCGCCCAGCCTGCATGGGCAGCCTTGGACATGCAAACACGAGCAGATTACCTCAACAAGCTCGGTGATGCGATTTTGGCCCGCAGCCAAGAGCTAGCACGACTTGAAGCCATTGATACCGGTAATACGATAGGCAAGATGGTGGCCGATGTCGAAAAGGCTGTTGAGCGCATTCGCCTCGCAGCGGGTTTAGGGCTGGAACTCAAAGGCGAGACAATCCCTTCGACCTCGGCTGGATTACATTTCACCCTACGCACCCCCTATGGCGTGGTGGGACGGATTATTCCTTTCAACCATCCGTTTGGCTTTGCTGCTTCCCGTCTCGCCAGTGCTATTATACCCGGCAATACCATCATCATTAAACCCTGCGAAACCAGCCCGCTGTCCGCCTGTGTTCTTGGTGAAATTGTGAACGAAGTGCTTCCGGCTGGCGTGGTCAATATTGTGACCGGTGGTCCCGCCACAGGTGACGCCATTGTGCGCCACCCCAAAATCAAGCGCATCGCCTTCATCGGGCATGCGGGCACCGGCATGGCAATTCAAAGAGCGGCCGCTGAGGTTGCGGTCAAACATGTGTCGCTGGAGCTTGGCGGCAAAAATCCGATGATCATCTGTCCTGATGCAGATTTGGAAAAGGCAGGGGCCGCGGCGGTTAAAGGTATGAATTTCGCCTGGCAGGGGCAATCCTGCGGCTCAACCTCTCGGCTGATGCTGCATGAAGATGTATATGACAAGGTTCTGCCCATGGTCCTAGACCGAATCAGAAAAATGAAAGCGGGCGATCCGTTGGATCCGACGTCTTCCATGGGACCGATGAACAGCAAAATGCAATATGACAAAACGATGGACTACATCGAGATTGCTAAAAAGGATGGCGCAACGCTTGTGGCGGGGGGTAAGCGCCCCAGCGGGCCAGAGTTTGACAAGGGGTTTTGGGTGGAACCCACAGTCTTCACCGATGTCACAATGGACATGCGCATTGCCAAGGAGGAAGTCTTTGGACCCATACTCTCTATTCTGAAATGGCGCAATATAGACGAGGTGATCGCCATGGCCAATGACGTTGACTACGGCCTCACAGCCTCCATTTGGACCAGAGACCTTGATCTGACTATGCGCTTCGTCAAGGAGGTGGAAGCGGGTTATATTTGGGTCAACGGCACCGGCACCCATTTCCGCAACGTTCCCCATGGCGGTTTCAAAAACAGCGGCACCGGCCGCGAGGAAGGCCTCGATGAGCTTTTGAGCTACACCGAAGTGAAGGCCGTTAATATCTTTACTGGCTAAGGGCTGGGGGGCGACATTCAAATATGTCAAAGCTCACTGCGATCGAGATCTCAGCGTGCTTTGAAACGCTACCGTTGGGGTTTATGATCCCAAAGAAACTCAAGGCTCAGCCTTTGGTCCGTTAAGAGTTTCTCAACGTGTAGCAACACTTGGAATTGCCACCCCCGCCAAAATTTGCCATGACTTAATGAAATATTGGAGAACCACATGTCCGCGATTGATGACTTACAGGCCAACGCCGCGCAGCCATTTGAGCAGGCGCGTGCGATGCCGCCCTCGGTCTATACTGATCCAGCGTTTTTACAGGCGGAGTTGAGCAATATTTTTTCACAGGATTGGTTTTGTGTCGGTCGGGCAGATGCTTTGGCCAATGAGGGTGATTACCTGACCCTTGATTTGGCCGGCCAACCAATTGTGGTGCTGCACGATGGGCAGGGACAGCTTCGGGCCATGTCGAATGTGTGCCGCCACCGGATGTCGACCCTGCTGCAGGGGCGCGGCAACATCCGCTCCATTGTCTGCCCCTATCATGCTTGGACCTATAACCTTGATGGCCGTCTGCGGGGTGCGCCTGCGATGGATCAAAATACCGCCTTTTGCAAAAGCGATGTCGTGCTGCCAGCGGTAGCCTGTGCGGAATGGCTGGGCTGGCTGTTTGTATCGCTCAACCTCAAGGCCCGTCCTGTGGCGCAAGAACTTGCACAGGTCCAAGAGTTGGTTGGCGATTTTGCGATGGAGACCTATAGCGAGACCTTCTTTGAGACCCATGTTTGGGACACCAATTGGAAGATTTTGGCTGAGAATTTTATGGAGAGCTATCATCTGCCAGTCTGTCACGCAGGCACAATTGGTGGCTTGTCCAAGCTCGATGAGATGATCTGCCCCCCCGGCCTGCCGGCGTTCAACTATCACACCATCTTGAAAGACGAGACGCTCAAGATCGCCTTAGCTCATCCTAGCAACACCAAGCTTGAGGGCGAGCGGCGGCGCATGACCTATCTTCTGGCCATCTATCCCAGTTTGATGATCACCCTAACCCCAGGGTATTTTTGGTATCTCAGCCTGCATCCGCATGGCGTGGGACAGGTTCAAATCGCCTTTGGCGGCGGTATGAGCCCAGACTATGTAAACGACCCAGATGCACAGACCCATTTCGCCCAGCTTAAAACCCTATTGGATGAGGTTAATATTGAGGACCGCGGCTGCACCGAGAAAGTGTATCGCGGCTTATGTTCGGCCATGGCCACGCCGGGGCATCTGTCGCACCTAGAGCGGCCCAACTATGATTTTGCGCAGTATTTGAATGCAAGGGTGCAAGCCGACCTCGGCTAAACTCCCTCCACCAAGCGCGCTACCAGATTAGACAGCATCACGTCACAGGCGGTGAGCTGCGCTTCGGAAACAAACTCATCGGGCTTATGACCCTGCGCCATATCGCCGGGACCACAAACAACTGTGGGCACGCCCAGCCTTTGGTTGAACAATCCGCCCTCCGTGCCATAGGCCACTTTGTAGCTGCCATTGGCGCCGGTCAGAGATTTCACGAACCCGACGACTGCCGCCCCCGGAGGCGTATCTAAACCGGGATAAGTGTTGAACACCTCAATCTCCACACTGGCCTCCGGCGCATCTGTGCGTGCGGTATCGGCAATCTGCTGTGCGGCCCGCTTTAACCTTTGCAAAATTTCCTGCGGATCATCCTGTGCAAGATTTCTGATCTCAAAATCCAACTCACAATGATGTGGCACAATGTTAAGCGCCCCACCGCCGGAGATCCGTCCCACATGCAAGGTTGTATAAGGCACATCATAATCTGCATCCTGCCCGCCACTAGCTTGCAAATCCGCCTGCACATCGCGCAGGATCGTTATAAAATCATTGGCTAAATAAAGCGCATTCACTGCAAAAGGCGCCAGGGCTGAATGCCCAGCGCGGCCCGTAAATCGAGCACGAGCGGCCATCTTGCCCTTATGGCCTGTAGCCACCGCAAGCCCTGTAGGTTCGCCCACAACGCACATCAAAGGTAGATGCGGAGCAGCACTCAGCATATCAATCATCGAGCGCACACCGATGCAGCCAATTTCCTCATCATAGGACAGCGCCAGATGCAACGGCGTGCGCAGATTTTGACCTGACGCTTTTTTGGCTGCGCTCAACATTGCGGCCACAAATCCTTTCATATCCGCCGATCCTCGACCATAGACTTTGCCGTCTTTGCGAGTCATGGCGAAGGCGGGAACGGTCCAAATCTGCCCCGCCACCGGCACCACATCGGTATGACCCGACAACATCACCCCTCCACGATCGCCAGGCCCGATGGTGGCAAACAGATTGGCCTTGCTGCCTTCTGCATTCTCAATAATCTGCACCTTAGCCCCCATAGCCACCAACTGCGCCTGCACCCAAGCGATCAAATCTGCATTCGGATGGGCGCTGGTGGTGTCAAAGGCCAGCAGCTTTTCAAGATAGTCTAACGTTGTCATTTGGCTGACCTCCGATGGGGCTGGACATAGGGCGGCTTCCAGTGTTGCATTGCGGTGAATTGGGCAATCATGTTGGGGCATCATAGGCATGGATTTCAACGGAAAAACAGCAATTATTACGGGTGCTGGACGCGGGATCGGCGCAGCGCTTGCCCGCGAATTCACCGCCCGCGGTGCGCGGGTTGCCGTGGCCGACCTAGATGCCGCCGCAGCGAGTGCCGTCGCCCTTGAGATTGATGGGCTGGCCTGCACCTGTGATGTGACTGATGAACGGGAGATCCAAGCCCTTGTAGCTCGTGTGGAGGCCGAATTTGGCCCAGTGGATATATTTTTCTCAAACGCGGGTATTTTCCGGGGGGAGCCTGATCATGCAGCCTCTGCCACCGACAGCACATGGCAGGCCTGTTGGCAGCTGCATGTCATGGCCCATGTCTATGCAACACGCGCAGTTCTGCCCGCCATGATTGCGCGCGGCGATGGATATCTGGCCCAAATGGCCTCGGCGGCGGGCGTACTCAATCAAATTGGCGATGCCGCTTATTCCAGCACCAAACATGCCGCGGTCGGCCTGTCGGAGGCCTTAACGATCACGCATGGGCACCAAGGCGTCAAAGTTTCAGTTGTCTGCCCGCAATATGTGGCCACGCCAATGTTGGGCTATGACGACCCCGCTCAGGCTGAAGAACTGCCCAACGTACTAAGTCCTGAAGTCGTGGCCCAA